>Ga0197142_1004781_pt1 | contig 10825 bp, 11 predicted proteins | sample GBS60_MetaG_FD_148614 | JGI IMG/M metagenome (GOLD analysis project Ga0197142, IMG submission 148614) | Sediment microbial communities from Great Boiling Springs, Gerlach, Nevada, United States - GBS 60_MetaG | ecosystem: Environmental > Aquatic > Thermal springs > Hot (42-90C) > Sediment...
TTTGGGCATCCATGAGGCGGTGAAGGAACGCCTCCGGGTCCAGGCGTTCCATCAAGCGCTCAATGGCCTTGTAGTTGGCTTCCTCGCTGGCTCCCTGACGGTAGAACCGCGCCCAGTCGCTCTTGCGGGCCGAGCCCGAGGCTAAGATGGCGTAGCTCAGGCGAGCCAGCTTCTCCGTGTCCCTGGAGTCCTCTAGCACCAGCTCCACAAAGGGCATCAGGTCCTTGTGGGTAAAGGGAAGCCTCCTCATCAAGAATCATCTTGCCCCGTCGGAACTCGGGGGGGAAGTTCAGCATTTCGGGCTTGACAAGGAAGTTCCCTGAGGCTACTCTAAGCCTAGAGGCGTTAGGGAGCTAACTACGATGGCAGATCGGCTGGAGGTGGCCCTTCGGGACCTGCAGGCTTTGGGCTTTAGCCCTTATGAGGCCCGGGTCTACCTGGCCCTTCTGCATGGGGGCAGGTTGAAGGGCTACGAGGCAGCCAAGCGAAGCGGAGTGCCCCGTTCCATGGTGTACCAGGCCTTGGAACGCCTGGTGGACCGCGGAGCTGCCTACAAGGTGAACGAGGGTGAAGGAACTTTCTATGGTGCTGTGCCTCAGGAGGAACTCCTTGCCCGCCTCGAGGCCGAGACCCAGGAGCGCTTCTCCCGGGCTAGGGAAAGCCTGGCCCGGCTTACCCCTGAACGGCCGCCGGAGGCCATTTGGCGGGTGAAGGGCGCAGCCCGCACCCTAGCCGAAGCCCGAGCCCTGGTGGAAGGGGCGAGGAAGGCTCTAACCCTTTCCCTCTGGCAGAACCAGCTGGATACCCTCCTGGAGGCCCTAAAGGCCGCCCGGGCCCGAGGGGTGGCCTTGCGCTTGGTCCTCTTCGGGAATCGGGCGGACCCCTCACTGGGCCGCGTATACTACCATCACTTTGTAGACCCTCGAGTAGTGGAGGAGCGGCTCCGGGCCAAACTTTTCGTGGTGATCCGGGACCACGAGGAGGTGGTGGTGGGCAACCTCACGGAGTCTGAGGCTTGGGCTGTGCGCACCCGGGACCCCGCTTTGGTTCTGGTGGCCGAGGAGTACGTTCGCCATGACGTGGTCCTAGCGGAGATGACCCTGGCCTACGGGGTGGACAAGCTTACTGATCTTTGGACGGCCCGGGAGGACCTCAGGCGAATGGTTACGGGGGAGGAGGTCCATGAACCGGGTTGAGTTCTACCGCACCCTGTACCGTATCCGGCGCTTTGAGGAGAGGGTGGAGGCCTTGTTCCGCGCCGGTAAGATACCGGGCTTCGTCCACCTATACATTGGCCAGGAGGCCGTGGCCGCCGGGGTCCTTGCCCACTACCGCCCAGGAGACTATCTGACCAGTACCCACCGGGGCCATGGGCACGCTCTTGCCGTGGGAGTGGAGCCGGGGTCTATGATGGCCGAGCTCTTCGGTCGCTCCACGGGGGTCTGCCGGGGAAAGGGTGGGAGCATGCACCTCTTCGATCCGAGGCGGGGCATGCTAGGGGCAAACGGGATTGTGGCTGGGGGTATCCCCATAGCCGTGGGGGCCGGGCTCGGCCTACGGCTTAAGGGGAAGGAGGGGGTGGTCTTCTGCTTCTTCGGGGATGGAGCTACAGGCCGAGGAGTCTTCCACGAGGGGCTGAACCTGGCGGCTCTTTGGAAACTTCCCGTCCTCTTCGTCCTGGAGAACAACCTCTACGCCTCCACCACCGGATTTGCCGAGAGTCACGCCTTCCACATGGAGGCGCTAGTGGGGGCTTACGGAATTCCCTACCGGGCGGTAAACGGCCAGGACGTGGAGGCGGTGTACCTGGCGACGGAAGAGCTCCTCCAGGTGGTGAGGGCAGGCGGGGGGCCGGCCTTTTTGGAAGCCCGCACCTACCGCTTTAAGGGTCACTACGTGGGAGACCCGGAGCGCTACCGGAAACGGGAGGAAGCCAAGGGGTTTCCGGATCCCCTAGTCCTTTACCGCGAAAGGCTCCTAGCTCTAGGTGTTTCCGAAACAACCCTTAAGTCCTTGGAAGAGTCAGAAGAGAGGCTCCTTGACCAGGCTGTGGAGTTCGCCGAGGCCAGCCCTTGGCCGGACCCCGCCGAGGCCCTAGAGGACCTCTTCGCGGAGCCTACGCGAAACTATCCCTGGGAGGGCGCATGAGGGAGATCACCTTCGCCGAGGCCACCCGGGAAGCTATGGAAGAGGAAATGGCCCGGGATCCCCGGGTTTTCCTCATGGGGGAGGATATTGCCAAGCAGGGCGGGGTCTTTGGCCAATTCCGCGGCCTGGCGGAGCGCTTCCCAGGCCGCGTTCTAGATACGCCCATCAGCGAGCCCACGCTGGTGGGGGCCACCCTGGGGGCCTCCTTGGTGGGTACAAGGCCAGTTCTAGACATCCACTTTGCCGACTTCCTTCTCCTGGCCATGGATGAGCTCATCAACCAAGCGGCCAGCCTCCGGTACATGTCCGGTGGCAGGCTTCAGGTTCCCCTGGTTATCCGCGCCCCCGATGGAGCCTTACGCTCTGCGGGCGCCCATCACTCCAAGAGCCTCGAGGCCCTCTTCCTTCACCTCCCGGGCTTCAAGGTGGTGGCCCCGGCCACGCCCAAAGACGCCAAGGGGTTGCTTAAAAGCGCCATCCGCTCGGAGGATCCCGTGCTCTACCTGGAACACAAGGCCCTGTACAGCCGGAAGGGACCGGTGCCAGAAGGTGAAGTCCTGACGCCCCTGGGCCAGGCCGAGGTACTGCGGGAGGGGCGGGACCTCACGCTTTTGAGCTACAGCCTCACCCTCCACAAGTGCTTGGAGGCTGCCGGCCTTTTGGAGGCCGAGGGGATCTTTGCGGAGGTGGTGGACCTCAAGACCCTTTACCCCCTGGACTGGGACACGGTCCTAGCCTCCGCCGCAAAGACGGGTCGGGTGGTGGTGGCCCACGAAACCTGGCGGTTTTTGGGACCCGGGGCCGAGATCGCTGCCACTTTGGAGGAGAAGCTTTGGAGTAAGCTCAAGGCCCCTGTCCATCGCGTAGGGGCGGCCCATGTGCCCATCCCCTTCAGCCCTCCCTTGGAGAAGCGGGTTATCCCTCAGGTTGCGGACATCCTAAAGGCGGCCAAGGAGGTGATGGCGTGGCGCTGAAGCCCATCCTCATGCCCCAACTCGGCCTGACCATGGAGGAGGGCACGTTTCAGGGCTTCCTCAAGGATCCCGGAGAGGCCTTCCGCAGGGGCGAACCTCTCTTCCGGGTGGAAACCGACAAGGCCCTGGTGGAGGTGGAGGCCGAGGCGGATGGGGTGCTAAAGGAGGTGCTGGCGGAGGTAGGGCGCACCTACCCCGTGGGCGCGGTCTTAGGAAGGTACGAGGAGGTGAAGGGATGATGCGTTGGCTTTTGGGCTTGTTGGTGATTCTGGGATGGGCCTCGGCCCAGTTCAAGAGCGAGTACAAGCTTTCTGTGGTGGTGGCTCCCAACACGCCGTGGGGCATGGGAGCCCAGCGCTTTGCCGAGTTGGTTCGGGAAAAAACCGAGGGCAAGGTCAACATCAAGGTCTACTACTCGGGGCAGCTCTTCGCCGGGCAGCAGACCAACGAGTTTCAGCTGCTGAGGACCGGGGTGGCCGACTTCGCCATCGGCTCCACCATCAATTGGTCCCCCCAGGTGAAGGAACTCAACCTCTTCAACCTCCCCTTCTTCTTCCCTAGCTACAAGGAGCTGGATGCGGTGGAACAAGGCCAGGCCGGCAAGGCCATCTTCCAGCGGCTCCGCCAGCTGGGAGCCGAACCCCTGGCCTGGGGGGAGAACGGCTATCGGCAGCTCACTAACTCCAAACGGCCGGTGCGCACCCCCGAGGACCTCGCCGGGCTCAAGATCCGCGTGGTGGGGGCCCCCATCTTCATCGAAACTTTCCGGGCCCTGGGAGCGAACCCCACTTCCCTCAACTTCTCCGAGACCCTGACCGCCCTGCAGCAGGGCGTGGTGGACGGTCAAGAGAACCCCATTGTGGGCGTGATCATTCCCTATAAGCTCTGGGAGCTGGGGCAACGGTACCTCACCCTGTGGAACTACGTCATAGATCCCCTGATCTTCGCCGCCAGCAGCCTTACCTGGCGCACCTTCCCTCCCGAGGTGCAGAGGGCCATTCAGGAGGCAGCCTTGGAGGCCGCTCGCTACCAGAAGGCCCTGGCCCGGGTGGGGATGGACGACGGCTCCTCGGCCCGCTATTTGGCCTCCCTGGGGGTCAAGGTGGAAATCCCCGACCCTATCGCCCACCTGCGCAACCAGGGCGTCCAGGTCACCGTCCTCTCGCCCTTGGAGATTGGCCGCTTCCGCGACCGGGTGGCGGGGGTGGTCCAACGCTGGACGAACGAGGTGGGGGGCACCCTGGTGGTCCAGGCCGAGGCCGACAAGAAGCGGGCCCGCTAGGGGCAGAGATGCGTGGGGTCCTAGCCCGCCTTGAGGAGGCCCTCCTGGCCCTTCTCCTCCTCTTCATGGTGAGCTTGGCCTTCCTCAACGTGCTCACCCGCTACCTCTTTCGCTACCCCCTGGCCTTTACCGAGGAACTCACGGTGAACGCCTTCGTCTGGGCCACCCTCCTCGGGATAGCTGTGGGCCTCAGGGAGGGCCGGGAGGGGGCCCACATCCGCTTCTTGGCCCTCACCGAGTTCCTGCCCCCGCCGTGGCCAAGGGTTTTCATCGCCTTCGGCTTTGTGGCCACTGCTGTCCTCTTCCTTCTCCTGGCTTTTTTGTCCTGGAGCCAGGCCAGAGACGACCTATCCCTCGGGGCCATCTCGCCTGCCCTCGGCATCCCTAACGCCTTCTATACCTTCCCCACTCCCTTCCTAGCCCTCCTGGTGGCCTGGCGGGGACTCGAGGGAGCCTACAGGGCCTGGAGGTTCGGGTGAGCCTCGGGGCTCTACTCCTCATCCTCTTCTTTGGCCTTCTCCTCCTCCGGGTCCCCATCGGCGTGGCCCTGGGTCTAGCCGCCGTCCTGATCATCTACCTGGGACAGCTGGGCCTCCAGGTGGTTTCCTTCAACTTCCAGGCGGGGATCGCCAAGTTCCCCCTCCTGGCCATTCCCTTCTTCATCCTGGCAGGGGTGGTGATGGACAAGGCCGGGATTGCGGAAAGGATCGTCCGCCTGGTCCTGGCCCTGGTGGGTCGGTACCGGGCGGGAGCGGCTTTAGCCGCCGTCTTAGTGGGCATGTTCTGGGGAGCGGTCTCGGGTTCAGGACCAGCCACGGTGGCCGCTTTGGGCCCCATCCTATACCCCCTCATGCGTAGGCAGGGCTACAGCCTAGGCTTCGCCGCCGCCCTGGTGGCTGCAGCCGCAGAACTCTCCATCATCATCCCGCCCTCCATCGCCTTCATCGTCTACGCCACCATCGCCGGAACCTCGGTGGCCCAGCAGTTTATGGCGGGGATCCTTCCCGGCCTCCTTCTGGGCCTCCTCCTGATGGGAGGGGCCTACCTGGTGGTGCGGGCCCGGGGTTGGGGGCGCCCGGAAGTGGTGGAGCGGCCGCTTTGGGTCCTCTTCCGGGAGGCTTCCTGGGGCCTCCTTACACCGGTCATCATCCTGGGGGGGATCTACGGCGGCGTCTTCACGCCCACAGAGGCGGCGGCCGTGGGAGTTTTCTGGGGGCTTTTCGTGGGCCTATTTGTGTACAGGACACTTTCCCTTAGGATCCTCTTCCGGCTTCTGGTGGAGGCCGGGGTCTCCAGCGCCGTGGTCATGCTCATCGTGGCCTGGGCAGGGCTCTTTGCCTGGGCTGCGGACGCCACCGGCCTGGTGGACACCATGCGGAAAGCTCTGCTCAGCCTGGCGGCCAACCCTTGGCAGCTCCTGCTCCTCCTCAACCTCCTCTGGCTCATCCTGGGGGCCCTCATGGATGCGGTGAGCATCTACTACCTCACCCTTCCCGCCCTGATCCCCGTTATGGCCCAGCTGGGCTGGGATCCGGTCTGGATGGGCGTGGTCATGACGGTGAACATGGCCATTGGCCAGATCACCCCCCCTGTGGCCGTGAACCTCTTCGTGAGCGCCCGGGTAAGCGGCCTCCGTATTGAGCGGATCTGGCGTGAGGTCTGGCCCTTCGTTCTGGCCTCCCTCCTAGGCCTTTTCCTCTTGAGCTACTGGCCCCTCATCCGGCAAACGCTCGGGAGGTAAGGCTTGGCCCTCAGCCTTCTCCCCTTTGCTCTGGGTTACGCCCTCTCCTACCTGATCCGCTCGGCAAGCGCCTCCTTGGCGGACCCCATGGCCAAGGATCTGGGGCTTGCACCGGGAGAGCTAGGTGTTCTGACAGCCTTCTTCTTCCTGGGCTTCGCCGGAGCTCAGGTGCCCCTGGGCCGAGTTTTGGAGCGCTTTGGGCCTGGTCCCACCCTCTCAGGCCTCTTTGCCCTTGCGGCTCTGGGATGTGGCCTAGTGGTCCTAGCCTCTGAGACCTTTCTCCTAGCTTTGGGCCGCTTGGCCATGGGTGTAGGTATGGCCCTAGCCTTGGTAGGGGCTCTGCGGGCCTATCAAATTTGGGCTCCCGAGCGGTTGGGCTTCCTAAGTGGCCTCACCGTGGCTTTGGGAGGACTTGGGGGGATCCTATCTTCTTGGCCCGTGGTCCAGCTAGCGGAGGCCTTGGGCTGGCGGGGGGTTTACGCCCTTCTCGGGCTTCTGAGCCTTTTACTGGCCTGGTCCTTGCAGCGCATCCGTGGGGACGGTGGGGGGACCGGATGGGCCCCCGAGGGCGGCCTGTCCGTACGGGCCTTGCTCCCTTTGGCCTTTATCGCTTTCGCCTACATAGGAGGGTTCTTCGCCCTGCAGACCCTTTGGGTGGGCACCTACGCTTCGGCCTCGGGCCTTTCCCCGGATGAGGTGGGGATGCTTTTGGCCCTTTTGAACCTGGCCTCGGTCCTAGGGGCCTTCGCCAGCGGAGGGTTCGCTGCCCTGATGGGGACGGGACGGGCCCTCCTCGTGGGAATGGGGCTCTTTGCCCTAGGGCTGCTGGCCTGGACGAGCGGGAGGGCCTTGGCCCTCTCCTATGCCCTCTTAGGCTTCGGAGGCGGATTCAACGGCCTAGCCTTGGCCTTCGTCGCCGAGACTTTTCGCGGATCCTCGAGCCGGGCCATGGCCTGGGTCAACCTGGCTGGGGTCTTAGGCATCTTTCTCCTGCAAGCGGGGATGGGCCTGGCGGTGGAGGGGCTGGGCTACCCCTGCGCTCTAGAAGGACTTCTCCTCCTAGAGGGCTTAGCCATCCTCATCCTAGGACTACGCCTCTATGGTCGAGGTGCGTTTAAGAAGCTCTCCTGAGGGGGCTGGCCTTTTACCCCCGTGACCTCCTGGCCAATCCCTTTGCGAGAGGTGTACCTCAAAAAGCCTTCCCTTTGCGGGGGCGGCCCAGGGTGCGGTCCAGCCCATACCTGCTGGGTGGCCGGGTCTTCCTCCGGGCTCGGCCGGACCACAGAGGGGGCTTCCGTGTTGGAATTCTACGGAAGGGGGGCATAGTCTTTTGAAAACTTTTCCGCAGGTGATGCCAGGTCCACCTAGAAAGCTTGAAAGCCGTGCCCCAGAACCCACTTGACAGGGGTGGTTTCGGCTGATAGCATCCCCCACGAAAAGGGAGGTACTGGAATGCAACGGCTGAGCGCTGCTCTTTTGGTGTTTTTCCTGTTGGCGTTGCCCGTGGCCCTAGGACAACAGTCCCGACTGGACCTGGTGAAAAACCGGGGCAAGTTGATCTGCGGGGTCAACGCCGTCTTGCCGGGGTTCGGCTTCCTGGACCAGAAGACGGGCAAGTATACCGGCTTTGACGTGGAGTTCTGCCGGGCGGTGGCCGCGGCCCTCTTCGGCGATCCCGATAAGGTGGACTACGTGCCCCTGGATGCCCGGGTTCGCTTCCAGGCAGTGCAGAACGGCGAAGTGGACGTGGCCTTCCGCAACACCACGGTCACCGCCAACCGGGACGGGGCTTTGGGCGTGGACTTCCTGCCCGTCACCTTCTACGACGGCCAGGGGGTGATGGTGAAGAAGGGCCGGGCCAACAGCCTGCGGGAGCTCCAGGATGCCACCTTCTGCACCACTCAGGGGACCACCAACGAGAAGAACATCACCGACTACATCCGCGCCCAGAAGTGGCGCAACGCCAAACTCCTCACCTTCGAGGACGGCGCCAAAGTGATGGCCGCTTTCCTTCAGGGGCGGTGCGACGCTTTCACCGCTGACAAGTCCCAGCTGGTGGGGTTCCGGGCCACCGCTCCCAAACCCGAGGAACTGATCATCCTGAAGGAGACCATATCCAAGGAACCCCTGGCGGGCTTTGTGCGGGAGAACGACTCCCGCTGGCGCGATGCCCTGGCCTGGATTGTCTACGCCACCATCCAAGCGGAGGAATTCGGCATCACCCAGAAAAACCTGGATCAGTTCCTCAAGAGCGAGGTGCCCGAGATCCGGCGCTTCCTGGGCCTCGAGGGCACCCTGGGCCAGGACCTGGGCCTGCCCCGGGACTTTGTGGTCCGGATTCTCCGGGCCGTGGGGAACTACGGGGAGATCTACGACCGCTTCTTTGGGGCCAAGAGCCCTTTCCACATCCCCCGCAACGGCACCCTGAACGCCCTCCAGCGGTACGGGGGCCTCATGTATAGCCCTCCTTTCCGCTAACCGCCGGATGCCCCGCCTGCGCGATCTGCTCATCCAGGCCCTGGCCCTGGGCCTCGTGGCCTGGGGCCTTTCCCTCCTTCTGGGCGAGGCTCGTTCCCGGATGGCAGCCCAGGGTATCCCCTTTAGCTTCTCCTTCCTCTTCCAGGAGGCGGGCTTTAGCCTTAGCGAGGGCGTGACCTACGCTCCCGGGGAAGGTCTGAGACCCTATTACCCCTCGGACACCTACCTGCAGGCCCTGCTGGCGGGCTTTTTCAATACCCTGAAGGTAGCTCTGGCCGGGATCGCTGTGGCCACACTCCTGGGGCTTCTGGTGGCCGCTGGGCGGCTTTCCACCAACCCCTTGGCCCGGGCCCTGGCCATGGGTTACGTGGAGCTCATCCGCAACACCCCCCTGCTCCTCCAGCTTTTCGTCTGGTACTTTGCCGTGCTCCTCAAGCTACCCCCATGGGAAAGCGCTCTATCCTGGGGTGGGATCATCCTCTCCCAGCGGGGGCTCGCCCTACCCCAGATGGTCCTCGGGGGTGGGGCCTGGGGACTCGTTCTGGGGGCTCTGGCCTGGTGGTTCCTGAGAAGGAGGCCTCCCGTGGCCTGGGCGGGACTCTTAGGGGGGGTGTTCTTGGGATGGATAGTTTCCGGACCTCCTCTGGCCCTCGCCTTTCCCACCAAGGAGGCCTTCGGCACCCGGGGTGGCCTTCTCCTCTCGCCGGAGTTCGCTGCCCTTCTTTTCGGCCTGATCGTCTACACCGCGGCCTTCATCGCCGAGGTCTTCCGGGGGGCCATCCTGGCAGTGCCCAAGGGACAATGGGAGGCGGCCTACGCCCTGGGCCTCGAGGGCCGGGACGCCTTCCGCCTCATCGTTCTCCCCCAAGCGGTGCGCATCGCCGTCCCGCCCCTGGCCAACCAGTACCTGAACCTGGCCAAAAACACCTCCTTGGGGGTGGCTGTGGGCTACCCGGACCTCTTCTCGGTGTACAGTACCGTGGCCAACCAGTCGGGTCGGAGCCTGGAGGCCATCCTCCTGGTCATGGGCGTTTACCTGACCCTGAGCCTTAGCATCAGCGCCGCCGTCAACACCTACAACCGGCGCGTGGCCCTGAGGTGGCGGCTATGAGGTTGCTCAAGGCCCTTTTCGGAACCCCGGGCAACGCCCTGGTCTCCCTCCTCCTTCTGGCCTTCCTGGGCTGGCTGGGCCAGGCGCTCGTCCTCTGGAGCCTGAAGGCGGAGTGGCGGGTGGTGGAGGAGAACCTCCCCTACTTCTTCGTAGGCCAGTTGCCGCTGGAGCGTCTGCCGCGGGTACTGGGCTTCTTGGGCTTCCTAGCCCTGGCGCTTTTGGGCTGGTTGGGAAGCCTTCGGGTGGTCCCGGTGCCGAGGCCTCGCCTGCTTTCCTACCTGGGTCTTCTGGGTTGCCTGCTTCTCCTGCCTTGGCCCCCCGCGATCTGGGGAGGGCTTCTCCTCTCCTTCCTGCTTTCCAGTACAGCCATGCTCCTGGCCTTTCCTCTGGGGGTGGCCCTGGCCTTCGGGCGGCAGGCTCGTCTGCCCGTCTTTCGCTTCCTGGCCATCGCCTTCATAGAGGGTGTGCGCGGGGTGCCCCTGGTCTCCCTCCTCTTCCTGGCCTTCGTCACGTTGCCCCTCTTCCTGCCCGAAGGCGTCCGCCTTCCCCAGGTGGTGCGGGCCCTAGCGGCCTTCACCCTCTTCGCCGCCGCCTACCTCGCGGAGAACATACGGGGAGGGCTGCAAGCCGTGCCTAAGGGGCAATGGGAGGCAGCCCTAAGCCTGGGGCTCACCCCCTTCCAGGCGGTACGCTACGTTATCCTTCCCCAGGCCCTCAGGGCGGTGGTGCCAGCCATCGTGGGCCAATACATCGCCCTCTTCAAGGACACCTCCCTGGTGGCCCTCATCGGCCTCTTAGACCTTATGGGGATGGCCCGGGCCGTCCTGGCGAACCCTCAGAACGTAGGCTTGGAACGAGAGGTCTATCTTTTCCTGGCCCTGATCTACCTCCTGATGAGCGGTACCGTTTCCTTCCTGGGAAGGCTTCTGGAGCGGGGCCTTGGCCTGGGGGTGAGGTGAGATGCAACCCATCATCAAGATCCACAACCTGCACAAGTGGTTTGGCCCCCTGCACGTGCTGAAGGGGATCCACCTGGAGGTGGCTCCCGGGGAGAAGCTGGTGATCATCGGCCCCTCGGGCTCGGGGAAGAG
>Ga0197142_1004782_pt1 | contig 10823 bp, 6 predicted proteins | sample GBS60_MetaG_FD_148614 | JGI IMG/M metagenome (GOLD analysis project Ga0197142, IMG submission 148614) | Sediment microbial communities from Great Boiling Springs, Gerlach, Nevada, United States - GBS 60_MetaG | ecosystem: Environmental > Aquatic > Thermal springs > Hot (42-90C) > Sediment...
AATTGATAGTTTTGAAAAAGTAGGGATTTCTTTAGGTCATGGTTTTGAGGAGGTTTTAGGTTTTTTTTCTGGTTTAAAAGTTGTTTTAAAGATTTTTGATCTTTTTGATAAAAAAAATGGAAAGAAAGGAGAGGGTAAGTAATTTTTGGTTTGGATTTATCTTGGGAGTTTTTTTTACTCTTGCGTTTTCTTTTCTTTTTGGGACAAAAAAAGGAAGAAGTATTTTAAAAAAATTCCTAGAATATTCTGAAAATTATGAAGAAAATTTTAATAATCTTTTAGAAGAGATTAAATTTTTATTTAAAGAAGATTTTAAAAATAATAAAAAAGATAACAATCAAAATCAAGATAAAAAAATTAATTTGAATTTTTCTGGAGTTATTGATAGAATAAAATATCTAGCTAATCCGATTAATAAACAAACGAAAAAGTTTTTTTTTAAAGAAGGAAAAATTATTGAAAAAAACGCTTGATTTTTTATAAATAAAAGTGTAAAATTAATTTTTGTTATTTTAAATTCACCCATACTCATATTTTTAATATTTTTAATAAGAGTATGGGAGATTTTTTCTGTTAAAAGCTTTCATTTTTTAAGATTAAAAATAATGATTAAAAACCAATTAAAAAATGGACCTCTTAATGAAATATTTTTAGGTAGTCTTGATCCAAAATTAGAAGAGTTAGATTTAATTGAAATTCAAAAAAAGTCGTGGAATGATTTTGTTAATTTTCAGTTAAAAGAAATTTTAACTGAATTTTTTCCAATTTATGATTATACAGAAAGGCGCTTCATTTTAGAATTTATTGATCTCTTTTTCGGTCAACCTCGTTATCCTTTAGATTTATGTTTGAAAAAAAAACTTACCTATGATGTTCCTGTTTATCTTCGTTTAAGGTTAATTAACAAAAAAACTGGTCAGAAAAAAGAGCAAGATGTTTACTTTTTCAATCTTCCTAAAATGACTAATCGAGGTACGTTTATTATAAATGGTATTGAAAGAGCAATTATTAGTCAATTAGTTCGTTCTCCTGGAGTTTATTTTACTGCTGAAGTTAATAAAATTACAGGTGTTACTTTGTATAATGCGGAAATTAGGCCTTATATTGGCGCATGGATTGATATAACTTTAAGTAAAAATAATTTAATTGAAATGAAAATTAATAAAAAAAGAAAGTTTCTCGCAACAACTTTTATTAAAACCTTTGATGGTGAAAGTGATTCAAAAATTCTTTCTTACTTTTCTGATCTAGATCAATTTCTTATTGAGAAATATCTTATACAGACTTTGAGAAAAGATCATACTAGAAATAAAGATGAAGCAGTTTTGGAGATTTATAAGAAATTAAAACCGGGAGAACCTTTAGTTTTAGATAATGCTTATAAAGTTTTGGATAATTTATTTTTTGATCCTCGTCGATATTCATTAGCACCTCCTGGAAGATACAAAATTAATAAAAAATTAAATTTGAATTTTAAAATCGATAAAGATAATTTTTTAATCAAAAAAGAAGATATTATTGCCACAATTAAATACTTAATAAATCTAACTGTTGGTAAAGGAAAGTTTGATGATATTGATCATTTAGGTAATCGAAGATTAAGAACTTGTGGGGAATTAGTTGGTATGTATGGAATAAGAGTCGGAATGGTAAGAGTTGAACGTGAAATAAAAGAAAGAATGAGTTTAATAAGTAGCGATTATAATGCTTCTCCTTCACAAGTAGTTAATGCAAAGCCTTTAATTGTTGCCATTAACTCATTTTTTAGAACTAGTCAACTTTCTACTATTGTTGATCAAGTTAATCCTTTATCAGAATTAGATAATTTAAGAAGAATTACTGTTGGTGGTCCTGGAGGAATTGAAAAGGAAAGAGCTTCTTTTTCTTTACGCGATATTTCCTCCTCCCAATATGGTCGAATTTGCCCAATTCGTTCACCAGAAGGGCCTAATATTGGAGTAGTGACTTATCTTTCTTTATATGCAAGGGTTAACGAATATGGATTTTTAGAGACTCCTTATCAAAAAGTAATCAAAGAAAAAAAAGGTGACAAAATTTTAGTTAAATTGAGTAATGAAATTTTATATTTAACTTCTGATGATGAAGAAAATTATTATATTTCTTCTCGAGATTTGAAAATTAGTAAAGATAACATTATAGAAAATGAGATAGTAACAGTAAGACATGGGGGAGAAATTATTGAAGTTCCGGTTGAAAAAATAGACTTTGTTGATATTTCTCATCAACAAATCGTTGGTGCCTCAGCATCTTTGATTCCTTTCCTTCAAAATGACGATGCTTCGCGGGCTTTAATGGGAAGTCACATGCAATGTCAAGCAGTGCCTTTAGTTAAACCACAAGCTCCGTTGGTTGATACTGGTTTAACGAGAAAAATTGCTTCTTCTTTAGGAAGAACTATTTATGCTCCAGAAGATGGAATAGTGGAATATGTTGATGGTCAAAAGCTTGTTTTTAAAGGAAGAAGTGGAAAAGTCTATCAGTTTATTTTAGAAAGATATAGACGAACTAATAAAGATGTTGCTTTTGATCAAAGACCAAAAGTAAGTCCTAAACAAGAAATAAAAAAGGGTCAACTTTTAATTGACGGTCCTGCAACAGAAAATGGTAGATTAGCTTTAGGTCAAAATCTTATTATTGCTTATTCTTCTCTTAATGGTTTAGGATACGAAGATGGTTTTGTTATTTCTGAACGTTTGGTAAAAGAAGATATTTTTACCTCAATTTCAATGGAGGAATTTGTTGCTGATTTAGTTGATACAAAACTTGGACCAGAAGAGTTAACTCGTGATATTCCTAACGTTAGAGAAGAGGTTTTACAGAATCTTGATAAAAATGGGTTAGTAAATGTTGGAACTGAAGTAAAGCCTGGCGATATTTTAGTAGGAAAAGTAGCTCCAAAAGGTGAACGAGAATTAACAGCTGAGGAAAGACTTCTTAGGGTTATCTTTGGTGAGAAAGCAAAAGATGTTAAAGATACAAGTTTACGTGTACCTTATGGAAAAAGAGGTACAGTTGTTGATGTTGAAGTAATTGATTCTAAAAAAGATGCCAATGAATTAGAGCCCGGAATTATAAAAAGAATTATTGTTACTGTAGCTCATTTAAGGAAAGTAGTTGTTGGTGATAAATTAGCTGGTCGTCATGGTAATAAAGGAGTAATTGCCCGAATTTTACCAGAGTGGGACATGCCTTATTTGGAAGATGGCACACCTGTTGATGTAATTATTTCACCTTTATCAGTTCTTTCTCGAATGAATTTAGGTCAACTTTTTGAAGTGGTGGTTGCTATGATTGCTAAAAAGAAAGGAGTTGTTATTCATGCACCAGTTTTTGAAAAGATTAAGGAAGATTTGATTATTGAAGAGTTAAAACGTTTAGGGTGGCCAGTTGATGGAAAAGTAACTTTATATGATGGTCAAACAGGTAGACCATATGAAAAAAAAGCATTGGTAGGGGTAGGTTATATTATGAAGTTAATTCACATGGTTGAAGATAAGTATCATGCTAGATCTGTTGGTCCTTACTCTTTAGTAAGTCAACAGCCGTTAAGTGGTAAATCACAAATGGGTGGACAAAGATTTGGAGAAATGGAGGTGTGGGCTCTTGAAGCTCATCGTGCGCCATATACTCTTCAAGAAATGTTAACTATAAAAAGCGATGATGTTAAAGGAAGAATGAAAGCTTTTGAAGCGATAGTAAAAGGTGTTAATATTCCTCAATCAACTGTTCCTGAGTCTTTTAATGTTTTGCTAAAAGAACTTAATAGTTTAGGTTTAGCTATTGATTTTATTAAATAAATTTATGGAAAATCATAATAGTTCTCAAAATAAAACAAAAGAGTTTCAAATGCTTGATTTTTCGGGATTAAGAATAAGGTTGGCTTCACCAGAGGATATTTTAAAATGGTCTTATGGAGAGGTAACAAAACCAGAAACAATTAATTATAGAACTTTTAGAGCTGAGAAAGATGGTTTATTTGATGAAAAAATTTTTGGTCCAACTAAAGATTATGAATGTTATTGTGGAAAATACAAACGTTATCGTTATAAAGGAATAATCTGTGATCGTTGTGGTGTTGAAGTGACAACTTCTGCAGTGAGAAGAGAAAGAATGGGTCATATAAAGCTAGCTACACCAATTGCTCATATATGGTACTTTAAAGGTAGTGTTTCTCCTTTATCTATTTTAACTGATATTCCTTCTCAAGCTTTAGAAAGAATTATTTATTATGCTCTATACTTAGTAAAAAAAGTTAATTCTGAAAAACAAAAAGAAGCAATAAAAATTTTAAAAGAGATTCAAAAGAAAGAAGAAGAAGACATAGAAAAAAAATATGCAATGAAAAAAGATGAAGTTGAAAGAAACATTAATAAAGAAAAAGAATTAGCTGCTAATAAAATTAGTAGCAAAGAACAAATAATGATTATTCATGAAGAACTTGAATTTAAAAAAAGAAATCAACTTAAGATCATTTCTGATGAATATATCGAGGAAAAAAGTCAAAAAACAGCTTTTTTTGAAAGATTGATAAAAACTATTAAAAACATTAAGCCTTTAGATACATTAGAAGAAGAAGATTATTTATATTTAAAAGAGAAAGGTATTTCAGATATGGTTGAGTTATCAATAGGAGCAGAGGCTTTGTATGAATTTTTAAATAATTTAGATCTTCAAAAAGAATATGAAATTTGCTTAAAAGAATTAAATGAAGTAAAAGGTGAAAAAAGAAACAAAATTCTTAAAAAAACGAAATTAATTGAGTCTTTTATAAAATCAGGTATAAAACCAGTATGGATGATCTTATCTGTTTTGCCAGTAATTCCTCCCGGTTTAAGGCCAGTAGTTCAACTTCCCGGAGGTAAAATTGCAACTTCAGACTTGAATGATTTTTATAGAAGGGTAATTAATCGTAACAACAGACTTAAACAATTAATTGATTTAGGAGCACCAGAAATTATTCTTCGCAATGAAAAAAGAATGCTTCAAGAAGCAGTTGATGCTTTGATTGATCTTCAAAAAGCTCGTGGTCGATCCAGAACAACGGGGGCTGCTTCTAAGGTTCAAAAGTCTCTTTCTGATATATTAAGAGGAAAACAAGGAAGATTTAGACAAAACCTTTTAGGAAAAAGAGTTGATTATTCTGGTCGTTCAACTATTATTGTTGGTCCAGAGTTAAGAATTGATCAGTGTGGTTTACCTAAAGAGATGGCTCTTGAGCTTTTTAAACCCTTTCTTCTTCATCAGTTAATTGTTCGAGGATTGGCCACAAATATTAAAAACGCAAAGAATTTATTAGAAGAAAAAAATCCAGTAGTTTATGATATTCTTGAAGAGATAACAAAATATCATCCTGTAATTTTAAATCGAGCCCCAACTCTTCATAAACTTTCAATTTTAGCTTTTTACCCAGTTTTAACTGATAATTTAGCTATTAGTCTTCATCCAGCAGTTTGTGCTGGTTATAATGCTGATTTTGACGGTGATGCAATGGGTGTGTTTCTTCCTCTTTCTGATAAAGTGATTGAAGAAGTAAAAGAAAGAATGCTTCCTTACCAAAATCTTCTAAAACCTGCTGATGGTTCGCCTATTGTAGTACCTAATAAAGAGATGGCTTTAGGATGTTATTATTTAACTACTATTGATAAAAATTTGAATTTTAAAGACGAAGAATTACATTATTTTATTGATGAAAATGAAGCTATTAATCATTATTTAATGGAATTTATTTCTCTTCGTCAACCAATTTGGGTAAAAATAAATGGTCAACTTTTAAAAACAACCGTTGGTAGAATTTTCTTTAATCATGCTTTACCACAAGAGTTAAGATTTATTAATCAAGAAGTAAAAGCCTCTGATCTTAAAAAAATTGTTGCCCAAGCAATTAAAATATTTGAACCAATAAAAGTTGGCAACTTAATTGATAATCTTAAAGATGTAGGTTTTTTTGGGGCAACTATGGCTTGCGGCTTATCGTTTTCTTTTACCGATTGTGAAATCTTACCAGGAAAAGAAAACTACATTAAATTAACAGAAGAAGAGGTAAAAAAAATTGAAAAGAGTTATGAGCAAGGTTTTTTAACCGTTGAAGAAAAAAAACGCTTGTCAAACAAGCTTTGGATTGATGTAACTGAAAAACTTGCTAATGAAACATGGGCAAAGCTTGATGAAGAAAATCCCGTAAAAATGATTATTAACTCAGGGGGGGCAAGAGCAACAAAAGAACAATTGAAACAAATATCTGCGATGAAAGGATTGGTGGTTGATCCTTTAGGAAAAATTATCGAAGTTCCAACAAAGTCTAATTATCGTCAAGGATTATCGGTTTTTGAATATGTTATTTCTGCTCGAGGAGCGAGGAAAGGTTTAACTGACTCTGCTTTAAAAACTGCAGATGCTGGATACTTAACTAGAAGATTAGTAGATGTAGCTCATGACATGATTGTTTGGGAGGAAGATTGTAAAACTCAAGATGGTTTAGAAATAAGCATAGAAGAAGTTGGTTTTGAGAGATTTAGAGAAAAAATATTAGGCAGATTTTTAGCTAAAGAAGTATTAAATAAAGAAAAAAAAGTTATTGCAAAAAAAAATGAATTAATAGATGAAAAAATTGTAGAGATTTTTGAAAAAGAAAAAATTGATACAGTAATAATTAGATCTCCTCTTACTTGTCAAGCTTCTCATGGTGTTTGTCAAAAATGTTATGGGATAGATCTTACCAATAATCAAATAGTGACTATTGGTTGTCCGGTTGGAATAATTGCTGCTCAATCAATTGGCGAACCAGGTACGCAATTGACAATGAGAATTCGTCATTTTGGAGGAATTGTGATTTCTGATGTAACTCAAGGTTTACCTCGGGTAGAGGAATTATTTGAAGCAAGAACGCCAAAAATTGTAACTCCAATTAGTGAAATTTCTGGTAAAGTTTCTGTTAAAGAAGATAGAGAAAAAGAAGTTTATTATGTGAAAATTACTTCTGTTGGCAAAGATGGTACAATTAAAGAAGAAGATTTTGTTATTCCATTAGGGCAAAAACTTAAGGTAAAAGATGGTGATCTAATTGGGGTTGGTACTCCTTTAGCTGAAGGAGGATTAAATATTAATGATTTAGTGGCGATTAAGGGTATTAAAGAAGCTCAAATTTATCTTTTAGAAGAAATTCAAAAGGTTTATCGATCTCAGGGAATAATTATTAATGATAAGCATTTTGAGGTAATAATTAAGAAAATGAGCGACAAAGTAATTGTTGAAGATGAGGGAGATACTGAATTTATAAAAAACGAAATTGTTTCTCGAGTTCGTTTTCGTGAAGAAAACAAAAAAGTTTTATCTCAAGGAGGTCAACCAGCAATGGGTAAAATGGCAATTCTTGGTATTAGTAAAGCTGCAACTTCTAGTGATTCTTGGTTATCTGCTGCATCTTTTGAACAAACAACTAATGTTTTGGCACATTCTGCTATTAAAGGTGAAATAGATTATTTGCTTGGTTTAAAAGAAAATGTTATAATTGGAAGATTAATTCCAGTGAATAAGGAATTAATTGACAAATATTATCAAAAGTTTCTAAGCCGATATGCCTACAATCAATCAACTGATAAAAAAGAAGCAACGGAAAAAAAAGCTTAAAAAATCAAGATCAGCTGCTCTTAAATTAAGTTTTAATGCTATAAAAAGAAGATATACTTTTTTAAACAGCCCTTTTAAAAGAGGAGTTTGTACTGTAGTAAGAACGATGACTCCTAAAAAACCAAATTCCGCATTGAGAAAAGTAGCTCGCGTTAGACTTTCTAATAAAATAGAAGTCACTGCTTATATTCAAGGTATTGGCCATAACTTAGCTGAACACTCAATTGTTTTAGTTCGAGGGGGAAGAGTTAAAGATTTACCAGGAGTTAAGTATCATATTGTTAGAGGAAAATATGATGCTGCTGGCGTTCAAGGAAGAAAAACTTCTAGAAGTAAATATGGGGCAAAAATTATTAAAGAAAAAACAACTTAGTTTTAAATTTTTATTATTTTAAATAACTAAAAATATGCCAAGACGCCCTTATAAGAAAAGAATTATTTTACCAGACCCATTATACAACAGTTTATTAGTATCAAAATTAATTAATTATGTAATGGTTGATGGAAAAAAATCAGTTGCTAAAAAAATTGTTTATTCGGTTATGGAGGAAATAAAGAAAAAAGGACTTGATCCTTTAGCTACATTAGAAGAAGCAGTTAAAAATACTGGTCCTTTATATGAAGTTCGCCCTCGAAGATTAGGAGGAGCTTCTTATATGGTTCCTTTTGAAGTAAGAAAGGAAAGAAGACTTTTTTTAGCTTTAAATTGGATTATTCAAGCTGCTAAAGCTAGATCGAACAAACAGTATCGGACTTTTGCTGATAAATTATTAGCTGAAATTTTAGACGCATCATCTAATATTGGGCAAGCAGTGATAAAAAAACAACAGGCTGAAAAACTAGCTGATTCTAATAAGGCTTTTGCGCATTTAAGATGGTAAGTAAAGAAAAAGCATAATTTTAATCTTTAGTTATATTTTAATTTTTTTTATGCCAGTTCAATCGGTAGTTACTAAAAATAGAATTGTTCCTTTAGAAAAGATACGTAATATTGGGATAATTGCTCATATTGATTCAGGTAAAACAACTACTACAGAACGAATTCTTTTTTACACAGGAAGGACGTATAAATTGGGTGATATTGATGAAGGAACAACTCAAATGGATTGGATGCCTCAAGAAAGAGAAAGAGGTATTACTATTGTTGCTGCATCGACAACTACTTTTTGGCGAGGTATTAGAATTAATATTATAGATACTCCAGGACACATTGATTTTACGGCTGAAGTTGAAAGATCATTAAGAGTTTTAGATGGAGGAGTGGTTATTTTTGATGCTGAAGAAGGAGTTCAAAGTCAATCGGAAACTGTTTGGCGACAAGCCGATAAATACAAAGTTCCAAGAGTTTGTTTTGTCAATAAAATGGATAAATTAGGAGCTGATTTTGAAAGAACAGTTAAAGAGATTGAAGAAAGACTAGGTGTAAGGGTTGCTGTAATGACTTATCCTATTGGCAAAGAACATGAGTTTAAAGGAGTTGTTAATATTCTGGAAAAAAAGAGTTTAATTTGGGATAAAGATGAAGAAGGAATAGAGTATTCAGTAGTCGATAGTATTCCTGATGATATCAGGACAAAAGTAGAGTTTTTTCATGCGAGATTAATTGAACAAATTGTTGAGACTGATGATAATCTTCTTCATTGTTATTTGAATGGAGAAAATATTTCAATTTCTGATTTAAAAGTGGCTTTAAGAAAAGCAACAATTTCTTATAAACTTGTTCCCACTTATTGTGGTTCTTCACTTAGAAACAAAGGAGTACAACCTCTTTTAGATGCAATTGTTGATTATTTACCATCACCTTTAGATTTGAAAAAAATTGAAGGAATTAATCCTACAAATAATCAAAAAGAAGAAAGATTACTTGTTCCTGAAGAAAAATTTACTGCCTTGGCTTTTAAGATTCAGCTTGATCCTCATGTTGGTAAACTAACTTATACTCGAATTTACTCTGGTGTTTTAGAATCAGGCTCTTATGTTTATAATGTTAATCGAGATAAAAAAGAAAGAGTAAGTCGTCTTCTTTTAATGCATGCGAATCAACGTGAAGAGATTGACAAAGCTTATGCTGGAGAGATAGTGGCTTTAGTTGGTCCAAAAGATACTCGAACTGGTGATACTTTATCTTCTGAGCAATATCCAATTCTTTTGGAGAAAATAACTTTTCCTGAACCCGTAATTTCACTTGCTATTGAACCAAAAACTAAAGCTGATCAGGAAAAACTTTCTTACAATTTACAAAGACTTTCTGAAGAAGACCCCACTTTTAAAGCAAAGATCGATCATGAAACTGGTCAAACAATTATCTCTGGAATGGGTGAACTTCATCTTGAAGTAATTGTTGATCGAATGAAAAGAGAAATGGGTATGGATGTTAAAGTGGGAAAACCACAGGTAGCTTATAAAGAAACGATTATTAAAGCTTCCGAGGCTGAAGGTAAATATATTCGTCAAACTGGTGGGCATGGTCAGTATGGTCATTGTTTAATAAGAGTTGAGCCTTTACCAAGAGGTCAAGGTTTTAAGTTTATTAATAAAATAAAAGGAGGAGTTATACCTGCTGAGTTTATCCCAGCAGTTGAAAAAGGAGTGCTTGAAGCAATGGAGAAAGGTGTTCTTTTAGGATTTCCCATTACTGATATTGCAGTTACTTTATTTGATGGTTCATACCATGAAGTTGACTCATCTGATATTGCTTTTAAAATTGCTGGATCGATTGCATTACAAGAAGCAGTGAAGAAAGCAGGTCTTACTCTTCTTGAACCAATTATGAAATTGGATGTAACAGTTCCTGAAGAATTTATGGGACCAGTTATTGGAGATATTTCTTCAAAAAGAGGAAAAATTTTAGGAACAGAAAGAAAAAACAAGGCAGTTGTTATTAAAGCTTACGTTCCTTTAGCGGAGCTTTCTGGATATGCAACTAATTTGCGTTCTTTAACTGAAGGTAGATGTTTCTTTTATATGGAGCCTTCTCATTATGAAGAAGTCCCACAAAATATAGTTCAATCAATGATGAAAGCATAGATTTTTTAAGTGATTAAATTTTTTATTAAATTTTATAAAGTATAATTTTAAAATCTAAATATATACAAAATCCATTTAACAAAAACTATAATTTATTTTTTTGATATAATAATCCTTTTAAAACCAACATCTTATATCTTAAAATAATT
>Ga0197142_1004783_pt1 | contig 10818 bp, 10 predicted proteins | sample GBS60_MetaG_FD_148614 | JGI IMG/M metagenome (GOLD analysis project Ga0197142, IMG submission 148614) | Sediment microbial communities from Great Boiling Springs, Gerlach, Nevada, United States - GBS 60_MetaG | ecosystem: Environmental > Aquatic > Thermal springs > Hot (42-90C) > Sediment...
ACGACCTGCTGGGCATCGTGGCAATCGCCCTGCTTGTCCTGCTTAATGGGTTTTTCGTTGCAGCAGAATTCGCATTGGTCAGCGTGCGGCGCACTCGCGTAGATGAGTTGGTCGCACAAGGCAACCGCACCGCACTGGCGATCCGCCAGGTTATCCATGACCCCGATCGTTTCATTGCCGCCACGCAGCTGGGTATCACTCTCGCCAGCCTAGGGTTAGGTTGGGTAGGTGAGCCCGCGTTGGCACATCTGATTGACCCACTCATCACTCTTGTCCCCATTCCCACACAATGGGTGAACGTTACCTCCCACGGCATCTCTGCAGCGATCGCTTTCGCCTTCATCACCTTTTTACATGTGGTCATCGGCGAGCTAGCACCTAAGTCCATTGCGCTCCAGCGTTCCGAGCAGACGGCGATGATCGTCGCGCGGCCCATGTTATGGACTGAGTGGCTTTTTAGGCCAGCCATCTGGCTGCTGAACGGTGCAGGTAACGGCATCCTACGCCTCCTCGGCTTTAAGCCTGCCAGCGGACACGAGATGGTGCACTCGGTGGAGGAGATCAAGATGGTGCTGGCGGCCAGCGCCGATCACGGCTTGCTGGAAGAGAGCGAGCGCGATATGCTGGATGCCATCTTCAGCCTGCGCGACCTGCTTGTGCGCCAGATCATGATCCCGCGCACGGAGATGGTCGCCTTGCCTGCCCATGCCACGCTGCGGGATGTGCTGGCCCTGCTTAGGGAATCGCCGCACACGAAGTTCCCCGTTTATGAGCACGATCAGGATCATATCGTTGGCATCTTCCATGTGCGCGATGCAGTAGAGGCACTGGCTCAAGGCCAGTTAGACGCTCCTGTGCTCTCGTTCATGCGTCCGGCGATTTACCTGCCGGAGACAGCCCGTCTCAACACCGCCCTTGCTGCTCTGCGTGAGAGGCGGCAGCACATTGCCATCGTCCTTGATGAGTACGGTGGCACGGCCGGGCTGATCACGCTGGAGGACATTTTGGAAGAGATTACGGGGAGCATCCCCGATCAATACGAAACTGGTGAGCCGGAGATCATGCAGCGGCCCGATGGAAGCTGGGTGGTGAGCGGCCTAGCGCTGATCGAGGATGTCAATGAGGCGCTGAATCTTATGCTGAGCGATGAGGTCTACGATACGATCGGCGGCTATGTGATGGGCAAGTTGGAACGCATCCCACGCCCAGGGGATGAGGTACAGGTAGATGATGTACGTTTTCAGGTCGAGAAGGTAGACGGCCTGCGCGTGGATCGCCTGCTTGTCTATCCGTCGCGGAAAGTAGCGGATACGCCCTGATACGAGGGGCACATCAGCAACAGCGACAAAAAAGGGTCAGTGCAACCTTGCGATGAGCACTGGCCCTTTTTTAGCCGGTGGTGCTATTTTAGCCGCATCCGCCGCACAATGACCACCACTGCAATCAACGCCAAGGCAACCAGCCCGGCGCCGGCCAAACGCACCCCGCCGCTGAAGCCGGTGGCCGGCAACGTCACCTCCGGGGTTGGGGTGAGCGGCCCTCCAATGCCTGTGGGCTGGGGGGTGCCTTCCTCGCCGATGGGAGTGACCTCGATAGGAGTGCCTTCAACGGTTGCTTCTTCGGTAGGCGTACCGGCCAGCGCAGTGGGAGTAGCAACCTCTTCCTCTTCCTCCGTCGGTGTGGGAGGAGCCACAGTCCAAGTGGCTGTCGCCGTGGGAGGCGGCGGAGGGGTTTCAGTGGGTGCTGAGAGCGTAAGGAAATCAGCCGTCTGGGTTGCTGCTGCCAACGTCATCAAGGCCTGGTTGGTCAGCTCGATCTCTGACACAGAGGGGCCGGCCGGCTTCCGGGTCAGCAGCAGGATGCCGATGAAAACAAGCCCCAAGACGAAGAGCGCGCCCAAGATGCCAGCCACGACCAGGAAGGTGCGGTTTTGGGCCTCTTCGGCCTCAACGCTTCTGGCACCTTCCTCCTCAGGCCCTTCCTCGTCGAAGCTGAAGATCAGGTCGTCATCTTCCATGCCAGCTCTCCCTGTGGCGGTGACTGTGAATGCATACAGGCTAACCTAGATATTCTAAATTGGCAAAAGGCACAAAGAGCACCTCGCCGGATGGCATTTCAACCTTTACGCCGTGTGCCCACAAGCCGCTTTCCAATCGCTGAGGGGTCTGAGGCAAGTCCACCACCGTGCCAATCTCACCCAGATGTGGCGGCTGCAACACGCGTACTTTCTGTCCCATAGCGATCCTTATCTCGCTGCGGCTACTCTCCGGCACAGCCTTTTGCTGGGCTTGCGATGCCAGTGGAATGATAATCTCAGGACGTCTCTCGCGCCAATCGCCGGGCACTCCCATGTCCAGCGCGACCTCGCGGCCATTGTAGGTATTCAGCAAGCTGAGGATGCGCTCACTCATGGGGAACAGGCCAAAACCCTGCGTCAAAGCGATGGGGAAGTCCACTTCGACCAGCGAGGGCAGCAGGCTGGCGTGCATACTGGAAGCAATCAGCCCTTTCACACGGATGTCCATCGCGTTGCGTAGGAACTCCGCCGTCAGGGGAGAGCCGATCGCCACGATCGCGCCGCGATGGTCTATGTTGAAGCGGGAGGGGTCGGTACTGGTGGAGGGCATGGTGTCCATCACCTTGAGCGTGCCCCAGGCTAGGCTGCCGTGCCCCCAAGCGACCTGAATGGTAGCGCCGGTGGTCTCGATGAGCACAAACTCCCCCGCTTCCAGATCGACCACCTTACCCGGCACGGTAGCTTGCACTTCGATGCGCGTGCGCGGCCCCTCAAGCAGCATTTGGCCGTTCTCTATGCGGATCACCCGTCCATCAATAGGGGATAGCACACGCCGCCTGCGCAGCCCCAGCAAGATGCGCCGTGTCGCCAGCACATCCCCTTGTTCTACCGGATCGCCCTCGCGCTTGACCAAACATGCCTCCACGCGTTGAGGGCTGACGCCCAATGCATCGGCGAGGTTGAGGATACGGTGATCCAACGCCACCAGCGCCACAGCCAGCGTATCGGTTGGATGGACAGTTTGGCCGGGGATCACCTTGAGTGCGAAACCCCGTGAGAGCTTATAGTGCCGCCGAATATTGGCCACGGTGGTCACCCGTGCCGAGGCGTAGATCGCTTCCATGCCCTAAGCCTCCCCGATGAGGGCTACTTGCCAGCGGGCGACCATCTCCTGCCGTAGATCGTCCGCACGGGGGAAGCGCCAAGGCCGCCCACGCGCATCAACAATCAACCCCAACTCGCCGCCTGTGATGGTCACCTTGCGTCGGCGCTCCAATCCCTCGATCTCGCGGCTAGGGTGCAGCGTCAGTTCCGCGCGCGCGCCGTGCTCTAGCGGGAAAACGGCAAGTGAGCCGGCGGTCACTTCAAAAGGCTCTTCCGATGTTTCATCTTGCCGCCGCAGGCTGCCGCGCAGGATAACCTCGCCCCGACGCGCCCTGCCGGAGAACGCGATCACAGTGCCAAGGTCCACGAAGGCACCCTTTTCCAGCATCTGCACCACTGCCGCCGGTCTGGATGGTGCGATAGCGCCCAGCGCTGCCGCAATGCCATATGGATCGAGGAGCAAGCGGGCAATCCCAACAGGTAGCAGTGCATCCAGCGCCAGCAAGGCGCTCCAGCCGTAGTGAGGAGGGCGTGTCAATGTGGCCCCACTCAGCAGAATGGTTCCAAAGTACGGCAGCAGTCCGCGTGCTTGAACACCGTGCCAACTCTGCCGTGCGTTGAGCACCGCCACGCGCATGATTTCCCGTGCAACCGCGTACTCGATCTCCAGTGCTTCCTTGCTTGCCGGTATCGTGTGTGGGAAAAGCGATCGGTTCCACACGTAATCCACAAGGTCATCATAGCGGCGCGGCACGAAGCTCAGCCAGCGGGCGATCTGCTCGGGGCGGATGTGCTTGAGCACCTCAGGGGCGGAGTGTCCGACCCCTAGCTGGCTAAAGACATTGAGGTAACGTTTGCCGTTCAGAGAGGCAGCGACTGCTGTTGCGGCACTCCCTACATCGATGCCTAACACGTTCTGCCCTCTGAACACGCCTAGCAGATGCACCAAACGGCCGAATCCGTAGGCGGTGGGGAAAATGCCCTCGTCCGACCAATTGCCGATCTCGCGGAAGCCCGGGTTGTGGAATGCTTTTTGCCGGTGATAGAGTGAGGCGAGCTGCATCTGCGCTCCGTCAAGGTGCTCCACGTCAAGCGCCGGACGCACATTGTCGGCAATGAGCACCCGTGTCCCCACTTCCTCTGCTCTCTCCTGCACCTCCTCCGCCAACTCTCTGTTTCCAGCGTACAGCAATGTGGGGCGAGAGACACTGTCCATTAATGAGCAGGCGAGGATCACGGTTGCCAGATGACGGCGCATAGAGTCAACCGCGCCGCCGTCTGTCCCTCCGACTATCATGATCAGATCGGGGTGGGCACTGAGCAGGGCACGGATTTGTTCCTCCGGTGAGCGCTGGTCTGCCAGGCTGATGACATCCACCAGTGAGAGATAGATGCTCTCCGCGGCGCGTTTGCCACTTTGGATGCTCATCCCCGGCACCAGCCCAACCAGCACTGCGCGGATAGGCCGCCCCGCGCTGGCAGTAGCCACAAAGCTATCCACGCCGTAGAGGGCGCCTTTGGAAGGAACGATGAGGGCGCCTTCTTCTGTGATCAGCGTGCGGCCGGTAGCCTGACTAATCTGTTGGAGCGCGTGATACACACCCTCAATGGCGTTGTTCCATGGGGCACCGGTCGTCGTGGGGGCCTCGCCGTATGCCACAAAGCGGTACGCCCCCTCAACGATGTCAAACAGCAAGGCGCGCGTATGCACCGAGCCGATGTCAACCGCCAGAATCGCTCCCGAAGGCTCGAGCTGGTCGAGCAACACGTCGCTGGTCTGATCTTCAAGGAATTGACTCAAAAGAGACATCTGCTCTTATACCCTCGGCGTCAGCGCAGGAAAGATGTCACCCAGCCCAGCACGGCGGTCAGGCGCTCGCTCAACGCAGCGATGCCGGACAGGATCATCCCCCCGTAGACCGTAGCGAGTGCTACCACTAGAAAGAACTGCCCTATCCCTGCCAGTACGCGCATGAGTGCCGTGCGCTGACCCTCGCCGCCGCTGGCACGTCCGCGCACCCAGAACTGGAAGTAAAGCAGCGTGGTGGCCGTCCCGATGACTACAATGCCGTGACTGATGAAACTACCGCTCCATTCCGGCAAGAGGGAGAGCCACGTTGTGCGCACTAAGGGAAGGAGTGTGCCCGTCACCGCGCCGCCGATGGCTACCGCCGTCCCCACTCCGATCAGGTAAGCAGTGCTGATGTTGCCCAACGCCGCAGTGCGTGGGCTGAGCTTCAATACGAGGAAGATGAACAGGATCAGCGGCACAGTGGCTAGCGTCATTACCCTGACCTCCCCGCTTGTGAGCGGCGCGATCAGGCGCGGTATAAGCACTTGGTAGATGGCGACGAGTGCTATATAGCCCACTGCTACCCCCACAAAGGCATGGATTGCCAAGCGGTAGAGTGGGTTATCCCCCACGAGGTAGCTCAAGAGCGCCACCGTGAACAGGAATCCCAAGAGGCCTGTAAGCAACTCTGCCTGAGAAGCCGCAAGGGTCATCGGGACGCCCCCTGTCGGTTGCGCAAATATGAAATGCCGTAGAGCAAGCTTCCCAGTGTGATCAACACCGCTGCTGCGCCACCAGCGAGAGCTTGGGCATTCCACCTGTCGATTAGCGCCGGGTGGGTTGCCCCGCTGCTAAGGGCCTGATAGGCCGCTGCATCATTCAGGCCGCTCAGCACCGCCACTACCTGTCCGCTATCCCGATAAGGCTGCGCTAGCGCGGTCACACTGGCGCTTGTTGCAGCTAGCACAGGGATGCCAGTTGGCCGTCCGGCTTGCTCTACCCAGGCGCGTAGGTCGTCGGAATGGGCTGCCAAGACGATGATGAGGTTCACTTCCCTGTTATCCAAGCGTGGTAGGGGAGCCGCTTGAGTTGCGCCGATCGCTAGGCTATAGATACCGCTTGCCCGTGCCGGCAGGTAGCCAAGGTTGATCCATGTATCGACTCGCTCGCCAAGCAGCAAGCGGATGTTTTCATGCCGCAGTGCGGCGTCGGCCATCGCTGCGCCAGTCGGCCTTGTGCTGATGGCATAAACCTTCGTGGCGGGTTGCGCTGCCAGATGTGCAAGGAGCGTCATCGCCAGCGGTTCAAGTTCGGCTGCTGTATCTGCCTCATACTCAAAGGCAACCAGTACGGCTGATTCGCCTGTGCTGAGGTTCTCTAATGCACGGTAGGCTTCGGTCACGCCTACTGCGGGCGACTGCCCCGCTAGTGAAGGGGCCAACGGCGTGATGTTCAGCAGAAGGGGCGCGGCGGCGGCAACGATCAGGATCAGCGCTACCAGCCACCGTAATAAGGGCACTCCCCAACGACGCCGTGGTGCTACCGCAACTCCCTGCGCCTCGCGGGCTAGTGTTCTTCTCAGCAGTGCGATCTGCTCAGCTTGCTTATCGCTGATCACCAGCTCCTGCATCGGCTCGCTGATGCGAAGCGCACTGCCCTCAAAAATCAGTTCAGGTTGGATGACCCCTGCTACATCCTTGAGCGCGCCAACAGCCTCTGCACCCAGACGGGAGGGTTGCTCCTCCGCGCTGACGATGGCCTCATAGCGCAGGTCGCGTATCTGATCAAGCAGTCCCGCCTCGACCTCGGCAGTTGGCTCGGTGACTTCGGGGGCTACGCCGAGATCGTGCAGGCCGCGCAGCCATTCCGGCAGCTCGGCGTCTTCCAGATGGGTTGGCAGCGGTAGTTCTTCCTCGGCTGCAGGAAGCTCGAGATCAGAGGCTAGACCCAGCAGGTCGCGCGCTTCGGGCAGGGTGGCTTCTCCAGCGGTTAGCCCCTTGCCCAACTCCAGCTCAAGGTCCATCTCTGCCCAGCCGGCGAGTTCTTCACCACTGGCAGATACCGCTGCCGACGGCGGTTCCTCAGGCGGCGCTCCTTCCTGCAGCGCGGTTGTTTCAAGAGCGGGTGTACCTAGCTCCTGCAGCCATTCAGGCACCTCGGCCTCGGCAGAGGGTTCGGCTTTGACCGGTTCCGGCGTCCCTGCCGTCGGTTCGCCCAGATCGGCTAACCAGGGCGGGATTTCTTCCAGCGGGGCTTCCTCTTTTTCTTCGGATAGCCATTCCGGTTTGCCCGTCGCAAGGAGCGGGGTCGGCATTTCAGGCTGCTCTCTGGTCTCCTGGGCCTCTGCTTCCTTCTCTTCCGGCTGCGCTTCCGCCTCAGGGGGGGCGGCGAACAGGCCGCTGAGCCAATCTAGCGCCTCATCACTGCTAGGCGCCTCGGCGGATGGAGCAAAGAGTTCTATCTCCTCCACTCCCAAAACCTCAGTGGTGGGCTCTTCAAGCTCCTGAAGCCAGGTTGGGATTTCCTCGGCAGGAGGCGCCTCTCGCGGCAGCTCCGGTGTGCTTCTGGGGCGCAGCCAATCAGGAGGAGCCACCGAGGGGGGCAGCGAGAGAGTAGGAGGGGCTGCTTCTAACCACATCGGTATAGGGCCTGCGAAAGGCGCAATGGGCTGTGAAGGTGCCGCTTCAGATAGCCATGGTGGTGTGGAGGGAGCCGTTGCAGGCAGTGGGCTGCCGCAGCGGAAACACACTTGCCCTATGGAGGGGTTCTCGGCCCCGCACACCCCACAGAGAACCCGATCTGATGTCTCCCTACCCTGCGGTTGCTCATCCCACGGAACGGCCATCTGCTGTTCCTGCCTCTCAGTCTTTGTAAGGGCGTTCCATGCCGGTCAGCACGCGCAGGCCAACTACCAGCACGCCTAGCGCGACGCCTAACAGGATACCCCGTGCCCCTGCTGCGGCTGGGACATTCAGCAGCCACTCCCGAAAGCGGTTCAGCACCCCCATTGTGCTAAGCGGCAGCCAGCCGACCAATGTGATTAGCAGCACTGCCACGAAGACCAATGACCAGCCGCCGGGCCTCGTCTGGAGCAGACGCACGGCGGCTACCACCAAGAAGATCATCACCAGTGCAGCCAGCGTGGCCTGCCCAGCGACCACTACACCTTGGAAAAGCACGTTTGTTGTGCTGGCCGGATTGCTCAGCGGTGTGACTTCCTGACCGAAGCCCTCTAGCATCGCCACGACCAGTGTCAGCAGAACGGCCAGCATGGTGATGAGGCTGTACGGCCATCCCCGCTGCCCGGCCTGGATGCGTCGCGCATTGACCAGCAATAGGTTAAGCACGCCCACCAGCACAGCTAACCCACCGAGCACAACCGCCCAATCCACCAGCGTTGTCCTGATGCCTACCAACATGGGCGTGGCCCAAAAGTAGCTCATCAGGATCACCACGCCGGTGCCGATGGTCACGGCAGCCGGGATGACGTACTTCATGCCTCTCTATCCCTTCAGCGCAGCAGCCCCAGAGACTGCAGCAGGGCACCCAAGACGATCAGCCCGATCACCAGCCAGCGTAGGACATCCTGAGCCATAAGGCTTGCCGTTGCGGTTGGCTCCGCCGAGAGATAGGCACGCGCTACAAACATCTCCTCGCCAATCAGCACGTGATCGGTCATGGCGTAGCCAACGGCCTGCGCTTCCAAGCGGTCGCTGCCCAATGTCTGCAAGATGCGCCTGCGCCGGCCTGCTTCTGCTGCCAGGGCTACTTCTGGCCCGAACGAACCGAAGAGGATGTTGGTGCGCACTCCTTCATCGGGGATGATGCTGGTGATGCCTCCAGCCAACGCCATTGAATCAAGCGCCACCAACCGCGCCGACGCTGGATAGAACCTCTCGAACATGCGCTCGCGTTCGTAGGCGCGGCGGATGATGTCGCTGACCACCGGCAAAGATGTGGCATTGCCGGTGGTTGCTACTGGCGGCAGATCGCTGATGACGGCTGCCTTGGCGGTCAGATCGAGCATAGCCAGTGCGGCGAGGGCAGTGCCTGTCTCCTCGCTGATGATGCCGTTCGGCCCTACCGAGATATGCACGCGCCCACCGCTCTCTACTGCCTGCCCGATCTGCTGTTCAAACAGCGCGTAGCCTCCTAGAGGTCGCAGCGAGGGTCTGAACCCACCCCGCATCAGCAGCCAAAAGGCCAGCATCAACAAGATGCCTGCCACGATAAAGGCCAATCCCAGATAATCAAGCATCAAGTTGAGCATGGGTTCTCCTGCTCAATTGTAGTGTTATTGTCTTCCACTCCACCCAGCAGATCGGCCAGGGCGTCTACAGCCTGCGCCTGCCCGAATGCGCCGGCAATAGGTTGCACCACCAACAGCAGCTGCGCGATGGCAGGCATCAGGGGGCGCAATGCCTCGCTGAAGGCATCCGCGATGCCGCTCAGGCCGCGATCGGCCAGATGGCGGTGTAGTGTCTGTTCCCATTTCAACCAGCGATTGCGCCAGGTCCCTCGATCGGCCATCATGTACTTGTCAGCATGGACCTATCAGTGCACCGGCAGAGCATCCAGTGCGCCTTTCTGCCAGTATAGCATGAAGCTGATCGCGGGCAAGTTGGGTTGGGTATAATGTACTATTGGCGAGGAACTATGACTCCTGAATACCTTGTCCTGTTTGATATCGACGGCACGTTGCTATGGCCGAATGGTGCTGGTCGCGCAGCCATGCGCACTGCGCTGACGCGCGTATACGGTGTAACGGGGCCAATTGATAAGTACTACTTCGCCGGTCGCACTGACCGCGAGATTGTGCGCGATTTGCTGACCGCAGCCGGCCTAGATGAGATAGCCATCTGGTCGCGCTTCGCCCAGCTCATTGACGAGATGGCTTATGAACTGCGGCGGCGTATTGCGGAGGGATGGCACAGCATCCGACCCTGCCCCGGTGGGCCTGAGTTGGTGAAGGAGCTGGCCGCCTGCGATGACATCCTGCTGGGCCTGCTAACGGGTAATCTGCGCCCTACTGCCCACATCAAACTGGAAGCAGCTGGCTATGACCCCACCCTGTTCCGCGTTGGGGCCTATGGCGATGAGTCAGTGCGGCGCTCCGACCTACCGCCTCTGGCCGTTGAGAGAGCCGCTCAGCTGACCGGTGTGCAGTTCTACGGCGAGCGGATCGTCATCATTGGAGATACACCTGCTGATGTCACCTGTGGACGTGAGGTAGGCGCGCGCAGCATCGCGGTGTTGACGGGGGGCCATTCCCGCGCCGAGTTGGAGGCTTTGCAGCCGCACTTCCTGTTCGAAGACCTGACCGATCCCGCTGCGTTTCTCGCTGCGATCCGCAAGCCACCGCGCTGAGCAAGCCCCTGTTTGAGGGATGTGCCTACTCACGTTACACTTTAAATACGCTGTTGTTTCCCATGCCCTTCAAGGCAGATTCCAGCGAGAGGCCGGGTGATGTCGGAACAGGGTAAGGAAATCATTATCCCGCGTTACAAGATGATTGTGGCCTATGATGTACTCCCGTCCAGTCACGAGGATTATTTCCAATTCGTCATGGGCGAGCTTGTGCCCACGTTGCAGGCCATGAACGTCTATATGACCGAAGCGTGGCATACTGCCTACGGCGATTACCCCCTGCGTATGGCCAGCTTTGTGGCAGAGGATTTGGAAACATTCCGAGATTTGCTGGCCAGCGAGCGCTGGCGTGAACTGGAGCGCCGCTTTCAAGACTACGTGCGTAACTACTCACGCAAGATTGTGCGCTACAAGCGGGGTTTCCAATTCATCCGCTGAAGCAGATTTGTGATATATGGACGATGCTCCTGCAGACCACTTGGCTCTGTTGAGGGGTGTTTGTCCAACCAATGCTGCCGCTTGAAGGAGCGTGGATAAG
>Ga0197142_1004784_pt1 | contig 10818 bp, 10 predicted proteins | sample GBS60_MetaG_FD_148614 | JGI IMG/M metagenome (GOLD analysis project Ga0197142, IMG submission 148614) | Sediment microbial communities from Great Boiling Springs, Gerlach, Nevada, United States - GBS 60_MetaG | ecosystem: Environmental > Aquatic > Thermal springs > Hot (42-90C) > Sediment...
GTTGTAGGAGCGTACTGTGCCAAAGCCGGAGACCATCACCCCTGCAACGGGAAGCATAAACAGACCGTCCCAGCGGCGCGGCGTAGTAAAGCCGCTCATCATCTGCTGGATGTAGGCGTTCTCGCCCTGCACGATGGAGGGATCGCTCAGGATTGCTGCATCCTCTTCGGAGAGCCGCACCTCCTCACGCTGATAGCCGCCATCGGCGATCAGCACTTGCCGTGAGTAGCTCCATGTCGCTCCATAGTCGTCGGTAAGAGTGAGGGTGAGGGGATAAAACCCAGGCGCTGTCCAGCGCTCAATAGCGAGCAGGGTCTCATGGGTGGTGTGGTCGCTGATCACAGGCCAGTCCCGCGAGAGGAAGGATACCTTCAGTACACCGGGGACAGCGGTCTCCACATGCAGGCCCCCCACCCGTCCTTGTTCCAGCGGCAGCGGGTGAAGTGTCAGGGCTTTCCAGGGGGCAGGCAGCGCTGCGCTAGGGTCAACTTCGGTGGGCAAGCGGAGTATCTGCCCCTCCACAACGGTGAAGGGGTCGGCGAGGTGGTTGAGCAGTAGCAGCGACACTACGCTGATATTGTGGCGCAGCGCGATGAGCCACAGCGATTCGCCACGCCCTAGCCGTACCACGCCGACGCCTGCGCTTGCCGTAGCAGGCAAGCGCAGCGTCTGGCCTGTGTAGATCGAGCGCGGGTTAACGATAAGATTCGCCGCTGCTAGTTGCTCAACAGGGATGTCGTAGCGGGCAGCGACGGCCTCTAGAGTGTCCCCCAGGCCGATCGGCGTGGTGGAGGATGTCCACAGGGGGGCGGTCATCGTGCGTAGCGGGATAATAAGCCGCTGACCCACCTGAACATCGTCATACTGCGAGAGGCCATTGGCCCGCTCAAGCGCCTCGGTTGTCACGCCAAAGGCGGCGGCGATCTGCTCTAGCGTCTCGCCGTACTGCACTACATGGATGGCGACTGCTGGCGGCTCGGCTGTGCCGCTCTCATCTTGAGCAGAAACATGGCGAGGGCTGCTGCTCAGCAGCGTCAGCGCCGCAATCAGCGCAGCAAGCCAGTGTCGTGAAGCCCTAGCTTTCTTCGTTCGCTTCAAAAACCAGCACATCCCCGATCTCGACCTGTTCCAACAGATCAGGAGCAGCTTCCAGCGTATAGCGGGCTGGTTTGGAGGGTACATAGAGCGGCCGCCAAGGACGAGCGCAGGCTTTGTCCACTACATGGAAGCCCTCATCCAACCAGAATACCGCGATAGGGAAGGCCATGAACAGCATGTGAATGGCTGCTCCCACGCGGCTAGCCCGACCCTCAACGAGCAGCAGGCCTTCACCTTCGGTTAAGGTACGCCGAAACATCAGGCCGCGCAGCTTGCAGATGAACGCGCTGCACCAGCGCACGTGCGTCAATAGCACCTTGCCATCCGAACGCCGAACTAGCTGCCCTATCTTGGCCACGCTTGTGTCACCCCATCGACCGCACAGACAGAGGGCGCATTGCGCCCTCTGTAATGAACAAGTGTACGGCAGAAGTAGAGCAGAAGCCGCCCCTACTGGGGACTATTCCGCGCTGGGCTGTCCCCCTGCTGCTTGAGCATCCAGCACGCGCTGAATGCTTCTCAGTAGCTCGGCCGGACTGAACGGCTTGGTGATGTAATCCTGTACTCTGGCGATGTGCAAGCCAAGCACTTTGTCTATGTTCTGCGCTTTGGCCGTCACAACGATCACCGGAATGTGCCTCATACGCTCGTCAGCCTTCATCTGCTGATACACATCCCAGCCGTTCATGTCGGGCATCATCAGGTCAAGCAGTACAAGATCGGGCTGGTTCTGGGCGATCATCTCCAGGCCCTCTTTGCCGCCCACAGCCCCGATGACTTCAAAGCCGCGACTTTCCAAGATCAACCGCACAAGGTCGATCATGGCGGGTTCGTCTTCTATGCAAACCACTTTGCGACGCTGTTGCGTGGGCTGGTCGGCCATAAATCCCCTCAATCCTTTGCAGCCGGGTGATAAACGTGGTTGGCTGCTTAAATAAAATGCGCCTAGGCGAGGGCCGCTTGCTACAGGGTGAGATGCAGTATCTGCGCAAGCCGCCGCATATGCATAAATGGTGGGGACATTTTACTTCAGAACGGGACTTGCGCAAAACTCCTTAATCCGCCGCCGCTCAGCCATGCGCGGGCTACCGCAGGCAGATCGGCCAGCGTCCCCTGGCGCACTGTGCACTCCGGAAGCGAATCGAGGAACATGCGGCCGTATGCCTTGCTGATCACGCGCCGATCAAGGATGACCACAATGCCGCGATCCGTCTTGCGGCGGATCAAACGCCCAAATCCCTGCCTGAAGCGCAGGATGGTCTCCGGCAGGGCATAGTGCTGGAAGGAATCCTCTAGAAGCTCGCTGCGTGCTGCGAACAGTGGGTCGGTGGGTACACTGAAGGGCAAACGCACGATCACCAGCACGCTCAAATCCGGCCCCGGCACATCCACACCCTCCCAGAAGGAGCGCGTACCCATCAACACCGCTTTTTCGCTTTGGATGAAACCTTCTAGCAAGTGTGTGCGGCTGGAGCCATCGCTTTGGTCGTAGACGGTGATGCCTTCGCGGGCCAGCGCGTCGCCAATGGCGTTGACGGTTGCCCGTAGCTGAGCATAGCTTGTGAAGAGGATCATTGCACGTCCTTCGGTAGCGCGGCACAGCTCAAAGATAGCCCGCTCTACTGCCTGCTGATACTGATCCTGCTCGGTAGGTTCTGGGATGTCGTCTACAATGTAGAGCAGCGCGTTGTTCTTGTAATCAAAGGGTGTCTCGAGTGCGATCTCCTCAACCCCATCGGCGTCAAGCCGCTCGCGGATGAAGTCGAACGATCCGCCGGCCCGCAGCGTGGCGCTGGTCATGATCACAGCATCTTTGGCGTGCCAGAGGTGTTTCTGCACCAGCGGCCCTACATCCAGCGGAGCGGCGTGGATGGAGATGTGCATGCCGTCGGGGTGGAACTCCACCCAATAGACCATGTTGGGGGCAGGCTGAAGCACGATCTCGTTCAGCCGCAGATGGAGCTCCGTCAGGTGGCGGGCAGCGGCAAGGATACCGGCGAGGAGGTCATCATATCCCTCGATCTCGTAGTCCTGCAATTGGGTCAACGCTTGTGCGATCTTGGTCATTGCCTCGGCAATGGTCGAGGTGAACTGGCTTAGGTTGTCCCATGTCACCTCAACTTGCGACCAGCCCGGCTGTGCGCGCAGTGTAGGCAGGATACGCACCTGCTGCGCATAGGTATTGCGTGTGATATGGGTGTGATCCTCAAGGAAACGGCGCAGTGTCTCGAAGAAACGCTCAACATGACGGGCCATCTGAGAGGAGGCGTCAGCTACCGCTTGAATATAGTCGGCGAACATATCGTAGTAGTTCTGCGGGATGCTGTTGCGCATCTGACGCAGCAACTCACCTAACAGCCCGCTCCGTGTGCTGCCCAGTTCGGCCATCTGTCGCAGGATGGCATCGGGATCGGTGCGGAAACTGAGGCTGTTCGTCACCGCATCCTCTAGGTGGTGCGCCTCGTCCACGATCAGGTAGCGGAAATCGGGCAGCACATGCCCTTCGGTGACAACGTCCGAGAGCAATAAAGCATGGTTAACGATGAGCAAGTGCGCCGCCTCGGCTTTCTGCCGTGCCCGATAAAAAGGGCAAGCGCCGCCCATCTGCGTAGCACAGCGCTCGAGGGTGCAACCTTCATCCTCGGCGCTCAGCCGCTGCCAGACGCCAGCTTCCGCTGGCCCGCGCAAGGAAAGATCGCCGCGATCGCCGCTCCGGTTGGTTGTCAGCCATACCAGAACTTTGGCCAGCATATGCATTTCCTCTTTGGAAGTGGGGCCACGACGGCGTAGGGCGGCCAGACGGCGGGGACATAAGTAGTTGCTGCGCCCCTTGAGTACCGCCGCCCGCAGAGGAAGGCCGAGGTGTTCCTGTAACAGAGGGATGTCTTTGTAGATCAGCTGTTCTTGCAGGTTGATAGTGTTGGTGCTGATCACCACACGGGTGTTGTTGGCGATGGCAAAATGGGCAGCGGGCAGCAAGTATGCCAGCGACTTGCCCACGCCTGTTGGCGCTTCGATCAGCATATGCTGGCCCTCGTTAAGCGCGCGCGCCACGTGGCGCAGCATCTCCACCTGCTGAGGGCGATACTCGTATCCCTCAAAGGACTCTGCCAGCCGACCATGTGGCTCAATCAGAGCGGCCACTTTAGCGGGATCAATCGGCGTGACTGTTGGGCGCACCCGCAACTCAGCGCCTTCTGCCTGTGGGGGAGTGTCGGCGAAGAGAAGGACCGTCTCTGCCTGCTGCTCGGGGGCGCCCTCTGGTGCAGGTTCGGCCCGCTCATGCAGACGCTCACGCAGGAGGCCCTCGAAGAAAAGGTGGGCATCCCAGGGCATCTGCTGACCAAGCCGCACGATCTCGCGCAGGGTGCTGAGCGGGAGCGTCCGTGCGCGCTGCCACAGCGCAAGGAAAACGGACATCGCCATATAGGAGTCATCTAGTGCACGGTGGGCGCTGCGCGGCGAGATGCCCAACTCCATCGCTACGGCAAGCAGGCTGTAGCGTGCTGTAGTAGGCATCATGACTGAGGCCACCAAGTAAGTATCGATCAGCGGGTTGGGCAGACTGAGGCCGGCGTGGCGCAGGAAGCCGAGGTCAAAGTGAATGTTGTGCCCCAGCAGGGTGGCATTCTCGATAAAATGGCGCAGGGCGGGCAACACCTCACGGGCGAAAGGGGCGTTCTGCACATCTCTATCAGTAATGCCGGTGAGTTGCGTGATGTAGGCGGGGATCGGACGGCCGGGGTTAATCAGCGAGTGCCATTCGTCCAACACCTGCTCACCCTGAAACTTTACCGCGCCGATCTCAATGATGCGCTCGTATTGCGGATCGAGGCCGGTTGTTTCAATGTCCACCGCGACGATGATGTCGCGCATGGAGCTGCCTTTCTAGGGGATCGCTCTGCCGGTGGGGCGGGGTTGGCCCGCTTACCGACGGGGGATCTGCCAGATAACCGGACAGCGTTTCATCAATGCGCCCAGCAGCTCATCGTAGTTCTCAAGGGCATCCGGCGTGATCATGATGGTTTGTCGGAACCCTTGGCCGTAAGCTAACCCAGGCAGACGATTGAGGGGGGAGAGGCCCTCGCGGAGGCCGATGCTGGCGATTTCAAGGCGCGCTTCCTGACAGCTGGGCGACCTACTAAACACTACCACGCGGTCGATGGCCTCCCAAGGCACAAAGCGTTCCGGCAGCAGCAGCCGCTTGATCACCAGCCCCTTATGCGTCACCGTGATCTCTCCCAGTGAGACCAGTGCGCTGATAGCCACATAGACCACCAGCAAGAGAGCCACTACTTCGAGCGGACGGGGGCGCGGGAAGGTCAGCAAACCGCAAATCAACAGTTCGGCCAGCACGATCAGCGGCAGCCACAGCCGGATGTTGGGCTGGGTAAAGCGGTGGGTGGACAGTATCTGGCTTTCTGGGATCATGGCGCTAGACTTCATGCTTGCCACTGGTCGCTGCTTTCGTCGGATGTTGCCGGGTTGCCGTTCCTGTTATTTAATGTAACCTAGAAAGGCGATATCTGCCATGAGCCACAGCGCCGGATTTTTGCATTGTGTATGTCCGAACATCATGGTAGACTGCAAGGCGAGCCTGCCAAGGAGCAGGCCATCATGATGCCATCTGCGCAAGCTCGCCTTAAGATGACGCTAGATTTGCCCACACGCCCACCCGCTGAGTGCAAGGTCCTTGTGGTGGATGACGAACCTGAGATTGTCAAGATGTTCTCGGCCTACCTCGCCAAGGACGGCTATCAGATTCTCATGGCCTACAGTGGCTTCGGCGCACTGGAGATGGTGCGTGCAGAGCGGCCGGATGTCGTTGTGCTGGATGTGGTGCTTCCCGATGTAGATGGCATTGAGGTCTGCCGACGCATCAAGCAAGCAGAAGAGACGCGCCTGACCCCTGTGATTCTGGTCACAGGGTGGGCCGAACGCGATCGGCGGTTGGGCGGTTTGATGGCCGGGGCTGACGATTTCCTCGGCAAGCCCATTGACCCTTTTGAGCTAGTGGTGCGTGTCCGCTCGTTGCTGCGCACCAAACAGCTTTACGACGAGGTGGAGGAGCAACGCCGCGAGTTGGAGCGGCGTGTTGAGCAGCGCACGCAGGAACTTTTGGCGGCAAACAAACGGCTGGCCGAACTGAGTCAGGTGAAAAGCCGCGTGCTGGCCATCGTCTCGCACGAGTTGCGCACGCCGTTGCATCAGGCCACGTTGGCGTTGAGCCTCGTCCGGCAAGAAGGCATCAGCCCCGATCAGCGGGAGGATTCGTTCCGCGAGTTGGAAGAGGCTTTAGGCGTGTTAGCCTATCGCTTGGACGATGTAGAGGCCCTCAGCGACCCCGGTGACCTTAAGCTCGCCCCCGCTTCGGTCACCACTTTGCTTGTGAGCGCCATTGAGCAGGTGCGCTACCTGCGCCGCAAAGAGCGCGACGTGTTTGTGACCGACATCCCTGCGGACCTGCCGCCGGTGATGGTTGATGCGCGGCTTATGGTGCGGGCCATCGCCCATGTGATCCACAATGCAGCCAAGTTCGGCAACGGGAAGCCCGTTTATATCCGAGCGGAGGCGCACAGAGCCAGCGTCGTCATCACGGTGCGCGATGAAGGAGATGGTATCCCGGCGCGGGTTCGCGAGCGGTTGTTCGAACCCCTCCAAGCAGGGGATGACAGGACCACACGCCGCTACCCGGGTATGGGCATCGGATTGGCACTGGCCAAGGCAGTTATGGATGCTCATGGGGTCGGGCTGGAGATCGAGAGCACGCCGGGCGTAGGAACGTCGGTCTCTTTGGTACTCCCCCTTGCCGCAGTGTGAGGTGAGTGTCCATCAGATCAGCGCCGTGCGGTGCGCCTCAGGCCGATCCCCGCAGAGGGCCAACGCTTGGGCAAGGGTATCGCGTATCTGATGCAAGTGGGTGCGGTCGTGCGCAAGCATGAAGCGCACCACTTCCTCAAAGGTTGTAGGCCCAAAGATGGCGTCACGGGCAGGGCGCTTCCATGCTGCGGTGGGCACATCCTCTAGCCAAGCAAGGGTCTGGGCGCGTTCATGAGCAAAGGCGGCAAGCGCATCTCGGAAAGAGAGCGTGATGCAGTCGGCTCCCGGATCGTGGGCACGGATGGCGGAGAGGAAGGGGTTGTCCTCTTTGAGCACGCGGTTCAGGCGCTGGCGATCCTGTTGCTCGTGGTTGCGCAGATGGCAAACAACATCCCGCACTGACCATCCTCGCTCCTCCTGCGGCTTACATTCCAATATCTGCGGCTCATAGGGTCGGCAGAGGGCATCAATGGCAGCGGGCGAGGCGGCGAGCCGAGCGATTAACCCTGCTGTCTCGCAGGGAAGCGGCTCGATGGCGTCCAGCCAACCGCATTGTACCATCTGTATGAACTGGGCATAGCTACCGGAACCACTCGGCAGAGGGCCGTCATGCGGCGGTGGGCTACCATCTTCGGTTATCCAGAAGGTATGGAGGCCCACTGCCACTGCGCCGACAATATCGTTCTCCCAGTCATCGCCCACCATGATGGCCTCGCAGGGGTGTAGGTCAAGTCGCGCCAGAATCTCGGCATAATAGGTGATGTGCGGCTTGCCAAAGTGCATCGTCTCGAGGCAAGTGACCAGTTCAAACGGGAAGCGGCTTATTGTGATCCCCCCGGCAGCCAAGCGTTGCACGATCGCTGTGCGCGGTAAGCCGGGGTTGGTGGCAAGCGCCAGCCGGTAACCGTGATCGACCAGGCATGTGAGCAAGGCTGTCGTCTCGGGGCGAGGGCGGATGAGGCGCATCAATGGGGGGTAGCATTGGGCATAGAAGTCATCGAACACGGGAGCCAGCGTGTCCTGCTCCATGCCGACGACCCCCGAGAAATCCTCCATCAGCCGTTCGTAGAGCGTGCGGGTAGGATCGTATTGGGCAGCGATGCGCCCATAGGAATTCATTAACTGCTGAATGAACTGCTCAGGCGGCGCGAGCTGCGGTATGCGCTGTACAACGTACTGCCCCAACTCACGTAGGTAGAGGGCAAAGAAGTTCGAGGTGTTAGTGGCGATGAGCGTGTCGTCCAGGTCTAGCAGAACGGCTTTGATCATGGATTGTTGGCACCCGTTAGAATGTCAAACGCACTGGGGTTTTCAGCAGCGCACGCTGCACATCCTACGTAAGGGTCGGTGATGATCTGGCCGTGCCGACGGCAATGGGCGGTGACCTCAACACGTCGCCCCAACCCCAGTAGCCCCGGCTTGATCTCAGCCTGCAACAACAGCAGATTGGGGCTGGCGTTGGCCCATAGGATGCCGGGGACCGGACAATGGGCGCAATCGCTGGGCCGCCAAGCGTGGCCACCGGAGCGCTTGGCGATCAGGCGGCACTCTTGACGGTTGCGCCCACGGTGGAAGTCCTCGTAGTAGTAACGGCACTCCTTGCCTGCCGGTGTGATCATCGCTGTCTCGCAAAAGAAGTAAAAGTCCTGCTTGAGGGGAGGATACAGCACCCTTCAGCGTGCCGACCCAGCCAAAGGAAGGCAGCGCTTACCGCGTCTCCACACGGGTGACATACTCGCCTGTGCGGGTGTCGATGCGAATGATATCTCCCACATTGACAAAGCTGGGCACTGTGACCTGCAAACCCGTCTCGGTAGTCACCCGTTTGGTGACGCCGGTAGCCGTGTCCCCTGCCACTGCCACCTCGGCCTCCACCACTTCGTGTTCAACGGTAGTGGGGAGTTCGTAGTCGATGACCTCGTCATTGTAGAAGGAGAGCTTAATCTGCAGGTTCTCCTTCAAGTAAAGAGCATCGTTCCCGAAGACCTCTACGCGGATCTGAGGTTGGGCGAACGTCTCAATGTCCATGAAGTGCAGGAACTCACCATCGGAATAGAGGTACTCCACCACGCGCGTCTCGAGGTGGATGTCCTCCACGCGGTTCCCGGATTGGAAGGTCATCTCGCGCGTATCGCCGCTGCGCAGATTGCGCACCTGCACACGGATGGTCGCGTTGCCGCGCCCCGGCTTGTGATGGCTGTAGGAGAGCACTTTGTACAGTTCGCCGTCGAGCGTGAAACACACGCCGCGTCGCAGATCGTTCACATCAATCATCAGGGTATCTTCTCCCTCGTCAGCAATTAGCCTGAACGGCCCTGAGCGATTATAGCGTGGCACTCATACGGCCAGCAACCGCCTGGCCTTCTCTCCGGGGTAGGGGGCTACCAAACCCCATCAGGGAAGGTGTTGATGCCAGCATGATGCCCCACGCGCTTGTACATACGAATGTCGCCGAACGGCTCACCGAGAATGCCGTCATGGATGGCCCACGAGCGCCCGCGAATGGAGCGCCAAGCATCAGGTTTGCGGAAGGGGGTAGAGCCGTCAAAGCGGTCGAAAAGCGCTCCGCCCGGCCTGAGCACCTGATTGATCCATTCCATGCGGCTACGCCCTTGAAAATAGGCAAACCCGTAGCGTTCATAGATGATGGCGTTGTTGTAGGTAAGTGGCTCGATGATGACCATGTCGTGCCCGGTGCGCGAGATAAAGGCCTCAAAGGTGGGGATGGCGTGGCGCGAGATACGCAGTCCCCGCCGCACTTGTCCGGGGCATAGGCCCGCTTCCATAGCCCTGATCTCCTCAGGGATGTTGCGTCGCAAGGTCCCGAAGCGCGTGGGCAGGCCATTCTCGTCAACGTCCACGTTGAAGCGCGGCGACTCCGGGTCGTTGACCACCAGCAACAGTAACACAATTTGGTTGTTCAGCGTATCGGCCATGTGCAGGTAAAGGAGGGGGTCCTGTGCGCCGACTTGGTGGTAGATGATCATCTCCACCGAGCGCGTATCATAGGGGCAGTTGATGATCACGCGCTGGGGGTCGTTGGGATCGATGCCGTAGCGTTCCAGCAGATTGCCCGGAACAAGCGTCAGATACATAGCCCGTTTGACCTCTGGCTCTAGGCTGTTGATGCCTCGGATGGATTGCGGCCAGCGGATGGTATCCAGATCGATGGAGGTCATGGGCGCTCCTTTCGGTGTTCCTTGAGGGCGCGGCGGATGCGCCGCTCAGCGTCGCGCTCAGCAATGGCCTGTCGCTTATCGTAAATCTTCTTGCCCTTCGCCAGCCCGATCTCCAGTTTGGCACGTCCTCGGCGCAGATATAGGCGCAAGGGGATAATTGTGTAACCTTTTTGCTGGGCTGCAGCCGACCAACGGTCGATCTCGTGGCGGTGCATGAGCAATTTGCGCGGCCGCAGTGGGTCGTGGTTAGCCCGATGGGCGGGGTCGTAGGGGGCGATGTGCATGTTGAGGACCCACATCTCGCCATCGCGGTGGATGACATAGGCTTCCTGAATGCTCACATGGCCGGCGCGGATGGACTTGATCTCCGTGCCTGTGAGCACCATGCCGGCTTCCAGCACATCTTCGATGGTGTATTCGTGGCGTGCGCGGCGGTTGGTGGCGATAACCTTGATGTGATCCTCGGACATAGGCCTCCTTAGTGGCCGGTCTGGAGGAACTCCACGGCCCGCTCAAGCTGGGGATCGGCTCCAGCAGGCTCTGTGGGCATCTCGACCGCGATGTCGGGTGTGACGCCGCGCCCGTTGATGCTCTCATCGTTGGGAGTGAACCACGCTGCATATGTCACGCGCAGCAAGGAGCCATCCGAAAGGGTGTACTGCAACTGTACCGCTCCTTTGCCGAAGCTGGTCTGGCCGATCAACGTGCCACGCTCGTTGTC
>Ga0197142_1004785_pt1 | contig 10816 bp, 10 predicted proteins | sample GBS60_MetaG_FD_148614 | JGI IMG/M metagenome (GOLD analysis project Ga0197142, IMG submission 148614) | Sediment microbial communities from Great Boiling Springs, Gerlach, Nevada, United States - GBS 60_MetaG | ecosystem: Environmental > Aquatic > Thermal springs > Hot (42-90C) > Sediment...
GACCGACCTGACTACATTTCAAACTGTGGAGATCCTGGAGATCCCAAACTCCGGCGGCAACCATGCCTCGCCGTTTGTCACGCCGGATACAAAGTACGTGGTGTCGGCCACGCGATTTTCCGTACCTGTTCCGCAGCGTGACGTGCCGATCCAAAGCTACAAGGAAAACTTCAAGGGTACGCTGAACTTCATTGCGGTCGACCCGCAAACTGGGCGCATGAAGATCGCCTTCCAGCTCTTGGTTCCCGGTTTCAACTACGACTTGGCACATTGTGGGAAGGGGCCATCCTATGGGTGGTGCTTCTTCACGTCGTACAACACGGAGCAAGCTCACACATTGCTCGAGATTCGCGCCTCGCAAAACGACAAAGATTTCATTGCGGCGGTGAACTGGAAGAGAGCCGAGGAGTGCTTGAGCCAGGGGAAGGGACAAACTTGGCCGGCAGAGTACTACCACAACGTGTACGACGAGGACCGCCATCTGGCAGAAAGCGAGGTCAAACGGGAAGTGACCGTGTTAGAGGCGGCCGCGTGCCCGGGGGTGATTTACTACTTGCCGACGCCGAAGTCGCCGCACGGCGTGGACGTGGATCCGTCCGGAGAGTACATCGTTGGCGGAGGTAAGCTGGCGACCGTGATTCCGGTCCATTCGTTCTCCAAGATGCAAAAGGCGATTGCGGAGAAAAAATTCGCTGGAGAGGTGGCTGGAATTCCGGTGCTGGCTTACGAGGCGACGATTGCTGGCGAAGTAGAGAAGCCTTGTCTTGGTCCGTTGCACACAGAGTTCGACGGGCAAGGCTTCGCCTACACGTCGTGTTTCGTGAGTTCCGAAGTCGTGAAGTGGGAGTTGGGCACGTGGAAAGTTGCTGACCGTGTGCCTACATATTACTCAGTCGGTCACTTGCTCATTCCGGGTGGAGATTCGCAAAAACCTTGGGGCAAGTACCTGGTCGCAATGAATAAGATTACGAAAGACCGGTACTTGCCCACAGGCCCGGAGCTGGCGCAGTCGGCGCAGTTGTACGACATCTCAGGGAAGAAGATGAAGTTGCTCCTGGATTTCCCCACTGTGGGCGAGCCGCACTATGCACAGGCGCTGCCAGCGGAGTTGCTCAAGGACAAGGTGGCCAAGATTTATCCCATCGAGAAAAATCGCCACCCGGAAGTGACACGGACGGAAAAGGACGCGCGTGTCGAGCGGCGCGGCAACGAAGTGCACGTGTACATGACAACGATTCGCACCCATTTTACGCCCGACAACATCGAGGGCATTCAGGTGGGGGATACTGTCTACTTCCATGTGACGAACTTGGAACAAGACTGGGACATCCCACATGGCTTTGCTGTGTTCGGGTCGGAGAATGCCGAACTGCTGATCATGCCAGGGGAGACGAGAACACTAAAGTGGACGCCCAAAAAGGCTGGTGTCTACCCATTCTACTGCACGGACTTCTGCTCCGCCTTGCATCAGGAGATGCAGGGATACGTGCGTGTTTCGGAGGCAGGATCGAACGTTCCCATAACGTTCGGGACTGGGAAGTAGATGGAGAACCTGATGAGACGATGGTGGATGAGCCCGCGAGCCTGCTTCGTGCTCGCGGGCTGCCTCCCGTTGGTGAACTTCGTGTTGCCGCTGTGGGGAATCCGGTTGTACGCGCCGCAGTACCCTGAGGGCATTTCGATGTACATTTGGATCAACCGGATTACCGGCCAACTGGATTTGGTGAACGGCCTGAACCACTACATTGGGATGAAGGCAATCGACCCGGCAGGAATTCCCGAGCTGCGCTGGATGCCGGCAGTATTGCTAGTCATGTCGGCATGGGCTTTCCTGGTGGCACTACTGCCGCATCGCCTCCTGGCGGTTAGTTGGGTAGGAACGTACTCTTTGCTGGGACTCGTTGGCCTCGTGGACTTCTATCTGTGGGAGTATGACTACGGGCATAATTTGGATCCCACGGCACCGATCAAGATTCCGGGCATGTCGTACCAGCCTCCGTTGATTGGTGTGAAGGAGCTGTTGAACTTTACTGCCGTTTCGTTCCCTCATGTGGGCGCCGTTGCACTCGTGGGTGCCGCAATTTGCGGAATTCTTGGGGTCGTGTTGCTTTGGCGGCAAAAGTCGTAATGCGGGTGAGCAGCAGGCGAGCGACCCAGGTGTCACAAGTCTTGGTGCGCGTGTGTCTGTGGGCTGTGCGGGGCGTCGCGTTTGTACTGCTGGCTGCTTGTAAGCCTGGCGGGCCGGTGGAACTGCCAGCGTCCGCTGTGGAGTGTGCGCGCTGTCATATGGTCATTGCGGATGCTCGTTTTGCGGTGCAGGTGCACACCGACAAGGGAAGAGTGCTGTTTTTCGACTCCGTCGAGTGCGCCCGAGACTACGTTGCCGAGCACCGCGACCGCGTGGCGCGGGTGTTCTTCCGCTCTTTCTTGGACCCGCCGCGATGGCTCGACGGCGAACACACTTGGATCGCTCGCTGGGCGGCACTCCGGAGCCCGATGGGTGGAAACTTGGCAGCGTTTAGCAGCGAACAAGAGGCTCGGGCGTGGCTCGACTCCAAAGGGGCGAAAGCGAGTGACTTTGACCTTCGTCCGTGGTCAGAGTTCGTGGCTCGGCCAGCGGGCTGACCATGTTTGGATTGCTTGTAACTGCGCTGCTCGTATGTCGGGACTGCCCGTACCAAACCATTGGTGCTGCAGTGGCAGCCGCTGCGGCTGGAGATCGTATCGAGGTGCAAGCAGGCACGTACCGTGAGACGGTTCACGTAGACAAACCTCTCGTCCTCGTGGGGTCGGGTGCGGTGGTGGACGGGGAAGGCATGCGACCAATTATGCACATTCGAGCGGACAACGTACGTGTTGAAGGGTTCCGCTTCGTTCGCTCAGGGCGGGACATCCTTGCCGACACGGCAGCGCTACGTGTTTCCCAAGCGAAACACTGCGTCGTGGCCAAGAACCAGTTCTGGGACAATTTTTTCGCGATTTACCTGGAGGATGCCGAGCATTGCCGCATCGAGGAAAACATTGTCGAGGGAGTACCGCGAGGGGAAGGGGGTTCGGGCAACGGCATCCATGCGTGGAACTCCGCACATGTCACCTTGGTTGGGAACCAAGTCCGCGGGCACCGCGACGGGATTTACTTAGAATTTACGCGTGCGAGTGTGATCGAGGCCAACGACGCGAGCGAGAACATCCGCTACGGGCTGCATTTCATGTATGCCGACGAAAATCGTTTCACCCACAACCGGTTTTGGCGAAACGGTGCTGGCGTCGCTGTGATGTACTCCCATCGAGTAGAAATGGAGCGAAACTGGTTTGCGGAGCAGCACGGCCCGGCTACCTACGGACTCCTGCTGAAAGAGATTTCCGACTCGACCGTGGCTTGTAACCGCTTCGAGCAAAACTCGGTGGGCGTGCATATGGATCAGAGCAACCGCAATAACATTCGCGGCAATGATTTTGCCCACAACGGCCTTGCCCTCTCGCTGTGGGGAAGCGCAGAAAGGAACCGCTTCGAGGCAAACACCTTCAGAGGAAACTTGTTCGATGTGTACACGAACACGACAAGCAGTGGGAGCAACAGCTTTGCGAACAACTACTTCGCTGCGTACACGGGTTACGACCGTGATCGCGACGGTAAAGGCGACCTGCCGTTCCGGCCGGTTTCTTATTCCGCGGTGTTGTTGGCGCGCTACCCACTGGCCGGCCTTTTGGTGAAGAGCCTGTTTTTCGAGCTTTTGGATACGGCCGAACGGTTGATCCCCGCCTTTGCCCCAGTGGAACTTGGCGATCCGAGTCCGAGTTTGCGTCCCGTGGATTGTGCAAAGTGATGGCGAGGAGGTTGGAGGTGCAAGCCGTGGGGTGTGTCTAGCGAGCAACGCCCGGGGGCGAGCGCAGCACCCCTTTTACACAGACACAGCTAAAATTGTGTTAGAAAAGATTGCTTTCGCATGCTTCAAATTCGCAACGTCTGCAAATCCTATGGCCGAACCGTCGCCTTGCGCGACGTTTCGCTGGACGTTCCTCGGGGGGAGCTCACAGCCCTGGTCGGTCCGAACGCCAGCGGCAAAAGCACGTTGATGAAATCAATCTTAGGGTTGGTTCGGCTGGATCGCGGCGAAATTCTTTGGGAGGGCCGCACATTCCACGCAGACCCGGGATATCAGCGCTTGTTCGGCTTCATGCCGCAGACGCCGCATTATCCTGAAAACCTGACCCCGACCGAAATCTTGCGGATTGTGCAAGAAGTCCGCGGTGTGTCGGCTGCGAATTTCGAACCGTACGTCGAAGGGTTCCGCTTCGGCTCATTCCTAGAGCGGCCCATCGGAACGCTTTCGTTGGGCACTCGGCAAAAACTCAGCGCAATCCTGGCCCTCGGCGTGGAGGCTCCGGTTCTGATTCTCGACGAGCCGACGGTAGGCTTCGATCCCGTGGCTGCTGGGGTCTTTCGGCGGATGTTTTTGGAAAAAAAAGCTCGCGGTACGACGATTGTGTTCGTCTCGCACCTGTTGCAAGAGGTCCAGGCGGTGGCAGACCGGGTGGCGTTTTTGGAAGAGGGGCGGATTGTGTTTTCAGGATCCGTGGTCGAAATCCAGGCGCGCACGCAAACAACGTCGCTCGAGGAGGCCGTGCTATCTTTCTTCGACTGCTGACCTACGAACTCCGCAACCTGCTTCGCGCGCGATGGCTGTATGGCTACGCGCTGTTATTTTTTGCAATCGCCTGGTTGACCCTGATGTTCGGGGAAGGCCGCGAGCGGACTTTGCTCGTGTTGGCACATCTGAACCTCATCGTGGTGCCCCTCGTGAGTTTGTTAGCTGCCGCGAATTCCACGTACGCGCGGCGAACGTACACAGAGTTTTTGCTGACGCAGCCGGTGTCGCGGGCCGCCGTGTTTCTTTCGTCCGTTACCGCACTGGTCGTGGGGTTGGCGGGCAGCTTCGTCGTACCCGTTGGCTTGGTGTCCTGGCCGGCCGACTTACCGATCTGGGACGCGTTGCGCGTGCTGGCGGGCGGGGCGGCGCTTGCGGTGACGTGCGTGCTAGCTGGGGTGCTCGTGGCCACGATCGTAGACGATCGTACCCGTGGATTGGGTGCGATCCTCGTGGTGTGGTTCGTGGCCAGTGTCGTTTACGATGCGATGCTTTTATATGTTATTGTGTTGTTTGAAGAGTACCCTGTCGAGCCGGTGCTTGCAGCAGCGGTGCTCGCAAACCCGGTGGACGGGGTGCGACTGTTGCTCTACCAAAACCTCGGCCTGCGATTTCTGTTGCCGGTCGCTTTACCAGAATGGGCCATCTGGGGTTCGTTTGTGGCCTGGGCTGGGGTTCTGCTGGCTGTGGGGTGGCGTGCGTTTATTCGAAAGGACTATTAGGATGAGCTCGAACTCTTCTCCCACGCGGTTCGCGTCGTGCGCCCCGCGAACTTGTCACCCCTTTGCATGAGAACGGAGGGTGGCTCCGACTTCTTGGCCGTAGGAGAGTTCGAGGTTATGGCCGTCTGGATCGGTAATGTACGCCCAGTAACCAACCGGAGGGCCGCTGTCCTGAGGGCCCAGGACTCGCATGCCCAGGGAGCGGGCGCGGGCGCACAAATCATCGACCTGCGCGCGACTCGGGCAGGCGACCCCGAGATGACAGTAAACTCCGCCGAGCACGTGATCGATTCGTTCGCTTTCGATCAGCACGAGCACAAAAGGGCGGGTGCCGTCACTCAACCAAACCACATGAGAGCCAGTGCCTTGATCGATACGTTCGTGGACCACCCGCATTGCGGCGAATTCCTCGTAGAAGCGAACGCTCCGTGCGATCTCCTTGACGGGAAGGGCGATATGGGTCCACCCCACGTCTGGGGCCTCGGGCGGCTGGTGGTCTTGGCCTACGGACATTTTGCGATCTCCTGGCCAACGCTTAGCAGCTTGTGGAAGACCTGGCTGCCAGATGCGCCGACGCTCGAGCAGTTAGCGCGCAAAATTTTTCGTTTCTGCTTGGTCTGTCTCTCGCACGGCAACGGTGCGGGAGAGCGCGGCCAAGCGAGAGTCGCTACCGAACGCCGCGTTGTTTCGGTTCGCGATGGTTCGTCGACGCGTTCGACCGTTCGCATGACCTGCTCTGGATCTGAGACCCCTGCTGGCCGCTGGCTGGTCGAACGGGGCGTTCGCCCGAACGCTATGACCGCGAAGCCCGGATAGGCGGATGGCCGGCCCCTCGGCGCTTTACGACCGGAGTTTACGGTAAGTTGCGGTCGATTACGGTGAAGCTGATCGAGCCCATGTTGTCCGCGGGGGTCGGGTCGGAATTCCCAGGAGCGACGGTGTGCGCAGCCACAGCGATGGCGCAGCCGGGCGCAGCTGCCCTGGTGAAGCGAAGGAGCACGCGTGCAGTCCGCGTCCGCCCGGCTGCGATAAGCGCGCGGTTTTGATCACCCCACAGTGGGCGTTCGAAGTCCGGAGCACTGGAAACAGTTCCCGGCGGGCAGGTGCCGTCGGTTACGAGCAGCTCCGCTAAGTGTCCGCGCGGCTCCGCTGCTGCATCTGCGTCCACATTTCGCACACGTACGCGAAGCCGGCGAAGCACTTCTTGTCTCCCTTTGGCAATGACGACCCGCTGGGCTGGTGGAAGAATAAGAGCGGTGTCGTGCTCAGAGTGGGACGACGGCGGCCATACAACCGACACGGTTGTGAATCTGGTTTGGCTGCTTTGATGGTCGAACGCGGTCAAAGCGACCGGGTACAATCCCGGCTGGAGGTACAGATGTCTTGCCGTGAAGCCGCCAACGGCTGGCGTGCCATCGCCAAAGTCCCACGAGTACCTCAGGGGGTCGCCATCGGGATCGGCGGAGCCGTACGCAGAAACACGGAACCACGTACCGACGATGACCTCGCGGTGTGGTCCGGGATCCGGCCAGGGACGGTGATTGGCGGCAGTGAACGGCGTCTCGTGAGCACCGATATCGGGGGCGAGTCCTACCGAACGCGGGGCGCCGCTCACGTCGCTGGAGACCGGGAGCAAAGAGCCTCGATCCACCGCAGGACTCGTCGGTGCCGGTGCGTAGGTGCTGACATCGGCGAACTCTGGATCTACAGCAAGCGAGCCTGCGCCTGTGCCCGTTTGCGCCTGGTAGTTGCCAGAATTGATGTCTTGACCCCGAAAGACTCGCGTGCCGCTTTTTTGGCGGAACACGATCGCATCGGCTGTGGAATTGGGCCGAAAGAACAAGTTCCGCTCTTCGAAGAACGTCACGCCGCTTTCGATTTCTGCGAGTTTTCCAGGCCCGCTCAAAATGGAATTGCGTATCGACGCAGCGTATGGAGTGGTGCTGAAGCCTTCCATGGGCGAGCGCAGCAAGAGCTGTGTTCCACGATTCTCCGCAAGCGTCGCGTGAAGCAGCTCGAGCGAGACGCTGTCGGCGCTCACGTTGGTTGTCACGACGCCGGTCCGGTTGCGGGCGACAACAGAGTTGGTCAACCGTCCCCCTTGGTACAACTTGATGCCTGCGCAGCCGTTGTCGGTTGCCCAGGCGCGGTCGAGCACAACGTCGCGCGCGGAGAGATCGAAGCCGTCCTCGCCGTTGGCGATGGCACGGCAGCGACGGCACCGAAAGCCTAGGACGTCTTGGTCGGCGATAAAGCCATCGGCCTCTCCGTTGCAGGCTTCGCCGTCGTCGTTGGCGATCGAGTCGGTGTCTTCGAACTCGACCTCGCTACTCCCTTGGTACACGCGGATTCCATGGACACTGTTGGCTTCGACAACGCACGATTGCACCAGGATCGCGTGCGCGCCGGCAATCCAAATCCCGACGCGGTTCCGATGGATGTGGAGATTCCGCAGCACGATATGGTGGGCTCCAGGCCGCAAGAACACGCTTTCATGAAACCCACCGCGAATTTCGAAGCCGTCGATGACCAGATGTCCGGCGCCATTGCGGACGTCGAAAGCACTCAGGCTGAGTTCCGGAGCCGGCGATTCGACCACAGCACCCGGAGAAGCAACAACCCGAAGCGGTTCTTCTGAAGTCCCGCCGGCAGAAATCACAACCGATTCGCGGTACAAGCCGGGCTGCACGATGACCGTATCCCCTGGCCCGGTACGATTGACGGCGTGCTGAATGGTTCGCCAAGGGTTTTGCAGCGTGCCGGTCGCAGCGTCGTCGCCTGAGGGAGCGACGAATACTGTGGCAGCATCACTCTCCTGCGCAAAGGGTGCCCAGCATAGGGCGCAGATTGCAAACAAAAACATCCGCAAACGAGAAGCCATCGGTTCGCCGAAGAGCGAAAGTTGTGCCGATCGGGAGGGAACCGCTCCCTATAGGGAAGGGGAACTCCCCCGTGTCGGGAACCGTTAACACGGTGCCGATTGTGCTTGGGTCGGTAGGTGCTCCCCGTGACCCAGGACGCAGTACGGTTTAACGTCCCTCTGGATTGGAAAGCGTTCCTCCGGGAGCTCGGACCGGCTGGCCTGCGAGGTCGGTGCCGGGTTGCAGACAGAGCAATCGGACGCGTCCCGTCGCGACGATGCGGCCTTGGTCGTCCCGTGCAGTGGCCTCCCAGAGTTGGCTCCTTCGGCCCCGAGTGATGGGTTTGGCCGTGACACGGATCGCAGTTCCGGCGCGCACGGCACGGACAAAGCTGGTGTGATTCTCGACACCCACGACCGCTAGCCCGTTCTCCAGGGCATCGAGTCCGGCGCCCGTGGAGCAAGCGGTTTCGATGGTAGCGCAGTGCATGCCGCCATGTACGATGCCGTAAGGCTGCAAGTGACGTTCGTCGACTTGATATTCGAGGATTACCTCGTCGCGCGAGGCTGAAATCAGACGCACGCCCATGGTTTGATCGAAGCCGCGCATCATCGAGGCAGCGACACTCGCGCTGAGGTCTTTGCTCTGCTCGTTCATAAACTCTGCATATATTGGAAAGCGGACTTAGTGCTAGTGGTCCCTATCCGTTGTCAAAAATGTACGCACAGTACTGGCGTGGTAGCCGAAATGGCTCAGGCTCGCGGCCAACCTGATGCAGAACCGACGACGCCGAGGGTAGTGCCGAAAGGGCGACAAGGCTCCAACCGAGTGGCGAGGGCGAGCTTTGTGCAAGCTCAGGCGGACTGCCCACGCCATGGTGTTCGCGATCTCCAGAGGTGGCGTGTACGGTCGAACACGTAGGTGCAGGACGCGCTGCAGACGCTATACGTGCACGGCTAGTTTTCGAGGACAGGGATGACACTCGCAGAAAGACGGGAGGGCGTTCGTGCGACCGCGAAGTAGGTGGTGGAGGATGATGGCGGTGGTCGTCGCGATTTGCGTTGGCCGATCCGCCTCGGCGTTTTCGTTTGCAGACGTCGTGGAAAAGGCCCGGGCTCTTGCCGGCCAGCCGTTTCACGACACGAAAGAAAGAGTGCCACAGTGGATGTTGGACATGACCTACGACCAGTGGCGCGACATTCGCTTCCGCCCCGAGCGGTCGTTGTGGCGCAAGGAAAACCTTCCCTTCGAAATTCAGTTTTTTCACCTGGGCTTGTACTACCCCCGACCGGTTTCCATCAACGTCGTGGACCGCGGGCAGGTCGAGCATGTGCGTTTTTCGCCCGCCTTGTTTGACTACGGCAAGAACACCTTTGCGGAACAAATTCCGGATGACATTGGCTTTGCTGGGTTTCGGGTGCATTACCCGATCAAGACACCGACGTACAAAGACGAAGTGATCGTGTTTCTGGGGGCGAGTTATTTCCGCGCTTTGGGGCGGGATCAGATTTATGGTTTGTCCGCTCGGGGGTTGGCGATCGACACGGTCGAGCCGGAAGGCGAGGAATTTCCTTACTTCATCGAGTTTTGGTTGGTCCGGCCAGAGCCGACGGCAACCGACCTCGTGATTTATGCGCTGATGGATAGCAGCAGCGTCAGCGGCGCATATCAGTTTCGGGTCACGCCCGGAGTGGAAACGCGTGTGGACGTAGAGGCGCACTTGTTCTTTCGGAAAAATGTAAAAAAGCTCGGCCTAGCCCCCCTGACGAGCATGTTCTTTCACGGCGAGAACACGACCCGCTGCTTCAACGATTTCCGACCGGAAGTGCACGACTCGGATGGCTTGCTGTTGTTCAGTCGTTCAGGGGAATGGCTCTGGCGGCCCCTGGACAATCCGGAGCATATCCACGTGAGTGCTTTCCAGCTCGATGACCCTCGGGGTTTCGGTTTGCTGCAGCGCGACCGCGATTTTGAACACTACCAAGACCTCGAGGCCCGATCGGAGCTACGGCCGAGTGCGTGGCAAGAGCTGTACGGCAACTGGGGAGCAGGGGCGGTGGAACTCATCGAGCTTCCGACGGATTCGGACATCCACGACAACATTGTCGCGTACTGGCGACCGCGGGAATCGCCGCGCCAAGGGGACCGCAAGGAGTTGCGCTATACGATTTACTGGTACGGGGACGATCCTACTCGCCCGCCTGGGGGGCGTGTCGTGGCCACGCGCCAGGAGCGCACCAAAGAAGGAGCACAGCGGTTTGTTGTAGACTTTGCGGGTGACGAGCTACGCAAGCTCGACGCTGGGAACCCACCAGAGGCGGTTTTGACCGTAGCCTCCGGTCCGGAGTCGGGAGAAATTATCGAGCACCACGTGCTGAAAAACCCGGTCAACGGGTCTTGGCGAGTGGGACTTCAAGTGCTTCCGCGCTCGAAGCGGCCCGTGGAGTTGCGAGCGTTTTTGCGGCGTGGGAAGGATGTGCTTACGGAAACTTGGTCCTACACGTACTTGCCCTGAACGAGGTTCGTGTGGGCTCCGCGAGCTGCCAGTGGATAAAACGCGTATGGGTGCTTCTGCGGCACGTTG
>Ga0197142_1004786_pt1 | contig 10812 bp, 9 predicted proteins | sample GBS60_MetaG_FD_148614 | JGI IMG/M metagenome (GOLD analysis project Ga0197142, IMG submission 148614) | Sediment microbial communities from Great Boiling Springs, Gerlach, Nevada, United States - GBS 60_MetaG | ecosystem: Environmental > Aquatic > Thermal springs > Hot (42-90C) > Sediment...
GCTCAAAAATTATCCTTGGTCTACCCTATTATGGATATGACTGGCCAACAACATCTGGGGATATCGGCAGTTCAACAACCGGCTCAGGCTCTGCAGTCATATATTACTATGCATTCCAGAATGCAAATACTTATGGCAGGTTATGGGATAACTATTCCCAGACACCCTGGTATCGGTATAACTCAGGTTCCTGGCACCAGTGCTGGTATGATGATTCGGTCTCGCTTGATATTAAATTCGCAATGGTGAATGACTCTTTATTACAGGGTGCTGGTTGCTGGGCATTAGGATATGACCGGAGTTATAACCATATCTGGAATACAATCAGACGAAGATTCTGGATTGAACCACCGCTGAAACACTGGACTGTAGAAGTAAATATTGATAGTCTGAATGTCCGGGATGGCCCGGGCACGAATTATCGCATAATTACTGAGGCAAGATTGGGCACAAGGTTTGTATCATTTGACTATGTCTATAACCAGGGAGTTTACTGGTATAAGGTCTATTTCCCATCTGCAAGCGGACCTTATTATGCCTGGATGTCAGGTGGTGATGGCACAAATCTCCAGTATATGAAAGGAACGACAGGGAACAAGATTATCAGAATAAATGCAAGTCTAACTGATGTCCGTGATGGTCCTGGAACATCATATCCTTTAATAACCCAGGTTGCCAATGGTCAAGTCTTTGTTGCGGATTCGTTTTCTGGAAACTGGGCAAGGATAAATCTGCAATTAACAAATAAACCAAGGGGCTGGGTCTATACGCCCTACACTATTATAAATAATCCTGAAGACTATAATACCTATGACTGTAGTATCCAGGGCGTCACCTATCCATCAAGTGTCAATTCACTTGATACCTTTACTATTACACTCAACATTAAAAATACTGGATATGGTCCTTTTGATACACTCGTTTATCTAAAAGGCACGGGCAGGAGTCCTTTTTACAATCCAGAAACCTGGAAGGATACAACCCGTGCTAAATTGACTGGATTCTGGGGATTGCCAGGACAGGTATTTTACAATTATTCAAAGTTCAGGGCACCCTATGTTTCAAATCAGACCACAGTCGCAGATACATTCAGATTTGAAAGAAATGGCAACCTCTTTGGTCCACAGGTGATCATAAGTATCGTTGTAAATCCAGTTGGAATAGAAGAAAAAAATTTAACAAAAACTGTAGATTTGCATAATATAAAGACCGTATTTAGAAAAAACTTAGAGGTTAAAATAACAGATATTGATGAAGGTGAAGTATCAGTTTATAATATACTTGGGGCAATGCTGGAACATCAGATTATTGATAAAGAAAGAATTGTGATTGGTAAAGATTTAAATCCTGGTGTTTATTTTTTTGTATTAAAACTTAAAAATCAGACTATAAGAAAAAAGATTGTAAAGATTGAATAATCAGTAAAGGGATAAAGCCCCTTTCTTCCTACCATACCGGTCCATTATCAAGAATATCATCAGCCCAAAACCAATCCAGATGATTAACATAACAGCAATACGGACAAAGATTGCAGGAACACTAATTGTAAGGTGCTCACCGAGCAAAAAATGCCTGATGCCCATAACACCATAGGTTGTGGGAAGGAATAAGGCAATCTTCTGCAAAAATAATGGGAGTATTGCAAGGGGATAGGCAATGGGTGTGATGATGGTAATTAAAGTGGAAACTGCCTCACTTATTACCCACCATTGTTTCAAACCAATCGTTAGACCTGCAACAAGGATCCCAAGGCCATAGAGCGTAGAAATCATCAAGAGTAAAAGGATTAGACTATAAAATAGCCCACTGATATTGAAAAATATTTTGAAAATAAAAACAACAACCACTGCCTCTATGAGCATAATCAGACCCTGGTGTAGTGTAGAGTGCAATGCCATACCTGCAACATAAACCCATCTTGGGACCGGTGCGACAAAAATTGTCTCAAGGGTTCCATACCATTGTTCTTTTCTTAAAGATGCACCCATAGCCCAGCAGGCAGTATTCAGAAATCCCATAATCAGATAACCAACAAAGATAAAGGCAAAGATATCACTAATACCGGTAAGGCTCTTTAAATGTTCAGAATTACGAGAACCGAGCAGGGCAAAGCCATATAAAAAATATGGAAGAAGATAGACAAAGGGCTCAAAGAATTGCCTGATAAAATCAGGTTTATATTTCAATTCTATCTTCCACTCTTTTATATTCTCAGCATTTATCGCCCTAAGATAGTGCAAAATCTTACCCTTCAGTGTTTCAGTGCCCCTCATTTCAGTGCCTCTCTTTTCAGTGCCTTCAGTGCCCCTCATTTCAGTGCCTTCAGTGTTTTAATACTCCGCAAGGGTCCCTTTCTGCCTTGTATGACGGTCAACCCAATTGAAGATATACAAGCCCAGCGGTATGATAATAATATCAATTCCAATTAGAATACAACTATTCTTCCAGAAATCAAATCTTATGTTGAGCAATAGCCCACGCAGGGCAATCAAAGCATAAGTTAGGGGAATAAAGATGCTTACCGCCTTTGTTATTGGATTTATCTCAACAGGATAGCGGATTGGCGAGAACAAGAATAGAACATATTCAAATAGATGGAGCAATCCATGTGCCTCTTTTACAAGCAGAGTAAGGCCTGCAGCTGCAAAGCCAATTCCATATAGACCTGCAATCAGAAGGATTAAAAAGAATACGATAGGCACAATCTTGTGTATGGTTATCTGTAAACCAAAGATAAGCACGCAGATTGAAAGCTGGATAATGACATAAGTTGTGGCAAGGAGTGAATTGAACAATGCCTTACCTAAAAGGATATAGACCGGTTTCACCGGTGCAGAAAGGATATGCTCTAATGTTCCGTAATAGGTCTCATCCCTCATTGCAAAGCCCATACTCCAGACCGATGATGCCATATAGGTGCTGATTATTGCACCGATTAACACATAGGGAATAAAATCTGGTGTCCCGGTAACCGCACCAAAATTCTCACTGCTCAAACTGCCAACCAGTGCCTTACCCTGAAATATCAAAGGCACTGCCCATAAAAGGGGTGAAAATATCCAGAAGGCAATCTCAACAGGATAGGCTAATAGAATCTTATAACTTTTTTTAATTTCCGCAAGGATGATATTCATAAATCAAAAGTCGTGGTTTCTGGTTAGAAGACGATTATTGCAAGGCACAAGCCTTGTCTGACTACAATTGACGAGACCGTCAAACTTTTGACGATACGGGCAGCGAAACCGTATAACCATTGACATCACCATTTTAATAATGTAGTGGTCAATCTTCCTTGACATCAAGTTTTTATCGACCTGATACAGAATACAGGATAAAGAATCGCATAATGTAATTGAATCCCCCTGTTTCCCCCTTTATGAAAGGGGGAGTAAGGGGGATTGGTATATCGTAGTGGCCAAGATTGCTTGACATATCAACCATTTTGGGAATCCTTTAGACTTGCTCCAGTCAGATAGACAAAAACATCCTCAAGTGTCGGTGATGTCACCTGCACCGATAGAATCTTTGCCTTATCACGAATCATATCAACGAGTCTGCTCAATAAAACCTCAGGATTATCTGTATTAACACGGAGATAATGGTAGCCATCCTGTTTTAAAATATTTAAACTTAAAGATTCTTTCAACTGAACAAAATCTTCTTTTTTTAAATCACCAAGGCATTTAAGTTCAAGAATCTGTTCCTGGGGCATTGCCTTTTTTAATTTCTCTGGTGTATCAAGTGCCTCCACCCTACCCCGATTCATAAATGCAACCCTATCGCATAATTCATCTGCCTCATCCATATAATGGGTTGTTAATAGAATCGTCTTTTTCAATTTTAATGAAAGTTCTTCTTTTATAAATCTTCTTATAAACCTTGCAAAATATGGGTCTAAACCAAGGGTTGGTTCATCAATCAATAATATTGGCGGGTCATGGATTAAAGCACGGGCAATGGCAAGTTTCTGTTTCATTCCACTGGAAAATTTTTCTACATTCTCATTTGCCATTTCTTTTAAATCCATAAGTTCAAGCAAAAAATCAATCCGTTCTTTTACTCTATTCCTTGGCACGCCATATAATGCGGCGAAGTATTTTAGATTATCAACTGCACTCAATTTCCAGTATAGTGTCCTTTCACCACCAGTTAGAACCCCTATCTTCTTACGCACGCCGAGCGGGTCTTTTAGCACATCACAACCATTTATAATCGCAGTTCCACCATCCGGAATCAATAAAGTTGAAATACATTTTATGAGTGTTGTTTTTCCTGCTCCATTCGGTCCTAAAAGTCCAAACAACTCACCCTCTTTAATCTCAAAACTCACTCCATTCACTGCCCGCACCTCAGAATTATGCTTCTTAAAAACTTTAACCAGGTTCTTTATAATAATATCATTCGCCATCATAAAATAATATCCAAATATAGCACATAATCAAGTGCCTTACAGCCTATCAAGTTTTCTGCAAATCCTCCTTTTTAATCTCCTTAAAACACCCACTCTATTTTTTGTATCCTTAATTTTCCATCATTCCATTATTAAATAATAATGGAATAATAAAATAATTTAATAATCAAAAATTTAAAATACCCTCTCCCCTATTTTCTCTTCCAGTCTCAATAACATCCGCCTGCTCCATCTTTCAAGGAGTTTAATATAATATAGAGGTCTCTTTGTTCTGTCATTTTCCAATTCTTCCCAATCCCTTGCGACAATGACAACCTTCTTATCATCAGGGTTTTTAAGAAATTTGAGAATATCGTTCTTTCTCGCAATATATTTATTATTTTCTACCAAAATCCAGGTCTGCAGGGCATAGAAGCAATTTTTAAAAGGATATTTCAAATTGTGAACAACCTTGCGTAAATTATGTGGATAAAGAAAATAGTGCCGGGCACTGTGTAAGTTTTCTGTTGCAATTACCCTTATCCAGTCCAGCATATCCTTTCTTGAAGGTCTTCTTATAATCCTGGTGACTGTCCCATATAAGACCCTGCAGCCATAAAAAAATTGCATCAAATCATAACGAGGCAGTGCCTTCAGTTCAGGAACAGAAAGCAAAATGCCACTCGCATAAGTTCCAGCATCGGGCATCATCTTTATGATATTTCTAAATTCCTCAAGGTCCTTAGCAGCAATTGAGTCCAAAACCACGACTGTATCTATATCACTCTCTGGTTTTGCCTCTCCCCTTGCCCAGCTTCCTGTATGACCAACGAATATCAGGCGTCTTTTAAATTTTTTCTGCAATTTTTTAACGAAAATGCCAAGCCAATCATCTACCTGTATTTGATTCATAAAAATCCTCACTGAATTCTATTTTTAGATTATTTACTCACAATATTTAAGCATTATTTTATTATTTTATAATTAAATAATAATAAAATAATTTAATAATCAAAAATCCTTCTCTAATCGCCGTGATATACGGGCAACAAGTGAATCGCAGGATTCAAAAATTTTCTTTACCTCTTCGGGATACTTCACCCAGTATAGGGTCTTTTTACCAATCCTTTCATATCGGATGATGTTTGCCAGACGAAGTTTGGTCAACTGAATACATACCGCGGCTTTAGACCTTTTTACCTCCTGCGCAATCTCATCAAGACTCATTCTTCCTCTATCTAACAATAGCTTTACTATGCCGTAAGAAATTGGATATCCCAGCACACGGCAGATTACCGACCCTCTAAACTTCTTTTCAACTATTCTCATTTTTACCTCCATTCAACAATTTTATTATTTTATAATTATAAAATAATAAAATGATAAAATCAAGGGGGAATGATTATTTTAATAATACAATTTTTTGGGAGAATACATTTTTGCCAACTTGTATTACGCAAAAATAGACACCACAACTCAATTTTTTATTGAATTCGTCTTTTCCATCCCATTCTATGACATTTGATAATGGTAATCGTCTGACCAATCTTCCTGAAACATCATAAATGCATATTCCTCTTTTATTAAGGCGCCTTAAAATTGAATTTGAAATGGTGATGGTTAATTTACTACAAAAAGGATTGGGAAATATATTTCCATAAATCCTCCATCATAATATAAACCACCTTATGTTCTTAGCCATAAAGAATCACCATTTGCATCAGTTTTCATCAAAAAAAGGTCATATTCACAGGTAGAAATTGAATATTCTTTACCAGTGATGATATAGCCGTTGTCAAAAGTCGGTTGAATAGAATACCCTTCTTCCCAGCCCGCATCACCATAAATCTACTGAATACTTGACAAATGATATATAATAAATATAATAAAATACTATTAGGGTAATACGAGAATGAAAAATGGAATAGTATATTCATCAGTTATTATTTTATTATATTTATGCTGCACTCCAGCAAGAAATGTTTATAGCACTGGAAGTATTAGAGACCTCTATGGTGTTACATTATTACAAACACTTTCTCCGGATTTTAGCTCCAGTGAAAAAAGAGATATTATTGATATTGCAGGCGATAATCCGCTGCTTCGTGCCCGCGCAATACTTGAGCAGAAATTTGAATTTAATCCACCAGTGAAGATACTATTGGTATTTCCTCCAAAACCTGCATTCTATGTCTGGGAATACTATTTTCCTCCATCCCAGGACAGTTTCAACTCAATGATACATCAGGCGCTAAAATCCAAATTATGCAATACCGAATTGGTTGATGATGTAATTTTAGGGTCGCAATTATTTAATTTCCGAACTGTGCCCGAACTTCAAGAATTGGGTGCCCGTTATCAGGCTGACCAGTGTTTGCTTGTCTCTTATACATTACTTACAACAAAACCCACATCTTGCCTTGGCTTCTGGCCAGTAAATTATATGGTAGGCAATTTCTCATCAGAATATATGTTCGTTGATACACGAACCGGCTTTTTTATAATCAGCGACCAATTTTCCCATTCAGACCGGAGCAGTTCAAATGCAATGTTTGATAAGGATAGGACATCGGAATTAATGGAAATATTTGCAGATAAACTGGCTGATAAAATTAGTGAAAGTTTAACAGATTTCTATCAGAAACAAATTGGAACAAAAAAATAAATGCACAGGCATAAATACAGCGAAACCAAAATATTCATTGCTTTCATAATTTTTTTTACTCTCCTCGCATGCGCACCAAAGCCATTTATGTGGCAGGGCAAGTATGCTGATATATCTACAACAGAGTTACCAAAAGAGGATATTAAAGTAGGCAATTATCTCATCGTTGCATATAATCCCAATGAAAAGACAAAAAATTCCCAGTCTCTATACAAATTCGCCATTATGAGAGATAGCATACAGATTGGCTTATTCTGCTTAGAAAAAATACCTAATGTGGGTTATTTGTTCATCCGTGAATATCTGAATAAGAATCGTGAGTTAATTGAAGATATTGGAAAATACTTTATAAGCGAAAGGGAGAGCTATATAGCACTGGAATTATATCGTAAACCTTTTACCTACGACGAAATAAAAAATATAACTATCAGTAAAATCGCTAATTTTGAACCGATGGAATTCACTGATTACAATAGCGCAGGAGACACGATTAAAATTTTATTTGGGGTTGATGGAAAATGGAATGCAGTTGTTAAAAGCAATGCAGATTGCACTTATATGTTACCTGGTCTGCTGAAGGTAAATGATTATTTAACTGTCTACATAAAAGAGGACAAAACCTGGGAATTTGTCAAACCAGAAACACTGCCCCCAGAATACTTTTCTAAGTCAATAACTATATATCCTGAAAAATATAAATCAATTTTTTATGAAAATCTTGAGACGAAACCCAAAGTATTATCTGTTGCCAATCCATATTACCCAGAAAATCTAAAGTGGAGGTGGATTGAAGGAAGATGTAGTATATCAATGTTAGTTGAAACCGATGGCAGCGTTTCAGCATGCAAAATTATCGACTCAAGTGGATATTGTGAATTTGATTTTTCTGCACTCTGTGCAGGATTAAAACACAAATTTACACCTGCGATGCAAAACAATAGAGTAGTCAGAGTATGGATTGCCCGAAGTTTTATGTTTAAACTAAGATGAAAGAATTTATGCTACATTAATGTAATACAAAAATTTATTGTCATTCCACAACTTCCCTTGCATCTAACCCGCATTATTCATACTATTTCTGATAAATTTCGCTCAAACGTAGTCCAGGAGTGGAGCTGCCAATTTTTTAAGCGCAAAATTTTTCGACACTTTGTTTTTTTCTTTTTGTCATTGCGAGGAGCGAAGATTTGTTGATGACGAAGTTCCGACCTTTGGTCGAGAACCCTCGCAAAGCGGGGCAATCTCATTTGTTATCGCACAATTCAGAGATTGCCACGCCCTCGACAATAGTCGGGGCTCGCAATGACTTTTAGTATGAATAATTCGGGCTAAAGGCGGTGTTTTTTTTAACCTTGATGGTGTGCTTGTTGATACTTATAAGGTCTTGTATCTGTTTTTCAATCAGACTTTAATCCACTTTGGATATAAATCAATAACTTTAAAAACTTTCGACAGGAATTAAAAATAGAGCACCTTAGCAATTGGTGTAGGAGTTGACATAAAATATTTTTTGTGTATTATTAGGTTATGAACAAAGGGAATGTCTTCAGTGGAATTCAGCCTTCGGGTAGATTGCACATTGGAAATTATGTGGGAGCAATGCGGAATATGATTGCCCTGCAGAATGATTACCAATGTATTTACGGTATCGTTGATTACCACGCAATGACCGTTCCGTTTGAACCTAAAAATATGGAAAGTCGTATATTCAATTGTGCTGTGGATTATATCGCGGCTGGAATAGACCCTGAAAAAAGCATCCTTATGCTCCAGTCTACTGTATCTGAGCATACTGAACTCGCCTGGATATTGAATACAATAACCCCTATTTCATATCTAACAAGGGTTCCTACTTTTAAAGAAAAAAAATCTCAGAATCCTGATTATCTTAATATGGGATTGCTTGATTATCCGGTTTTAATGGCAGCAGATATCATCCTCTATAAATCGGTCGTTGTGCCTGTTGGAGAAGACCAGCTTCCCCATCTGGAATTGACCAGGGAAATCGTGCGTAAGTTTAACTCATATTTTGGTGAAACCTTTCCTGAACCAAAAGAGTATCTGGGGAAAGTGGCAAAGATCCTTGGGCTTGATGGTGTTAATAAGATGAGTAAATCGCTTGATAATTGTATATACCTCGACGAAGATAAAGAAACGATATGGAAGAAGTTGAGCACAGCGGTCACAGACACAAACAGAAAAAGAAAGACCGACCCTGGCAATCCTGAACTCTGCAATATTTATACTATGCACATTGCTTTCTCTAAACAAAAGGATATTGATTATTGTGCCCAGGAGTGCAAACGCGCGGGTATAGGTTGTCTTGATTGCAAAAAAATACTATTAGAAAATCTTTATACTGAACTAAAACCAATTCAGGAAAAACAGAAAGAATTACAAAATAAACCTGATTATATTTATGGGGTCCTAAACGACGGTTATAAAAGGGCTAAAACAATAGCCCGTGAAACGATGGAAGAAGTCTACGAGAAATTAGGTATTGGAAGATTCCATCAATAGGGTCTTACTTCATCATCAGCAAGGGTTACTGCAACTGATTGACCCATCAATTCAATAGAAACAACAAGTTGTCTCTTCTTGTAATCCTCTTTTAAAAGTATGCCAATGGCACCTGCAAGGGGTCCTGCAACCACCCTGACCTTTGCACCGACAACAAGATATGGCAGAGGATAAATATTCCTGTCGCTCTGAACAAATATTCTTATTGAGTTTATATCATCATCAGGGACCGGTGTTGGTCTACCATTTCCACATATACGGACAACACCCTGGGTCTTGTAAACTTTTAACCAGTTCTCTTTATTGTTATCAAGTTGAACAAATAAATAGTTCGGGAATAACGGCCTTTTTATAAGAAGTTTTCGGTCCTTTCTTCTGCTGGGAACAAGGATTTCCGGCAGAAAAGTATGAAGTCCCTGGTCCTCAAGAATCTTGTTCGTTGTCCTCTCGTGATGGCATTTCGTGTATATCGCATACCAATTTAAATTATTCATAATTATACCATCATTATTCATACTTAATTATAACAAAAAAAGATGAACAGTCAATACTTTAAATAATTATTTTCTCTATACCATTCTATTGTCTCTTCCATCCCCTTTTTAAGATCATAACTCGGACTCCATCCAGTATCTTCCATAATATTTGAACTTTTGCAAACCCAGAAATTTTCAGACATCTCTTTAATTTTATCATAACCAACCAAGCGCAATCTTTGTGGAATGAACAGGTCGTTAAACATTCCAAATAACAGGGCGATAGGTTCCGGGATATTTATCTTTATGCATTTCTTCTTTTTCAATATCTCCTGTATAATCCTGACGACATCCTTAAACGCATAGCAGACACCATCACTCACATAGTAAATTTTGTTATTAAATAAATTTTTTTCTATAATGATCTGAATGAGAGCAACCAGATCTTTTCCATAGACCAAATTTATATACTTTTCCTCCTCACCAATGATTGGACAGAACCCTTTTTCTAAGAGTTTAATAATTTTCAATATCTCCATATCATAGGGTCCATATACAGAGCAAGGACGGAGTATTATATAATCAAGTTTAGAATCAATAATAATTTCTTCAGCAATTTTCTTTGATAAACCATAGAAAGAAACCGGGGTGGAAATTGCCTTCTCGTCTAAGCCATCTTTAGAAATTGCTGGTCCACCTGCAGATTGAGAACTCAAAAATATAATTTTATGAACATTCTTTCTTTTCATTGCCTTTATCAA
>Ga0197142_1004788_pt1 | contig 10806 bp, 10 predicted proteins | sample GBS60_MetaG_FD_148614 | JGI IMG/M metagenome (GOLD analysis project Ga0197142, IMG submission 148614) | Sediment microbial communities from Great Boiling Springs, Gerlach, Nevada, United States - GBS 60_MetaG | ecosystem: Environmental > Aquatic > Thermal springs > Hot (42-90C) > Sediment...
GCCCGCTGAGAGACGGCGTCATCGCCAACTACACCGTCACCGAACGGATGCTCCGCTACTTCATCCGCAAGGCGGGCGGTGCGTCCTGGTTCTTCCGCCCCCGGGTGATGATCAGCGTCCCCTACGGGGTGACCAGTGTGGAGCGGCGGGCCGTGCGGGAGGCCGCGCTGGATGCCGGTGCTGGTCGGGCCCACCTGATCCCCGAACCACTGGCGGCCGCCATCGGCGCCGGGTTGCCGGTAGATACTCCTTCAGGGAACATGGTGGTGGACCTGGGCGGCGGGGCCAGCGAAGCTGCCGTCGTCGCGATGAACGGCATCGTCGTGGCCAACTCGGTGCGGGTTGGCGGGCTGCGGCTGGACGAGGCCATCATCGCCTACGTCCGTCGCAAGTACAACCTGCTCATCGGTCAGCCGACGGCGGAGGAGGTCAAAATCTGCATCGGCAGCGCGCTCCCGCTGGGACCCCCGCTCAAGATGGAAGTTCAGGGGCGGGACCAGGTGACTGGGCTCCCGCGCATTGTGACCCTGAGTTCGGATGAGGTAACGGAGGCGATCAACGAGCCACTGATGGCGATGATGGGGGTCATCAAGGGAGTGCTGGAGCGGACGCCGCCGGAACTGGCCTCAGACATCATTGAGCGGGGCATCGCGCTGGTGGGCGGGACGGCTCTTCTGCGGAAGATAGATGAACTGGTCACCCGGGAGACGGGGGTGCCAGCCTGGGTGGCCGAGGCCCCAATGGCCTGTGTGGCGATAGGGGCCGGGAAGGCTCTGGAGCAGTACGAGAGTCTCCGGCGCAGCGTGCCGGATATGGACGCGTAGGGTCTTCCCCCCATACCGAAAAAGCAGGGGCGGGCGGCTTTTGTGCCGCCCGCCCCAACGTTTTCCCGCCCCTTTGCTCCGTCGGTTTCCCTGATCCCTTCGCATCCCCCAGAAGCCCGATCGCATCCAGGGTCAGGAGCACATCGCGGGGAGTCAGAGCCCTGGGCCAGTGTCATCCTATGGCATTGGTGACCTGGGAGAACAACTGGCTGAGTTGGGTTCCCAGGAGAGTGAGGATGATGACCACCACGATCGCTACAAGAATGAGAATCAACCCGTACTCTACCAGACCCTGACCCCCCTCCTGGTGCAGATCCATCATCGTGCTCACCCCCTTTCTTTAATGGGTTAACCTCTATGTCCCCTTCTGCCTAACTTCCTTATGGAAGTTCGCATACACAGTCCATTGCATGCTCACCAGAACGTTGCCCAGGAGGTTGCTTCTGGGGAAGTTCCATAGTTAAATTATACCACGAACCCATTTTGCTTCAATAGGCCAGAAGTACTGTTCTCAGCAACCTGTGTTCTCTCGAAACAAAAAGGGGACAACAACTGTTGCCCCCTCTGATCCAGAAATGATCCAAAAATCGGTGCAACGATCCGCGGCTACTCTGCCAGCGCGCGACGCATCTGCTCCAGTTGTCCGGCGAAACTGCCGTCCACCACCCGGTCGCCGATGCGGACGACCAGCCCACCCAGCACTGCCGGGTCCACCCGGAAAGCCACCTCGGGCTCCCGACCCAGCCGCGCGGCCAGTTCCCGCCGGACAACGGATGCCTCCGCCTCCGTCAGCGGGACCGCGCTGGTCACCACCACCGGGCCCTCGGCGGGTATCTCCTCGGGCAGAATCTCCACCCGGCCCTCGCGCACCCCGCTGAAGAAGGCCGCCACCAGCGCGCGCTGCCGCTGCTCGTCCAGCGCCTCCCCCACCAGTTTGTGCGCGGCCGCCATCGCCAGCGCGACAATCTGCTCCCGCATCTGGCCCAGGAGTTGCGCCCGCTCCGCCTCCGCCTCCTGGCGGGCCGTGGCGCGGATGCGCTCCGCTTCCTCCCGCGCCTGGGCCAGGAGTTTCTCCCGCTCCTCCTGGGCCCTCTGCCGGGCCTCAGCAATCAGTCCCTCCGCCTCGGTCCGGGCGCGCGCCAGAACTTCTTCCCGCTCCGCCTCTATCCGGGCCCGCGCCTCCTCGGCCGCGCGCGCGTCCTCTAACCCCTTCTGGATGCGCGCCTGCCGCTCCTGCAACATCTTCTGGATGGGTTCATATCCCACCGCCTTCAGGATGAACAGCAGGAGCAGGAAGGAGACAATCTGGGCCAGCAGCATCCAGGGATTGATACCCAAACCCTCCATGCTGGCCTCCTTACGCCACGAAGATCAGGATCAGTGCGACCACCAGGGCGTAGATGGCGACGGCCTCGGCGAAGGCGATGGCCAGAATCATATTCGTGAGGATTGTACCCGACGCCTCGGGGTTCCGCCCGGTGGCCTGGGCCCCGCCCAGACCGACCAGCCCGATGCCGATGCCCGGCCCGATGGCCCCCAGACCGATCGCCAGACCGGCCGCCAGCAACTTCATAACCTCTTTGCTGATTTCCATCCTTTCCCTCCCTTTATATTATATCACGTTTTTCACGTTTCACGTTTCACGTTTCACGTTAGTGGTGCTCCCCATGCCCGGCCGTCGCCACGGCGGTGAATGCGGCCGTCAGCATCATAAAGACCAGGGCCTGAACGGCGCCCACAAACAATTCCAGGATGTAGAAGACGACCGGCGCCACAAAGGGCACCAGCGAGGAGATGACCAGCAGGAGCACCATCCCGGCGAAGATGTTGCCGAACAACCGGAAGCCGAAGGAGATAATTTTGGTGAACTCGCTCAGCGTCTCCAACAGACCCACCAGGAAATTCATCAATCCCATAAAGCCCCCGCTGGTGAGGGCCTTGATGTTGATGAAACGGGAAAAGTATCCCCACCCCAGCGCCTGCACCCCGTAGACCTGAGTCATAAAGACCGAGATGAGCGCCAGGGCCAGCGGCACGTTCAGGTCGGTGTTGGCGGCCCGCAGGAAGGGGACCAGCGTGTACTCCCCTGGCTCGTGGGTCAGGAAGATGAGCGGCCCCACCGACCGCACCGCGTGCCCTTCCCCCTCGTGGACAGGCTCAATCAGGCCGACCGTGTCAAAGCCCGGGAAGAGTTCAATCCAGTTGGCCACCAGGATGAACAGGAAGAAGGTGATGAGCAGAGGGAGCATCTTCTCCGCCCGCTCCCCCAGGATGCCCCGCAGGAAGTTGGCGAGGAACTCATAGATGGCCTCCACCAGATTCTGCAGCCCCCGCGGCACCATCGCCTCGGGCCGCCCGGCGCGGATGTGCCGGGTACCGGCCAGAAAGAGGCCGATGAGCACCAGGTCGGCCAGAAGCAGGCCGATCAGGGTATTGGGCACGTGCAGTGGCCCGATCGGGACCTCCTCCGCCGCCATCTGGATGTGCGGCCGCACGACCTGCCCCTGCCCCAGCGGGCCGATGACGCACGAGAACGCGCACAGGCCGATCAGGACCAGGACCGCCAGAACCTTCGCCACTCGCTTCATTCCCACCTCCGGAATGGAGAATCAGAAGAATCAAAGAATCAGCGATTCTTTGATTCTTCTGATTCTTCTGATTCTTCTGATTCTTTTGATTCTTCTGATTCCCTCCCCTGAGCCCGCCGGGCGGCGGAGAGGGCCAGCCGGACCACCATGTAGAGGCTGACCGGGATACTGGCCAGTACCAGCCCCAGGGTGAACCAGGGTTTGGTCCCCAGGCGGCTATCCAGCCAGAGGCCCGCGCCCAGCGCCAGCAGGATCACCACGACCGTCAGGCAGCCAATCTGCGCCGCCGCCTCCGCCAGAAACGCCCCCTCCCGCCAGCCCAATCCCTTCCGCTCCGGCTCCTTCATCCCAACCTCCTTTAATGGAGAAAAAACCATTCCGCCTCCCGCATCCGGTCCTGCCCGCCGGGGCATAACCCCGGATCCCCAGAGACCATCTTAAAGAAGGCGGTCTTCCTCCAGCGGCTCACCATCTGGCACTTTGGCCAGAGCCCGCTCAAACTTCGTGCGGTCGCCGCGCCGGGCCCGTTCCTCCAGCCAGTCAGCCGTCATCAATGCCGACACTTTTTCCGCCAGAGCCATTGCAATAAACTGGTTCACGGAAACCCGCTCTCTCCTTGCCAGCGCCCGGACTGCTTCATGAAGGGATTCTGGTAGCCGCACACTGATCGCGCTCATACAATCTCTCCGGATTCCTGCCCCTCCGCCCCTCTGCTCCTCCGCCCCTCTGCTCCCTGCGACATGTGACCTGCTCCCTACTCAGAACCACCCCGCGCTCGCCTGCCACACCCACTGGTAGACCGGATAGGCCAGGATGCCCAGCAGGACAATCGCGGCCATCGTGAAGCCCAGCACCCACTTAGAGGGCGTCGGCACCTCCAATGGCTCCTGCTCCTGCTCGGAGCGGCGCTCAAAGACCACCTTCACCACGTTCAGGTAGTAGTACAGGCCGATGATGACGTTGACCACGCCCACCACCGTCAGCGCGATGAGGCCGCTCTGGATCGCGCCGGCAAAGATGAGCAACTTCCCCACGAACCCACCGAAGGGTGGCACGCCCCCCAGCGAAAAGAGCGCCAGCATCAGACTCCACCCCAGGAACGACGACCGCCGGGCCAGCCCGGAGAAACTCTCTATGTCCTCGCTCCCGGTCAGATTGGAGATGAGCACGACGACGGCGAACGCGGCCACGTTCATCACCGTATAGACGATGAGATAAAAGGCCGCCGACGCCACCCCCATCTGCGAGGCCGCCGCCACACCAATGAGGACATACCCCGCCTGGGCGATGCTGGAATAGGCCAGCAGCCGCTTGATGTTCTTCTGCCACACCGCGAAGGTGTTGCCCAGCGTCATCGTCACCATGGAGATGGCCACCAGGAGCACCACCCAGGTCGGTTCCAGCGCGGGGAAGAGGAACCGCAGCGCCCGCAGGAGCACCGCGAACCCCGCCGCCTTGGAGCCCACGGAGAGGAACGCTGTGATCGGCGTCGGCGCGCCCTGGTAGACATCCGGCGCCCAGAAGTGCATGGGCACCATCGCCACCTTGAACCCGAAGCCCACCAGCACCATCAGGAAGGCCAGCACCGCCAGCGGGAAGGGGATGAACCGTATCGCCTGTGCCACCTGACTGTACCCGGTCCCGCCCGCGAAGGCGTAGAGCCAGGAGAAGCCGTAGAGCATCACTGCCGAACTGAAGGCCCCGAACAGGAAATACTTCAGCCCCGCCTCCGCCGACTGCGGCGTCTCCCACATATAGCCGACCAGGACGTACGCGCTGATGCCGGTCAACTCCATCGCCACGTAGAGCATCACCAGATTCTCGGCCACCGCCATCAGCGACATCCCCAACAGCGAGAAGAGGAGCAGGCCGTAGTACGGGCCGTCCTGGCGCAACGGCCGGAAGTCCATAGACATCAGCGCCACCAGGATGCCGCCCAGCAGGAAAATCGCTCGGAAGACCTGGGCAACGCCGTCTATCCGCACAACGCCGCCGAAGGCCGGGCCGGTGGGCAGGGGCACCAGCAACACCACCACCAGGATGACGATGAGGCCAGCCGCCGTCCAGAGCCCCAGCGTCCGCTTCCGCTCCGCGGGCAGCGCCAGGTCAACCCCCAGCACGATGATGGACAGGGCGAGCAGGAGAATTTCCGGCAGGATGGAGAGAAGCCAGGTCGGATTGAAGGTCGTGACGCCCATCTATGCACCTCCCAGGACGGCCAGGACGGATCGGACGCCGGACTGGACCACCGGCAGGAACAGAAGCGGGTAGATGCCGCCCACGATGAGCGGCAGACTCATCAGCGCGATGGCGACCTTATCCAGCGGGCCAATCGGCGGGATGTCGGCGAACTGGGGTTTCAGTTCGCCCATAAAGACGTACTGGAACGCCCGCAGCATGTAGGCCGCCGTCCCGATGATGCCCAGCGCCGAGATGATGGCGATAACCGGATACCAGGGCGCCAGGCTCGCGGCCTTCCAGAGTCCCAGGAACACCTGCACCTCGGCGACGAAGGCCAGGAATCCGGGCATCCCCATAGAAGCGAACCCGGCGATCGCGAACCCCAGCGCCGCTGGCGCCAGCCGTCGGATCATCCCACCCAGTTCTTTGATCTCCCGGATGTGGGTCCGGTCGTACACCATCCCGACGATGGCGAAGGACATCGCGGCGATGATGCCGTGGGCGAACATCATGGTGACCGCGCCGCTCCAGCCCAGGTCGTTCATCGCGGCGAAGCCCATCAGCACCACCCCCAGGTGGGCGACGCTGGCGAACCCGATGATGTACTTGAAGTCGGTGTGGACCAGGGCGATGAACGTGGCGTAGACGACGTTCATCACCATCAGGAAGACGACGTAGGGCATCCAGAACTTTGCCCCCTCGGGTAGCAAGAGCACCGCGACCCGGAACGCGGTGAATGCCCCAACGTTCTTCAGCACCCCCGCGTGGAGCATGGAGACCGCGGTGGGCGCGGCGGCGTATCCGTCGGGGGACCAGGAGTAGAAGGGCCAGATGCTCGCCAGGACGCCGAACCCCAGGAAGATGGGCAGGAACCAGGTCCGCTGGAACTCCGGCGAGAACTTCACCCCGCCCAGCGCGACCATGTCAAAAGTCCGCAGGCCGGACGTGAAGTAAATGGCCAGGATGCCGACCAGGGCAACCAGACTCCCCAGGAGCAGGTAGAGGGTCAGTTTCATCGCCCCGTACTCCCGCAGCGGCTTCCAGCCCCAGTTGACGATGAGCAGGTAGATGGGGAAGAGGACCAGTTCGTAGAAGAGGACCAGCAGGAAGAGGTCCAGGAGCGTGAACGCGCCGAAGACCCCCACGCCCATCAGCAGGAGAAGGGCGAAGAACTCGCGGGGCCGCTCCTCTATGTGCCAGGAGATGAGGACGGCGCAGAAGAGGAGCAGCGCGTTCAAGAGGACCAGCATCACCCCCATCCCGTTGACGCCCACGTAGTAGGACGAGCCGATGACGGGGAGCCAGGGCATCTGCTCCACGAACTGGTACCCGCCCAGGGCCCGGTCGTAGGCCAGAAAGACCCAGACGGCCATAAAGAGGGAGATGAAGGAGCCGGCGGCCGCCAACAACTTCGGCTCCGTTTGCCGGTCTTTGGGCAGAAGCAGAATCAGGACGGCCGTAACCGCCGGTGCGAAGATAATGACGCTGAGGAACGGGAAGGCCATAGTCACCTCACCTTATGGTTTCTTGGATAAGATACTCAAGCGAGGACATATTCTACTTCAGACTCAATGAAGGGCCGAATATATGGGCTCACGGATTCGGGGGTGACCAGTTCCACCGGCCGCTGGAGCCACTCCTCCAGAAGGAAGGCCAATTGGATGAAGTTATCAAACGTCTTGCGGCCCGGTTCAAACTCCACCCAAAAGTCTACATCACTATCCGGGCGCGCTTCTCCCCGGACAAAAGAGCCGAAGAGGCCCAGCCGTTTCACACCCAGAGCTCGCACCTGGGCCTGATAGGCTTGTAAAAGTTGGATAATCTCGTCTTTCGCCAACTTTTCTTTCCCTACTGATTATCGTGCCAGAAGGATGTTTTGAACAGAGGCAATACACCACCTGTGTGATCTCTTCAGCCTATGAGATTCAGCCCCACTTGGAGCAAAGAGAGCGAAGCGATCAAAGCGTATATCGGCTGAGACCACTCGTTAGATGGCGTCTCTTGGCTTGGTTATAGCTGTTCCAACAGTTCTCTGGTCAGGTAAGCATAAGGATCATGGATTTGTTGACGTATTGCGTAAGAATCTTCCAGTAATCGCTGCGCCTCGCTCTTATTCCCCGATACAAAAGCTACTTGCCCAAGAATATGCAATGCTTTTCCTTGTCCCCACTTATACCCTGTGATCTCTGACATTTCTAAAGATCGTCGAGCGTGTTCTATAGCCTTTTCAAGATCACCTTGAGATAGACACTGCTCTGCCCAAGCATTGTGGATGTCTATTTCTATAAGTGCATAACCTGACCGACTAGCCATGTCTAAAGCAGCTGCTAAGTTTCCAGAAGCTTCCTCAAGGTTGCCCTTAAACACTGAGATTTTAGCCATTCCCAATAGAATACGGCAGAGTTCCTCTTGAATACCAAAATTGCGGGCTATTTCTAAGGCCTCTATGAAGTGCTTCTTCGCTTCGAGAGGGTCTCCCTCGGCAAGAGCAATGTCTCCTAGCAAACGCTTACAATAAGCAACCGATTCCCGCCAGTTCCTTTTTTGGCATATCATTAAATTCCGCTCCGTGTTTTCACGACTTTGGACTATGCGACCAGTTGCGAGTAGGAATGTAGCATACTGAACGCCAAGAATGGAGAATAGCCCTAATTCTTCAGGATTGTCAGACCATTTAAGCGAATTAGCTTCCTGATAAACCGCTTCAGCAGTTTCAAATTCTCCCTTTAGAAAGGAAACCCAACCTAACGTGGCTAGCAAATTGCATTCCCAAAGCCTCGCATTTGCTAATTTAGCATACCTTAAGCCCTCACTTGCAATCTCTTGGGATTGGGTTAGTGTTGCCGCGCATCCAGCAAGCCCTTGATAAGCTATGGCAGCACTTTTGTAGTCCGTTGCTTGTAAAGCGGTGACAGCCGCGCGCTTATAGAAAGTGGCAGCTTCATCGGTGCGTCCAAGTTTACCCAAGCAATATGCGATTTCGCTGAACAAGAAAGGCTTGGCTTTCGGATCTGTTACTTGTGGAGGTCTCGATAGGTCTCGGTCAGGAAAAAACTCACGCAGGAATGATATCTGAAATTCATATGCTCCGAACCGGAATCCTAATTCCCAATGTCCAAGACTCATGCGATCATGATAGATCTGGACAGCTTCATCAAATAGACCCGCACGGCAACTGTAGAAAATAACATCAAGCAAGGGCATTAGATCCTCAAGTCGTTGTGGATTCTCTGGGACTGATAATTTGGAAGCAAAATCTCGAAGTCGCAAGTTTACCTCTACTTTGAGATCAGGGTCAAGGGATAGCTGCTGATAAAAGTACTCACGTATTATAGGATGAGTGGTGTAGCACCACTTGCCCGAATAATCTTGCTCGCTTGAGATCAAACCCCGCTTTTCCAGGTTCTTGGCCAGACGCCTCAGCTCAAAAGAGTTTAATCGGGATAGGGTAGCAAACAAATTGTGTTTAGCAATCCCCTCTTGATGGATAATCGCTTCTATAATATCATGAGCAGCTGGACGCCGAAAGGCGGAAAGCAATTGCATAAACGCCTTTTGAGAATCAGCCAACCTGCTGTTATATGCTTGTAAGATTTGGTTCACCCTAGTATCCTCTTGCGTTGCCAGAAAAGGTATTTTTTCAGCGTGTTGAGACTGCCCATCAAAATATTCAGTAAGATAGCCTGCTAGCAAAGAAAGACTTAGCGCATGCCCACCGTACTCATTTGACAAACTACACAAATCTCTTGTATTTCCTTTCACCCCGCGACGCTTCAAGTATTCTGCCCCGTCCTGACCGGAAAAACAATCGACCCTCATCTCTCTGTAAGAAAAATCTTCAAAAGGCTTCAAATCGGTCAAAGGGAAACGCGACGTAACAAGTATGAAGCTCCTGTGAAGCCCAGGGTCAACACACATCTCCAGAAGACTTCGGAAGGCCCTATCTTCAAGTCTCCCAAAGTCATCGTCAGTCTCTGCTGCTTTCTGCATAACCTCTAAGCCATCAAGGACTATAATGAATTTGCCACAGCTTAAAAGAGAGATGAAGTGTTGAGCTCGCACCCAAGGAGACAATACTTCAGAGGGCTTAAACTTGCCATCAGTCAAATAGGTGAGCGCGGTCTCAAGGAACTCATCAAGACTTGCCTGATAGTAAAAAGACCACCAGAAGAACCCATCTGGCACTACATCCTGTTTGTATATCTCGTCATACCAGCGACGGGCTAACGTTGATTTTCCTACTCCACCCCATCCTATCAATCCTACAACCCTTATCTGTTCGTTGTGCCAGAATTTAGTAAGGCTCTCTAATTCCCTTTCGCGGTTAGCCCAGTGCATCTCCGACGGTTGGGCATGAGCAAATCTGGGAGGAATCGGTAAGGGAGCCAGCATTGAACGAATAGCAGATGCACTTGTGCCAAAATGGGCCAGGCGAGGCCAATCTTTGTTTTTCTCCTGTATTAAAGTTTTTGCTTTCAGAATCTTTGAGACAAACTGAGTGTTAGGAGCAGCTAATTTTACTGTGCGGCAACCCTCTTCATAAGCGAATTCAATGTCACGTCCAGCTCCAAGGGCATCGTAGAAGCCTCTAGCGAATTCTATAGCTGCTTCATCACTAATTGGGCCTTCCATAGCAATGGTGTAGGGTACCCCTAAGGACGTCAGCTGGCCTTGTGCAATGGAATAACAAGCATTTAAGATAACGCATCGAATGGGAGGACTGTATGCTCGGAATAAATCGGCAAGTGCCTGCGGTGGAACAGTATATCTTTGACCCAGATCGTCCTCCAAGATAAGACCATCCTCACCGCCATGTCCTGATATATGCACAATATGGAATTCCTGATCAAGCAAGGCGCGTCTGAGATCGTGAACAGTAGCAGCATGGATAATGGTCAATGAAATGTTGTCTCGGTAGCGGCTAAGTCTTATAGATTGACGAATAGCTCTATCTTCAGCCCCAAGGCGCAGTGGACTCGTGCCCTTAGGGTTGGCTAATATCACAAGCACATTTACCTTTGATGAATCGCTCACTGTGTAGATTCCTCCCCGTTTCAAGCTACCTAAAAACTGGCAGCAATTGCTCCAGAGTCCGCACTTCGGAGATCAGTTCCTCTGGCGCTTGGGTGAAATAGGGGATTCCGTGCCGTGCCAGCAACTGGATGAACTCCAGTTTGGAAATCCCCAGCAGTTCCGCCCCCTTGCCGGAAGAG
>Ga0197142_1004789_pt1 | contig 10804 bp, 10 predicted proteins | sample GBS60_MetaG_FD_148614 | JGI IMG/M metagenome (GOLD analysis project Ga0197142, IMG submission 148614) | Sediment microbial communities from Great Boiling Springs, Gerlach, Nevada, United States - GBS 60_MetaG | ecosystem: Environmental > Aquatic > Thermal springs > Hot (42-90C) > Sediment...
AGCACCCGGGCGTCCGGCATCACCAGATCGAGCAGGGATGCCTCACCGCCCCACAGAGCGCTCCCGCACGCCAGGAACAAAAGAACCCCGCGCTTCATGGCCCGATTATAACACCCGACTTATAACACCCGACCGCGAACCGCCGCGTCTCCCGCTACCAGTTCACGTCAATGTGGGGCAGGCGGCGCGGCGGATCGTCGGTGGCGGCCCAAAGCTGAAGCAGCGCGTAGACCAGATCGTCGGCGCCCGTGATCGCCTCGTAATGACTCGCCGAACCATCGGCGCGAAAGAGGCCGTTTTTGGGGAAAACTTCCAGCGCCATGTCCGCCGCAGCGTGCGCGAATTCCAGATAGCGGCTGCGCTTGCCGGCCTCGATCGCGGGCTCCAGCGCCAGCGCGGTCATGAGCGAAATCACCTGACCGGCGGCGCGCGGCCACAAGTCGGCCCGCTCGCGCGGCAGGCCTTCGGCCAGGTAGCGATCCGCAGCGCGTTCCACCGCTTCGAGCAAGCGCACGTCGCTGGTTTGCAAGTAACGCGTGTAATCGAGCAGGGCACGGCCCGAGTAACCTGCGCTGCCGTAAGCCATGTTCCACAATGGGCTGAGCGTGGTGCTTTCGGTGCGCCGCCCGCCCGTGGTCACCACGCGCCTTGCTTGCGGGGAAGCCCGCGGCGGTTGCGGCTGCGGGGGCGCCGGTTTCGGCGAGGAACTGGAAGCCAGCGTCTCGGTGGCGGGTTCGGCGAAGGCCCGCTCGTCGAGTTCGCGCACCAGGCGCCGCCAGCTTTCGGTGCGCGAGGGAACCAGCGCCGCGGCCTCCCACAGCAGGGCGCGCAAGGTGGGATCGGCGGATCGTTCGGGCTGCCAGGCGCCCGGCTCGATCAGCAGACTCACCGGCTGCGGGCGCAGACTGGTGCGGCTTTCGATGAGCGCTTCGGCGCGCTCGATGTACTTGGGATCGCGCGTTTCCGCGTAAGCATGCGCATAAGCCCAGATGTAAAAGCCCGCATGACGCGGGTAGGCCGCGCCGGTGTCGGGGCCGTAGGCCGAAATGCGTGCGTGCCGGCTGTAGTCGCCCACGCGCTTGTTGCCGATCTGCGCCATCCACAGCGCATCGGCAAAGCGCAGCGCACGCCACGGATCTATGGCGTACAGTTTCGGCCAGAACGGAAAGCGCCGGTAAACCTCGTACGTATCCGCGTAACCGCGCTCGTGCAGGAAGTCCCAACTGGCGTGCTCGCCCGAGTACATCAGGCCGGTGACGGGGTTCTGGCAGTTCATCAGCCAGAAGCGCAGGCAGGCGTCGGCGTGCCGGGCGTAACGCCGCTCGCCGGTCAGCTCGCTGAAGGCGTACAGCGCCCGCAGCAGCATGATGTCGTGCTCGAGGTTGTTGCCCACCGGAGCGCGATCGCCCGCGCGCACGCCGACGGGCGGATCGGGGATGCCGTGGCCGACGGACTGAATTTGCGGACGCACCTGGAAAAACTGCTCAGGCAGCGAGGTGACGGGCAGCGAGAGCGTGTTCAGGTCGAGCATGGCTGCAAACAGCGGCGAGTGAACCGCGCCGTAGCGGTCCGTGCCGCGCTCGATCATGGTGTCGAGGAAAGCGCGTACCGTTTTGAGGTAGGTCTCGCGGGGGGCTGCGCTCGCCGCGGCGAAGGCGAAGAATGCGACTGCGATTCGCAGGATCATCGCTCGCCATCGTAGCAATAAAAAAAGCGGCCGGCGCACGAGGCGCCGGCCGCGCCAAGCCCGGACAGGCGGGCCTTACTGCTTGGGAAGAATGACCTTGTCAATGACGTGAATGACGCCGTTGGAGGCCTCGATGTCGGCCTTGATCACGTTGGCGTCATCCACCTGCACCTTGCCCCCTCGCGCCCGAATGCGCACGCTCTGGCCGTTGAGCGTCTTGGCCGAGCGCAGCTTGACGACCTCGGACGACATGACGCGTCCGGAGACGACGTGATAGGTCAGAATGCCGCGCAGCTTTTCGCGGTTTTCCGGCTTGAGCAGGTCCTCGAGGGTCCCTGCCGGCAGGCGGCCGAAGGCCTCGTCCGTGGGCGCAAAGACGGTGAACGGCCCGGGCGCCTTGAGGGCGTCTACCAGACCGGCGGCCTGGAGGGCCTTGGCCAGGGTGTTGAACTGACCGGCGGCCACGGCGGTCTCGACGATGTCGGCGCCGCGGGCGGCCGGGGTGACGACGGTTGCGAGCGCCAGCGCGACGCCCGCCAGGGAAATTCGCTTCATGGTGTTTGCCTCCTTTGAGTGAAGCCCCGATTGGCTTACGGTCCCAGTGTACAGCTTTTGTACAGGTGTTGTCAAGTCCTGTCCGCAAAAAATCTGGACAAAATCTCTACACTGCGCTAAACTGTTGAAAAGGAATGCCAGAACTCTATAAAATGTCGGTTGTCGTGAGGCTTACCGGGTTCAGCCCCACCCTGCTCCGGGCTTGGGAGCGGCGCTATGGCCTCCTGAAACCCCAACGCGGAAAAGGTGGACAAAGGTTGTACACGGAGGACGACCTCCGCGTCCTCCGCCGCATCCGCCAACTGCTGGCCGAGGGCCGCTCGATCGGCGAGGCCGCGCTGATGGGCCGCCGCGAGCTGCTGCGCACGGCGCCGCCGGAGGACTTCCGGCCCGAGACCGCCGCCGAACCCGCGCTGGCGCGCCAGCGCGAGCTGATTCTGGAAGCGGTGCTGGCGGTGGACGCCGCGGGTCTGCGCCGCCTGCTGGACGAAAGCTTCGCGCGCTGGTCGCCCGAGCGCGTGGTGGAAGGGATTCTGGCGCCGGTGGCCTGGCGCATCGGGGAGCTGTGGGCGCAGGGTCGGTGCAGCGTGGCGAGCGAACATTTGGCTACGGAAATGTTTTCTTCGCGACTGCGCGCCCTGCTCGACGCCGCCGCCCCTGCGGCGGGCGGTCCCCTGGTGGTGGCCGCCTGCTTTCCCGAGGAGCGCCACGAGCTCGGCCTCATGGTGGTCGGCTACCAGCTCGCCCGCCTCGGCCGGCGCGTGGTACATCTCGGACCCGCCCTGCCTTTTGAGGAACTCGAGAAGGCCTTGCACGCGCTGCACCCCGACGCGTTCGTGCTCTCGGTCACCCTGTCCGAGCTGTACCGCAAGCACCGGGAAGGCTTGCTGTCCTTGTTGCGCCGCCATCGCGGGCGGCTGCATTGCGTGGTCGGCGGGCAGGGCGTTCCCGAGCAGGACGAGGAGCTGGCGGCGCTGGGCGCGTCCTTGTGGCCGGCGGCGCGGCCGCTGTCCGAGCTGGCGAATCTGTTGGTCGGCTGATCAGCCCTCGTAGTCTTCGGCCTGGCGCTGCTCGACCTGGGCGCGGGTGGCGCGCAAGGGGCCTTCGGCTTCCAGCTTCAGGCTGGTGACCGCGGCAGCCCACAGCGTCGCTTTCCACGGGGAGGCGCCTTCCAGCCGGCGGCAGAGGTAAGCCGCGATGCAGGTGTCGCCGCGCCCGGAGCGTCCGCGGAGTTCGCGCGGCTGGAAGGGCGCCGCGTGCAGTTGATCTTCGGCCAGCACGAGGACGCCGTCGCGATGGGTGATGACGATTTCGCGCGGACCCCATTCTGCGATGCGGCAGGCGGCTGCGGCCGGATCGCGCTCGCCGGTCAGCGCTTCGGCCTCGACGGCGTCGGCCTTGAGCACGTCGAGTTGCGACAGCACGGCGTCGCGTTCCGGCCATGGGGTGACGCGGAGGACGCCGTCGGGACCGACCTCGCGCAGGAAGGCCTGAAGATCGGCGGCCAGCAGCGTGGGCTTGCGGCGCAGCTCGGCGAGGACCTCGAGCGGGATTTCGCCGCGGAAGGAGCCGTTGAGCAGGAAGGCGCGGGCCGAGAGCGCGCGGACCTGGTCCGGGGTGAAGGGGCCGGCCTGCGACGATACGGTAATGATCCGCTGGTCGGGGTCGGAGGTGGGGTACCGCAGCTCGAGGCAGGTGGACTGGGGGGTCCACGCAGGATAGACGGTCACGCCGAGCTGTACGAGGCGTTCGACGACGCGGCGGTCCTCTGCGGCCAGGCGCGTGACCGCGGCGGTTTTCAGGCCCATCATGGCGGCCACGTGCGCGCCGTAGTTGAAGCCGCCGCCGTCCACCTGGCGGACGCCGGCGGGAGAAACGATGGTATCTTTCGTGTAATTTCCGATCAGGACGATATCGTAAGTCATGGGTTTGAAAACTTACTCGAGTTACCAGGTCATTCGGCGGGGCGTGCGCGCCACAGCGAAGCGGCAAGGATCAGCGAAACTACCGAAGCGCCGATCCAGAAAGTAACTGCGGCCGTGAAGTCGTAGTGGCGCACGCCGTCCGCGAAGTAAGTTCCTTGCTGGATAAGGTACCCGCTGATGCGCTCCTGGATGGCGGCGCCCACATAGCCGAAGATGCCGAGGAAACCCATGACCGCGCCGGCGGCGCGCTTGGGAACGATATCCACGGCGAACAGGCCGCCCAGCGAGGTGATCAGGCCGTTGATGGAAAGGCCGTAGACCAGGAAGGCCGCGGTGAGCACCAGCGGGTTGTGGGCGGTGAAGATCACCAGCAGCGATCCGATCTCGAGCAACCCGCAGATGAGGTTCACCGGCGGACGCCGGGCGTGGAAGATCTTGTCGGAGACGAACCCGTAGGCGACGCAGCCGACGATGCCGGCCAGCGGGTTGAGCGCCAGCAGCGCGCCCGCCTGCAAGTCCGAGTAACCCTTGGTTTCCTGGAAGAAGAGCATGCCCCAACTGTTGACGCCGTAGCGGGTCATGGTCATGGTGGCGCAGGCCAGTCCGAGAATCCATACCGCCGGTAGCTTGAGGATGGAAAGCTGAACCTGCCAGGTGGATCGGCTGCGCGCCGTTTCGAGGACGACGCCGCGTTCGTTCTTCCACTCGTTGACCGGGGGCAAGCCGAGGGTTTCGGGCCGGTCGCGCATCGTGAGATACAGGATGAGGGCCACGAAGACGCAAATGAGACCGGGTCCGATGAAGCCGCCGCGCCAGCCGAACCAGGTCACGAGGGCGGCCAGACCGACGAAGGTGAGGCCCTCACCGAGCGAGTGCGCGGTGCTCCAGATGCCGTAGATGCGGCCGCGTTCGCTGTGGCTGAACCACTGCGTCATGGAGACGACGCCGGACGGCGCGCCGAAGCCCTGGAACCATCCGTTCAGCGCCCAGAGCAGGACGGAAATCCAGAGCACGGTGGACCAGCCCATGGCGATGTTGAGCAGGGCGGAGACGAGCACGCCGGTGGGCCAGAAGATGCGGATGTTGGCGTGATCGGCGAGGAACCCGTTGATGCACTTGCCGAAGGCGTAACCGTAGAAGATGGCCGAGCCGATGATGCCCAACTGCTCGGCGGTGAAAATGCCGCCGTCAATGAGCGGCTTTTTCACGACGGAGAGGCCGAGGCGGCAGGTGTAGGCGATGCCGTAGCCGATGGTGATGGAAAGCAGCACGGAAAGGCGTGCGCGGCGATAGATACGGTCAATCTCGGCGGGATCTTCCAGGCGCGGCCGCGCGACGCCGGGAGCGAAGATGCGAAGGACCGAGGCCATGACGGGACCTGCCGGTTCGAGGGCGCTCAGGCGGGAATTTCTTCCAGCTTCACGGGCCGGCGTTCACGAGCCGAGCGCGCGGCCGCCAGCGCGATGCGCACCGCAGCCAAACCGTCCTCGCCCGTAACGGGCACGGGCTTGCCGTCGAGCACGGCGTCCACGAAAGCCTGCATCTCGCGCAGGTAGGATTCGGTGTAACGCTCCATGAAGAAGTACAGGGGCAGCGAGGCGTGAGCGCCCGTGCTGTCGAAGAGCACGTGGGTATCGGGCGTGTTGTTGGAGACGGCGACCATGCCCTGGCTGCCGAAAACCTCGACGCGCTGGTCGTAGCCGTAGACCGCCTTGCGGCTGTTGTCAATCGCGCCCAAGGCGCCGCCGGCGAAGCTGAGCAGAGTGACGGCGGTGTCCCAGTCGCCGGCGCGCTCGAACATGGGATCCACCAGCACGGCGGCGCGGGCGAAGACCTCGATGACTTCGCTGCCGGCAAGGAAGCGGGCCATGTCGAAATCGTGGATGGTCATGTCGAGGAAGATGCCGCCCGAGCCGCGGATGTAAGTCTCCGGCGGCGGCGCGGGATCGCGGCTGGTGATGCGTACGACGTGAGGGACGCCGACTTTGCCCGCCCGCACCAGCTCGTGGACCTTGGCGAAGTTGGGATCGAAGCGGCGATTGAAGGCGACCATCATCTGGACGCCGCAGGCGGCCACGTGCTGGTTGACGTGGCGAATTTTTTCGATTTCCAGCTCGACGGGCTTTTCGCAAAAGATGTGCTTGCGGGCGCTGGCGGCGTCGAGCAGGATCCGGTAGTGCGTGTCGGTGGGCGTGCAGACGGCGACGGCGTCCACGTCGGGCAGCTCGAGCGCCTGGCGGTAGTCGGCGAAGGTGCGGCGGACGCCGAGGCGCGAGGCCGTAGCGGCGAGGGCGTCCGGCACAGGATCCACGAGGGCGACGACCTCGGCCCGCGGGATGCGCGTGGCCAGATTGGCGGCGTGGATCCTGCCGATGCGGCCCACGCCCAGAACGGCGAAGCGAAGCTTGTCCTGGTGCATGGATTTTATTCTCCTTTCTGCGCAGCGGTCAGTATGTCAGAAAGAGCCTGTACGGTTCGGATACCTTGCTGCGCGGCCGTAACGGGATCCGGAACCGGGAGAATTTCGAAAGAAAGGAAGCCGCGATAGCCGGAGCGGGCGAGGGCGGCCAGGATGGGCGCGAAATCGAGGTGGCCGCGTCCGGGCGCCTGGCGGTTGGAATCGGCCAGATGGACGTGACCCAGGCGCGGGGCGGCTGCCGCGAGCGCGGCGGCGATATCGGTTTCCTCGATGTTCATGTGAAACGTGTCGGCGAGCAGTTTCAGGTTGGGGGCGCCGATTTCCTGGGCGAGGGCCAGTGCGTCGGCCAGGGTGTTGAGGTAGTCGCACTCGTAGCGGTTGAGTGGTTCGAGCAGGAGGGTGACGCCGCACGCGTGTGCATACCGGCAGAGTTCGGTGAGAGCCTCCAGGGCGGCGGCGCGGCGTTCGGAACGCTGCGCCTCGTCAGGGCCGAGCCGGCCGCTGACGCTGCCGATGGTGACGGCCGAGCCGATCTGGGCGGCCAGGTCCACGTGGGCGCGGAGCCGCTCGAGGGCCTGGCGGCGGATGGCGGGGTCGGGATGGGCGAGCGTGAGGCCGTCCAGAGTGGCGGCCATGCCCGTGCCGATGGTGGGCACGGCGAGCGCGTATTCGGCGATCCAGCGCCTGAGCCGGCCGGCCTGGACGTCCGAGGGGTAGCGGAGGTGGACTTCCAGGCCGGCGCAGCCGAGTTCCGCGGCCGTGCGGAAAGCGCCCGCGAGGTCGCCGCGCAGCAGGATGGGTGCGGAGCGGACCTCGGCGGGCGTGGCGGTCAGGGCGACGGGGAAGATCCGGGTCACGGCGTCAGACGTCGAGGATGGGCGGCAGGCCGTAAACGGACTTCCAGCCCGGGCTCAAGGGTTCGCGCAGGTAAGGCTCCATTTCCTGGGGGTCGCGCAGACTTACGTCGGTGGTCGCGGGAACCTTGCCCGGCGGGAAGGCCTGGAGCCACTCCTCGACGAGCAGGGTGAGGTAGCGCAGGATGGCGGCCACGGGGCGTTTGGCCTTGCGGGCGTCGCCCAGGGTTGGTTTGCCGACGACGCCTTCGGGAGTGCCGGAAATTTCGAAGGCGGCGTGGCCTTCGCTTTCCGACCAGCGGCTGGGCCGGCCGAAGGCGTCCACGGCGGTGTCCATGTGGCCGCCGGGCAGCAGGGCTTTGGGTTCGGTTTCGACGGCGCGGCTCATGTCCACCATTTCCGGGAACAGGAGCAGGCCGACGGAGGTTTCGGCCTCGTCGGCGTGGATGAAGTTGGTTTCCCAGTCGCCGCCGCGGTCTTTGGTGCGCCACATTTCGCGCACGGCGCGGTGCCAGTCAATGACGCGGTAGATGCCCGGCAACTGGTAGCGTTTGACGAACTGCTGGAGGGCGGCTTCCAGCACCCAGAGCTGGCCGTGGTTGTTGAGGATGATCTGCTTGCGGAAGCCGTCGTTCCAGAGGCCGAGCATCACGTCAATGAGCAGCTCGCGGGCGACGTTTTCGCGGACGATGATGGTGCCGGGCATGCCAATGTGGTGGGCGGGGTGGCAGCCGTACATCAGCGGCGGCAGGGCGAGGGCGACGGGGCGGTCCTGTCGGGCGAAATAGCGGCGGACGCCCTCCGCGATCATGCTCACGAAGAGGGTGTCCATCGCGGAGACGGTGTGAGCGCCGTGGAGCTCGGTGGAGCCGACGGGGATGATGACGACGTCGTTTTTGCGGCGCTGCTCCTCGAGCTGCCAGCGGATGGTGGTCTGGATGTAGGAGCCCGGTTTGGCCCATTCGCAGCCGCCCGGGGCGGGGATGCCGTACTCGGCCAGGATGGCGTCGAGTCTGGCCTCGTCGGCCTCCCAGATTTCCTTTTTCATGCGGCCGACGGGGGTATCTTCGAAGTAAAGGTCGGGCTGATTCGTTGCGAGCCACTTACTCATTTTGTAACTCCTTTTGGTTTTTCTTTTTCCGTAATTATTTACTCAAAGACGCAGGTGATCTTGCAGTGCGTCTTGTCGGTCTGGAGCAGGACGATGTGGTCGGGCACCTCGTCCAGGCCGATTTTCTTGGTAATGATGGGGGTGATGTCCATGCCCGTGGCCATGCAGGAGATGACGCGCGGGAAGGTGCCGTAGCCGGAGTGGCCCTGGGCGCCGGCGATTTTCGCCTTTTTGACTTCGTAGACCTCGCAGTTGATCGGCGGATTGATGGGGGCGCGGGCCACCAGGACGATTTTGGCGCCGATGAACTTGCCGTACCAGATAGCTTCTTCCATCTGGGGGATGACCTTGTCGGGCAGGCCGGTGGCTTCCAGATAGAGGGCGGCGCCGAGGCCGCCGGTGTACTGGAGAACTTTCTCGGCGAAGTTCTCGGTGATGGGGTTGATGACGTGGTCGGCGCCGAGGCGACGGCCGAGTTCGGCGCGGGATTCCGAAGGTTCGCTGAGGATGACCTTGGCGGCGCCGGCGCGCTTCATGACGGCCACGGCGGCGAGGCCGATGGGACCGCCGCCGCAAATGACGGCGTGATCACCGGGGCGGATGCCGCCGCCGCATTCGATGACCGCGTTATAGGCGACCGAGGTCGGCTCGACCAGGCTGCCGGCAAGGAAGAGCTCGTCGCCGGGGTAGCGGTCGCGCAGTTCAGCGAGGCTCCAGAGGTAGCGGGCGTCGAGCGCGATGTAGGGAGCGAAAGCGCCTTGCACGCTGAAGCCCATTTCTTGCAGTTGCTCGCACTGGTTGGGATTGCCTTCGGCGCAGGGGCGGCAGTACGAGCACCAGAACATTTCCTCGGAGCAGACCGGTTCGCCGGGTTCGAAGCGGCGGCCGGTGCGTTTGTTGTAGGCGCGCTCGCCGGCCTCGACGACGATGCCGGACATTTCATGACCCAGCACGACGGGGAAAGCGGTCAAGCCGGGATAAAGCGTGTAGCCCTGGTCATCGGTCTGGGCCATATGGACGTCGCTGCCGCAGATGCCGCAGGCCTTGACCTGGACCAGGCACTCGGTAGGACCGATTTTGGGTTGCTCGACTTCCCGGACCGACAGTTTCGGCTCTCGCCAGACGTAACTGCCCAGGTACGTGAGCTTGCCGTCAATATCTTTGGGGCCGAGCCGGAAACCCGGCTTGGGTTCCCATTTAGCAGACAGAACCACAGCCTTCATCGCAAAGCCTCCTTGGGTGAAGTAAGTGAAAAACCAAAAATCGCGGCGGCGAACCGGCCGGGCGGGACATGGAGACGATCAGCGGAGAAATTCATGGGCGTTCTCCCGGGTCACCAGGCCGGCGCCGATGTCAACGAACTTTTCCACGGGCCGGCCGCGCGCGGCTTTGATGGCTTCCTGGATGGCGCGTTCGCCGATACGTTCGGGGAACTGGGCGACGACGGCGTCCATGCGGCCATCGAGGACGGCGCGCACGGCTTCGCGGCCGGCGTCGAAGCCGACCAGCACGATCTTTCCGGTGAGGTTGCGTGCGGCGATGGCTTCCATGGCGCCGAGCGCCATCTGGTCGTTGGTGGCGAAGACGGCGCGGAGGTCGGGGTGGCGGGTGAGGAGGTTTTCCATCACGGTCATGCCGAGGGCGCGTTCGCTGTTGGCGGGCTGGGCGCCGACGAACTGGATGCCGGGGACATTCTTGATGACGTCGAGGAAGCCGGCGAGGCGGTCTTCCTGGGTGGCGACGCCGAGCACGCCGCGGATGACGGCGACCTTGCCGCGACCGCCGATGGCGCGGAGGATGAAATCGGCGGCCATGCGTCCGCCCAGGCGGTTGTCAATGCCCACGAAGCCGACGCGATGCGGCCAGGGGATATCGGTATCCACGATGAGGACGGGGATGCCCGCGGCGCGCGCCTTGTCGAGCACAGGGATGATTTCGGCGACGCCGGCGGGGGCGACGGCGAGGGCGGCCACGCGCTTAAGGATCTGGTCTTCGAGGATGGCGACCTGCTGGTCAATGTTGATTTCGCGTTCGGGGGCGAGGACGGCGAGGCGGACCTCGGGATCCTGGCGGGCGGCCTGTTCGGCGCCGGATTTGAGGCGCTGCCAGAACTCGGAGTCAAGGGCCTTGGTGACCAGAACAATATCGAGTTTTTTTGTTCTATCCGAGCGGGAGCAGGCCGCGTTCACCAGCATGGTCATGAGCAAGCAGGCGATGGTTCGTCGGTTGCGCATGAGTCCATCATCTCCGGAG
>Ga0197142_1004790_pt1 | contig 10804 bp, 9 predicted proteins | sample GBS60_MetaG_FD_148614 | JGI IMG/M metagenome (GOLD analysis project Ga0197142, IMG submission 148614) | Sediment microbial communities from Great Boiling Springs, Gerlach, Nevada, United States - GBS 60_MetaG | ecosystem: Environmental > Aquatic > Thermal springs > Hot (42-90C) > Sediment...
AAACACCCTTCCGGCAAACTGCGCTTTGAGTTCCTCATCGTTCATCCATTCCCCCCCGGCCAGGTAACGGGCGGCAATCTCTTTGGTCATCACCGCCGGTTGAAGCTCCAAAGACGGATGCGGGGTTTCGGTGGGGGCTTGCCCCGAGCGAAGCGTGGGGGTTGGGGTTGGGGTTTCCGTGGGGGTGGGAGTGGGAGTTGCGGTGGGGGTGGTGGGTGGGGTTGGGGTTGCGGTGGGGGTGGGGGCCGATTCCAACGCGGCCAGCTCCGGGGCTGCCGCAGCCGTGGGGGCCTGCGCGGCCGGCCCGCCGCACCCGGCCGCCAGGAGCAGCACCAACCCGCTCAAGACAAGGACACGGACGCCGGTCATAACAGCCTCCATCGGAACGGGGACGTCGGCTTTCGTTATACCCTCATGGCCCCGCCGGGGCAAATTCCCACTCCCCGGCCCGACGCCCAAGGGGCAATTTGCCCGGGCATCGGCACAGGCGGTATACTTCCCCTGAATCCATCCGGAGGTGGCTGCCCATGGCCTTTACCGTTGCCGATTTTCAGGATTTGGTGCGCCTGCTGGCGGAGAACGCCCAATGGCGGGCGGAATTGCGGCGCCTGGTGCTTCCCGACGAGTTTGCGGAGCTGCCGGCCCTGGTCCGCCGCATGGCGGAATGGCAACAGGCCATGGCGGAAGAACAACGCGCCCTGGCCGCTGCCCAGGCCCGCACGGAGGAACGGCTCGAAGAGCTGGCCGCCGCCCAGGCCCGTACGGAAAAACGCCTCGAAGAGCTGGCCGAAGGTCAACGCACCCTGGCCGAGGGTCAACGCATCCTCTTCGAGGCCCAGGCCCGCACGGAGGAACGGCTCGGACGGGTCGAAGCTGCCCTGGCCGAACTGGCCGCCGCCCAGGCCCGTACGGAAAAACGCCTCGAAGAGCTGGCCGAGGGTCAGCGCACTCTGGCCGAAGACCACCGTGCCCTGACGGCGGAGGTTCGCACCCTGGCCGAGGGCCAACGCCTGCTGTTCGAGGCCCAGGCCCGCACGGAAAGACAGCTCGCCAAACTGGCCGCCGAACACAGCGAGACCCGCAGCCAATTGGGCGGCCTGAGCAGCACGGTGGGCTATACCCTCGAAAACGAAGCCTACAAAGCCCTCCCCGGCCTCCTGGCACGGGACCACGGCCTCATCGTCGAAGGTCGGCTCAAGCGGGGCTATCTGAAGGCCCGGGACGGGCGTTCCCTGGAGATCAACATCCTCGGTCGTGGACGGCGCAACGGGGAGGAGGTCATCATCCTCGGCGAAAGCAAGACGCGACTCTCGAAGAACAACATAGACCAGTTTCTGAACCGCAAACTCAAGTTGCTGCCGGATTTGGGTGCGCCGGTCTTCCTGATTTTGGTCACCCACATGATCAGCGAGGCCGACGCCGAGGACTATGCCCGCGAACAAGGGGCGGTCGTCTACTATTCCTACGATTTCTAAAACATTTGGCGCAAATTGTGAATTGAGTAAAACAGGTCCTCCGAGTTTTAGAGTGAAGTAAACGGTGGGGTTGGGCAAAGCCGCCAATATGATTGTATTCGATGGGTACGTTCTTTTCAGGTCCCTCCATTACACCAAACGCTTTCGTCCGCTATCTGGCCGCGAAGAAAACCGTGGATGATCGCGCCCTCAATCGGCAGGTGTGGGACGCTCTGCAACGGGCAGTGGCCGAGCGGCCGCAGCCGTTACAGGTGCTCGAACTCGGCGCCGGCATCGGCACCATGATCGAACGTACCCTGGCGGCCGGCCTGTGGCAGCAGGCCGGGTACACCGCCCTTGACGTCGATGCCACCCTTCTCGACACCGCCCGCCTGCGCCTGCCGACCTGGGCGACCGCCCACGGCTGGGAGGTCATGGACACAGGCGAAGGCTTACGGTTCTATCGCCATGACCGCCGGGTAGACGTGCGCCTGGAGGTGGCCGATTGCCTCGACTTTGCCCGCGCCCAGGCCGGGCGCCGCTCGTGGGATGTGCTCCTGGCCCATGCCTTCCTCGATCTGGTCGATCTCCCCACCGCCCTGCCTTTGTTCCTGGAGTTGCTGCGGCCGGGGGGTCTGTTCTATTTCACCCTCACCTTCGACGGCGTCACCGCCTTTCAGCCGGAACTGGACCCCGCCTTCGATGCCCGGTTGGAGGCGGCTTATCACGGCACGATGGACGAGCGGCGGGTGGCAGAGCGGCCATCCGGAGACAGCCGCAGCGGCCGCCATCTCCTGGCCTTGCTGATGCAGATGCCGGTCACCATCCTGGCCGCCGGTCCTTCGGACTGGCTGGTCTGGCCGCAAGGAGGCCGCTATCCCGATGGTGAGGCTTTCTTCCTGCATGCCATTGTGGACACGGTAGGCAAGGCCCTGACCGGGCATCCCGACATAGACCCGGAACGCCTGGCCGCCTGGCTGACCGCCCGTCATGCCCAAATCGAACGGGGTGAGCTCATCTATCTGGCCCACCAGCTCGATGTCTTGGGCCGGGTCGAAATGGCGAACGTTCGGTCTCCGCGGTCTTTGCCCCGATAACCGTCCGCGGTCGTTGTGACGGTTGGACAGGGTGGGCACGGCGGCGGATAATGATGAGCATGCGCATCGACCTCCCCATTGCCCCCGATTTCCCCTATGGCGATGCCTTGCTGACCGCCATAACGCTGGCCCGGCGGGCCGGTGATCTGCTCCTGAGCCTCCATCGCCAGGGGCCTCGCCGTGTGATGACCAAGAGTACGGGGGTTGACCTGCTGACCGAGGCCGATCTGGCCAGCCAGGACTTGATCCTGACGGAGCTAAGCCGCCGCTTTCCCGAGCACGGCATCCTGGCCGAAGAAACCGACGGCCATCACGAGACCGCGAACGGGGCCTTGTGGCTGGTGGATCCCCTGGACGGCACGACCAATTTTGCCCATCGTTTTCCTGTTTTTGCCGTGTCCATCGCCCTGTGGGTGGACGGCCGACCCCAGGTAGGGGTGGTGCAGGATGTGGTACGCGAGCGCACCTATTGGGCGGCGGCAGGTCAGGGTGCCTGGTTGGCCGACGAACGGCGCCTGCAGGTTTCAGAGACGAGCGAGCTGGGCCAAAGCCTGCTGGCCACCGGCTTCCCTTACCGTCGCGCCATCAACACCGATAACAACCTGGCCGAGTTCAATGCCCTCATGCCGGCCACGCGTGGGGTGCGTCGGGCCGGTTCGGCTGCCCTGGACATGGCCTGGGTGGCCGACGGTCGTCTCGACGGCTATTGGGAACCCTACCTGGCGCCCTGGGATTGGGCAGCGGGCATCCTACTGGTCACCGAAGCCGGGGGCATGGTCAGCGATTACGGCGGCGGGCCGCTCCATATGGGGAGTCGTACCGTAGTGGCCAGCAACGGCCGTTTGCATGACGCTCTGCTGGCTGCTGTTCAGGAAGCTCGACGCCGGGCCGGGCTGCCGATCATGCTATAATGGCGTCGCTGTTTTTATCCTCCTTTGACCCAGGCTCACCGACCCTCTCCGGGGGCGGTTGTTATGTACATCACCGATAGCCGCAAGCGTCGTCGGCAACGACGGCGTAACCGTTTCCTCTTCGGCCTGACCGTCCTGGGCCTGGTCGTCCTGGCCTTATTCCGCCGACCGGGCCTGTTACCCAATCCCTTCCAACCGACACCCACCCCCACACCGGCCCCGGCCACATTTTTGCTGGCCGCCGATCTGGCCTATCAGGAAGGCCGGTTGGACGATGCCATCGCTGCCTATCGGGACTATCTGGCGTTGGTCCCCGAGGATGCCACGGTATGGGCCGAGATGGCTCGTCTCCAGGTGTGGAATGGGGATTATACCGCCGCGCTCGCCAGTGCGCGCGAGGCGGTGCGGCTCGATGACGAAGAGCCGTATCATCTGGCCGTCCTGGCCTGGGCGCTTGATTGGAACCGAAACTATAACGAAGCCATATCCCTGGCTATCAATGCTGTGGACCGGGCGCCGCAGTCGGCGCTGGCTCGTGCCTACTTATCCGAGGTCTATGCCGATATCGGCAACTGGCGTCGTGCCTTGGAGGAGGCGCAAGAGGCCGTCCGCCTCGATCCGCAAAGCCCGGATACCCAGCGCGCCCTGGGCTATGCCTATCATGTACAGGGGAAATACCGGGAAGCCTTGACGGCGTATGTCGCCGCCATCGAGGCGGCGCCCCAACTGGCCCGGCTTTACTACGAGCAAGGCCAAAACTACACGGCGTTGGGCCATTATCCGGCAGCCATCGAGGCCTTTCGGCAGGCCATCAAGGTCAATCCCAGGTTCGCTGCCGCCTATGACGCCTTAGGATGGGCCTATTACTATCAGGGCGACCCGGAACGAGCCGTGATCGAATTGCAACGGGCGGTGGATTTGGACCCCACCATCGCCGAAGCCTGGGCCCATTTGGGCATGGCCCTCTATCGTCGTCAGCGTTATGAAGATGCCGTCGAACCTTTGCGCAAGGCCATCGCCATGGGCGCCGACAACGAGGCCTATTACTACACCCTCGGCCTGGCCTACATCTACGGCGAGCCGCGCAACTGCGAAGAAGCGATCCCCTGGTTGGAAAAGGCCCTGGAGAAAAATCCTGTTTCGCAGCCGGCTCTGGTGGGCTTGAACACCTGTCGTGGGGGCGGCTAAAAAGGGCTTTGGCGATGGCTGCCACGGAGGCGAGGGGCGAACACAACAAAGGGGCCCAACAAAGGCCACAAGGGGACTTGACAAGTGGCATCAGGTTGACTATGATGGGCATGGTTTAGCACTCTCAAGTCGAGAGTGCTAAAAGAACACTGACCCGTTTCCATTTCATCCCCTCAGGAGGTAACCGACCTTATGAAGCTACGACCTCTCGGCGACCGCGTGGTCGTCCTGCCCATCGAGAAAGAATCCCGCACACCCTCCGGCATCGTGCTCCCCGAAACGGCCAAAGAGAAGCCGCAAGAAGGACGCGTGGTGGCGGTCGGTGCGGGCAATCGCAACGATAAGGGTGAGCGCATCGCCCTCGATGTCAAAGTCGATGATGTCGTGCTCTATGCCAAGTATGCCGGCACCGAAGTCAAACTGGATGACACCAAGTACCTGATCCTGCGCGAGAGCGATATCCTGGCTATCGTTGAATCCTGACCGCTTCTCTATCCCTCCTTATCCTCCCCATCCATCCCACTCTCGATCGAGGAACGTTGACCTATGGCAAAGCAAATCCTGTTTGGCGAAGATGCCCGCAAAGAGTTGAAGAGGGGCATAGATATCCTTGCCAACTCCGTCAAGATTACCCTCGGCCCCAAGGGCCGCAATGTCGCTCTGGATAAAAAATGGGGCGCGCCGACCGTCACCCATGATGGCGTTTCGGTGGCCAAAGAGATCGAGCTGGAAGAGCCGTTCCAGAACATGGGCGCCCAGCTCTTGAAAGAAGCCGCCACCAAGACGAACGACGTCGCCGGTGACGGGACGACAACGGCCACGGTGCTGGCCCAGGCCATTGTCAACGAAGGTCTGCGCAATGTTGCTGCCGGCGCCAATCCCATGCTGCTGAAGCGGGGTATCGAGAAGGCAACGGCCGCCGTTTCCAAGGCCATCACCGAGATGGCGATCCCCATCAGCACCTATGAGCGTATCGCCGCCGTCGCCGCCATTTCCGCTCAGGACCAGGAGATCGGTACCCTCATTGCCGATGTGATGGACAAGGTCGGTAAGGACGGTGTGATCACCGTGGAAGAGGGCAAGTCCCTGGGCTTCGAGACCGAGTACGTCGAGGGTATGCAGTTCGACCGCGGCTACATCAGCCCCTACTTCATCACCAACCCCGACCGCATGGAAGCCGTGCTCGAAGAGCCCTACATCCTCATCCACGACAAGAAGATCAGCGCCGCCCAGGACCTGGTTCCCGTGCTGGAGAAGCTCATCCAGATCGGCAAGCGCAGCCTGCTGATCATCGCCGAGGATGTGGACGGCGAGGCCCTGGCCACGTTGGTGCTGAACAAACTGCGCGGTGTCTTCAACGTGCTGGCGGTTAAGGCGCCCGGCTTCGGCGATCGCCGCAAGGCCATGCTCCAGGACATCGCCATCCTCACCGGTGGTACCGTCATTACCGAAGAGCTGGGCCGCAAGCTGGACAGCGTGACCATCGCCGACCTGGGTCGCGCCGATAAGGTGGTCTCGACCAAGGATGAGACGACCATCGTCGGTGGTAAAGGCTCCGAGGCCGAGATCCAGGGCCGCATCAACCAGATTCGCGCCGAGATCGAAGCCTCGACCAGCGACTACGACCGCGAGAAGCTCCAGGAGCGGTTGGCCAAGCTGGCCGGCGGTGTGGCCATCATCAAGGTGGGCGCCGGTACCGAGGTCGAGCTGAAAGAGAAGAAGCATCGCGTTGAGGATGCCCTGAGCGCGACCCGCGCCGCCGTGGAAGAGGGCATCGTCCCCGGCGGTGGTGTGGCCCTGATCCGCGCGGCGGCTGCCCTCGACGCTGTCGAGAAGGAGACAACCGGCGATATCAACACGGGTGTGCGCATCCTGCGCCGTGCTCTCGAGGAACCCATGCGCTGGATCGCCCAGAACGCCGGTTATGATGGCGCCGTCATCGTCGAAGAGGCCCGGCGCCGCAACGCCAACGGCGCCATGGAGATCGGCTTCGACGTCATGCGCGAAGACTGGGTCAACATGGTTGAGGCCGGCATCATCGACCCCGCCAAGGTGACCCGCAGCGCTGTGGAAAATGCCGCCAGCATCGCCGCCATGATCCTGACTACGGAATCGCTCATCTGCGATATCCCTGAGAAGGAGAAGACCCCGGCCGGCGGCGGTGGTGGCATGGGCGGTAACATGGACTTCTAAGGCTGCCTCCTCCGGTATGTGCAGGTGCGTCGCGCCGAAAATCGGCGCGACGCACTTTTTTACGGGCTTTGTTCGTCCACGCGCGGCCTGGGCTGCCCGGTAACGGATCAAGAGGAGCTCAACCCGCCGTATGCAGGGCCGTTAAAACCAAAACCCCGGCTGGCGAGACACGGGCCGGGGTTTGGCGAGGAGGAGGAAAGGAGCTTGAGGAGGAACCACCGCTTTGTGGCCCACTATAGCAGCCGAAGCTGAAAATGGCATGAACGCGAGGTTCAAATTGGCTAAGGAAAATAGCGAGAACGGTAAGCCACTTTGCTATCCTCTCGCCTCTATGGGCGTTCCCTCACCGGCTTTTAGACCAGGTAAATCGGATTCGAAAACACCCAGCCCCGCAGACGACCACGCCAGCGTTTCCAGACTTCGATCCGGTAGGCACCCGGTTCCCTCACCGTATGGCTCAGGGAACGGCCAAAGCCTGTCGCGATCACACCGCGTCCGGCGGCGATGAGCCGGATTTGGGCCGGTTTCGGCAATGTCACCCGCAACAGCGTAGGGGTGCCTGCCGGTAGGATGCTACCCATGCCGAAGCGCCGGCCCTCTGTTTCGGCAGTGAAGCGAAAACCGCGCGTCGAACCGGCCAAGTCATAGCCGATCCAACAGCGTCCGGCGGCCAGGGCTTCATAGACAAGCTCACGGTCGGACTCCACCTGGCCCTGGAAAGGCCTTGTCGTGAGAATGTGGGTGTTCACGGCCCGGAAGCAGTAGTCATAGGGCAAAAAGCGACGACGGAAGGGCCCCAGGCGGTAGACCTGGGCATGGGCATCGGAACCGCCGATGGCCACCGTTGGCCGACTTTGCAGCAGTTCGTCCCATTTGGCCAGCATCTCGGGTTCCGGCCCTCGCGAGAACCACCACGGCAGGTAGCCTACCAGCAAGGCCTTGAGCCTGCTCGTCACATGGGCCCGAAATTCCGACATGAAATTCCACAGCTCGATGCCGTTGAAGCCCTCGACATCCCAGGCGGTCCAGGGGTAGGTCTGCGGGATCAGCCGACTGGCCTTTTCGATGGGATGGGCAAAGAAGGTCAGGCCCCCCTGATGGCGCACGGCATCGATCAACGCCTGCGGGTCGGCGGCAAAGGGCGTCATATCCTCCCGCACCCCCAGCGTCAGGCAGTGATTGCGCTCGGGGGTCAGGTTCTCGTCGTTGATCTCGCTGCCGAACAGCGTCAGCACCCCATCCTGCCAGCCTTCGCTGGCGAGATCGGGCAACAGGTTATGGTCGGTGATGATGATGAAATCGAGTCCGGCCCGACGGGCGGCCGCGATCACCTCTTCGGGGCGACCGGTGCCATCGCTGGCGGTTGTATGCATGTGGATGTTGCCCACATATTCGGGGCCGGTATCCGGGGAGACAAACGGTGGAGACATCGGCTTCCTTTGCTCCGGTGGGGTTACTCGCCGGCGGCGTCGTTCGCGTCCATCTCCGCGGCGGAAAACGGCTTCGGCGTTTCCACCGCGTCCCCTTCGCCGAAGGCCAGCGCCCGGCGGCGGGTGCGGCTATCGGCGCCCCAGAGCCGATAGCGACGGTCGGCTTTGCGGGCCAGGATCAGAAAACCCGTATGGGCGATCATGCGATCGGCAGGACGTAACCGTTCGGCCGAGGGCTTCCAGGAGCGTACCAGCAGTTCTTCGACCCGGATATCCACGAAGTTGGCTGCCTGCAGGGCGGCCACCAGCTCGCCGACCTGATTGGCCGTAGGCTGAAGCGAGCCGAAGAGGCCACCGGCAGCCAGGGCCGCTTCGGCCTGGGGCACAAAGGCGCCGGCCTCGCGCACATCGAGGAAGACGGCATCCACGTCGCGCTCGTCAAAACCCTCGGCGATATCGCGCAGTTTCAACTCGACATAAGGTAACAGGCCGAGCTGTTCCAGGTTCCGCCGGGCCAGTTGCTGATGCTCGGGGCGATTTTCGTAGCTATACACCCGACCATGGGGCATGACGGCGCGGGCAAAAGCCAGGGTCAAACCGCCGCTGCCCGTGCCCGCCTCGATCAGCCGTCGTCCATCCCAGAGGTCTAGCTCCATGATCAGGTAGGCCGCGTCCTTGGGATACACGATCTGGGTAGTACGTTTGAGATGGCGGATGAGGTCGGCCGTGGTCGGCCGCAGGACCAGGAAAGCCTGGCCCCGATCGGTGCTGACGACGCCACCGAAGGCCCGGCCGATCACATCATCCCAGGCCAGCCGCCCGCGATGGGTAAACCAGGCCGCGCCCGGTTGGGCCTGGAGGAGATAGTGCTTGCCGTCTTCGGCAACCAGGAGGACCGGCGTGTAGGCTTCAACCACGGATGACATGGGGGATGATGACTGCATGGCCGCAGGGCAGATGCCCGGATCATAGCAAAGCCGAGGGCGGATCGGGCAATTTGACAGGTTAGAACAAATGTGCTAATCTGCCGATAAACGATTCTCAGCGACAGTAATTCCTTATGCAAATGGAGCGTGTTTTATGAACAGCACGAACGGCAAGGGCCAGGCGCTGGCGAATACCCTGGCCAATCTCACCAAACGCTTTGGCGAGGGGACGATCATGCGGCTGGGCGAGGCCGCTTTCATGCAGGTCGAAGCGATCCCCACGGGGTCGCTGGCGCTGGACCTGGCCCTGGGCGTGGGTGGATTGCCCCGTGGCCGCGTCATCGAAATCTTCGGCCCCGAAGCCTCGGGCAAAACCACCCTTTGCCTGCACAGCATCGCCGAAGCGCAAAAACAGGGCGGCATCTGCGCTTTTCTGGATGTGGAACATGCCCTGGACCCGGTCTATGCGGCCAAAATCGGCGTGGATGTGAACCATCTCTACGTCTCGCAACCCGATACGGGGGAACAAGCCCTGGAGATCGCCGAGGCCCTGGTGCGGTCGGGGGCGATGGACGTGGTGGTCATTGACTCGGTGGCGGCGCTGGTGCCGCGCGCCGAGATCGAAGGCGAGATGGGCGACAGTCACGTGGGGCTGCAGGCCCGCCTGATGAGCCAGGCTCTGCGCAAGCTGAGCGGCGCCATCAAGCAGAGCAATACGGTGATGATTTTCACCAATCAGTTGCGGCAGAAAATCGGCGTTCTCTTCGGCAATCCGGAGACGACTCCGGGCGGGATGGCCCTCAAGTTCTATGCCTCGGTGCGCCTGGACATCCGGCGCATTGACGCCGTCAAGGTCGGCAACGAGGCCGTGGGCAATCGGGTGCGGGTCACCGTCAAGAAGAACAAGGTCGCACCGCCTTTCCGCACCGCCGAATTCGATATCCTCTTCAACGAAGGCATCTCTAAAGCCGGCGAAGTCCTCGACCTGGCGACCGAGATGGGCATCGTTGAAAAGCGTGGCTCCTTTTTCAGCTTCGAAGGGCAACGCCTGGCTCAGGGTCGCGAGAACGCCAAAGAGGTCCTGAAGGCCAACCCCGATCTGCTCGCTCGCATCGAGGGGCTTATCCGGCAGCAGGCCGGCCTGGGTGCCGTCCGCATCCCGGCCGATGGTCACCAGGAAGCCGCCGGCATGGCCTCGGTTCTCGAGGATGTGCCCACGATCGTACCCTTGGACTGAACTATGGGGTCGTTTCCCGCCTGCTGCGCGCCGGGCGATGGCAACACGGCGGCCCTTATAGGACCCTCATGGCTCAAGGATCTCGGAGGGGCCGTGGCCGTCGGCGACAGGCCCGCCAGGGGCGGCTGAACGCCATCCGTTCGCCGGCCAACGCCCTCTCCCTCGCTTCGTTTGACAAAAGGAGCCTCCTTGCGCGAACATCGTCTTGCCCAACCCGACCGCCGACGCGTTCGGCGCCGGTGGCCGGCGTGGCTTGGTTCCGGCCCGTGGCCGTGGGCAGGTCGGGCCGGCGGACTATCGTTACAGCCGACCCTACCGTGATCGGCAACGCCATCCCGCCGGACGATGAGGCCCGCAAACTGCGCACG
>Ga0197142_1004791_pt1 | contig 10804 bp, 4 predicted proteins | sample GBS60_MetaG_FD_148614 | JGI IMG/M metagenome (GOLD analysis project Ga0197142, IMG submission 148614) | Sediment microbial communities from Great Boiling Springs, Gerlach, Nevada, United States - GBS 60_MetaG | ecosystem: Environmental > Aquatic > Thermal springs > Hot (42-90C) > Sediment...
TATCCTTCAATCGGCGATTGATTGATGGCGCGGTACTGGCCCTTAATCAACCCTTCCTGTGAAGCTCGCAAGAAGCGATCGCGCTCTGCGAGATTATCCACAACAATGGCATCAATTGTGACTTGCTCTTGTAACTGCCGCATCATTTCAAGAGAGGAGGGGAAGCGTCTGATAACATTCACTGGGAATGAGTTTACAGCGTAAAGGAAGGGTTTGTATGCTAGCACAACCTTGGGACGGTAAGGATCCAGCACCTTCGCAAATACCGCGGCCTTGCGCGATTCGCTGGCGTAGAACTTGTGGCGTTCCTGAAAAGGTCTTTGCATTCCAACCAGGGCAAAGAAAAGCAAAATGCCCATCAATCCCACGATAAGAGCATAACGTAATCTTGTTCGCGTGATGGAAAAGAGTAGCCCGATAAGACCGATCAGACCCGGCGGCAAAACCACCATCAGATTGCGCAGACCACGCGCACCACTAGGAGTATAAAATATAGAGAGGAAAACCCACATCATAACTGCAGTGACAATGAAGAAACCGATAGCTTCTCGTTGTATCCTCTTTTTAAAACGGATGAAAGCAACAATCCCCAGCGCAAAGATCACAATTTGTAACAGGCGTATGTAGTCTTCTGGGAATCTTTGAGGAGCTTTCAGGTGACGTGATACTTGCAGCACAAAATTGTCCACAAAACCACGAACGATGGCGCCGAGCTCTCCTTGTCTGAGAATTTGGTAGAACTTATAGGATCCCTCAGCACGCTCCAAGGATAGAGGATAAACGACGGTTGCCAACAGCGCTATCAAGCTTATGCCAAACCATATCATAGCACGCCGTCGCCACACCTCTGGGCTACGCCACAGTGCGTACAGCGCAGTGGGGAGAAAGAGCAAAAATGTCGGGCGAATTGCCGCACCTATTGTGAGTAAGAGGCTGAATAAAAGGCTATGTGCCAGCCTTGGCCGATGCAGTGATGTGATCCAAACACAGAAGAAGGATAATGCCACCACCTGTAATGTGATCTCAGTCATAGCCGTGTTGGCATAAAAGAAGAATAGTGGGTAAAAGTAGAAAGCGGCTGCGGAAACGTAGCCTACGCTATGCGTAAACAATCGTTTGCCCGCCCAAAATACTAGAATACCACAAGCAATATACCCTATCTGAGAGAGTAATAGGAATGCTTGATCTGTTGGTCCGAAGAGTGCTACTGGCAGCGCCAACAAGATCATATAGCCGGCCATATGGGTGTCGCGTCCAGGGAAACCGGTGCCAATGATCTCTTCGGGAAGATAAATTGTGGTGTTCAGGCTTCCATACTCAACCAAGTTGCGCGCCACGACCGCATAATATGCCTCGTCGCTCTCTGAGATATGAGGCGAGCCAATAAAATAAGAAAGTGCTAGCATTATTGCTCCCAAAATTCCCACAATCGCATATTCTTTTAAAACTTGTGTCATCGCATACCTCCATTTTTATCCTACTGATATCACTTCTATTCGAGGACGTCTTCACTCGTCGCGACTTGCAGTATGCCCAGTGAGATACTATCGTTCCCTGTTCCTCTGACGCGCAGGCGTTGGCCATCTATAGGGTTATACACCCCAACCCAAAGGTGATATGTGCCTGTGGGCAATTCTTTTGGCAGGGGCAGAACCCGCATATCCACAATGCGCTCCCCGGGTGTCCACGCACTGGTAGGATAGCGTCCCGCCATCGGAACGCCATCCGCCTGGGCCACAACAGTGCCACGATCATCCACCAGGTGCACAAATACTGCATAGTCTTCACCCACCTCCGCAATTGCCCGCCACCACAGCTGGATTGTAATTGTGTCGGTAACACCCCTATGTATTAGAGTTGGTAACGGTGCATGCCCCTCCAGTACTAGTCCCTCGCCGAATCGCACATTGTCAACTAGCGGCGGCGGTTCTTCTGGCCATATTACCGGCACGAATTTTACCCGCGCGAGTACAGCGGGGAGTGGTCGTGCATGACGATCTGTGACTGGAAGAGCGCGCTTACCTTTGTCGTATAGGCCGGTCTCTAGAATTGCCACAGCCGGTACGGGAAGATTTGCATTGGTAGCCACCCGATGCACCGTTGCGATAACCTGCCCGGGCGGCCAACGGCTGGTTGGCAGCGGCGGGGAGTCGTGATTCCGTCCTATCTCAACCCCGTCCAGGCCAAAGAGATGGTTAAATATGAGATAGTTTTCGGATACCGGTTCAAGTACCTGCCAATAGAGGGTGATTTCCAGATCCTGACCAGCATGGAGCACGTCGTTGCGCAGCGCATAAGCTGTCAATCGGATGCGACCGTTATAATAGCGGTCGGTTGTATTGGCTGATCTTGGAATGTCACGGGCTGCGATGTATTCAATCGACTCCATCCAGGAAGCGACACGCCAGCGATCATCCGGCTCAAGCACCAGGGATTGCCATGCCTCGGGAAAAGAAAACTCGATCACCGACCCATCGGGTACACGTATGCCGAAGCGCACATCATAAGCGGTCGGTGCGGTACTGCTCTCCGGCATGCGCAATGCGCAGACACTTTCAAGCACCTCGCCGGGCATTGCAGCTATGGACTCAAAACCGGGCGCGATCTTACACTCTTGCCAGGATGGATTGCTATGACCATCGCTCAATGCGGCTACAAGCGGGAGTGTAGCTTCGTTGTTCTCTCGCTGCCAGATAGCCCGCACGATGCCAGGCAAGTGCGCATCCGTTGAGTCCGAAGGTTCCCAGCGAAAGCCAAACAGTGTCGCGTAGCTGGGCACCCGGCTGATCCGGGGTTGCGCGGCACGGGTGAACGGCGAACGATAGATCCAGGCATAAGCAATGTCGTTGAGAAAGATCACATGCTCAGGTTGCAAATTCTGAAAATAACGGATAATACCCGGACTGGGATCGAGCATCCGCTGCACTTGTTGGATATACAACACCACATAATCGGCACGGGTCCAGCGCCCGGTTTGGTCAAATGGCAAAGTCCTGCCGCGAAATCCCACCATATAACGGTGCCAACGCGCTGCCACACTTAGGTTTGCGGCATCCGGTTTTTGATTGAGATACTGGGCCACGCGATCCATACCCTCACCCCAACCAACGCGCAGCATACGCGCACCCACCACTCCTCCACCTGCCAGGGGATTGAAAAAAGGGTAGTAATAAGGATGGTGAGGCAATATACCGACCAGCTGAATGGTGAGCAGTCCACCGAGAAACGCAGCATTCCACATCCTATGGCGTAAAACGCGATATCGGCTGGCCACTTGCTCCCATAGCACGAGCCATCCCAGTGCCGCCAAGATGGCCAGCAGCGGGAAGATAGGCATGAGATAACGATCCTGTTTGTGACTGCCCAGCGTCATTACAGCAGCATAAGTGATGACAGCGATCACCAACGGCAGCGCTCGTGCATGCCAAATTCTCTCATGACCATTGGATGAACGCCTCACTCGCCGGATGGCTTCCGCCACCGCCAGTATGAGTCCAGTTAAGGTGAGCGGCGTCGTGCGCAAGACAAGCACGATCGGGTAAAACAGTGGACCTGGGTCGGTGTCTAAGAAGTGTTGTCCGGCGAAGAAGACATTAACCCCTTCGGCGCCGGCTTTGCGCGTGGCGTAGTCATATACCAGTTGAAACACATCCACCGGGCGCACCCACACAGCGGGCCAGAGGATGCACCAGGTCAAAATCGCGACCAGCAGCCATATAGCCAAGAAACGCCCAGCGGACAGAAGATGGCGTACGCTCAGGCACGTATCTTTCGAAAGGCCGGCATATGCCTGGAACACCAGGATCAACCCCACTGCCGGCAGCATTGCCAAACCTTGGATTTTGGTCAACCATGCCAGACCACCCCAAAACCCCGAGACAACCAGCCAGCGAGATCGCTGTGTCTGACCCAAAAACTGTAGAGAGAGGATGGAAAGGGTGAACAGTCCCGTGAAGACGGCTTCCGCACGATTGACGCGCGAATCGGCCAGCAAGAAGGGATCTAGCGCGATCAGGATAAGGGCCAGCGCGCCCACCCGTCCCCCGTACAGCCGAATTACGCAGATCGCAATCAACAGGACCAAGAGGCCGTTGAAAAGGGCAATAGGCAGTCGCTGTAACGGCAAGTTCTCCACGCGGCTCCACACGTGGAAGAGCATATACACACTGGTCTCGCTAAACCATTGTCCCTCCGCCAGGGAACGACGTACACTCTCTCCTAACAGCCAGAGTGTTTGTACCCAAGCGGGCACGATTCCGGGGTAGCCATCTCCGACTAAGGTGGCAGCCGGATCACCGGCAACCAGGGCACGGTAGAACTGCTCTGCCCAGCGCCAGCGATCTGTTTCGTCTACAATAAGATAGCCGCCCCGATCGGCCAGCCGTGGCGTGAAGACGAGCAGCATGGCCGTCGCCAACAAGATCAGCCGACTGACGCTGTTGATCACCGGTTCCGCACCGCGCCGTATTTCCATAATTCCACAATTCGCGCTACCTTGGATCATCTGATGGCAGCACAGTTATCTCTCCAAGCCGCAGCGCGTTTTCGCCACTCGCATCATCTTGTAAAGGTAATCGTTCCAGCGTGTCCCAACGATATAGCCCAGTCCAAATGGAGTATCGGCCTGGCGGCATGTTTGGGGGGATCTCGATCCAGACAGTGTCTTTAATAATCCCTCCGGATGGCCACCGGCTGGTGGGCACATAACCCTTATAGGGCTGATGATCAGCGGTGAGCCTCGTGGTATTACTGGCATCGCGCAAATGCACGAAAATGGACCAGTCATCCGTGAGACGTTCTAAAGCGTTCCAGAACGATGTGAACACAAAACGACTGTTGTGTTTGACTTCTACAGGGGCAAAATCGTACCCCAGAAACCTTATATTGCTCCCAAATTGAGCGTGCATAGCATATCTTGGTTTGGATGAAGAAACTGGCTTAGCAAAGAATAGATCTCCTTTCATAAAAGATTGTTGTCCCAGGTAATTTTGGTTGAGCCACACAATATACTCCGGTAGGTATTTAGCAATGCGGTCATCTCCTACTACTGCAACTACCTGACAATCATAGCGCTCTGTAATCTCTATCATCTGCTGAAGCGACAAATGCCCGGAGGCCAGACGATTGATGGAAACCTCGGCCAGCTCTGGAGGGGTTAGCAAACCGCTTCGATATGCTACCGTCATGTCATCGGTTACGAGACAATCGTTCGGCCCCGTAATCTCTCGAATGAATTCAACCATTGGCCGACGGGCGTCTTCGTTGATGAGCCCAGATGAGGCGACAGCCTCTCCTAATTGCCAGTTTTTCACATAATCTGGTAGACGAAGACAATAAGCCAGCAAGATCACCAAAACCAGTCCGCTGGTCACCCGGTCGTAGTCAGGTGTGGTCGTGATCCGACGTCGCACGATAAAGTCCCATGCTGCTCCGACCGCGATACCTGCCCAGATGGTCATCAAGGGCACCAAGATGATCATATGCTTCAAGCGCACCGGGTCATGGATCACAAGCACCAACATCGAGAGCAGAAACCAACCCAGCAGGGTAAAACGATAGTCTCTCTTGCGAATGAAACTCACCAACAGGCCCAGCTGAGCCAATGGCAGCAGCCACAGGTCGGCGTTGATGAAAAGCCCCGGCAGATCGAATCGATTAAACCAGTAATCCTCTTCAATAACCGAGATTAGACGCGCGGATATCCGCTGCTCCACGGCCTGCGCGATCAACGCTTGCCAGTCCACCGTTGCTATCACAGCCACACTGAACGCCAGGAACGAGAGCGCCCAACAAACCAAGTCCACCGTGACCACATACCAGCGCAGAGAATGGTCGCTTCGGAATCGGGGTACAGGCGAAAACTCAATAAAGCGGCTCAGGATAATCCCGATTATCAGCACGATTACATGCGGAGACAACATCTTTGTCAGCAAGCTACAGGCAAGGGCTAGGCCAGACAGGCCCAGCAGCCAGCGGTTGCCATTCTCCCGATACACAAGTGCAAGCCAAATGGCCATGAGAGACCAGGTGACGGAGGGAAGTTCTCCCATAATAGATCGGGAATTTTCAAAGAATTGCGGAGACAAACAGAACAGGACCGCAGTTGCAAGTGCAGCCGGGGTACCTTCGATACGTCGGGCGATCAAGGCTGCGAATATCACGGATGGGAAGGCATACATCAGGGTGAACCAGCGAAGCCCCTCAAGACTAGGCCATATGCTCCACATCCACATCAGGAAAGTGTGATACAACGGAGGATAAGTGATATACACCTCTGAGTACGGTTTGTAGCCAGCCTCGATAAGCCGAATCCACATTAGGTGGATGCCTTCGTCATATAGAAGCGCAAGCGAATCGGCCAACAAATAGTGGCGCAACGCTGCGAGCCCAAAGATGATCACTATACCTGGCAAGAACCAAGATCGTATTAATCGCGCCATGCTGGTCAGAGACCTGTGCCTGTTCCAGACATTCTCCTCATGTCAGAGCTGTGAACTTCGTGGCTATCCGTAATTCTATCGCTCCCGATCAAGGGTCTGCTGCCTTTCGAACACCATGATTTCATCGCGCCCGAGGCGAAATGTGGCTATTAACCGCATGTGGGGCATCTCTCTCACGATATTGAGATCGCGGTCATTTTCGACCTGTACTACCTGCTGCAAGCACGGGCGAGGACGCACATCAGCAGGACTGACAATGAGATAATCCGCCTTTGCCCGGATAATAGCCTGGCTTAGATCTTCCAGCGAACGACACCCACGTGGGATTGATCTGAGATTTAGTGAAGTAATCCCAATATGCCAGGGGGGTATCAGCTCGTCATTAAGAACCGTTGCGTGGGGATTGGAATTCTGCAGAGCCAACAGCAACTTGTCCACACCGCGATTTTCTTGGCGATCCCTCTCATACACATCCCAGTTTGGAAACTTGAGCGACAACTCGTTTAGCGAAGATACGACACTGTATCCTATGAGACATAACACCAAGACGGAAATCCCTAACACTAACATTGAATGATATGCAATGCCCACCACTCTGATCGAGAGATGCCATATGAGAAGGCTGACGACGGATGTGATCAACGAAAGCAGTGGGACATGATGTCTGGGCGAGTTTGAGATCGGAACGTACCAGGCAAAAAACACCAGCCAGGGCAATAAAACCGCCGGGACTATGCTGAGCTGAGACCATCCCGATCGGAAACCTGACCATGTGGCTGAAACCCTTCCTCGGATTTGTCCGTTTAAACCTCTGCCTTGGATGCACGCAATACAGAATCTTCCCACGAAAGCTATAGCTGCGGCAGCTAATATAGCAACGCTGTAGGTAGGCAGGAACATATCTCCATGTCTATGAAGCAGCTCCATCCCTCCGTTCATAAAACGTGTGACGAGTTCACTGATGGAGTGAGTTGCCAAATACTCGCCAACTGAACGAGCTCGGGGCAAATCTTGCGAAACATCAAGCCATTGATCCGCCCACATTGCTTCAGCAGAGAAGTTATAGAACGGGTTGTTCCATCGCGAAGCATTGTAGATCAAAAGCGGACTGGTGGTGACGAGATACGCAACCAGAAAAATGATCAGCGAGAGCCGATCTCGCCGCCATTTGCCTGCGATGATCCACCAGAACGTGAAGCAAACTGGCAACAATTGCGCCGTGCCCTTGGTCAAGTAGCCCAGGCCGGCCATGACACCACTCAATGCCAACATCCGGGTTCGCATTGTACCGGTATGCTCTGCCGATTCTGCAGCACCCCGGTACCAGAAATAGAAAAAGAGGAAAAACCATATGCTTAATAGAGGCTCGGCAACTACTCGCACGACAGTGCGCTGGAAGTCCGGGTTAAGTGCTACCAGAGCAGCTGCTAAGACTCCTGTCCCAAAACCAAACAAACGCCCCAGTAAAGTGACAAGGCTTAGTAACAGAACAACAGCCAGACCCAGATTGAGCAGCTTGGCGTTTGAAAAATATGACCAGTCTGGGCCGGCAAATGAGCTGAGAATGAGGGGCAAGAACGGGTGTCGGTTACCGTCGGTCCAACGCGTACCCGCGCGAATATCTTGACCAAGTTTCAAAAAGTCACTCTGGTCGGTGCGCATTGAATTGGTGTTACTGAGCAAATCTGGCCAGGCGGCCACTACGAATCCACCTATAAGTATCAGCACCAACACAATCTGGAATGTCACACGCCTGGTCGGTCGCGAGAAACCGATTTTTCCGCTCGCCCTAGTAATGACAGACGCCATTTTTTGCCTTTTCGACCAAGTCTAACTTCGCCAATTCAACGCCTATCGCTCTCCAACGCCAACTGGGTGTGGGTGGTAATCCCTTGGACCATACAGTCCTACTTAGAGGGCACAATGCCCGTTCCATCGCTGACCCGTATACGCACCCCTTCGGTCGGAAACACTCCTACCGTCTCACCAGTAGCCGGCCGGTCAATCCAGGCTGCCAACCGATAGTCTCCGGGTGGAGTGTCGGCAAAGATGGCCAGCGCAAAATCATCTCGGACCACCATCCCTTCTTGCCACGCCTCCTGCGGCAGGGGAGCCACGGTGCGGATGTGATTACCCCAACCGCGCGTCTTGCTCTGCGCATCCACTAAGCTGACGCGCAATGGATCATCTGGCGATTTGCCTTGCCACTCCCAATAAAGCGAGAGGTAGGCCACGCTATCGGGTCGCACACTTTCCAAGGGATGGCCCGCTTCATCTTGCAAGTTATATCCCAGCAACTCTCCCTGACCCACCAGCCGCACATCTCCGGCAATGATGTGTTCTACCGCCGGGGCGGGATGGATCCAGGCATAATCAATCCCGTGCAAGGTAACCGTGTAGACAGGGGGTGTGGCGCGGAAGAATTGCAGCGCACCAGCCGATGGCAGTTCTCGCTGCACCTGATTGACATATAGTACGACATAGTCCGCCGCCAGTCCCGGTTTGGGTGTACGCGAGATCTTCTCTTCTTCCACTTTGTAGAGGGTCTTGCCGTGGAAATATGGCTCAAATGTGGTGCTATACCATGCCACCACACGCAGATCGGCCGCGTCCGGCAATGTATTCAGATAGCGAGCCGCCTGGTCCAGCCCTTCTCCCCAACCCACCATAATGTTGCGCACGGCGGCGGCACCGCCACCCATTAGTGGATTATAATAAGTTAAATAATAGGGAAAGTGGGGAAGCACCAGCACAGCCTGCACAGCCACCACACCCGCAAGCAGTCCACGCCGCAACGTCGTATGACACCATCTATCTACCACCCATACATAACCCAACGCTGCAAGCACGACTAATGCCGGGAAGGCGGGCAGTATGTAGCGATCCTGTTTCTTGCCACCCAGTGTTACCAGCAGCCCGTATGCCAGGACATATAACACCATCAACAGAGCGATACGCGTCCACCCGCTGCCTCGCTGCACAATTGACCGTACAAACACGGCCGGTATCAAGAACAACCAGCCCAGCCACAACAGCGGTGTAGTGCGAAACAGGGTGGCCAATGCATAAAACCCCCATCCAGGGTCGGGTACCGGTTGTCCCAGGAAGAAGCTCCCTTTGGGATGCGGGCTGCCCGAGGCGCGCACGGCATCATTGAAGATAGCCGTCAGTCGTCCGGGCGCATCTGTCCACATGGCCGGCCACAGCACCACAAAAATCGCGGCAGCAGCTGTCCACCAGACCATGGTGTCCAACAACCATTCACCAACCGAATGCCGCAGCGAGTGCCCCTGAGTCAGGCGCAAAGCGAGCAGCACAATCAACACGAATGCCCCCAGAAATAGCGACGGGTACTTAGTCAAGAAAGCCAGTCCCGCCAAAGCGCCGGAAAGGGCCAGAAAGCGTCGTTCGAAGCTCGCACCGTGCGTGGCACGTAGCAAGGCGAGCAACGAGAGCCACATAAAGGTGGCTACCAACGCATCATGACCGAGCACACGGGACAGCGCCAGCAGAAAGGGATCAAGCGCCAGCAAACACGCTGTCAAAACAGCTGCACGGTCGCCTAAGAACGATCTGCCCCACAGATAGGTCAATGGTGCTGCCGACGCCACCAACAACACGATGGGCAGCCGGATGAGAGGCAGGATAGCCGGATCAAGCGGATCGAAGGGAACCTGTTGCAGGAAGGCCCTTACACTAACGCCGATGTCGCCCTGGCGCAGATAATCGAGCAGTAACCCGAGGGCACCGGCCCACATCGTTGTCACGCCCGGCGCCGGACTGTCGTAGGTGGCACTCCAGTCGGCACGGGCAATGGCATCCAGAAACTGGATGGAGCGGCCGAACCACGCTTTCGGCTCATCAGCGGTCAGAAAGACATCCAGGCCGGGCAAGCGCGGCGCCAATGCGAGCAGGAACAGCCCAAGTGCAACCAACCCCGGTCGAGACGGAGGACGAGGTGTCACAAGTCATCCCCCTTAGCAGGCTTTGTCACTTGCACGTGCGCATCGCATCCCAGCAGGTCAGACACAATCTCTCCCTCTTGGCGCGCTAGGGATTGGATGTCGAAGTCGGCCTTACCCGATATTCACCAAGAGCCGCATATGTCGGTGCACTCAGCTCTCTCGGCTTGACAACGATCTGGCAGCTTTGTTGCAAGGATGAACGAGTCTTTCCCATCGGAGCTTGAGAGGCACCATCCCAAACCCTTGCTCACCCTTGCTTAGGTCACTGCTACGCCACCCGTTGCGCGTAGGTCGCCTCCAGCGCTTGGACAATCTGCACCAATGTCTGATTGACCGGCGTGGGCAGTCCCAGGCGGGCGCCCTCGCGCACAATCGCGCCGTTGATCACCTCGATCTCGG
>Ga0197142_1004792_pt1 | contig 10803 bp, 10 predicted proteins | sample GBS60_MetaG_FD_148614 | JGI IMG/M metagenome (GOLD analysis project Ga0197142, IMG submission 148614) | Sediment microbial communities from Great Boiling Springs, Gerlach, Nevada, United States - GBS 60_MetaG | ecosystem: Environmental > Aquatic > Thermal springs > Hot (42-90C) > Sediment...
CATCACAGATAATGTCGCACCATCTCGCGCCAGTGCTCGATGCGGTGCGCTTCGCCCTGCCAGACATGGAGCGTGTGTGGAATATCCTTCTCCCACAGCGCCGCGCTGAGGGCGCGATTCGTCCAGATAAACGGGTCTTCCTCGCCAATGACCAGGGTGATCTCCATGCGCCGCAGATGCGCCAGGATGGCGGGATCCTCGAGACGCGGAATGAAGTGACAGGGGGTGTGAAAATAGATCGTTTCGTCGTAGTAGCCGTCGAAAAGCGCGCGAAACGAGCCGATGGCGACGGTCAGGTCATACCGCCCGCTCAGCGCAACGACTTTACTGAACAGGTGCGGGTGGCGGAAGGCGATATTGACGGCATGGTACGCGCCCAGGCTGCACCCGTGCGCAATAACGAAAGGGTTGGGGTTGAGTTGTCGTGAGAACGACAAGACCTCTTCGAGTATGTACGATTCGTACTGCACGTGGCGCGCAATGCGCTCGTGCGGCGGTCGGTGAAAAGCATACAGACTTTCGCGATCAATGCTATCGACACAGTAGAGTTGCAGGAATCCCTGTTCGATCGATGGACGTAACGCCTCGACCAATCCCCAGTTTTCGTAATCGTAGAACCGTCCTGCGCGGGTTGGAAAGACCAGCGCCCGCGCCCCTGCATGTCCGATGATCAGCATCTCCATATCCCGCTGCAAGCGGGGACTCCACCAGCAGTAATACTCTCGTTGCACAGGTGTTCACTCGCTCTATATATGGTTCTTCTCTGCCGGCACTCATCGTTAGTCCGCCTGTTTCCGCGTCCTTGCGATCGGTGATGACTCCTCTGCATCTTGCCTGGCGTGGGAATGCGACATTGAACAGGGTGCGCGCCTGCGGGTCTGTATGCGTCATCGCACGATACCAGCAGTTCGACATCATCTTTCAAGAACAGGAGATGGCTGCGCTCTGCCCGCCCTGATACCCTGTGGCGCGTTCTCCCGAACTGATGTGTTGAAACCTCACCCTAAGGATGTACGATACAGTGGTTAAGGATACATTAAGGACATGTACGGATTTGATTGTGATCGTTTGCATGTTTATCACGTGCAGTACGCTTTGCTATGCTCACGATGCACGCTCGTGATGACGGGCGCGGTTCATCGATCCTTCTCCGCGCCCGCGAGTATGGCGACATATGGGCGCAGAACGTCGCGCCACAACCGGTACCCCGCGGAACTCAGATGTAACCCGTCTGCATCGAACAGTTCTGCGCGCGGTCGTCCATCCGCGCCCAGCATGGGTGTATAGACATCGACATAATATCCGGCAGGACGCTGCTCCATAAGGAGGCGCGCTTCGGCGTTGACGCGTTTTATCCTCTCGCGCAGATTCCAGCGCGCCAGGCTTGGCTTGATCGACATGTATGCTACGGGGATAGGTCCAAGCGATGCGTCGATCCTGGCGAGCATGGCGCGCAGCGACCGCACCACATCGTCGGGTGTTCGTCCATCGCCAAGATCGTTATCTCCGGCGTATAGCACAATTGCACGGGGTGCGCACGGCGGGACGAGTCGATCAAAGAAGTGAACGCATGCTGCAAGCGTGGAACCGCCAAAGGCGCGATTGACCACGGGCCACGGCGCCATATCGTCGCTCAACGTCGTCCACAGGCGCAGCGATGAACTGCCGTAGAACACAACCGCCCCCGGCTGCGGCGGCGCCTGTTCGTGCAACTGTTCAATCTGACGAACCTCATCTTCGTACCACTCCAATGCCACCTCCCATATACCCAATCTCGACCCGGTCACTCTGTCGATTCTATGCTCAACTCGCTGCGCCGAACGATGGTTTTCGCTGGTATTATAGTAACAAGGCAAGAAACATACGTCGCGCGGAGACCTCGATTGTGACCGACGCTCACGATGCTTTTCCTGATGAATTGCCGCTCCTGCCATTGCGTGGCATGGTGGTCTTTCCGCCATGCGTCGTGCCGGTCGCCGTAAGTCGTCCGGCATCGATCCGCCTGGTGGACGAGGCAGTCGCATCAGGCAGTCTGGTCGTGGTCAGCGCGCAGCGCGACGATGACCCTGCGCAGTGGTATGCTGTCGGTGCGTCGGCGCTGGTGCATCGCCTGGTGCGCCTGCACGACGGAACGCTCCGTATTGCGCTCCAGGCATTTGATCGCGTCGTCATTGATGGGGTGACGCAGCAGGAACCGTACCTGCGCGTGCAGGCGCACCGTTTGCCGGATCGTCTCGATAACCCCGATATGACCACCCATATGCATGAGGCGCTGGCGCGGGCGCGTGAACTGCTCAACGCGCTGCCACCCAACGAGGAGTTGCGCGCTCAACTGGAATCCACCGATGATCCGCGGCATCTTGCAGCGTTGATGGCGTCGATGCTGCTGGTGCGCGCCACCCTTGCCGAACGCCAGGAACTGCTGGAACTGACCGACGTGGGTGAGCGTCTGGCGCGAATTGGCGCATTGCTGGCGCAGGAACTGGCGATCCTGCGCGGTCATTTGAGAATGTAGTACGCGCCGCGCTTGTCGCCGACGCGCAGCAGCAACCCGCGTTCAACGAGGTCGGCCAGGTCGCGCCGCAACGTTTCAGCAGAAACATCAGGCGTCAGTTCCTGCATGTCGCGGTTGGTAATGCGTTGATGCGCCGCCAGGAACAGCAGCGCCGCGATCTGTCGCTCGTTGAGCCCCATGCGCCGCCATGCGGCAACATCGGCGCCGCCTGCATCGGCGCGATCATCGCCGGTATGCCCATACAGCGTCACCATAAACCCGGCGGCAGTTTCGCGGAACTCCGGCGGCGGCAGCCCGGCGTCCGCCATCTGGCGCAGCATCCGGTCGATGCCGTAGCCGAGACGTTCGATCAGCCCCAGGTCTGCCAGCGCCTGTACCAGTGTTTCGTTGCGACTGAAGCGCTCGTCGACCAGGTTGTGCACTGTGACGTGCCCCGGCAGACGCCCCGGCGAGTAGCATTCCAGGCGGTCGCTGAACAGCATGATCCGGATGGAGTCGCCGCGGATGGTGTAATCGCGATGCGCCAGGGCGTTGATCAGCGCCTCGCGCACCGCTCCCAGCGGAAACTGCGTCCAGTCCTCCCGTTCCAGCCCGACCATCCGGCTGCCGCGTCGCATATGCTCAACGATCCAGCGTTCGGCGCGGCGCGCCGTCTCGGGCAGCGTGTCGCGGATGTCTTCACGCAGGAACTCATCGCTCATCTCGCGCCCCTGATAGCGCACCAGCGTCACTTCCGCCTGCGGAAACCAGCGCTCGACCTCGATGCCAAAGAGAAGTAGACCGGCATTGGTTGGGATCAGGTCAGGCGTCCCCTTCGCCGGATCGGTCCGTTGCACCAGGCAACCACGTCGCACCAGGAAGGCAAGCGGGTCGGCTTCGGCGATTGGACCGACACGACGCGCATATGCCGCGATCTTGTCCGGGTCGAGATCGGCGAGGGTCGCGTTTGCCGGGGTCATCCGATCCCAACTGGTTTCACCACGTTCGATCAAAAGGTGTCGCAGCATATCAGGAGGAAGCGGCGCATTCGTGGGACCTTCTCGTCGTAGATAGGTTCCATTGACGCTGTAGACATGCGGCAGCCCTGAAGGAACGGTAACCACCAGCAGCGTTGCACCGTTACAGGTGACAACCGCTGGCAGGGGCAGCACCAGCGGCGGCGTGCATGCCAGCGCTGCGTCGAGCACCATCGTGCGTGCGGCATCGGCGTCTGCCACCCCTTCCACCTGTCGCCCGCGCATACCGATGACCACCGTTCCGCCTGAACCATTCGCCATTGCCGCCAGCGTCTGTGCCAGGTCGCCGGGGCGCGTATTCGCCCGCACGAACGCCAGATGCCGATCCTCCGGTTGCGTGAGCAGATCGGCGATTGCCCGTTCCTGAACATCCATGGCTCGCCCTGTGTCCCTTCCCGCGTCGAACTGGTATGATTGTAGCACAAGATTGCGATCGCGTCTTGCACACTTCGCATGTATGTGCTATGCTAGAACTATGAAACCACCATCGTTCGATCAGTTTGTGACATTCATTTACGTTCGCGATCTGCACATCAGCGCCGCATTCTACGAGAACCTGCTCGGTTTGCCGCTGGCGCTCGATCAGGGTTCCTGTCGCATCTACCGCGTTGCTGGCGATGCTTTTCTTGGGATCTGTCAACGGAGCGACGCTGGTGATCCTTCGCCTTCCCGTGCGCTTATCCTGACCCTGGTGACGCACGATGTTGACGAATGGCATCGCTACCTGGCGGAGCGCGGCGTTGTTGTAGAAAAACCTCCTCAGTACAATCCTGTCTACAATATCTACCACTGCTTTCTGCGCGATCCGGATGGCTACCTGGTCGAGATTCAGCGGTTTCTCGATCCGGCATGGCCCGCTGGCATGGGAAAGCAATGAATGCCGCCGGATGCGATTGCTGCAGATGGTCTTCTCTATAGAAGAGGGTGACGTCGCCAGGTAACCCGACACCACGAAGCGCCGCCTGCTGAAGGAAGCGGTATGCCAGACACGCGAACGCACGACATCATCACTGTTGCGACCGGCGCTCTTCTGGCGCCTGCCGCCTATGTCCTGCTGGAGTCGGGCGGTCGTGACGATGCGGCGACTGGCGCAGCCGTGCTGACCGGCGCTCACCTGATCTCCGGTCTCCTCTTTTCTCCCGATCTCGACATTGACTCGGCCATCGACAATCGCTGGGGTTTCTTCTTCTGGATATGGCGCCCGTACATGTGGATTATTCCGCACCGTCACTTCTGGAGTCACAGCCTGGTTCTCGCGCCGCTGCTGCGCCTGGTCTATTTCTATCTTGTCACGCTGCTGATCGTCGTGTGGGGGGCGTGGATCCTGGGGAGGATCGGTGTTGGTGTTCCCGATCTGCACGCGCAGGCATCGGCGTGGCTCTTCGACATGATGCGGCGCAACCCGGATATGGTGCGCCTGTTCATTTTCGGTTTCATCAGTGGAAGCGCGGCGCACACCATCGCCGACTGGCTTGTGACCGGGGGAAAGCGCTATATGCGCATGGCAGGCATTCGCCTGCGCCGCGACTATCGCAACCATTATTGATTTGGATGCCAGAACGTTAATACCCGCCGTGCTCAGGAGTGCTGGCGGGAAGCAAACGGTAAAGGGCATGCCTCATTTTGTCGGTGAAACCTGTAGCAGTGAGCGCTTGAAATCCTTATGATACAGTCGCAGAAATCTCAGTCGGCAGGACAGGTTCAGGGAACACCGATAAGTGGCTTATACGAGGTTTGTATCGGTGTGACGGATCCTCTAGCGGGTATTCGCTACTGGGAAACGTTTGGGTATCGGATCGGTCCGATCGGCGAATTGCACGCCCGAGAAGCAAAAGCGCTATATGGTGTTGACTCTCACCTTCGTTCGGTTCGTTTGCTGCATCAAGATGCGGACCATGGATTGGTACGATTGTTTATCTGGGAAAAGCCAACCAACGATGGACTTGGGCTGACCAGGCTTATAACTCCTGGTAGCCGCTGGACATCAACACTTACCCGGAATGTATTACAACTATTCAACCATGCTGAAATTGCCCAATGTAATGGTTTTGATATCAGCATTGTTCCGCCGCAATGGTCACAGATCTACGATTTCGGCAAATCGGAGCCTTTCACCGGTGATGTTTGCGGTGTACGTGAACTTGTCATCATTCAAGCGTTTACACGCCAGGTGTTTTTTGAACGTTTCGGGTACGATCTGCCATACTATGGCAGCGTTAATGAGTCCTCGAAGTTTAAAACCAGCCAATTTACCCACGGCGGTCTAGTCTTTCAAAGTGATGACGCGAAATCTGTTATGTTCTATATCGATGTTCTGGGTCTCAAACCCGTCACTGTCGAACAATTGCAGACGTATGACACGCTTGACGAAGGATGGCGTCGACTGTATGAAATGAGGCCAGGCGATGTCTACTACGGAACGACAGTCGATCCTCCATATTCAGGAGATACTCCGGACCGTATGTTCTCAGGACGCCTGTTGCTGCGTCGCGTTCCAGGTCATGTCAAAACAGATAACCTGATGCATCGCTCACGTCCGGGCAGCCTGGGATACTCATTGTTTACGTATCGGGTGACGGATCTCAACGCCTGGTATATCCGGGTTGCTTCCAGTGATGCAACTGGCGTGACAGAGGTGATGAAGAACGAATTTGGCGAATTGAGTTTTTCGTTCGTTGCGCCAGACGGGTGTTTCTGGAATTTGATCGGCAGTGAAGAGTAAGATGGGAGGGACACCCTTGCCGGGCGCCCCTCATATGCATCAGACGACCGGCGCCCTGCCTGCCAGCAGCAGCGTCACGAGCAGCATAATGGCGATCACGCCGCACACCAGCAGTGCGCCGATTATCGCGTGACGCCCCGGCATCGGTATGCGATAGTCGAGCGGTACGTCCTTGCGTGGGGCGCGCCGACTACCGCTCAGTTCGTTCAACCGGTCGGGCTGGCGCTCTTCTGCGGATGGCGCCTGGTTCCCGGTCTCTTCGTTCATTCCAAAGGTGTCAGACGGTCGCCCGGTCGTTACTGTCGCGGTATCATCGAGCACCACCGGTTGGAGGATGAATCGTGGTTGGGAAGGTCGTCTACCGCTTCGCTGCGAGGCGAGTCTGTCCGTGCTGCCTGGCCGGTCGGTCTGCTGATCGTGGCCCTGCGAGTTGATCGATGTCATGGTTGTTCGAGTCCACTCCAATCATCAAAAATGCCTTAACCTGAACCCCATACAATAGTACGCTGTCAGGGTTACCGGGTCATTACCACGTTGGGTGACAATATGATTGTTGTGTCAGATATGCCTCATCGGTTTGTGACCTGCTGCTATGCTACAATGTCCATAAACCCTGGATCTCAGTTCTCAGTTCTCAGTTCTCGGTTCTTGGTTCTCAGTTCTCAATGATGATACACCCCATGCGCTTCTTCGCAACCATCGTCCTGTCCACCGCTCTCACCCTGCTGCTGGCAGCATGCGGCGGCGCGCCACCCCCGCCAGCTGCGCTTCCCACGTCGCTGCCGGAAACGCCGACTGCGGCGCCTTCGCCGACGCCGATTCCCCTCCCCACAGCGCTCCCGTCGCCGACGCCGGAAGCGGCGCAGCCGCAACCAACGAGCCTGCCTGAACCGACGCCGCTTCCGTCCCCGTCTCCTGCGCCAGCGACGGTCACGCCGCTCCCAACGCCCGAAACGGCGACTGCTTCACCGCTTCCGCCCACGCCATCACGTCCGTCGGAAGGGTCGTTTACCGGCGCGCTGATCTTCCTGCGTGATGGTGCGCTCTGGCTCTTCGATGCGAATGGTGAGCGCCTGCTTGTTGATCGGGCATACGAGTTCGCTTCTAGCGCTGATGGCAATCTGATCGCAGTCACGCGCGAAACCGATCAGTTCGATATCTGGATCGTGTCGCGTGATGGCAGCGCACTCCGGCGGATCACCAATGATCGTGATATCGAGTCCTCGCTTTCCTGGGCGCCCGATGGGTCGGCGCTGGTTTTTGCCGCTGCCGATGCCAGCGAACCATTGCCGCAACTCTGGCCCGATTGGGCGTTGTGGTGCGGTGCAAGCCAGGTCTCCGTCATTGATCTCGCCAGCGGGCAGCGTCAGACGCTTGCGCGCGGTTGCGACCCGGCGGTGTCGCCTGATGGTCGTCGTATCGCGTACAGTGCGCCTCCAACCGCTCGTGATGTGGGAATGGCGGGGGGAGCGCCGGTGTTCGGGAATACCGTTCGCCTGATCAATCGGCGCGGTGAAAATGCCTGGAACTTTGCCCGCGCCGATGGCGCCGACGCCCCGATGCCCAACACCGGTATGCTGGTCTATGGACCCGCCTGGTCGCCCGATGGCGCTTCGGTGACCTACCATCGGTATCTCGGCATGCAGGTCGAAGTCGATATTAATCTGAGCGAGATCGGCGGGTCGTTCGAGGGGAAAGGGCGTCCATTCGCTGAGGGAGCGGGATGGTTGTTGCCGGTGCGTTTTGCGCCGGATGGACGACGAGCAGCGATTATTGAACACAATTACAGCGATGCGCGCGGGTTTGGCGGCTATGATGCATGGTCGGTGCAGGTCGTGACATTGGACGGCTCGCGCACCGTTGATCTTCCCCAGGGTCCAATGACAATGATCGGCGGCAGTGCGGCGCTTCTGCCGCGCGCCGCCAGCGCCGCCTGGTCGCCGGACGGGACGCGCCTGGCTGTCCTGCTTCCACCCGGATGGCGGCCCGATGTGTCGCTGAACGAGCCGTCCGATCCGACGGGCGCGGAACGTCCGGGTGAGGTGTGGTTGTGGCAACCCGACGCAGCTCCGTCAGTTCGTCTCATCAGCAACGTTGACTTTGCCTCGCCGCTCGCCTGGTTGCCTTAGCCTGGCGATGGAAATCGCGGCTCTCCGTGCACAGCCCGTCGGCGCGGGCTGCTGATGCATCCCGTTCGGCGATAGTCCAGCCCGCAGGGCTTTCACCTCCTCAGCGAGGGCTTTAGCGCGCTGCGGCGCACCCGCCTGCACGGGCTGGAGTAGATCAATTTCTCAACCGCCATCAATCGCAGATTGCGACCACTCGTTCACCAACACGGACGGGGACGAAAGGAAAGCGTCCACACAGGTGGACGCCCGGCTCAAAGCCCATCCCATCTCTGGCGCGACTTTCGTCGCCGCCCCATGTTCGGTTGAACGCAGATCCCTATTTTCCAAGCGCCCGCAACACACGCGGCGGCAACACCCACAGCAGCGATCCAGCGCCGAGATCGAGTGATGAGAGGTCGATCAGCGCCAGACCGCCCTTCTTCATCACGACCCGACTACCGCCTGTCAGGTCGGCGACGATGCCGCTGAGGTCTGGTTCATGCCCGACGATCATAACGCTCTTCGCGCGGGGCATATCCGCCAGCAGGTCGAGTAACGTCGCCGCATTGCATCCCGGCGCCAGTGCGCCAACCGTTTCAGGAGCGATGTTCAGCGCTGCGCCAACGATATCGGCAGTTTCACGGGCGCGGGTCAGCGGACTGGTCAGCAACCGGTCGAGATGCACGCCAAGTCGCTGAAGTCCACGTGCGCCAATGCGCATCTTTTCAGCCCCTTCGGGGGTCAAGGCGCGTGCCGAGTCGCTGCCGTCGTTTGAGCGTTCTTCCGCAATTGCGTGGCGGAGCAGATAGAGGTCCATCGTGTCACTCCTTCGGAATGGTATAATGGATCAACGGTGATCCACAAGGGTCTTCCAGTATAATTCAATGTACCGCCTTCCGTATTCATCATGCACGAATCAATTCCTGTCCTTGACTTTGGATCGCAAACGGCGCAACTGATCGTTCGTCGGTTGCGCGAACTTGGCGTCTACAGCGAACTTGTGCCGCACGATGCGCCAAAAGAGGACGTGCTGGCGCTGCAACCACGCGGCATCGTTCTTTCCGGCGGTCCGGCGAGCGTCTATGAGCCGGGCGCGCCGCAACTGCCGTCATGGCTTTGCGAAAGCGATCTCCCCGTTCTGGGCATCTGCTATGGAATGCAGTTGCAGGCGCACGCGCTCGGCGGGCGTGTCGAGGGTATGCAGAGCCGCGAGTTCGGTCCGGCTGAGATCACGGTGGTCGATCCCGGTCTGCTCTTTGCCGACACTCCAGCGCACCAGCAGGTGTGGATGAGCCATGGGGATCACATCGCTGCGCTGCCCGCCGGCTTTCGTGTCATGGCGCACAGCCCTGGCGCGCCGTTTGCCGCTGCCGGTGACGATCAACGGCGCTGGTATGGCATCCAGTTCCATCCCGAAGTGGTGCATACCCGTTTCGGGCGCGACATGCTGCGCAATTTCGCGTTTCGCATCTGCGGATGTCGCGGCGACTGGCAACCGGCGAGTTTCGTTGCCGAAGCGATTGCGCGGGTGCGTGATCAGGTCGGTGACGGACGGGTGATCTGCGCCCTCTCCGGCGGGGTCGACTCGGCGGTTGCGGCATTGATCATTCACCAGGCGATTGGTGATCGCCTGACCTGCGTGTTTGTCGATAACGGGCTGCTGCGCCAGGGTGAAGCCGAACAGGTTGTCGCCACATTCCGCGAGCATTTTCATATTCCGCTGATCGCAGTCGATGCGGCGGATGAGTTCCTCGACGCTCTTGCCGGTGTCGCCGACCCTGAGCAGAAACGGAAGATCATCGGCGAAAAATTCGTGCGCATCTTCGAGGGCGAGGCGCGGCGCATCGAAGGCGCGCGCTTTCTGGCGCAGGGAACGCTCTATCCTGATGTCATCGAGAGCAGGGCGCCGGATCGTCAGAAGGGCGTGACGATCAAAACTCATCACAACGTCGGCGGGCTGCCAGCCGATATGCAGTTGACCCTGGTCGAGCCGCTGCGTTACCTGTTCAAAGATGAAGTGCGCGCCGCCGGTCTTGCACTGGGTTTGCCGGAAGAGTGGGTCTGGCGACATCCTTTCCCCGGTCCCGGTCTGGCGGTGCGTGTGCTTGGTCCGGTCACGCGGGAACGCCTGGCAACCCTGCGCGCCGCCGATGCCATTTTTATGCACGAGTTGCGCACCGCCGGGCTGTACCGCGCAACGCAACAGGCATTCGCCGTGCTGCTGCCGGTTCGCAGCGTCGGCGTGATGGGCGATGGACGCACCTATGCCGACGTGATCGCGCTGCGCGCCGTCACAACCGAGGATTATATGACAGCAGATTGGGCGCGTCTGCCCGCCGATGTGCTGGCGCGTGTCAGCAGTCGGATCGTGAATGAAGTCCCCGGCGTCAATCGCGTGGTCTACGACATTTCCTCCAAGCCTCCCGCAACGATTGAATGGGA
>Ga0197142_1004794_pt1 | contig 10799 bp, 13 predicted proteins | sample GBS60_MetaG_FD_148614 | JGI IMG/M metagenome (GOLD analysis project Ga0197142, IMG submission 148614) | Sediment microbial communities from Great Boiling Springs, Gerlach, Nevada, United States - GBS 60_MetaG | ecosystem: Environmental > Aquatic > Thermal springs > Hot (42-90C) > Sediment...
GACATCGCTGGGAAGTGAACACCGCCTACCTTGGCCGGTTCGAAGCGGCTGGCTTGATCGTCAGCGGGCAATCACCGGACGGGCGGTACGTGGAGATCATGGAGTTGCGTGACCACCCGTGGTTTGTCGGCGTGCAGTTCCATCCCGAGTTCCGATCCCGTCCCAACCGTCCTCATCCCTTGTTCCACGGTTTCATCGGGGTGGCCAAGCATGTCCTTCGGGAGGGCGAACAGCGTCCGCTGCCACTGGTTGAGTTGATGGCGGCCGAGTCGGCAAGCGACTGAGCAGGAGGGCTGACCGGTCATTGCGTGTCGTGGTGGCTTGTGATAGGATGCGCAATCGTGAGCGGGTTGGGGAAGCCCCCACTCGGCACACGCAGGCAGTGGCAGACTATCGGGGCCGCGACCGGGCTTGGTTGCTCGGTGGTGACCAGTGTCCTGCTCTGCCTGGGCGGAGGCGTGCTTCTCGACCAGTGGCTCGGCACTCAGCCTCTCCTGACGCTGGTCGGCTTGGCGCTCGGGTTGGCTGCGTCCGGGTACCTGCTGTATGAGCTCGCGGTGATCAATCAGCCGGAGAGGGGACTCTTCAAGCGACGCCGACCGGTCTCCCGGCACGACCGAGGAGAGTTGTAAGCAAGGCGGACTGGAGCGAGTAGGAGCGGCTTGTGGAGCTGCACATTGCCGTGGCGCCGGAGACGCTCTGGCATCTGGAGATCCCCGGAAGTGGGGTCGGGTTCAACGTCACGAACTCGTTCGTCACGATGCTCTTGGTGATGGGTTTCTTGATCTTGGCTGGGGCGTGGCTCGCTCGGTCGGCGACACTGGTGCCGGGTCGGCTGCAATCGGCGGTGGAAATCGTGGTTGAGTTTGTGCTCAATCTGGTCGAGACCACTGCGGGCAAGCAGTTCGGCCGGCGGATCTTCCCGCTCATTGGTGGGTTGTTCCTCTTCATCATTGTCTCCAACTATTCGGGCTTGTTACCGGGGGTCGGCACCATCGGGATCTGGCATGAGAAGGCCGCGGAGGGCGCCAAATTCGCGGCCACTGCGGCGGCTGGTGGGAGCGAGGCCGACAAGCATGCCGTCCTGGTGCCCCTCTTGCGGCCACCCAGCGCCGACTTAAACATGACCCTTGCGATGGCACTCTTGAGCTACGTCAGCTTCCAGGTGCTTGGCGTTCGGGCCCATGGGGTTTGGGGCCGTATCAAGCACATGGCGAACCCCCCTTTTCTCTTCCCGATCGAAGTGCTCAGTGAGTTTTCGCGCATCGTCTCACTGGCCTTCCGTCTTTTCGGTAACATCTTCGCCGGTGAGGCATTGCTCACCGTCATGTACGGGATTGCGAACGCGATCAAGTTCTCGGTGGTTGGACTGTTGATTCCGGTCGTTTTCCTGTACTTGGAAGTCTTGTTCGGCTTCATCCAGGCGTTGGTCTTCGCGCTGCTGACATTGATTTACATCACGCTGGCGGCGGCCGAGAGCCATGAGGAGTCTGGAGAGCACGGGCACCAGCGATCGAGCGTGACGATGCCAGCAGCGGCGGGAGACTAAAGCGGTACGCGTGAGCGAGATTCGGGGCAGGGATGAGTGGCGGTCCAGTCACAAGGCAAGGCGGTCGGTGCGTCCGGTGAAGGAAGGAGTGGAGGGTGTTCGCGAACGTCACGCAGGCGGATGTCGTGGTTCCGATGGCTGCGGCGCTAGCGATCGGTCTCGGAGCACTGGGACCGGGAATCGGCATCGGGCTGGCGGTGCGGGGCGCGATGGACGCGATCGGGCGAAATCCGGAGGCAGAAGGCGCGGTCCGCTTGACGATGATCATCGGCGCCGCGCTGGCCGAGGCTGTGGCGATCTACGCCTTCGTCGTGGCGTTGATCATCGCGTTCGTGCTCTAGGGAAGGGTCGCTCGCTGCTGCGAGTCAGAGGGCAGCGAGGCACGTGATCCGGCATCCCGGCGCGCCCACCTCGCTGAGGCAGGTGCTGCGGTGGGTGCCGGCGCGGCACCTGCCGGAGAGATGGCGCCCACCTCCTGAGTGTATCCGAGGATGCCCGAGTGGGACCGACCGAACGAGGGTCAGTCGTTCGCAACAGTGAGGGAGCAACCATGGGCGCATTGGGAGTCACTTGGGCGAACCTACTGATCCAGCTCATTGCGTTCGTGCTGTTCGTGGCCATCTTCTGGCGGTTTGCGCTGGGCCCGATTACCCGCATGATCGATCAGCGCCAAGAGCGGATTCGCGAGGGGATCGACGCCGCCGAGCGGATGAAGCGCGAGCTCGCCGAGACGCAAGCGCGTAACGAGGCGATTATCGCCGAGGCGCGACGTGAGGCCCAGAAGATCCTCAGCGGCGCGCGGGAGAGCGCTGATCAGCTCCTGGCCCGCGCCCGGGATCAGGCCCAGTCTCAGGCGGAGCAGATTATCGCCCAAGCCCGTGAGGCGATCGAGACCGAGCGCCAGCGGGCCTGGGAGGAGCTGCGACGGGATGTCGCTGACCTCGCCATCACGGCGGCGACGAAGATCATCCGGCAGGAGTTGGATCGGACGCGACACCTCGCGCTGATCGAGGAGACGCTGGCAGAGGTCGGTAACGGTCGGATGCGCGGCGCGCAGTAGCGCGAGGGAGATGGAGAGAGATGGCTGTCGCCGGCGTCGCCAGGCGCTATGCCCAGGCCGCGTTCGAGGTGGCGAAGGCACACCAGGCGCTCGAGCAGTGGGAGCAGGCACTGCGCACCGTGCGCGCTGCCCTGAACGACCGGACGCTGGCCGAGTTCTTCGAGAATCCGGCGATTCCACTCGAGGCCAAAGCCCGCACCCTGAGCGAGCTCGTGCCGGGAGAGAGGGAGGAGCGGTTCATCCGGAATCTGCTCTTGTTGCTCCTGGAACGAGGGCGTCTGCGCCAGATTCCGGACGTGGTCGAGGCGTTCGGTGAGCTGCTCCTGCAGGAACGCGGGATTGTCCAGGTCGAGGCCGTCACTGCCGTCGAACTCCAACCAGCTGAGTCGGAGCGGCTTCGCTGGCGTCTGGAGCAAGCACTCGGGCGTTCCGTGCAGTTGCGTGTCCAGGTCAATCCGGCCATCCTCGGGGGCGTTATCATTCGGATGGGCGATGACGTCATCGATGGGAGCGTCCGAACCCAGCTGCAGGGGTTGCGGCGGCAGCTGACCGGAGTGGCCGCTGGTTGAGCCTGGGAGCCGACGAGGGATCGAGAGCGACGAGCAGGAGGCAGCATGTCTGTCCGACCAACTGAGATTACCGAAATCCTCAAGCAGCAGATTGAACAGTACGGCACGCGCTTGGTGGTGACGAACGTCGGTCATGTCGTCCAGGTCGGCGATGGGATCGCAACCGTCCATGGGCTGCGCGACGTGATGTCGAGCGAGTTGGTGGAGTTCGAAAACGGGGTCATGGGGATCGCCTTCAACCTGCTCGAAGATTCGGTCGGTGTGATCATCATGGGCGACTACACCGGGATCGAGGAAGGAGACGAGGTACGGGCCACCGGGCGGATCGCGTCGGTGCCGGTCGGCTCAGCACTGATCGGGCGCGTGGTCAACGCACTGGGGGAGCCGATCGACGGCAAAGGGCCGATCCAGACCGAACGGTATCGTCCGATCGAACGGATCGCGCCCGGGGTGGTGAGACGACAGAATGTGGACACGGCCCTTCAGACTGGCCTGAAGGCCATCGACAGCATGATCCCGATTGGTCGTGGCCAGCGGGAGCTGATCATCGGTGACCGGCAGACCGGCAAGACCGCGATCGCGCTCGACACGATCATCAACCAGAGGGGGACCGGTGTCATCTGCATCTACGTGGCGATCGGCCAGAAACGTGCGCAGGTAGCGCAAACCGTGGCTGTGCTGGAGCGCGAAGGCGCCATGGATCATACCATCGTGGTGGCCGCTACGGCCTCGGACCCGGCTCCCCTGCAGTACATCGCGCCCTACGCGGGGTGCGCTATGGGGGAAGAGATCATGGAGAGCGGCGGCGACGCGCTGATCGTCTACGACGATCTCAGCAAGCACGCCTGGGCCTACCGCCAGGTCTCGCTGCTGATGCGTCGCCCGCCTGGTCGGGAGGCGTACCCCGGCGATATCTTCTACCTCCACTCCCGCCTGCTCGAGCGGGCGGCGCGACTCCGCAACGACCTCGGCGGCGGGAGCCTCACTGCGCTGCCGATCGTCGAGACCCAGGCCAATGACGTCTCCGCATACATCCCGACGAACGTCATCTCGATCACCGATGGCCAGATCTACCTCGAGCCCGATCTCTTCTATGCCGGGATCCGGCCGGCGATCAACGTCGGCCTGTCGGTTTCGCGGGTCGGCGGCGCGGCCCAGATCCGCGCGATGCGGCAGGTCGCTGGTCGCTTGCGGCTGGAGCTTGCGCAGTTTCGGGAGCTGGCGGCCTTCGCCCAGTTTGGTTCCGATCTGGACCCAGCGACCAAGCGGCAGATTGACCGCGGTCTCCGTTTGACCGAGGTGCTCAAGCAACCGCAGTACCAGCCAATGCCGGTCGAGGAGCAGGTCGCCATCATCTGGGTAGCGACTAGTGGCCACCTGGATGACGTTTTGGTCGAGCACGTGCGAGAGTTCGAGCGCCAGTACCTCGAGCATCTGCGTACGAGTCATCCCGAGATCTTGCGGCGGATTGCTGATGAGCGTGAGCTGAAGGATGACCTGATCGAGCAGATGCGTACAGTGGTTCAGGAGTTCAAGCGCGCGATCTGGACGCCACCTGCAGAGCGGGTTCGCGCGTAGCGCTCGGCGTTGGGGAGAAGAGGACTGTGCCACAGGCAGTCACACCGCGCGAGATCCGACGACGGATCCGGAGCATCCGCAACACGGCCCAGATCACCCGAGCGATGGAGATGGTCGCCGCGTCAAAGATGCGTCGCGCGCAGCAGCAGGTCGTGGCGGCTCGGCCGTACGCTGACCGTATCCGCCTCATGATCGGTGACCTAGCGGCGATGACCAGTCCGACCGAGGAGATCCGTCTCTTTCCGCTCTTCGATAAGCGACCTATCCGCCGCGTGCAGGTGATCATGATCAGTTCCGATCGTGGCTTGGCTGGTGCTTTGAACACTAACCTGATCCGGCGAGCTGTCGAGTTCATGACCAACGAACGAACCGAACCGCTGGAGAGCTTCGACATCGTCGCAGTCGGACGCAAAGGGCGGGATTGGTTGGTTCGCTATGGTTGGCCGTTGGTCGCCGAGTTCACCCGCCTATCCGACCGGCCCTCTATTGAGGCGATTCGCCCGATTGCCGAGATCGCGACGTCCGATTTTTCCAGCGGGAAGGTCGACGCGGTCTTCGTCATCTATACGCACTTCATCAACACGCTGCGGCAGGAGCCACGTGTCCTCCAGCTGTTACCGATCGAGCCGCCGGAGGGGGTGGGGGAAATCGCGGACTACATTTTCGAGCCGAGCCCGGCCGCGGTGCTGCAAGCCCTCCTGCCGCGCTTTATCGAGGTGCAGCTCTACCGGGCGTTACTGGAAGCGGTCGCGAGTGAGCACAGTGCGCGCATGGTTGCGATGCGGAACGCGACCCAGAACGCCCTCGATCTGGTCGGTGAATTGACGCTGACCTACAACAAGGCGCGCCAGGCGCAGATCACGCGCGAGGTGAGTGAAATCGCTGCCGGCGCCAATGCGCTGGGCTCGGTGACGTCTTGAGGACGACTAGTGGTAGACGACCGACGCAAGCTTGGAGAGGGAACGGACCAATGGCCCAGACGGTCGCAACCGGAACCATCGTCCAGATCCAGGGCGTTGTGGTAGACGTGGAGTTTCCCCCAGACCAGCTTCCGGAGATCTACAACGCGCTGGTCGTCGAGCGAGAGGGCCACGAGCCGTTGGTCCTCGAAGTGCAGCAGCATCTTGGGAACGATTGGGTGCGGACGGTGGCCATGTCGACTACCGACGGCCTGCGACGGGGGATGCCCGTCGTGGATACGGGGGAGCCGATCAAGGTTCCGGTGGGGCCGCCGACGCTGGGACGCATCTTCAACGTGGTGGGCCGGCCGATTGATGAGCAGGGGCCGGTTCCCGATGACGCGCTACGCTACCCGATTCACCGTCCGGCTCCCTCGTTTGAGGAGCAGTCGACTCAGGTCGAGGTTTTCGAGACCGGGCTAAAGGTCATCGACCTGGTGGCACCGTTCACGAAGGGCGGAAAGACCGGTGTGTTCGGCGGTGCCGGCGTGGGCAAGACCGTCATCATCATGGAACTGATCCGCAACATCGCGGCCGAGCACGGTGGCTACTCGGTCTTCTGCGGCGTCGGCGAGCGCACGCGTGAAGGGACGCAGCTCTGGGGCGAGATGCACGAGTCGGGCGTCATCGACAAGACGGTCCTGGTGTTTGGGCAGATGAACGAGCCTCCGGGTGCCCGGCTGCGCGTGGGCCTGACTGGGTTGACCATGGCCGAGTACTTCCGCGACGAAGGCCGTGACGTCTTGCTCTTCATCGACAACATCTTCCGTTTTGTGCAGGCCGGCTCCGAGGTCTCGGTGTTGCTTGGTCGCATGCCGAGTGCGGTGGGATACCAGCCTACCCTCGGGACCGATATGGGTCAGCTCCAAGAGCGGATCACCTCGACCAAGCGCGGGTCGATCACCTCGGTGCAAGCGATCTACGTGCCGGCCGACGACTACACCGATCCAGCGCCAGCGACCACCTTCGCGCACCTCGACGCGACGATCGCGCTCGAGCGCGCGATCGCCGAACAGGGGCTCTATCCAGCGGTCGACCCGCTGGCCTCCACCTCACGGATCCTCGATCCGAACATCGTGGGGCAGGAGCACTACGAGGTTGCGCGCGAAGTGCAGCGCGTGCTCCAGCGGTATCGTGACCTGCAGGACATCATTGCCATCCTCGGCGTGGAAGAGCTGAGTGAAGAAGACAAGTTGACCGTTGCCCGCGCACGCAAAATCCAGCGCTTCCTGTCGCAGCCGATGTTCGTCGCCGAGGCGTTCACTGGTCGACCGGGTCGGTACGTCCCGCGTCACGAGACCGTGCGCGGTTTCAAGGAGATCCTGGAGGGGAAGCACGACTCGCTCCCCGAGCAAGCGTTCTACATGGTGGGGACGATCGACGAGGCCGTCGAACGCGCCGAGGAGATGGCCCGGCAGGCCTGACGCCGATGTGGAGCGAACTGCATGGCGAAACTGAGGGTCGAAGTCATCACTGGCGAGCGAGTGGTCTACGAGGCCGACGATGTCGACATGGTAGTGGCACCAGGTGCGGAAGGATCGCTTGGCATCCTGCCACGGCACGCGCCGCTTCTCTCGCTTCTCTCGATGGGGGAGATGCGCATCCGCAAAGGGAGCGAAGAGCAATCCCTGGCGATCTTCGGGGGATTCATCGAGGTCGCAAACAATGTCGTGCGCGTACTAGCCGATACTGCTGAGCGAGCTGAAGAGATCGATCTTGCCCGTGCGGATAGTGCACGCGAGCGTGCGCTGGCGCGGCTGCGTGAGCGGACGACCGAGATCGATCGGGCGCGTGCGGAGGCGGCGTTTCGACGCTCGCTGGTCAGGCTGCAGATCGCGCGCAAGCGGCGTGCGCGAGCCGGCCTGGGTGCAGCTGGTGGCCCGCTACCAGAGGAGCAGTAACCGCACGAGTCTCTGGCCAGGGCACGATCGGTCGGCCGAGAGGGGAGCGAGCGGTGGCGGTCACGACCGCGGCGCAGGCGATCGTCGTGCAGGGCGGCAACCGGCTGGCCGGACGCGTCGCGATCGCCGGCGCGAAGAACGCTGCGCTGCCGGCGATGGCGGCAGCCTTGCTCACTGAGGACGAGTGCGTCCTGGAGAATGTCCCGGTCCTCGAAGATGTTCTGGTGATGATCGAGTTGCTGCGCTGGCTGGGTGCCGAGGTGGACTTCGATCAGCAGAACCATCTCGTGCGCATCCGCGCTGCTAACGTCCACCGGTACGAGGCTCCCGCTCACCTCGTGGCCCGTATGCGCGCCTCGTTCCTCGTCACCGGGCCGCTGCTCGCCCGCTTCGGGCGTGCTCGATCGTCACCGCCGGGCGGCTGCCAGCTCGGTACGCGGCCCGTCGATGTCGATCTGCGCGGCTTTCGCAGGATGGGGACGACGATCGAAGAGCACGTCGACGGATACCAGATGCGTGCGGGGCGGTTGCGCGGTGCCGAGATCTACATGGACTACCCAAGCAATACGGGGACCTACAACGTCTTGATGGCGGCGACGCTGGCGCAGGGATCGACAACAATCGTCAACGCGGCAGCTGAGCCTGAGATCGTCAACCTCGGTGCGATCCTGTCCGATATGGGAGCACGGATCAGCGGCATCGGTACGCCGAAGATCCGGGTGCAGGGGGTAGATCGTCTTCGGGGCTACCGCGCGTCGATCTTGCCGGATCGCCTGGAGGCTGGAACGCTGGCGATCGGCGCGGCAATCACCCGTGGTGAAGTCATCCTTGAGCACGTCTGCGAGCCCGACATGTTCCCGCTCACCTACAAGCTCCGCGAGGCGGGGGCCGAGGTGTGGTGGAGCGAGGACTCGATGCTGGTACGGGGGCCAGAGCGGCTGGTGGCGACCGAAATCCAGGCACTCCCGTTTCCCGGCTTCCCGACCGATCTCCAGGCGGCCTTCGCGGTGCTGATGACCCAAGCGCACGGCCGGAGTCGGATCTGCGAGCGTGTCTTCAGCGATCGTCTGCGCTACGCAGTCGAGTTAGTCAAGATGGGCGCCCGGATTGATCTCGTCGACAAGCAAGAGGCGCTCATCTTCGGGCCGACGCGGCTACACGGTACGGAAGTTCGCGCGCTCGATATCCGCAGCGGTGCGTGCCTGGTGCTCGCTGGTCTGGTTGCGGAGGGGCAGACGATCGTCCGTGATGCGCACCACCTGCGTCGGGGCTATGAAGACCTCGTCGGCAAGTTTCGTTCGCTCGGAGCAAGCATTGCCTACGAGCAGTGACGCCCACCTCGGCCTTGGGCTGGTGTGGTGGTTTCCCCGACTGTGCTGACCTGGCGAGCTCGTGAATACTTGCAATGCCACGCCGAGGACGCGTGGGTGAGCCAGCGATGATCAGCGATGAAGGGGGCGATCGTGAGGTCGCTGGCGACGCCTGGCCTGCGCAGCCAGATAGGGCCGATGCTCGTTGGAGCTGTCGTGCTCGCCCTGCTCGGGGTCTTCGCGTACGCGGTCGCTTCCCCCCAGGCGTCCTCGAAACTCGGGGTTGGCGGTCGCGTCAACACCGCAGGGAAGCTCATCCGGTTCGAGGGCAGGAGGGCCTCCGACTTTTCACTCATGACGGTCGATGGCAGGCCGCTGTCGCTCGTAGCCTTTCGGGGCAAGACGGTGGTCATTAACTTCTGGGCCTCGTGGTGTGGGCCGTGTCGGGAGGAAGCGCCGATCCTGCAGCGATTTGCCGAACGACACGCCGGCGGCGAGGTCGTCGTGATCGGGATCGACGTCTGGGATGCGGAAGCTGATGCGCGTGCCTTCGTGAATGAGTTCGGTCTGACGTACCCGAACGCGCTCGATCGTGACGGGGTGGTCTCGATCGAGTACGGCGTCTCGGGCGTGCCGGAGACGTTCGTTGTCGGCCGTGATGGGCGGCTCCTCGGCAAGTTCACGGGTCCGGTGAAGTCGGTGAGCCAGCTTGAGGAGATCGTGAGACAGCTCGAGGAGGGTTCGTGACAGTCAGGGCCGGTGGTCGTCCGGAGCGGCAATTGAGCTGACGTGTCGTCCGGCGGCGCGTCAGCGCTGACGAGAGGTTCGGCGGTGAGCGTAGTGCAGGTGTCCGGTGGAGCTCGCGGCGATAGCGCGGATCGTGTTACGCGTCGTCCACGCAATGGCTGCCGTAGTCTGGCTCGGCGGAGGGATCTACTACCTGGTGGCCGTCCGCCCGTTGCGCCGCTCACCCGAGTGGGTGCGGTACGCGCAGCAGGTGCAGGGACAGTTCCACCAGTGGTCCACTGCTGCAACAGCGCTGCTGATTGCATCCGGTGTTGCGTTGATGTTCGACCGGCTCGCCGATGGGCGGGGTACGGCGGGCTATGTGGCACTGCTAGCGGTGAAGGTGATCGCCGGTGGGCTGGCACTCTGGCTCGCCTGGCCGGCTGGGGGGCGAAGGGCTGGACTCGGACGCGGAAAACCACGGGTCCTCGGCGTTGGGTGGGTGATCCTTGGACTCGGTGCGGTGGCCTATCTGGTCGGGGTGCTTCTGTCTCTCCTGTATCCGCCGGACCCGGGCGCTAGTTTCGAATGACGTGAGCTAAGCGCGAGGAGAGGAGGCGACGTGAGCGGCATAAGCCTCGCAGCCCCGGCGGAGCGAGATCAGCGCCGCCGGCTCGATGTGCGGCTGCTGCTCGCCGCGCTGGTGATCGCTAGTGCCGTAGCGTACCTCATGTATACCGCCCTGCAGAGCAGCACTGCCTCGTACTTCGTGACGGTCAGCGAGTTACAGGGGCGGGCAACCGAGGTAGAGGGGCAGCGCGTGCGAGTCGGTGGCGACGTGATGCCTGGATCGATCCGGATCGGCGGTCCTGGCGAGCCGATCCACTTCGAGATCACCGACGGAGTGAGACAAATAGCGGTGGTCTACCAAGGAATTCTTCCTGATCTCTTCGCGGAGCATCGGCACGTCATCGTCGAGGGGACGTTTCGGAACGGCCAGCTGATCGAGGCCGACACGCTGTTGACCCAATGTCCCTCACGCTTCGAGTCGGCGACTGAGCAGTAGCTGCAGAGGATGGACGGCGTGGCGGAGGTAGGCTCGGGTGCGCTGACCCTCGCGCTGGTGCTGGCACTCTACGGGATCGTG
>Ga0197142_1004795_pt1 | contig 10798 bp, 10 predicted proteins | sample GBS60_MetaG_FD_148614 | JGI IMG/M metagenome (GOLD analysis project Ga0197142, IMG submission 148614) | Sediment microbial communities from Great Boiling Springs, Gerlach, Nevada, United States - GBS 60_MetaG | ecosystem: Environmental > Aquatic > Thermal springs > Hot (42-90C) > Sediment...
GCTTGATTCGCCTGTATCGCAACGGCAAAAAAATCCTGACGCTCTCCGAAGCCCAAGCCGAACTGGACGCCTTACGCACAGAACTGGCTCAACTGAAATCATCTTCACAACCTTGACCAACGAACCTTACACACAAGTCTTTCTGCCCATCGGTGAAGAGCATTTTGAGATTGCGATTGCCATGCTTCACCAACTCGGCTTTGAAAGTTTCCTCGAAGAAGGCGATACCCTTCTCGCCTACATTCCTGAACGCCTCTGGTCAAATGACAAACAATCAGACCTTGATATGCTTGTCAGAAACCTTGTTGGAAAAGCCATTGCCTATGAACTCAAAACGATTGCGCCTGAAAATTGGAACGCAAAGTGGGAGTCCTCGCTTGCGCCGATTGAAATTGATGAGTGGTTGGTGATTGTTCAGCAAGGCAAATCATTTTCACCGAAGCCGAATCAACTTGTCGTTGAAATCAATCCGAAGATGTCGTTTGGCACAGGCTACCATGAAACCACGCGCCTGATGATTCGGCAACTCAAAGACCTTGTCCAACCTGACGATTTCATTCTTGACATTGGCACAGGCACGGGCGTGTTAGCGATTGTGGCGCGCAAACTCGGCAACCGAAATCCGATTCTCGCTTGCGACAATGACGAATGGGCAGTGCTGAACGCCAAAGAAAATTGCCTTATCAATAGCGCTAACCACATTGAGATTCTTCAACTAGATGCCACACGTGAATTAGCATCGTGGCTTCTCTTGCGTCACTTCACACTTATTTTGGCGAACATCAATCGCACCGTTCATGAAACATTGCTTCCGACCCTTGCACGGCTTTCGCCCAACGCCAAAGTGCTTCTTTCAGGTTTGCTCAAATACGATTTAGATTGGCTGAAAGCATTACTCCTTGATATTGACTATCAACTGCTTCGCCTTTCCGAAGAAGGCGAATGGATTTCAGCACTTGTTCAATCAAACAACTTACCTCACTCGCACCTTGACTCGCATCGCCACGATTGACATCGGCACAAACACGGCTCTCTTGCTCATCGCCGATTTAGATTTCACTGCGCAAACCCTTCACACCATCTACAATCATCAAGAAATTATCCGTCTCGGAAAGGGCGTAGATAAAGACCGCCGCATCAATGCCGAAGCGATTGAGCGATTGCTCCGGTGCTTGAACTTGTATCGTGGATTCATTCAGCAGTATGGCGTTCAACAGGTGCGTGCCGTTGCCACAAGCGCGGTGCGCGATGCGCTTAACCGCGATGAAGTTCTGCATCTTGTCAAAGCACACACAGGCATTGAGATTGAATTGCTTTCAGGCGACGCTGAAGCCGAACTCACCTTTCAAGGTGCTATTACAGGATGGCAGAATTTGCACGAGCCGTTTTTAGTGATTGACATTGGCGGCGGCTCAACCGAACTTATCTTGGGCGAGAGCAACGGCATTTGTGATAAAGTCAGCCTCGATGTCGGCTCGGTGCGTTTAACGGAGCGATTTTTCACGGCACAACCGCCCGACGCTCAAAGTCTTGAACGCGCACGCGCTTTTTTAATTGACACCTTTTCACACGAACTCTCACGCTTCATTTCAGGGCGCGAAAGTGTCATTGGCGTTGCGGGCACGATTGTCTCACTGGCTCAACAAGCGCTGGGCTTAAAGCACTTTGAGAACGAAAAACTGCATGGCTACTCGCTTGCTTATTCAAGCGTTGATTCACAACTTACTTTTTTCAAAACCCACTCGGTTGATGACATCATCGCCGCTGGGATTGAACGCGGCAGAGCCGATGTGATTACCGCCGGCACAATGATTTTATGGGCGTTTATGCGCATCTTTGGCGCAAAAGCCATCACGGTCAGCACACAAGGTTTGCGCTATGGCGTTGCTGTAAGAGAACTGCGCCTTCACCTTGCTTAATCTTCAACCCTGTTTCCACGATGATTCAAACGCAAATTACAGAGACACTTGTTATTGGCGACCATCAGCCGCTCGCGCTCATTGCAGGTCCATGTGTGATTGAAAGCGAATCCTTCACGCTCAAAATGGCAGAAGCTATTGCCAACATTTGCAGACGGTTGGGAATGCCGTTCATCTTTAAATCCTCGTTTGACAAGGCAAATCGCTCCTCCATTCATGGCTTTCGCGGTTGTGGCATGGAAGAAGGCTTGCGCATTTTGGAAAAAGTGCGGCGAGAAATTGGCGTGCCTGTTCTGACCGATATTCACGAGAGTTACCAAGCCGCGCCGGTTGCGGAAGTGGTCGATGTGTTGCAGATTCCGGCGTTTCTTTGTCGGCAAACGGATTTGCTTTTAGCGGCGGCGGCAACGGGAAAAGCGGTTAATGTGAAAAAGGGGCAATTTCTCTCGCCACTTGAAATGAAGAATGTGGCCAAGAAGTTGGAATCGGGCGGCGCGCGCAACATTTTGCTCACGGAGCGCGGCACAACCTTCGGCTACAACAATCTCGTAGTTGATTTTCGCTCGCTTCCGCAGATGCGGGCGTTAGGCTATCCTGTGGTGTTTGATGCCACGCACAGCGTTCAAATGCCAGGCGGGTTGGGCGAAAAATCAGGTGGCGACCGCCGATACGCGCCGATTCTGGCTCGTGCCGCTGTGGCTGTCGGTTGCGACGCACTCTTCATGGAAGTCCACGAAAATCCTGACATTGCCCCCAGCGACGGCGCAAATATGATTTTCCTTGCCGACCTTGAACCGATTTTGACGCAACTCCTGAAACTCCACGAAGTTGCCTCTGTGATGCCCATCACATTTTGAGTCTTGACTTTTGATTAACATTGAGTAAATTTGTTACTCAATTAAACACTATTTCACCTACTCTGAATTGACGTGTTAGAATCGTTGGTTACATCGAAGACACGCATCAAGTTGCTCTTGAAGTTCTTTTTGAACCGAGAGACCAAAGCCTATTTGCGCGAACTTGCTGATGAATTCGGCGAATCGACTAACGCCGTGCGCGTGGAGCTCAATCGCCTTACAAAGGCTGGATTCTTGACAGTTGTAGACGATGGACGAACGAAACTTTATCAAGCCAATACCCAACATTCTTTGTTTCCTGAACTGCATAGCCTTGTCAAAAAATATCTGGGCATTGACCAACTTATTGACCGTGTTCTCTCGAAGTTAGGGCCAGTGAAATTAGCCTTTATTACAGGCGATTATGCCGAAGGGCGCGATTCAGGAATTATTGATTTAACGATTGTAGGCAATATCAATCGGAATTATCTCAACGAGTTGATAGAAAAAACCGAGCGCATGATTCATCGCAAAATTCGCGTCTTGGTTTTGAATAGGGAAGAATTTGAGCGACTGCAACATCAATTTATGAAGGGTAATTCCTTAGTTATTTGGAGCGACGAGCAATCTCAACCTCAATCCATAAAAGCCGCTATATGAATCAAGTTGTCATTAGTGCTGATAGGCGCTTTTCGCTGAACCTACGCGAAATTTGGGAGTATCGTGAACTTTTGTGGATGCTTGCCTATCGTGATATTAAAATTCGCTATTCACAAACAGCACTCGGGGTTGCGTGGGCGTTAATTCAGCCACTTACAACGCTTATCATTTTTACGCTCGTTTTTGGCAGAGTGGTTAAAGTTGATACAAATGGAATTCCGTATTCGCTCTTTGCCTTGTCAGGAATGACACTGTGGGGATATTTCTCTGCAGTCATGACGCAATCAGGAAATTCAATTATTACCGGACAAGACATGGTGAAAAAAGTGTATTTCCCACGTGTTATTATTCCGCTTTCTAAATCAGTTTCAGCGTTTATCGATTTTGGCGTTACCCTGCTTTTTCTCTTAGGAATGTTGATTTATCATCAGTATCGACCCGGTTTGAGTACTTTCTTTGCTCTCGTTTTCATATTCCTCACCATTTTATCGGGCTTAGGGCTTGGTATTTGGCTCAACGCACTGACGATTCGTTATCGTGATTTTCAATATGTGTTGCCATTTGCCATCCAATTAGGCATTTATGTTTCGCCTGTGGCGTATCCCTCTTCCCTTGTGCCAAGCGAATATCAGGCTTTTTATTATTTGAATCCGATGGCAGGCGCAATAGACGGTATGCGTTGGGCGTTATTTGGCTCATCAATTAATGAAGGCATTTATATTTCTATTGCAAGTTCGGTGTTATTATTTGTTAGTGGCTGGCTCTACTTTCACAAGCTTGAAGGCGAAATTGCGGATATTGTGTAGAGATGTTAGTTTAAAGAAAAATTTCAAAACTTGCGCCTGATGAAGACCTACGAATTTAAGTTAAACTACAAACAAAGAAGGAAAACAGCAAAAAAATAAACACTACGCTATGTCCGATTTTGCGATAAAAATTGAGAACCTCTCCAAGAAATATGTGATTGGCTCTAATGATAATCGTTTCTTATATGAGCGTATTACCAACAGCTTTAAGTCCCTCTTTTCAAAAAACGGCGAACTCCAAGAAACAGAATTTTGGGCATTGCGCGATATAAACCTTGAAATCAAGCAAGGTGATGTGGTAGGTATTGTTGGTAAAAACGGTGCAGGCAAATCTACACTGCTTAAAATTATTTCTCGCATTACACAACCGACAACAGGGAAAATTACGATTAGAGGCAAGGTCGCAAGTATTTTAGAGGTTGGCACAGGCATGAACCGAGAACTGACTGGCAGGGAGAACATTTTTATCAACGGTGCCATTTTAGGCATGAAACAAGCCGAGATTCGCAAAAAGTTTGATGAGATTGTAGCGTTTTCGGGCGTAGAAAAGTTTATTGACACGCCGATTAAGCACTATTCTTCGGGGATGTATGTGCGGTTGGCGTTTGCGATTGCGGCACATTTAGAGCCAGATATTTTGATTATTGATGAGGTGCTTGCCGTGGGTGATGCGGAGTTTCAGAAAAAGTGCTTGGGCAAGATGGAAGATGTCGCTAAAAATCAAGGACGAACGGTGCTGTTTGTGAGCCATAATATGACGCTTATTTCTCAACTCTGCAAAACGGGTCTTGTGCTTTCTAATGGGAAATTGGTGTTCTCGGGCACTGCCTCTGAAGCGATTAAGACTTATACTCGCATAAACGAAAAATCTTTTACATACTCTCCAAATCAAAAGAACAAAATTATTCAATCTGCTCGCATTATAGAGATTCAAGAGCATATGTCGTCTCACCCCGTAGGCTATATTATCACCTTTGAACTTGACATTCAAACATCGGAAGTTCAGATTGGCTTCGATATACTTCTTAAACATTATGGGTCAATATTTGCTTTTGCTAGCTCTGCATATTTTAGTGAAGAAAAAATTGGGCAAAATACAAGAAAAGTGATTTGCTCCTTAGGCCCCATAAACTTATCGATTGGAACATACACAATTGATATAAGGGTGTGCATTCCAGGCGTTCGTTGGATTGAAACTCATGAAAATATTTTTGAATTTGATGTCCATAAGCAATTAGGCTCGACAACGGGATTTGCGCTGGATGCTCATCGTCAATTAGGCTATGTAATTTTACCACAAACTTGGCAAGCTTACTCAGAAGAAGTTCAACCATCTTAACCATAAGGAGAAAGATTACAATGTTACTTACTGAATACTCGCATCACAAGTGGGCAAAAGAGGCAGAAGAGGTTCTTGAAAAAATGAAAGTAGTCCAAGAGCTTTTAGAGCCAGTAACCCATTCCCAAAAAGTTAGTTCTATTGATCGAAACTGGAAGTTAAAAAACAAGAAATTCCCTTATTCTTGCACCGATGAAGAAGGTCTCATGTTATATTTCACAATTGTAGAAAATGATTTCAAATCTGGGTTTGAAATTGCAACCGCGTTCGGTTATAGCACTTCGTTTCTCGGATTAGCATTTCAAAAAACAGGGGGAAAGTGTATTTCACTTGATTGCTATATTGAAGAATTTAAGGAAGATTACTTATACAATGAAAGTGAACTCATCTCCGCTTCTGAAAAAATTCGTTCTGAAATTGAAATAGGAAAGTTGCCTGTTGGGCTTGATACAGCAAAATTATTAGCAAAGCGTTTAGGGATAGAAGATGTGATAGACTTCAAAGTAGGATTAAGCCCAAATGATGTTCCAAAAGTGATAGGTGAAAGAAAAATAGATTTTGCATTTATTGACGGTGGACATCACGGTGAGCAACCGACGCAAGATTTCTTGGCAGTTTTTCCCTACCTTTCAGATAAATGTGCTGTTTTGTTTCATGACAGTAACTATAATCCGTATGTTTACAAGGCAATTATTGAAGCCAAAAATAGACTAAATGGCAATGTTATTCGCACTCATACGAGATACAATTTAACACTTGTTGGACGAAACTTAAGTTCTTCTTTCGTTGACAATTTCAAATCATTTCCTCTATCAAAGGGTTCAACTACAGACCATTTGCTTTGGCTGAAATTTTTAATAAAGCAACGGATTAAAAAATATCTTCAAAAGTAACTTTATGATTTTGAGCAACGACATCTCTGTCGTCGTTCAAGGACCGATACACACACAGGATAATCTGACCAAGCGTGTCTTGGAGAGTGTTCGCACACACTTGCCCGATGCCGAACTTATCCTCTCCACTTGGAAAGGCAGTGATGTTGATGGGCTAGACTACGACATTCTGCTTTTGAATGACGACCCCGGTCCTTTGAACGTGCCAAATAAAAGCAAAATCAACCTCAATCGTCAGATTGTCTCGACAAGAAACGGTCTGCAAAAAGCCACGCGCACTTACGCTATGAAACTACGCACCGACACACTGCTTACAGGAACAGGCTTCATAGATGCTTTTGATAAATATCCTGAACGACGAGAAGACTTTAAAGTATTTGAACATAAAGTTATAATTCCTACACTATACACCAAAAACCCTTTACAGCCGTTTCCAGGACTTATTCACTTTTTTCACCCCAGCGATATATTTCAATTTGGCTTGAAGCGTGACCTACTTTTGCTTTGGAACATTCCAAATGCAACTGAAGTCGACGTTAGAAGTATATTTTCTGAACAATATGTTTGGACGCATTGCTTGAAGTCTTCATCTGAAAATATCAATTTTTCTCTTTTAAACCTAAAAGAGAAGTTACTAATAAGTGAAATAAGTCTTTTCAATAACTTCGTGATTGATACACCAAGCAATCTCGGAATTAAATATCCGCCACACCTCCTAAACCAAATGAAAAGCATTTGTTATTCCAAAAATGAAATAAAGAGACTATTTGAGAGATATATTGTTCATCACTCTAACTCCTTACCGATACGTTCTATACTTGCTTTACCTCTTATTTATCTTTTAGAACTTATTAAAGAGTATAGGCTCAATACAGGTTTAGGAATTCACCTGATAAACTTATACGAAAAAATAAATCGAACTAAATATCAGCAGACTCTATAACTATTTTTTGAAATGAAGAATGGGAGCGATTAGTTCAAAGGATATTTCCGTTGTCGTTCAAGGACCGATACACACACAGGATAATCTGACCAAGCGTGTCTTGGAGAGTGTTCGCACACACTTGCCCGATGCCGAACTTATCCTCTCCACTTGGAAAGGCAGCGATGTTGATGGGCTGGACTACGATGCTTTAGTGGAAAATGAAGACCCTGGCAAGATTAATAATTTTCTTTCAGGGTCGGAAAATTTTTTAAGACAAGCAACTTCTACTTTCTCAGGCTTACAGAAATCTTCAAGAAAATATGCGCTCAAAAGTAGAACTGATATATTGCTTTCTAGTTCTTCCCTTTTAGAAAATGTGAGTCCATACATTAATCAGAAATCAAAAAAATTTTTTAACTGGTATATTTTTACAATCCCAAAGTTTTTCAGAGATCCAAGATATTTTTACAAGCGATTGTATCATCCCAGCGATATTGTCCAGTTCGGGCTCCGAACAGATTTGCTGAGTTTATGGGAGTTAGATGTTCATACTGACAAGCCTATTTTTCTGACAGCGGAGCAATACATCTGGCTTCAGTTTCTAAAAAAAAAAGGGTTTTCGATAAACTATGATGCTAATAAGTCAAAGTGGAGGCTTTTTAGCGATATTATTCTTTCTGAAAAAACTCTGATTGAACATTTTGTAATTTTAGATGAAGAAAGTTTTGGAGTAACACTTCCAAAAAAGTTTGAAGAAATTAATCGTGTGCCAGATGAAGTTTATACTGAAAAGAGATTCAAGCAGTTAAGAACGAATTATGATTCCTGTGCATTCTTGACGAGTTTTTCTCTTGTAGTATCAGTTTATTTCAACGCTTTATCAAAAAAAGTAAAAGTATCATTTAAGAATTTTTTTAATATAAGTAATGCACATTCTCAGTCATCGCGGATATTGGAAAAGCCTTGAAGAGAAGAATACAGAAGTTGCGTTTCGGCGTTCTTTTGAGTTAGGCTTTGGCACGGAAACCGATTTTAGAGATTTCTGCGGCGAGTTAGTGATTGCGCACGATGTCGCCACCGCCGAAGCTATGCCTGTAAAACAATTTTTTGAAATTTACAATTCGTATTCATCAACGTTGCCGCTGGCGATAAACATTAAGTCTGATGGATTGCAGAAACTCTTGCGTGAGGCGTTGGAGACCTATAATATCACGAACTATTTTCTTTTTGATATGTCTGTGCCTGACGCATTAGTTTATATTCGGCAAGGCGGCTTCAATGTCTATACACGCCAAAGTGAGCATGAAAAAGAGCCATCGTTTTATGATGAAGCAAAGGGCGTTTGGATGGATATGTTTTTCAGCGATTGGATAGAAGAAGAAGATATTCTGCGGCATCTTGAAAAGGGTAAGGAAGTTTGTATGGTTTCGCCTGATTTGCACAAGCGAGAGCCAAAAGAGTTTTGGGAGCGGCTCAAAAAAATGTCAGTGATTCATTCAGAAAAAGTCTCAATTTGCACCGATTTTCCTGAAGATTGTAAATCTTTTCTTATTTAGAACAGATGCGAAATATTGAATCGAGAGATATTTGCGTTGTCGTTCAAGGTCCAATACACACGCAAGATAATCTGACAAAGCGTGTTTTGGAGAGTGTGCGCACACACTTGCCTGACGCAGAACTCATTCTCTCCACTTGGAAAGGCAGCGATGTTGATGGGTTAGATTGCGACATTCTGCTTTTGAATGACGACCCCGGTCCTTTGAACGTGCCAAATAAAAGCAAAATCAACCTCAATCGTCAGATTGTCTCTACAAGAAATGGCCTGCAAAAAGCCACTCGCACTTACGCTATGAAATTACGCACTGACACGCTGCTGACAGGAACAGGCTTCATAGATGCTTTTGATAAATATCCTGAACGACGAGAAGACTTTAAAGTATTTGAACATAAAATCGTTATTCCAACACTTTATACGAGAAATCCAAGACGCTCCTATTTGTTCCATCCAAGCGACATTTTTCAATTTGGCTTGCGTAGCGATATGATAGAATTATGGTCTATTCCTCTGTATAGTAAAACGGTCATTTTTAATCCTGAATTTGAAGGTCCGCCCGAACAATTTTTATGGTTGTCGGTTTTGAAAAAACAAGGCTTTAACATCACATATAGTTTGAACACATTATCTCCTCTCTTGGCTTTCGTATCAGAAGTAAGTCTTCTGAATAATTTTATTATTCAATCTTTTGAAGAACTTACTCTAAAGCTACCTGAAAGGTTTATTGGCTTCTCAGGTCCTCATTTATGCTACACAAAAAGAGAAATAGAATCGGCATATAATGACTTTTGTGTCCATAAAAAGAAAAATTATAGTTTTCAAGATTATTTTTATTTTTTGATCAAGTTTTCTATAACCAAATTCTCTCTCTCCTATCCAACAATTAGCAAAATAGCTACACAGCTCGGGGTTAGAGAAATTTACTCAAGAATTTTAGGAATCAGTCGATAAATGCATATTCTCAGTCATCGTGGATATTGGAAAAGCCTTGAAGAGAAAAATACAGAAGTTGCGTTTCGGCGTTCATTTGAATTAGGCTTTGGAACAGAAACGGATTTCAGGGATTTCTGCGGCGAGTTAGTGATTGCGCACGATGTCGCCACCGCCGAAGCCATATCGGTAAAACAATTTTTTGAAATTTACAATTCATATTCATCAAAGTTGCCGCTGGCGATAAACATTAAGTCTGATGGATTGCAGAAACTCTTGCGTGAGGCGTTGGAGACCTATAATATCACGAACTATTTTCTCTTTGATATGTCTGTCCCTGATGCGCTGGTTTATATTCGCCAAGGCGGGTTTAATGTCTACACACGCCAAAGTGAGTATGAGAAAGAGCCAGCGTTTTACGATGAAGCAAAGGGCGTTTGGATGGATATGTTTTTCAGCGATTGGATAAAAGAAGAGGATATTCTACGGCATCTTGAAAAAGGCAAAGAAGTTTGCATGGTTTCGCCTGATTTGCACAAGAGAGAGCCAAAAGTGTTTTGGGAACGACTCAAAAAGATGTCGGTTATTCATTCAGAAACAGTTTCAATTTGTACCGATTTTCCCGAAGATGCAAAACAATTTTTCTATGGCGGAAATTAAAGCAATTATTTTTGATATGGACGGCGTCTTGATTGACGCTAAAGATTGGCACTACGAAGCCCTGAACAAAGCCCTTGCTCTGTTTGGCTTCTCGATTAGCCGCTACGACCATCTTGTCACCTACGACGGACTCCCAACAAAAAAGAAACTTGAAATGCTCACTTTGGAGCGCGGCTTGCCGAAAGGATTACATCAGTTCATCAACGATTTGAAGCAGATTTACACAATGGAGATGATTTTTCAGAAATGTAAGCCTGTGTTTTATCATGAATATG
>Ga0197142_1004796_pt1 | contig 10797 bp, 8 predicted proteins | sample GBS60_MetaG_FD_148614 | JGI IMG/M metagenome (GOLD analysis project Ga0197142, IMG submission 148614) | Sediment microbial communities from Great Boiling Springs, Gerlach, Nevada, United States - GBS 60_MetaG | ecosystem: Environmental > Aquatic > Thermal springs > Hot (42-90C) > Sediment...
GCCAGATAGATGCTCGACACTCCTGCAACCAGGTCGATCTCCGGCGCCTGACCGAAGCCGATGCCGAACACCGGATATGCCTGAATAATGGCGATGGCATTCTGGTATTCCGCCAGGCGCATCTGGTTCGCCCGGTCGCGGAACTGCACCCCTTCGACGATCCGCTCGACGAAACGCTCACCGACCCCAAGCCCGATGAATAGAACGGCAGCCAGGGCGCCAGCTGCCAGAATAACCCACCAGAGCCGTCGGTAACGCAGCGTCGCCACATACATGGCAGCGACGATCATACCACCCAGCGCCGCGCGCGAATACGTCAGGAACAGCGCCAGCAGAATGGCGCCCGTAGCAACGAGCAGCATGCGTCGCGGCAGCGTCGGACGTTCACTGACCAGTTGCGTCGCCGCCAGCGCCCCGATCAGCGCCAGCATGCCGCCAAAACTGTTGGGATCGACCGACAGACCGATCGCGCGCATCAATCCATTCGGGTCGTCTTCAACATAGCGCAGAACGCGCCCCTCGGTGGGGTAGCCGATCCGTCCAAACGACACCAGAATCTGAAGCGCCAGCCGGTCGGGAATGACATACAACACCAGCGCGATCACTGCCGAGATTGCTGCACCGATGATGAGAAAACGGAAGACCCAGCGCACCGTTTGTCGGTCGCGCACGCAGTTGACGACGCTGAAGAAGAACAGGGTCGCCATTGTGAATTTGACGTAGTTGTGCAACAGCGATGGTTCCGGACTGGCATTTGAGCCAAGCAAGAAAGCAAACAGGGTGATGCCCAGAAAGCCGATCAGCGCCATGCCCATCGGTGTGATCGTCACCCGCTCATCACCGCGCACCAGCATCCGCAGGATCCAGACCCCCATCAACGCCGCGAGCGCCAGCGTCAGCAGGGTTGGCGTGATCACTGCCCGGAACGGCAGCGTTGCGAAGGGCACGATCGTTGCGATCCCGATGACGGTCGCAAGCCCGACACGGGTATCGACCAGAATGGCGTAGACCGCTGCCAGGGCTGCCAGGGCTGCAAATCCAAGCCAGAACGGCGCGAATGCCACCACCGCGCCTCCGACAAGACCAACCAGGATCGCAGCCAGCGCCGCCATCAGCGGGCTGCGTCCGATCAGAGCGGCAGTACGGTCGCGTTCGGCGACCGGGAAGGAAGAAAAGCGTGGTCTTAATCGCATTTTGCGGGTCATAAGCAGCCTCTTGCCGGTCATGCGCCCATTCGTAGCGCACTCGTTACTGACGAACCTGGTTTGACGGGCATAGTATACTGGAATTAGAATGTTAAGGCATTCACGTATTTGACCCCTTTCAGCGATACCAGTAGCGGTGTACTCATCTTGCTGGCCACGTTGCCTGACACATACTGGAATGTACGCACAACTCAACCCACGACCTGTTGCTCTGGTCACAAACCAGTCCCAACAGATCAGCTCCGGCACGCAACGTCGCTTCCACGCCGACGAGCAGGCATGGCAAGCGACTGTCTCCGGTCGATTATCGACCTGCGGAAGCCATACGCTCACGCTCCTGCGACGGTATGTGAGTGTCAATGATTGGCGTGCACGCCAGAAGACGGCGCAGGCATTCCGGGAAGGAACGCGTTATCGTCGGCGCCCGGCGAGGGATTGCCCGTTTCGCAGTCTGCATATCAGAACGCTACCGTGCAGTCCGCCTGGACGTATCGAAGTGGTAAACCACTGCGCGCCTGGTCTGAACAATGGCGTCCTGTTCAACATCAGACGTCATGCGCGCAATTGTAACTGAGATCTTTATCTTCCGTTACAGTGTATCACCTGCAAGAGACCCTACCTGCTATGCACCTTCAACGACAGCATTTCCCATGGCAGGCGACGATTCTGCTCGTTTTTGCAGTGGCGCCGTTGATTGCCGGAGCGATCAGTTTTTCCAGTTCGCTGAGTCTCATCGGGAAACCGTCGATAGGCGTCCTTCCCATCTGGCAGGACGCAATTCGCTGCCATGCCGTGTCGCCGATCACGCCGCCCTCCTGGCCCGCAATGGCGGATGGTTCGCTGCAAACCGGGGATTGTATCGAGGCGATTAATGGCATTTCAGCCTACCACTGGCCCCTGTCCGAAGTTGAGCGCTATGCCGATGCGAAGGATGGCAGAAACCTGGTCGATGTGGAGGTGCGTCGTGGCGCTGAGCGATTTCTCGTCCGGCTTGTCGCGCTCCGGTTGACCTGGCTGCACATGTTGCAGCTTCAGTTTGGCATCCTGCCGATTGCCCTGTTCGTCTGGATGCTGGCGCTCATTGTGCTGCTGGCGCAACCCTATGCTGAAGTGAACCAGACTTCTGCTGCGCTATTCCTTACCCTGGCGCTGGCGATCGTCGGGTTGTATCACGGCTTGAATGATGAACAGGGCCGGTATTATACCGCTTTCACCATCGTGATCAGCATGGCCTGGATCGGGCCGTTCCTCTACCATCTGGCGCTGCTCACTCCTCGTCCTCTGGCACGGTGTGCGCCGCTGCGCTTTGCACTCCATCCTGTCGGTCTGATGACGATGATCCTGCACCTGGACAGTATGCTGGTATTCGTGCCGCTGCTGCGCCCGTGGCGTGGTGACGCTCCCGGGATAGCAACGACGATCAACGGTATAACCATGCTCATTGGACTGGGAGCATTCCTGCTGCGCGCGGGATGGTGGGTATGGCGCGGTGATCGGGCAATAGCCGACCAGATGCGGGTGTTACTGCTGTCGTGGGGGATTGGCGCAGGACCGTTGACCCTGGCAAGCGCCTACTATCTGCTGACGTACCGTGCGCCTTTGGGCACGTCGTTCCAGCCATTTCTCTTCTTTCTGGTCATCCTCTGCTCCGGTATCGCATATGTCATGCTGCGCTACCAGCATTTTGCCAGTCGCAGTCGCGTGCTGGACAGCCTGGCGATGATCTATATCAGCGCAACTGTCGCGTGTGCTGTGATGGTCGTGGTGCTGATCGGAATCATCCGCATGCCGGTGGATGGTCTCATGTTTATGGCGCTGTGGTTCGCCACGTTCGCAACGACCGTCTTCTGGCATACCGACAATCCATTTCGGCGTTTGTATCGCCGCTTCTTTTTGCGCCATCACCATCACTATCAGGCAACGCTCGACTTTGCCACCCGGATGAACGAGGTGTCGAACCTCGAAGATGCAGCGAAGCATGGCGCAGCCCTGGTGCGCACGGCAGTGATGTGCGATTGGGCGGCGGTGCATCCCGCGCTGACGCCGGATCGAGTATGGCTGGCGACCGGAACCGGGGTGGAGGTGCGGCGTGTATCCGCCGCGCGCGAGGTTTCGTTCTCCCTTCCTGGATCGCCTGCGATCACTCGTGTCCTCATAAGCGAAGGAGAACAACTGGGGACGCTCTACGTTGGTTCGCGGAGCACGCAGGAGCCGTTCGACGAGGAAGATGAACGGTTGATCGGACTGCTCGCAACCATGCTGGCGAATGCAATGCATATTCGCGCGCAGATTCAGCGTCTTCTGGCAGTGCCGGCGTTGATGATCGCTGCGCAGGAACAGGAGCGTGAGCGCATTGCGCAGGAAATTCACGATGGCGTCATGCCATTTTTGGGCGCCATTCCGCTGGGATTGGCGCAGATCCAGCGTCGCGTGGAGGCAGGCGATTCCATCGACGAAACCATCAGTGTCTGTGAAACCTATCGGCAGCGCGCCATCAAAACGGCGCAAGAGTTGCGCGCCATTATGCGCCGCCTGCAACCGCCGCTTGTCGGTGCAACCCGCCTGGGATTGGCGATCCAGGCGTTTACCGAAGAAATCTGCGCCCTGTACAATGTGCCATGTATCATCAACGGCGCCGGAGTCGCCTATCCGTTGCACGATACGACTGCACGCCAGGCATACCGGATCGTTCAGCAGGCGGTGGTCAATGCGTTGCAGCATGCCCATCCCCGTCTTTTGCGGGTGACCATCGCCGCCGATGAACATGGCTGGGAATGCGAGGTATCCGACGACGGAAGGGGGTTTGACCCCGATCAACCGCAGCGAAAGAATCATTTTGGACTGTTTTCGATGCACGAGCGGGCACGGACGATCGGTGCTGCCCTGACGATCGACTCGCAGCCAGGGCGCGGAACGACGGTGCGGTTGAGGTTGAAGAAAGCGTTGAAGATCGAAGATGAAACGTGGGATGTCAGCCGGTATCCGGTAAGCGTTGAAAACGTTGAAGGTTGAAGGTCGAACGTTCACCTTCAACCTTCAACCTTCAACGTTGGTTTGGTTATAATACACCTGCCCTGGATCATATGGCGGGAGCGAATGCGGTGGCAAACGAAGAGTTGCGCCTGGTCGAGTCTGCGCAGCGCGGCGATATCGAGAGTTTCAACGCGCTGGTGCGATTGTACGAAGGGCGAGTCTACAACCTGTGCTATCGGTTGCTCGGTGATGCCGACAGTGCTGCAGATGCGGCGCAGGATGCGTTTCTGTCGGCATATCGCCACCTGCGCGCGTTCCGCGGCGGATCGTTTCGTTCGTGGGTGCTGCGCATTGCTACCAACGTCTGTTACGATGCGTTGCGCGCCCGTCAGCGCCGCCCGGTTGTATCGCTCGATGCGGCGGTCGAAACCACGTCGGAAGAATCTGCACCGCTTCAACTCGCCGATACCGCCGAGTCGCCGGATGAATTTGCGCTGCGGCGTGAACTCGCGCGCGCTATCGAGGCGGGATTGGCGCAACTGCCGGTCGATCAGCGATTGGTTGTTGTTCTGTGTGACCTGCAAGGGTTAACGTATGAAGAAATTGCTGAAGTGACCGGCGCGAATGTGGGAACGATCAAGTCGCGGCTCAGCCGCGGGCGCGCCCGCCTGCGCGACGTGCTGCGCCAGGGGGAACTTCTGCCGCTGCGGTTTCGTCATGAGGGGGAAGAGTAAGACAGGAGCGAGGGAGTGATACGGCTACGCCTCGCTTCGATGAAGATGCACGATGACGACGCAACCACCACAACTGAACGATCGCGACCTGGAGTTAATCTCTGCCTACATCGATGGGCAGTTGAGCGCCGAAGAGCGTCGTGAAGTCGAGCGCCGTCTCGATAATGAGGCGAATCTGCGGCTGGCGTATGAGGAGTTGCGCGCAACGGTGCAGGTACTGCGCGACCTTGAGCCGGTGCGCCCGCCACGCTCATTTACGCTCGATCCGGCAAACGTTGCGCTGCAACGACCACCCGCGACACGATTGGGTTGGGGGCGGTTGCTTCAGGTTGCCGGCGTGTTTGCTGCGGTGCTGGTCGCTGCAATCGGAACGTTGAGCGTGATCGGTTCGCTGGGGAGCGGCGCCCCGGCATCGGCGCCAATGGTTGCTGCCCCCACAACTGCGCCAGCGTCTCCTTTAGAACTGCGCGAAAGTGCGCCGACTCCAGAGCGCAGCGACATTGCAGCAGCGCCAGCGACGCTCGATGATGGATCGGGACCGGTTGCACCCCAGGCACGTGCGACGGTCGTTGCGACGGAAGTCGCCGCGCTTCCCGACGTTGCTCCGCAACCAACCATCGTGACCACGCCAGCGATTTCGTCGCCGGGAACGGTTGAGCTTGCTCGACCAAAGCCACCTGCCGATTCGACGCCGCCTGCCACTCCTCCTGATCTGACCCTTCTGCTCACGCTGGCTGTTGTGGCGCTGGCAGCTGGCGGCGTGCTGCTCTGGCGCCGTCGTAAAGGATAGGCTCATATCGTAGAGGTACAACGTGTCAGAAGCTGAAAGCCGCGTGACGCGCAACCAGGAGATTGCAATCACTCCGCAAAAGCGCTCCTGGATACGCCCGATGCTGGTCGCCGCCATCGCCATTGCCCTGAACATCATCGCATACCTGATAATACCGCCAGACCTTGCGTATCGTCTCGGGTCGCTGGGATATATCGGGGTGTTTCTGATCACCCTTATTTCCAACGCAACAATTGTTGTGCCCATTCCCTACTTCGGGCTGGTAGCAGCGCTTTCACCCGGACTGAGCATGGTCGGGGTAGGCATTGCCGGCGCGCTTGGTTCGGTGATTGGCGAGTCGGTCGGTTTCTTTGTGGGGCGGTCGGGGCGCGGGGTCGTTGAACAGACACGGTTCTACCGTTGGGTGCAGCGCCAGCTCGAACATCCCTGGCGCGCGTTTGTGGTGTTGTTTGCACTCTCGGCGCCGCCCAATCCGGCGTTCGATGTTGCCGGTCTTACGGCGGGTGCGATGGGGTTGCCGTACTGGATCTTCCTCAGCGCTGTCTTTCTGGCGCGGCTCGTGCGTTTTGGCATCGTGGCCTTTGTTGGCGGCGCAACATAAACGTTATGCGCCGATCGCACGCGCGCGGGGTTGTATCAGTGCTGCGACGCAGCGGTTGAAGGCGATCAGATCGAACGGTTTCTCAATGATCGGCACACCTGCGCTTGCCAGCATTTCGTAGATGCTGCGCGGCGGTTGCATACCACAGACCAGCAGTATCGGAATGTGCGCGGTATGTGCGGTTGTGCGCAGTTCATCGACCCACACATATCCGGCGGCATTGTGCAACGACCAGTCGAAGATGATCAGGTCCGGCTCTCGCTGACTGAGCAGGCGGTGCGCTTCGTAGATGTGGTGCGTCACGGTGACGTGGTATCCATCAATCGTCAGCACCGCTTCGAACAATCGTCCAAGGTCGTGATCTTCTTCGACCACCAGAATGTACCCACGGCACAAATCCTTCATTGCGCTCCTCCCGTGCGTCCGACGCTCACAAATAGTGTTGCGCCCAACCGCCTGATCAGGACGAAGCTTGAAGTTGTGCGGCACAGGGAAGGCGGGTATGGCAGGCTGTCGGGCGCTACGTAAAGGAACCGTTGCAGAGCGAGGGAAGGATACGCGCGGAGGAAAGGAATCTAGGGGTACAAACCGCGAATGAGATTGGCATCGGCAACCCGGCGCACCGCCAGCAGATATGCCGCCAGCCGGAGGGAAATGCCGCGCTGATCTGCAAGATCGCATACCTGCTCAAAAGCGTTGACCATGATCTGCTCCAGGCGACGATTCACGTCCTGTTCGTTCCAGAAGAACGATTGCAACCCCTGGACCCACTCGAAATAACTGACGGTGACACCGCCTGCATTTGCGAGAATATCGGGTATGACCGTAATCCCGCGCTCTTCGAGAATTGCATCTGCCTGCGGCGTTGTTGGTCCGTTCGCGCCTTCGACGATGAGTGTGGCGCGAATACGTTCTGCGTTCTGATCGGTGATCTGATTCTCCAGCGCCGCTGGAACCAGGACATCGCACGGCGTTTCGAGCAACGTTTTGTTATCGATGCGTTCAACGCCTGGGGCGCTGTACCCTTCCAGCAGACGGCGCGGATGTCGATCGGCGTACCGGCGCATCTCGATGATATTCAGCCCATCACGGCACAGATACCCGCCGCTGGCATCGCCGACCGCAATCACCCGGCATCCCAATGCCGCGATGAGCGCCGCCGCCACACCGCCGACGTTCCCGAAACCCTGGACCACCACACGCAGGTCTTCCAGGCGCCGCTGCTGGCGCCGCGCCCATTCACGCACCATCAGGCTGACACCGCGCCCGGTCGCTTCGTTGCGCCCCAGCGAACCGCCGACCTGCACGGGTTTGCCGGTGACGACGGCGTTGATTGTATGTCCCTGCTGCATTGAGAGGGTATCCATGAACCACGCCATGATCTGCGGATTGGTATTGACATCGGGCGCGGGGATGTCGCGTTCGCTGCCGACCACGATAGCGACCTCGGTTGCGAAGCGGCGTGTCAGACGTTCGAGTTCGCCTGACGACAGCGTCGTCGGATCGCAGACCACCCCTCCTTTTGCACCACCATAGGGAATGTTGACCAGCGCGCACTTCCAGGTCATCCACATTGCCAGCGCGCGCACTTCGTCGATATCAACGCTTGGATGATACCGGATGCCGCCTTTGGTTGGTCCGCGCCCCAGGTTGTGTTGTACCCGATAGCCGGTAAAGATGCGGGTCGAACCATCGTCCATCAACACCGGAAAACGGACGGTCAATTCGCGCTGTGGAACACGCAACACCTCCCGCACATTGTCGGGCAGATCGAGCAGGGCTGCGGCGCGGTCGAACTGTTCCTGGGCGATCCGAAAGGGATTGTTGCGATCAGACCTCATTGTCTGCTCCTTGTGTTCAAAGGGTTGGCACAACCAGATAGAAAGAAAAGGACCTCAGGCGAGGTCCTTTCGCATGTAGATCCAGCTCCGTTGGTGAAGAATGAGACCGGCGAGCCAGGAGCGGCGCGTCCGATAATCGACGAAGCCAGCGCTGGCATAGAGGCGACGAGCGGGTGTATTCGACGCACTGACGTACAACCCCAGAAACTTTTTACCGCGCTGGCGGGCTTCCTGTTCCACGTGATCGAGCAATGCGCGCGCAATGCCGTTGCGCCGGTAACGGGCGAGCACGGCCACATCGGTGATATACCCCTCGCTCCGCTCAATGGTATGATCGAGCAGCGACAGCGCGAAGATCGAACGCACTGCGCCCCATACGCCCAGCACCTGATGAAACGCAAGTTCTGCAGCGCCACTGGCGTCGCTGGCTGTATCCCAGGTGCGCAGCGAGATGGTGCCAACGACAAGCCCGTCAGAGTCCGCAACGAACATGCCGCGCAGGGCGCTGCGTCCCTGGCGACGCCAGGCTTCTGCCATCGCTTCGATACCGCGCGCTGTACCGCGAACGCCGAAGGCGGCGCCGAACTTATCGGCGAACGCTTCGCAGTGCAACCGCAGGATGGGATAAATATCGTCCATGCGCGCTGCACGGATCTGCAACGGGATGGGGATCGGCATCGAAGCGCGCGAGATTGTCAGCATATCGTTGACATCAGCAGTGCAAACGATGAATCATGCGATGCTGCGGAGAAGCGCTGGCACACAATCCACACGCAGCGGTATCACATTGTACCGTTGCCGGGAATGGTCGTCAACTGGAAGAACAGTATCGATATGCTATAATAAGCGAACTGTGGTCCTTCTTTGTGCGGTATACTGACCTGTCGTCAATCGCTGCCACGCTGCAACTCGCAACGCCGCATGCGGCAATTCCCTGAAAAGTTAGATGAGCGTCATGCGCATTGCAATCGACGCCCGTTTGAATGCTTATCGTACCGGTGGCATTCCTCAATATACGCGCCAGTTGATGGCTGCACTCGCCGACGTTGCGACTGATGACCAGATTATCAGTCTTCAGCATCGTGATCATCTGCGCCCGCTGGTCGTCGCGCCGAACGTTGCGCGCCATCCGCTTTTTACTCCGCCGCATCATCGCCTCGAACGCTGGGTATTGCCGCTGGAAGTGCTGATCACACGACCTGACGTTCTCCATTTCCCCGATTTCATTGCGCCCCGCTATCGGTTCTGTCCGACGGTCGTGACGATCCACGATCTTGCATTTATGCGCTATCCTGATATTCTTGACCGCGCAGCTGCTGCATATTACCGGCAGGTCGGCGAAAGCGCCGCAGGCGCTGATGCAGTGATTGCAGTTTCTGAGACGACCCGGCAGGATATTGCGCAGTTCCTCGATCTTCCGCCTGAGCGGATCGATGTGATCTATGAGGCTGCCGCACCGATCTACACCTCGTTGTCGCTCCGTCCTGGCGAGGCGCGGGTGTTATCGGGCGTGCCCCTGACCGAAGGCTCATTTATGCTATTCGTCAGCACCCTCGAACCGCGTAAGAACCTGCCGACTCTGTTGCGAGCGCTGCGGATCTGTCTCGACCGGCGACCCGATCAGGGGTACCGTCTGGTGATTGCGGGGGCGCGTGGATGGCGTGATGAAGACATCTTCACGACGGTGCGCGATTTGCGCCTTGCAGATGATGTGATCTTTGCAGGGCGTGTCGGTCAGTACGATCTGCGCTGGCTGTACAATGCGTGCCGTCTGTACGTCAATCCATCGCTCTACGAAGGATTTGGCCTGCCGTTGCTGGAAGCAATGGCGTGCGGCGCCGCCTGTCTTGCCTCATCGAGTTCCAGCCTGCCCGAAATCGGCGGTGACGCGGTCGAGTATGTACCGGCGCTCGATGCTGGCGCATGGGCGGATATGATCGAGGCGCTGTGGGACGATCCGGATCGTCGCGCCACGATGGGCCGACTCGCGCGTGCGCGGGCGGATCAGTTTTCGTGGCAGCGCACTGCACGTGAGACGCTGGCGGTCTATCGTCGCGTCGTCGCGCGCGTGCCGCGTCCATCCCCGCTCCCCGTGGCGGTGAACGTCAATCCTTCTCTACCTGAGTCACCGGAACGACTGGCGAGGTGTATCCGCTGCGGGCAGCATCTTGTGTCGGCGCCAACCGAGGGAACGATCATCGTCGGTGCGTCTCAGAAATGCCAGATTGCTCCGAGAGCGTGGATGTGCCCTGATTGCGGTCACATCGAACTGCTGGCAATACCGGCGGAAGCGCCATTCCCTGCTGACCGCGCTGATTCTACCCCTGTGATGTCGCAGCAACCGGACGTTTCATCAGAATCGTTCGATGTCGCCGTATCTGCCGCCCCGCAAGAGCCGGTATCGCTCTCCGACGAAGCGCCTGATCTGCCAGTCGATCAGGCGCACGGAGACGAGACGATCCCGGTAGCAGCGCCTGAGCGTGAAACCGCGCATCCAGGCGACCTGTCGTTGGGTATGGGCGCCCAAAGGCAGGAAGGCGTCGAGGGGTCGTAAGGGCGTCAGATCGACTCTGGTAGGACACGGTGCACAGTCCACCGGTGTTTGTTCCCTCTCTGCGCTGTGTGCCACGGAGTGCGGGCGTCCCGCCCTTGC
>Ga0197142_1004798_pt1 | contig 10796 bp, 15 predicted proteins | sample GBS60_MetaG_FD_148614 | JGI IMG/M metagenome (GOLD analysis project Ga0197142, IMG submission 148614) | Sediment microbial communities from Great Boiling Springs, Gerlach, Nevada, United States - GBS 60_MetaG | ecosystem: Environmental > Aquatic > Thermal springs > Hot (42-90C) > Sediment...
GGGATCCTCGTGATATGGTGCTTCAATAAGCCATTGTAGTTCCTCTTTAGGAACACCAGGAACCTTTATAACGCGAAAGAGCGGAGGCTTTTCTTCCTTGCCCCACTTGTGCCCATCATCCTTAATGTCAACAACATATCCTTTTTTCATAGCCTTGGGATCATCAATTGGAGGATCTTGGTTCATAATCAAGAGTTCAGCCATAACCCATCCTCTCCCTCGCGGCCCTGTGTTAGTTAGACAGCATTATTCGCACAGTAACTGGCCAAATGTTGCCTTCTTGTTTGGTCCCGAAGCTATAAACGGACCGGTTGAGACATTTACCGCTTTGAGAATTCTTAAGAACAATCTCGTTCCAAGTAAAGTTGGCCTCTGTCTCGTAAAAAGTAGCCTGTGTGTACAACATTTTTTCATTCACAACCGGCATGCCCGGGTCCATACCTTTATACTCTTTATTTGCTCCCAATAAATCAGTCTGATCTTCACTTGGGGCCACAGCACTATCTCCCACCCCAATTGTTGCATAAGTACTGTCAAAATGATCTGCACTCATTCCCGCAATAAGCCTCCACATTTCATTCATCCCTGTTGCCAACATTATGTTTCCCTTTTTTGTAACAACTTGATAGGGTCTTTTCTTCTCATATTGTTCCCTCGATTCATACTTTTCCACTGTTATAATAGTAGTAAATTTTAGCCGTTTCTCCTTGGCCATTACTGACCTCCTTTTGCTATGACTTTCTTATCACAACCCCCTTTTCACTATGATTATGGGTAAGAATCATGCTTTCCAGCTTTTCGAGCATGGCCTCGATCCTGTCTGTTATTTCTCTCAAGTTACAATCAGAACAATTTTGCCCTGCTATATTTCCATTTAACTGCCTCTCTATCTCTTTGAGACGATGAATTACATAACCCAAAAGGGAGGCTACTATTACACTAAGGGCCACCCCTATTATCCCCTGCACTGTCACTTCACTCATTGTCACCCCCTATTTATCAGCTAATCGTCCCCATGGTCCACAACACATACCATCCATTCGAGCCATTGCTCGCTATAGCAAGAACAGCATATTGTGAACCCAAGGTCTTGCTAGTGGCCCCATCAATTGTATCGCTCCCCGATCTGCTAATGGTAATAGTGGTTCCACTAGATATTCTTTTGAATACAAACATTCTTCCTGCTGGCACACTCGATGCAGCCGGTAGAGTATAGGTTGCATTGCTTGCAGGGTTGCCAACTACAATGAAATGTTCAGAAGTAATAGACAAGCTTGTAGCAGTTGTCACAACAGGGGGCCACACAGCAGTTGGCGCGAGAAGGCTTCCTGCACTATCCTGTGTGTCCGCTGTAGGCTCCGATGTGCCCATTCTAAGCCGCCCCTGGCTATCCGGCCAGAGGAATAGCTCGCTTATGGCACCGCCAGCAGTCTCTTGAGCCAAAAATAAAACTGGCACTACTTGACCAGAAGACCCAACAGCCTGTTTTATGCCAGAAGCCCCAGCCTTACCAGCAGGGGGACCAGCCAAAGTGACAACATTTTCATCGGCCCTATTAACAGCCATGTTTCACCTCCATGGTTTGTGTGAAGGCGGCAGGTCTCAAACCCACCGCCCTGTTTTGTTTTTACAACACTCCGGCAGAGCCGTATACTCCTCGCCAATCACCGAACCCAACCCCAAATCTCATGTAACCACGATACTTGGCATCGCCAGTATCGAAGTCATCGCCTTCCTGGAATTCGGGCTTGACTCTCCAAATAAAGTTGAGATCGTGCTGGCCAGGAGGAGCAATCAGGAACCAGTCATCGGCGCTGCTCAGGTAGTGGTAAACCATATACTGGAGATCCTCTTCCTGGAGGGGGTTGATCTCGTTATTGGCAGTATATGGCTTGTATTCACTCTTGAGCAGCTCTCTGGCCACCCACTTCCACGTTGGCGATACTATGAGCAGTCTCGGCCTCAAGGTTATCTTGAGCCCCTCTTCGCTTACCATATTGTCGAACGAAGCTATGGCAGCCTGGAGGGCCGTGAGGCTGAGCTGGACATGGGTAGCAGGCGTATTGCCATAGGACCCGCCCCTCAAAAGAGGATGTGCCGTGTGGCAAAGAGGCAAACCATCAAACCCAGTGAACACGCTTCCGGTAAAAGCGTCATTCAGCAGGGCAGCAAATCCAAACTCCACGGTCTGTCTTCCTGCCCAGGCAAGCTTTTCACTGAGTCGCCTACCCATGATCCCATAGAGATCGTCATCATACATCTCTCTTGTGATCCTGTAGCCAAGCCCAAAAGCCCTGAAGTAATATCTCTTGGTAGGGCCAGCCATAGGATCATCGTAAGTTATGCTCGCCCCCTCAGCCTTATCTGCCCAGAGACCGAACCCTGCCATCATGAAGTCTTCTTCGTAATTCCTTCTCGATGTGCTTATATTCGCAATCTTGTCGTATTCCGTGGGCAGCTCGTTGAATTTGTCGAAAAAAATCTTACGCAACCCCGGCGCAAGAAGTGGTGCAAAATTCGCTGTCCTAATAGCCATGGTTCATCCCTCCTTACACACCGAGTTGCCGAGCATTGTTCATAATAATCCCAATGACCCGGCCTCCTGTGTCTCCTATGGCATCGCGCTTATCGTGTGCGATAAGCCTCACGAGGGGATTGCTGCTATTTTGCAGTTTGCCAGCAGCGCGGGCTGTTGCAGTAAACTGCGCGTAACCACTATCCGCGTGGATGAGGATGCCCAGCTGGCAAGGAGGATCGTTCAAGGCAGTTGGATACTGAGTGCCATCGTCAAGAGCCAGGTTGGCCACAAAGAACGTGTCGTCTGTGGCTACATAGACTCCCACATTGTAGGCGCCCGCCGTTGGGCTATTATGCGCATTGTCCGCAGCTATCCCCAGAATCTGTGTATCGGTCACAAGACCATTAGCATTAACCGCGCAAGCCGTCACCCTTCCGTTAGAATCGAGTTTTACGGGATGACCGGCTTTGAAGGTCTGGTTGGCTGCCTCCGGATACTGCAATACTAGAGGCGGCCCCCCAGTGCTTGTAAATGCAACCTGAAGTGGTAGCCTAGGAACGGTAGCCATTGCTTACCTCCTTCTTCTTCGGAATTGTTCTGTAGGGCTTTCGTCTTCAAACGTAGGTGCCCCTACTTTTCTCCCTTCCTCGTGGAAGGTTTCTCTGATGCGCTCATACATCCGCAGCGCCTCTTGCCTCTTTTCCTCTTTCACTTTGTTTAACAAATCCATTCGCTCACGGCTTATTTCCATCAAGATTGCATCGCCTATCTGCTTGGTTCTGTCTGGTTTTTCGCTCCCTATTCCACCCTCATTCCAAACCTTCACATCAGGGTCTTGACATGGCACAAACCCCAGTTCTTTTAGGTTCGCAACATTTCTTGGATCGGCATTGGCCCAAATATACGCCTTATCGGCCTTGCCCCCCTTGAATTCCAGATAACCACCCTCTTTATATCTCTGAAAAAACCTTCTGAGCTCGTCTATTTCGCTCATGCTGCCTGACCTCCTTGTGTTTGCTGAGCCGCTTGACTCATCGCCTTCTGAAGCTCTTCAGCTATACTAGGTCGTGGACCCTCGGACCACTTTCTGTATTCTTCTTCCGTAAGTCCAAACTTTTCTGCAATAAATCTCTGTTCGTCTGTCAGTTCTGGTGTTTCTTCTTCGGTTATTTCCCTAATTTTCCTTGGCACCCTTCCTTCTTTCTCTGCAAAATACTGTGGTCCTATCGTGATTTCTCCCTTCTTTGCCTTTTCCAATAGTTCATAGCTCTTGAAGCCTTTCGCTACGGCGTATAGCGCATCATAGCTGTTAGGCTGTGCCAAAACTCTCTTGTCTGGCAAAGCCTCTTCAAGCTGAGCAATCTTGTCGGCGTATTCATTCCAATCTGAGTATTTACTCTGTGCAGCAATCTTGTTTTTTACTATTTGTGCATCTAAGGCGGCAAGGGCTGTTTGCTGAAGGGCTTGCACAATAGGTCCCATTTTATACTCCGTAACCACCTCGAGAGCCCGCACAGGATCTGATGCCAATAGTTCCTTTACCTTTTCAGTATCCAGACTTGGCAATCTCCACTGAGGCGCCTGCTGGGGTGGCGGTTGTGTTTGAGATGATTCTTCCCCGCCGCTTATAAGTCTTTCTGCAAGTTCAGTGAGTCTAGTAAGCGATTGTTCCATTTTGTTGAGTCGTTCCTCTAGTGTTGCCATTCGATCCATCTCTTGTCCCTCGGTATAGTCGTCCATCACTCGCTCCTTTCTCTGTATTCATATAATGATTCTATGTAGTTAAACACATATTGTAAAGCCGAAATTAGGCCCTTAGCCTCGTTGTGGTCCATCCGCCCCCTCAACCAATCCTGTAAAGCGGCATTAGCCATAACCTCCATAGCCTCTAAGAATTCCCTAAAAGCCCTGATCTCGAATAATGTTTTAACGTCCTCCCTGAAGTGGGACAACTGTTCCAGACTGGGGCGCTCCCATTGTATTTGCAACGGCATTGGCTCCCTCCATTACGTCTTGTATTCCCATGACAAATGTCTCGGCATCCGGTATGGTCCATGTCTCTATAAGCCTACGTATAAGCTCGGAGCTTTTTTGTAGTGCTGCGACTGCAGCCCCCTTAGATATCGGACCAGCCTCAGGATTCTCGAGAATCATGGCAGCTTGCATTGCAGATGTATAGTAATCCCTGAGCAGGCCGAACAAATTCAGCAGGTTTTGCTTTTCGGCTTCTGCGTTTCTTGCGGCCGTGATTGCCGTTAGATTGATATCCAGACCCAGTCTTACCCTTTCAGGGGGCAGATTGATTACTGTTTCGATAATATCTGATTTCTCTTCGGCAAATTCTCTGAGAATCACAATTGGCTTAAATTGTTGATATAGCTCGGTTATCTGGGTTCCCAGCTCTTTGTAGGCTTCACGAATTTCCCTCAATGTCAAGTCAAAACGCCGAGAAGCTTCCTGCAGCAAGGATACAGTGGATGTGGCCGTAGCCCTCCATCCCACGATGGGGCTTTCACGGCCAAGGCTATAATCTGTAACCCCAACTCTTCGTTCAGCATAATCGCGGTAAATAGCTTCGCGTTCTGTGATCGAAGGATAGATCTCACCAAGCTGTTTAGGAACAATGTCGCTAGTTGGATCAGGAGTAATAAGTTTTGCCCCGGGATAGATAGGATAATCGGGAGAAGCCATAGGAGTGCCGGGCCTTACGGCCCAGATTCTTGTATTCGCAATTGTAGCATTGTCTGTAGCCTGATTGTGGACTGTGCTTATAGCTTCAGCCAATTGCTCCAGCATGCTACAAACCCCAAGGCCCATAACCGATCCTTCAACTGGCCAATATCTGACCCCTATAAAAGGCCGCCGTCCATGATAAAACGGACAAATAGCCAGCCTCAGAATCGTATTCGTGCCTCGATGGAAAATAGCAAGCACTTCCTCTTCGACGCCATCGTCATCAATGTCTATGGTCCAACTTACTTCTGTAAGTCTTACTCCCTTTACACCCCTCCCAGACGATCCCTGGCCTGTTTTTTCCTTTCGTAAAAGCTCGTCTTCCTCGGGCAGATATCCCTCAAGATACAAGCCCAAAGAAGCATCCTTGGGTAGCGTGTAATAACCTAACCGAACTCCTAAATCAAAAGTCCTCTCTGCAACCCAGTATTCTCTTGCAAACCACCTTGCATCCTCTACGCTTGTGGCATCTTCCGGCCAAAGGCATTTAGCAAGAGGAATAGGAGTAAGTTTAGGGCCGACATGGCCTGGCACTATCTTGGGACCCTCTGGAGTCATAATCTTGGCAGGATTATCTTCCCAAGTTACTCTCAAGACCCCAAGACCGAATTTGACCGCCGAAAGGAGCCAATCGGTTGATGCCTTGTAAAGTTTTATCGTTCGATGACTTTCGTTCTCAATGAATTTTTCCCAAAGCTTTGCTACAGGGATCCAGGCCTTGGAGAGGGGCTCTACCGTCCAAATAGAAATGCCCCCAAAAATGGTATTCATGTGTCTGGCAAAGAGGGCATCGGCAAAAGTCCCGATAATAGGAACTACAATATTTGAAGCACGCCGCCAGGGGAAATTACGCTCTTTCTGTTTTGGTTTGCTTAAATAAAGTCTTTCCCACTCATAAAGCTGGTTCTTGAGTGGCTTTAGAAAGATCTCTGCCGTTGCGAGCTCGTCGGCTAGCTCGATTGTCAACTTTTTCAGATCTGCGCCTTTAGGAAGCTGAATCATAACCTAGCCAACCTTTCTGCTATTCTGGCCCCTTCACCACCTTCAGCCAAAGCACCCCTTCTCATTAGCAAAAGTTTCAATAGCAAATCTTCGGGGGGCGGTGTTCCTTGCATCAAAGCTTTTACTGCGCCACCCCCTACGTTGATGTTCTGATAAGTAGTTTCGGTTGGGGATGCTGCTGCCTTTGCTGCCGTGCTTAAAAGCGGCGTCAGGCCTGATTCTTTTATTTGTCTCGCTATTTCTGCTATACCAGTTAGGGCTGCCTGAGTAGCTGTAGGAGTTGCAAGACTTGCCGGGACATTCTGAGCAAAAGATGCTGCCGTCAACCCTGGTCCTATAGCTTCAAGGGGGGCTGCAGCAGCAGCTACAGCAGGAGCTGCCTGGCTTGCAGCCACGGTTGCAGGCAATAAACCTAAAAGCCCGGCGAGCTTAGGCACTGCAGTTGCCAAACCTGTTGCCAATCCGAGTCCAAGGGGAATTGCTGTTGGTCCTATTCCCATTGTCTCACCTCTTTTTCTTGATTGGTTGTTGCATCAAGGCTTGCAAAACCTTAGGAGCCCCCTTAGGCAACTTTATGGGCTGAGGGGTTGCTGCTTCAACAGGAAGAGGCTTGAGAACCGGCTGTGGTTGTTGACCGAGCATATTGCCAATTGCAGTAAGAAGCCCCTGAGCGAGTGGTTGAGTAGGTAAAGAAGGAGAAATGGCGGGTGTCGGAGAAGCAGCTTGAGGAACAATCGGCAACGGTTGACTTGGAGCTGGAGCTGCTAGGCTAATAGATCCAGGAATAGGAGGGGGGGCTGCCCCAATAGTCCATTGACGTTGAACTGGAGCAGGAACATCTGTAGCGCCTTGGGGAGTGGCCGTCATAATCCATTCACGCTGTGTAGGAACAGCTGGGGCTGCTGGAGGGGCTAGACTAGCGGGTGGAGCAGATGGTGTCATTGAGCCGCCAAAAAGAGGACGCCAAGGTGCCCCCAATCCAAGATAATTAAATAAATTAAAGGCATTATATAAATCCGGCTGCGTTCTGCCTGCTCCTATTCCCATTTTTTATCTTCCCCTTTTCTTCCGAGGATTCTTAGCATACTTGCGAAGTTGTTCCTCGGACATGCTTTTATACATCTCTTTCGCCGCGCCCTTTAGCTCTTTAGGAGAAATCTCTCCTCTTTTGGCAGCAAGTGCCATACCAGCTGCTTTCTGTTGTCTTCGACTCTTAGCAGGCATTGTAAGGCCTCCTTTTATATTCTTAATATCCTGTTAGCATACTTCTCCTTGCAATGTCAAGCTCAATTTGTCTGTGATATTGCTCCTTTTCCTCTTCACTCAAGGGGGCCCTTTCCGCAAGCATTTGCATTGTATAGGCAAAAGCATCTAGGACGTCAAGTTTTCCTTCAGGAAAACTCTCTATCGCATCGAGAAGTTTCTGGCCTATCTGCACAGCCCAATAGGGCCCCTTCGAACAAACATAGATCAAGCCTAAATTTAGATCGTTCTGGACAAGTCCTCTGATTCGCTCATGCTTGCTCAATCTGTTAGTAGTCCCAAGCTCGACAATAGGAATCCAGATCTTCCTTCTTTGCTCCTCCTTCCTGAAGGCCCACATCAAAAACTTTTGGAAGGCCGCCGTCTCGACCCCAAGCGGCAGCTTCCATTTATTGTATAATTGAAAAACTTTATCAAACATCTCATCATGGCTACCATAGCTTGCCCATCCATCTACGACAAAAGTCCGGCCTTTGTGATCCCTCAAAGATACAACCAAAGCCTTCTGTGAGGCATCCCTTTTGTGCTCGCTGCTTGCAGGGTCCAAAGCAATTGCCCCTGTGCAATCGGCACTGGATATTATTTCGGCAAGTCCGAAATCGTCTCTCAGAATAATCTTATAAGTGCCATCGCCCCTTTCTACAAACTCAAATCTTCCTACCCTAGACGAATCTAGATCCTGCGAAAGGGGATCCCTAGGATCGTTCATATATTGCGAACGAAAATAGTAGGGGTCCTTGGCACGGATTGCCTCGAAAAATTCCATGGAGAACTCTTCAGGGAAAATGGGCTTATCGTCTACAATGGCAGGAATCTCAAGCACTGAATATCGTTCGTCTTTTTTTATGTCTGCATAGATATCATTGCGTGCCCACCTTGTCCCCACGATTATGTGGAGGTCCGTTGTGGGGTTTACAAAAAGGCTTTCAGAATAAATAAGCCACTCTTTGGTGAGCCGCATTATGGCATCGCTATTCATGGCGTTATTGCCTATGAGGTCATCGTGGATCTGAACCCTGTAGTGCCGTCCTTGCACAGCGCCACCAACACCTATTGTCTCGATTGTTGCTTCAGGCCGGGATATGGTCCGAGGGACTAGCATCTCTTGCTGATTCCACCGTTTCATCGGCCTGGTCCACTGCGGCACAAGCTCCGGGAATAGAAGCTGAAAAAGCTGGTTTGTCTCGATGATACTCTTTATCGCATCCAAAAAATGTTGCGCTCCCGTTGCCGTCTCATTAGCAATCAAAATAGTCAAATTCCGGCCTGGCTCGGGATGTTTGAGCCGAAAAAGCTCTGCCCTTTCAGGATTATCAAGGCTCCCATTTACCGCAACCGATCTTATGTCTTCCTGAATAAGGAGCCAAAGAGGATACGCTATTGTGGCTATGGTGCTTTTATAGTGTCCGCGGGGAAGGAGAAGGAGCTTTCTCTTTTTTCGTGGGTCCTGAATAAAATCACAGACTGTTTTGTGAAGATGGGGTGTTAGCTTTCTGAATCCGAGGATAGCCCTTGCAAAATAAAAAAGGGACTTCTGGCATTTGAATCTCTCTAGTTTGATAAATTCCTGCTGCTCTTCTACATCGAGGGACTGGAATTCGTCATTCATCGCGAATCCTCTGTCTGCCAGACACCCCCTTCTCCCTTCAGCATATTGACCGTTTCTTTCATAACCTCTAGGTCATCTTTGCGGATCATAACAGCATGGCTTATGTCTTTCTTGACCACCTTCCCAAACCCCGCCCTGTCCAAAAGATCATTCGCTGCCTTCCGCCTTGTATCAGGATCAGGGGCAAGGTCACGCATAAAGGCCAGCTGCAATATGCTGTAAAGACTTTGTTTTTTCAGCACCTCATTAGGATCCTGCCCTATATCTTGTGCTAGTTGTTCGAGGCCTGCCGGGACAGGTGCCATAGCATCCGCGCCTGAGGTCAAAAACTTGAGAAAGATTTTCGCGGCCTCGGCTTTGACTTTAGGAGGGGCCTCTACGGATTCGATCAGGTCAATCAAGATCTCTAGTGACTTCTCGATACCCTTTTTGAGTTTAGGAATGAGGCTTGTTTTTGCATTGTCTAGATCTACAACTGATGTCCCGAACCGAATGTAGGTCTTCTCGATATTAGCTAACTGCTGATTGATCATCTTCTCTAGTTTTCTAGCTGTAGAGACAGTAGCCCCCCTTTCATCTACAAGCTTCATGGCTTGTAGTTGGCTCCTTCTTAAGGCTTTAGCTTTTTGCTTGATCTTTGTCTCGAGGTCCATCGCAACTCTAGTATATAATAAAAACTGAAAATAAGTCCACAACGGGAGGGATCATGGCAGAAGCAGAAGAAACTGAAAAACCTGGCAAGAAGAAACTAGTCGTCTTTGAGCCCCCTAGGCCGGAGGATTTTGTGGCTTGGGTTCAGTATGTGAAGGGCCCTCAAGCTAAGGTCCTTGTGTCGAGCGACCCAGACCACCTCACATCACCTCTGTTTTTCAACCTGACTTTGATCAAGTGGAGAACGTTTCTGATGCTGAGTCAATACGATGCGGCCAAGCTTTTGGGAGTAAGTGATGTAGTATACAAAAAGTGGGAGGATGGAATTGTTATTCCTAAATTCGTTGTAAGAAAGGCCATTTGTGATTACATAAGAAAATGGATTCCAAGGGGCCTCGAATTAGATGATGTAGTCGAGGCAGTAAAAGAAAAAATCAAAAGCAAAGAAAGCAATTTTCTCAAAACCCAATCCCCTACCCTCGAAGCCTTTGTCTACGAGGACAGCGAATATCCTAAAAGACAAGCTATTGTCCCCCCACTTCAAAAAGAATCAGTCAAATCGAGACAGCAGCAGATCCGAGAGAAAATCCTTGCAATTCTAGAAGAGAAGAAAGTCGCAACACGTAGGGACTTCAACGAACAGATGCCCTGGCTCTCTTATGTTGAAATGGCATCAACCCTTCTCTCTATGACGAATGCAGGTATTCTCGATAGGACGCGGGTAAGTGGGAATGTTTATCTTTACTGGAAGAAGGGCGATACAGAGGCAGAAGAGATAGCTAAATCACTCAAACCCAAGAAGATCCGTGTCTAACCCAAAAGCAAATCCAAAGCATTATCTGCACTTTTCTGCATTGCAGGGACTTTTGTAAAAGAATAAATCCGTTTCTGTCTGCTCCGTTTATAAGTCACTTGTATACCTTTGGCTCTGAGAAGGGGGGCTATTCTGATAAGGCGCCTTCCCAGTTTGTCGGCTGAATCTGGCCACCAACTGGCAGACCTTTTGTCTTCAATAAGATG
>Ga0197142_1004799_pt1 | contig 10796 bp, 12 predicted proteins | sample GBS60_MetaG_FD_148614 | JGI IMG/M metagenome (GOLD analysis project Ga0197142, IMG submission 148614) | Sediment microbial communities from Great Boiling Springs, Gerlach, Nevada, United States - GBS 60_MetaG | ecosystem: Environmental > Aquatic > Thermal springs > Hot (42-90C) > Sediment...
TAATTCTCTGTGAACGCTTAGCTGTCCAACACGAGCTTGCATCTGATGTCGCTCTGCTTTGGGTTGGTTGCACAACCGCAATACGGTTGAGCAGCATAATAAGTGCAGGTATTTGTTCTGCAGATAGGAGAAGCAAAGGATGACTCAACCCACAGTTGCAGATTTAACGGTTGACGAGTTAAGGAAGCTTATCCGCGAAGTTGTTATCCAAACCTTGTTGGAAATGTTTGGCGATCCTGATGAAGGGTTGGAGTTAAGTGACGAATTTGTCCTTGAACTCCAGCACTCTTTAGCCGCGGATGAAGCGAGAAGCAAGACCATACCTGCTCACGAAGTTGCAGCGAGACTCGGGTTGACTTGGTAACAATGTGTTCCAAGTAGACTTTACCCCTGTAGCGGAGACTGATCTAGCGCGTTTGGATAAACCCATCGCCCAGCGCGTGCTGAAAAAGTTACGTTGGTTAGCAGAAAACTTCGAGACCATAACACCCGAGACGCTGACAGGGCCATGGCAAGGGGTGTTGAAACTGCGTGTCGGTGACTATCGAGTGTTGTATACCTGCGATAGGGAGAAACAGAAGATTCTGGTGTACTTCATCAGACATCATCGTGAGATTTATAAGCAAAGCGCCGGCTAACCTGCGCTTTGAGCTGACCGCTTTAATTGCAGCGGTAGAAGTGTGGGCTACTGAGCAGCATTACGGGAGGACAATGAGGATTTAATAGCATCGGATAACCGTGATAGAATTTGGTTGGGGAAGAAATATGGACGCAAAGATACCAAATACACACGCCGATTTGATAAAAACGATTGCAGAACTTGCGGCCACCATGCCGCTGGCACGCACGGTGCAACTCTATCAGTTCGCACTCTTTCTCAAGACACATCCGTTGCCAACCGAAGAAACCTTTGAAGAAATTGCAGCGGATGAAGCGATATGGGATACGCAATTTGCGGCAACCGCCGAAGATAAGCTAGCAGCGCTGGTTGCGGCAGTTGAATGCGAGATTAACGAAGGTAAAGTCTTATCGATGTTCGATGAACATGGTGAATTCATCGAGCATCTATGAAATCGCAGACTACCCTATCATTCTGGCAATATTACTGGGATTTGCCGCAAGAAATCCGCCAGCGAGCACGCCAAGCCTACAAGCCTTGGCGAGATAATCCAGCCCGTCCAAGCCTTTTCTAAGCGAGTAATAGAAAGCCAACCGATTTACTCGGTGCGTATTGGTTTGGGATATAGAGCGCTCGGATTGCTGAAAGGCGATACGGTAGCATGGTTTTGGATTGGACCACATCATGAGTATGAACGGCTCTTAAGGTAAAAACAGGCAAATCTGTGCCGTATCACCCTCAAGAATTTTGCGCTGACCGCATCACCTGCCGTGCCGGCGTGTCTTGTACGCAGATTGTCAGTCAGCCCCCTGCGTGCGAATTCAAGTCATCATAAAAACTGGTATAATACGCCATAAGAGAGCAAGGCGTTTTGCCGCAAATATAAATTTCGGAGAGGTAGCGTAGTCTGGCCTAACGCGCGCGCCTGGAGAGCGCGTGAGCCGCAAGGCTCCGTGGGTTCGAATCCCACCCTCTCCGCTCTTATTACTCAAAAACCAGCAGCATGCCGGCGGTCATCAAAGCCCGCGCCGTCAGGACAGATAAGATCAAGAAGACAGCCCCATAGATAACCATATCGCGGCGCTCTTGATTGCCGCGGGTAAAAGCGAAAGCAGCCGGCAATACCAGGGCGCTGGCAATCCCATACAGTATATGCACCGGACGCGCCAGGCGATACTCGCTGAAGAAGTATAAATACACTCCCAGCGCCCCCTGGAGCAAAATCAAAATCTCGGCAATCACAATCGCCCCCCAATAATTGCTGTCCACGCCGCGCTTTTTGATCACCCGCCAAAGACCCCACAGGGTCATGATCGCTGCGTAATAAAAAGCGGTGTTCCCCAAACGCATGTGAATTTCCCAAATCAGTTCCTGAAGTGCCATCAATCTATTCCTCGCTGGTTGAAATTCTTGCGGCGGCGCTTTCCAGCGCCGCACGCAAAGGATACCACGAATCGGAGAGATTGGGAGACGAGCTATCTCCTTTTGCAGGGTGATGACTGCAATCACCCCTTCGGTTGAAACAAAATCACACCTCTGGCTTGAGAGGATGGATAGAAATTACTTTAACCCTTTAGTAAACTGTCAGAAAAAGAATAGCAGTAACGAGCTAGCTTAGGTATTAAATGTCATCAGGTGTTGATCGATAAATATCGCTGATCCAGCAGGCTGTTGAGATATTTTGGGCGCGTAAGGGTTTGATCAAAGTGGATCGATTGACCTGAAGGCGACTTTTGAAACCATGACGATTGGAAAAGATTGCGTAAGGAGAAGGTTCGGATGAGCGAACAAAAACCAGAAACTACAGCGGAAGCAAAGAAAAAGATAAACCGCCGAGAATTCTTGATGTTTGCCTGGTTGGCTTCCTTAGGGTTTCTGGCCCTGAATGTCGGGGGGATGACCTATCTCTTTGCCTTGCCAAGGTTTAAGGAAGGCGAGTTTGGAGGAGTCTTTACGGTAGGCAAAGTTTCCGAACTTCCTCCGCCGGGCTCCCCGCCGGTAAACTACCCCAAGGTTCGTTTCTGGCTCTCCCGTACCCCCGAAGGAGTTTCTGCCCTCTATAAAGTCTGCACGCATCTGGGGTGTTTATACAACTGGAACGACCAGGAAAATAAATTTATCTGTCCCTGCCATGGTTCACAATTCCTGCCAGATGGGACGTTTATCGCCGGCCCGGCGCCACGTTCTCTAGACCAGTTCAAGATTCAAATTGTCGATCCAAACAGCGGCGAAGTGCTGGCTGAAAGCAATGAGCCAGGCCCTTTGGCGGTGCCTGAGAACCCGGATGCCGTTGTGCGCGTCGATACCGGACAGCGCATTAATGGCAAGCCCCATGGCTAATTGAATCCCGCTAAACTTTTATGGAGGCGCTATGTTGAAGTCTCTTGACATCCAAGACCTCAAATCCAAACTATATCAAGCGATTGATAACCGTGTGCGAATCATCACGGCTGGCTTGAACCTGCGCGAGTTGCGGAATATCCTGCGCGGCGACCCCCCCGAAGAAAAGCCAAATCCGCGCTACAAGGTTCATACAACCAGTTTTCTCTTCCACATTCGCCCGCGCTATTATGAAAAAGCCAGCACCATTTTTACCCACACTTTTCGGTTAGGCTTCTTCAGCACCTTTTTCTTCATTGTCGAAGCCATTACCGGCATCATCTTGATGATTTACTATAGCCCGATCCCCTCCGAAGCATACCAGTCCATTCTAAACCTGGAAAGCAATGTGCCCTACGGAAAACTAGTGCGCGACATGCATCGCTTAGGGGCTGAAGCGATGGTTATCTTTGTTTTTCTGCACATGATGCGCACCTTTTTGACCGGTTCTTATAAGAAAGAACGCTCTTTCACCTGGTTTACCGGGGTGCTGTTGTTGGGTGTCACTCTGTTCCTGAGTTTCTTTGGTTATCTTTTGCCCTGGGACCAACTGGCTTATTGGGCAGTGACCATCGGAACCGGCATGGCGGAAGCCGCTCCGTTGTTTGGGCGGGAAGTCAATTTGCTGCTACGCGGCGGGCCTGACATCGGCGCCAACGGTCTGTTGAGAGCTTATCTCTTGCATGTGGTTTTGCTGCCGGCGGTGGCGGTGCTTTTGATCAGTATTCATTACTACAAGGTTTCGCGGGAACACGGCATATCACTCCCGGCAAAGTATGAAGAAGGCGATATTCCCGCTGAGGAGAAGAAGAACGCCAAACAGCGCATTGATTTCATCCCCGACTTGCTCACCCATGAGGTTTTTCTCACCTCGTTTGGCATCCTTGCCTTGATCGTCAGTATAATTGTTTTTGGCTATAGCGCGCCCTTGGAGAATGTTGCCAATCCGCAGGTAACGCCGCTGGATACCAAAGCGCCTTGGTACTTCTGGTGGTTGCAAGGCCTGTTAAAACTGGGTGATAAAACGTTGATGGGCGTCATCCTGCCCACCATTATCGGAGGCTTGTTAATTGCGATCCCCTATATCGACCGCAATCCGCACCGCAGCCTGTATAAACGCCCGCTGGCTGTAGGGATTGGTATTCTTTCCATCCTGGTTCTGGTTGTCTTGAGTTATATGGGAACGCCCCTCTACGGAATTGAGACGCCCGCAGCAACGCGCATTGTGCAAGACCTTGCCCCTGAAGAAGGTGTAGGTCCATTGCGCAAAATTCCTTTTGATCAATTGCAACCCGGAACGTATGAGGTCACCGGAACGGTGCCACGTGATTTGTGTCCGAACCTGGACTTTGGCTGCCCGGCCTTAACCAGCGTATTTGCCGAATACAGTCGCCGCATCACTCGCGCCGTTAACGATCCTTCGTTGCCGAAAATCCAACGCTTGCCCAACGGTCAGGCTTTCCTGATCATCGAGGATTGGCAAAAAGATTTGCGCAAAGTGACTTTCCGCATTCTGTGGGATGATCCCGATAGCCAGCAGCGCAAGACCTTTGAAAAACATATCTATATTCACCGCCTGCGCGGCGAAGAGTAAGGGGAGGAACGGCAATGTCTCGTGTGCAGCTTGAAATTTTTTTCGGCACGCTGTTTGTTTTGCTCAGTGGTGGCTTGTTGCTATGGTATGGGATTAACGAACCCAAGCGCATGGCGGAATATGAAATGCATCAGCGCGCCAAATCTATCGAAGTTGGGGCAGAACTTTATGACATCAACTGTAAAGGATGCCACGGTCCCCAAGGAGAAGGCGTTGCTGGTCTCTGGCCGCCCCTCAACGATCGGCATTTCTTCACCGATCGCCTGACGGAAGTGGGCTGGAGCGGCACCCTGGAGGATTATATTATCTCAACGGTCGCCGGAGGGCGGCTGGTTTCCACTCGCCCGGATCGCTATCCTGGTCAGGGTCGCCCGGTGATGCCAGCCTGGGCAGAGAGCTATGGCGGGCCATTGCGCGCAGATCAGATTCGCAACATCGCTGCTTTTATTTTGAACTGGAAGGACACAGCCCCAGATCGCAGTACTCAAATGGCCGAAATGGCTGGTCCTCCAACCGGGACGGATATCAAGAAAGAGCTTCCTGAAGGGGATCCGACCCGCGGCGAGGGCTTGGTAAACACCAAAGGTTGTGTGGTCTGTCACATTGCTGCGCCTACCGGGCCGGCCTGGCTGGCTACCCCAGAGCAACCCGGCATTGCCACGCGAGCTGAAGCTATCCTCACCGACCCGAACTATACCGGCAACGCCACCTCAGCCTTTGAGTATCTTCACGAGTCTATTGTCTTAACCAATGCCTATATCGTGCCCGGCTTTCAGGCTGGGGTGATGCCGGCCAACTATGGCGACACCCTCACCGACCAGGAATTGGCGGACATTATCGCCTACCTTTTGACTCTAAAGTAAGAGCGGGTGAGGTGCTTATGATCTGGCAAAATAACTGGCGATACCCGCAGCCGAAATCTAAGGGCAGCTTTTGGGGAGTCTCCCTCTTCTCCCTTGTTTTGAAGGTGTTTTTTGCAGTGGTATTGATTATCGGAGGGGCTTTTCCACTGATCGTACAAGCTCAAACCCCGCCCACCAATGACCCGATTGAAATCGGTCGGGCATTATATGGGGAGAACTGCGCGGTCTGTCATGGGCTGGATGGCAGGGGACGGGTAGGGGCGCAGTTGGCAAAAAATTGGCCTTCGCTGCGTCCCGATCGGGTGATTGCTTCGGTGATCGCCAATGGCATCCCTGGGTCAGCCATGCCGGCCTGGAGCCAGGCAAAAGGTGGGCCGCTGACCGATGAACAAATCGAAGCCATTGTTGCCTACATCCTGACCTGGGAAAGCGGCGGCCCGCGCCTTCTACCGGCAACGCCGACGCCGGTTCTGCGCCCTCCCTTAACGCCGCCGCCAGACGTGCAAGGCGATCCAAACCGCGGTGCAGCCCTTTATGACCAGAATTGCGCCCTTTGCCACGGCGCCAACCTTGAAGGCCGAATCGGGGCAACCCTGGCGAAGAACTGGCCTTCCATCCGTCCGGATCAGAGCCTGCGCACGGTGATTGCCAATGGCATTCAGGGTTCTGCGATGCCGGCCTGGAGCCAGGCAAAAGGCGGGCCGCTTACCGAAGCAGAGATTGATGATCTGGTGGCTTTTATCCTAACCCAGGCGCAACCAAGCGAGGTCTTCCGACCGACACCAGTTCCGCCCTTTCAACCGAGCTGGTTGAGCGGCTGGGGTGGAGTCCTTTTGACGGTTGTTCTGTTTATCCTTATCGTCAGCGGCGCCTTGATCTACCAGGCCCGCACAAAGAAGTAAGATCATCGTTGGATGCATCGAAAAAACGTAGTTATCTCTGCGACCGCAGTGGTGAACAAGAAGTTTTTTACCACCGAGCACAGAGATTTTTTTGGTGTTCTTTGGGGTGAAACAAGCTATTTGCAGGTGGTCATCATTCGAAGTCTCTTTTTCAAGATATACGGAATTCTCCGCATGACTTTCTGATTGTTTTCGGACAAAATCGGCGCAAGGAGGTTAACATGAAAAAGTGTCCTTTTTGCGCCGAACAGATTCAGGATGAAGCCATTGTCTGTCGCTTTTGCGGCCGAGACCTGATACAGAAGGAACCTTCTGGAACACCGGTACAGGTCGCAGCAACTAAGCCTGTCGAAAAACAAAGCCTGACCCTCGTTGATTTGTTAATCGCTTTTGCGATTCCTCTGGGGGGAATGATCCTGGCATTGGTTTATCTTTTGGAAGCCAAAAACCGCGAACGAGGATTGTATTTGATTGTCGCCTCGATTGTGTGCTGGATTATCTGGTGGGTCATCTGTACCCTGACAGGTGGATTGGCTGAATTGAGATGGTACTTTTAGGAGCAGCCGAATGAGTATCGATCCCGACGAAGAATTTATGATGTGGTTTCCACCTCCGTTTGACGAGGAAGAAGAGGAAAGGCGGTCATCAAGGCCGCCGCGCCAGTTATCGAAGTGGGAGAGGCTGGGATTGATCATTTTTCTTGCCATAATGGGTCTCTCCTGCCTTGTTTGCCTGGTGCAGGCGCTTTCAGAAGGGTGAAGGTTTCGGACGGCAATTAGGACGGTTGGCTGAAAGCTCTCCCTTTCGGCCGTAGGGCAGCCACTACACCAGGGAGACTCCACACCAGAGCAAGCAGGATCAGGGTGAATTTTGTTACTGCGCTAAAGGCGGCGATTTCGGGATAGGGTGAGACCGCCCTGCCGATGAGTCCGATACCAAGACAGGCATTTTCAACGGCGTCCAACAAGGCTGCCACCCAGACCAGACTGCCCAACCAGCGCCCCCAGTTTGCCCGTCCGAGCTTCTCTGCACTCCAGTGACAGGCAAGGTTGAGCGTAACGGCATAGACGAGCATGAACAGGTAATCCAGGCCCAAACCGAAGGCCGCCAGCAATTGTGCGCGGCGATCCCAACTTGCCAGAATGGCTTGCGCCCGCTGCGGTGTGGCGGCAAATTGCCAGGAGAACAATCCCCAAGGCGCAGTTTCATTAACCAGCGGGATACTAACCCAACTCAAAATTCCCTGCAAGAATAGGGTGGCAAGTAACCAGAGTCTAAAAGTCGGTTTGGTGGACATGCTACCTCCTCGGCGAGCGTTGAATTGGGCGATAAGCTTGCGCCGTAGCGCTCAAGTTTGAGCCTCTAATCTCCCTTTGTCCCGCTGTAGTCGCCAGGATACCTCATCACTGCCAGCGTGGACTGCGGGATGGCTAAGGCATTCCAGTTCACTTGTTGCTGTTCCAATCGGAGTATAGCACAGGTCATGCATGTTATAATCCTCTTGATGGTCCGCTTTGCGGCGGACAACAGTTTTATTAAGACGGAGGAGCGAAGGATGGAGATCAAACATTCTCAATTTAAGCGCTGTGATCTGGTGCGACTCAGTGGGCGACTGGACAGCGCCACAGCGCCGCTGTTAGAAGAAAAGTTAGAGCAAATCACCGAATCGGGTCGCTTTCGCCTGGTTTTGGATCTAAGCGATGTGGATTTCATCTCATCCAAGGGCTGGTGGGTGTTGATCAACACCCAGAAGAAGTGCAAGCGCTTTAACCGAGGAGAGGTGCTGTTGGTCAATGTCCAACCGCAGATTCGCGACTCGCTCGAACTGGTTGGGATGGGCAAATATTTCAAAATTTATGATGACGTTGCCAGCGCGGTAGGTAGTTTTTAGTTGGCAAAGGTTTTCAAGACTGACCGACGCCTGTTTGCAGGCCGGTATGATAGCTTAAACGAGATTCGGGAATTCGTTGCTGAAGCGGCGCAAGCGGCTCAATTAGATTCCCAGGCCATCTATGCCATGCAACTGGCGGTGGATGAAGCCTGTTGTAATATTATCGATCATGCTTACGGTGGAGAAGGGCGTGGCTGGATCGATTGTCAGGTAGACGTGCGCAGTGATGGCTTGCTGGTGACCCTGATCGATCAGGGCAGGTCTTTCGATCCAGAGCGAGTGCCCCCCCCGCAAATTGGTAAACCTCTCAAAGCGGTCAAACCACGCGGTGTGGGGTTATATCTGATCAAGAAAATGGTTGACAAAATGGAATATCGATCCATAGAAGGGGAAGGGAATCGGATGCGCCTATTCAAGCGGAAAGGCTAACTTCAATCCAAGTTGGGGTTTTCGGGGAAGTTACGGCGCAAGATCATCAGCGTAATGTCGTCAAACTGCGCTTCTTCCCCCACAAAGCTTTGAACGTCGTCCAGAATGCGGATTAACAGGTCTTGGGCGGGCATGTCTAAGGCTGCCTGGGCAGTTTCGACCAGGCGCTTTTCACGGTAAAACTCGCCTTGGGGGTTGTGGGCATCAGGAATACCATCGGTGTAGAGAATTAAGGTATCCCCAGCCTGGATTTGGATGCTCGCCAATTTCCATACCTGATCTTCTTCGATGCCCAGAGGCATCCCGGTCGGCGAGAGGGCGGTCACCTTATGGGTGGCGTAGTTGAACCAGTAGGGTGGATTGTGACCGGCGTTACAGTAGGTCAGCAAGCCGCTTTGAGGGTCGAGAATGCCGTAAAAGGCGGTGACGAACAGGTTGATGCGGGCGTCTTTCAATAAGCGTTCATTTACGGCGAAGAAAACCACATCTGGCGAGTCCTCCTCATATTCGAGGGCGTAGGTGCGAATGAGCGTTCGACAGAGCGCCATGTAGAGTGCAGCCGGAATGCCTTTATCAGCCACATCAGCAATCAGCAATCCAATCTTTCCTTCTGCCAGGGGGATGAAATCAAAAAAATCACCGCTGGTTTCGCGGGCCGGCAACATGGTCACAGCTAATTCCCAATCCGGGAGAATGGGAATCTCGTCTGGCAATAGACTGGATTGAATCCGGCCGGCAAAACGAAGCTCTTGCATGGTTCGCTGGTAGTTTAACGTCTCGGTGTAGATTTGCGCCTGGTGCAGGGCGGAGGCGATCTGGTCGGCAAGGGTTTTTAAGCCAGGCAACAAACCATTGACTGCCTTGCGATCCCAGGGTTGGGCTAAACTGCGCAATTCCACATAGATACAGCCGATCGGTTCATCTTTTTCAATATCCAGTATCGGGGTCAGGATGACGGGATCATGCTCGGCAGGAGAGTTATGCCAGGGAAGCGGATCTTTTGCCAGATAGACCTGGGAGCTTTTGTGTTGTTCGCACCATGCCAGAAGGGGGCGTAGGTCAATTTCCCAATCGGCGGGTCGTTTGACCATTAACTGATCGGGTTTGAGGGAGATTGCCACCCGGGCCGAGGGCAGCATGGCTGGCGCGTGTTCTTGCAGTAGTTCGGCAAGTTTGGAGGCATCTGGGGGAGAGTTAATGATGGCGCGGCTGAGGCTTTCCAGCATTTCCAGTTGACGGGTGCGCTGCCGACTGCTTTCGGCTGCCCAGGATAACTGGCGAGCCAGTAAAGCCAACAGGAACAAGCCCGAATTGAAGAATAAAAAGGCAACCCATCCGTGTTGATTGTAGATGCCGGCTGCTTGAATGGCAAAGGGATGGGCTAGATTGGGTAACCCCAACGCCAGAGCCACAAAGAGAAATAAAGCGCGTAAGCCCTGTTTGCCGGCCAGGTGATATTGAGTCCAAAATCCATACAGCAAATAGACGAGCCAAATCAAGAGGAAAATCCCCAGATGAATGCTCAGGGCTGCCATGCCGAGCAATATCGAACGAGGCTCTAAATCTGCCAATGGGATTTGTCCTCCCAGTTGGCGGTAAATTGTCAGGGCGGCGGGATAGGCAAGTGAATAGTTCGCCAGGTCGTGGGTCAAATTGCGAGCGGTATCCCAGCGAATGCCTGTGGAGCGATTTGTGCGCAGATTGATAAGATAGCGGGCAGCCTCAATCAGAATAGAAAGCCACAAAGCGGAAGGCCCGAGCAAGAAAACCGCTGTCCATTGCGCCATACCGGCCAGAGACCCTTTGGCGCTGCCATAGCGTTCGGGACGGATTTCAAAGATAATAAAGTAATCCAGCCGGGTAAATAAATACAGCAATCCGCCCATGACCAGAAAGAGCTGCCACTCTCTGCGCACGAGATTGAGATCGGTAAGCTGGACCAGCCAGATCAGCCCGGCGGTGGCAAGCGGAAGGGAGTAAAGAAAAGAGATCACTTCGCCTGTGCCGATCATTCGCCGCGCTTCGTTGTAGCTTTTCAGCTCCGGCCATAATCGCGCCGCAATGGATTGTAAGAATTGATCCATTGTTCTCATTATAACGAACCCGTCCGATTTCTGCG
>Ga0197142_1004801_pt1 | contig 10794 bp, 9 predicted proteins | sample GBS60_MetaG_FD_148614 | JGI IMG/M metagenome (GOLD analysis project Ga0197142, IMG submission 148614) | Sediment microbial communities from Great Boiling Springs, Gerlach, Nevada, United States - GBS 60_MetaG | ecosystem: Environmental > Aquatic > Thermal springs > Hot (42-90C) > Sediment...
ACTGTTGCAAAAGTCCCTCTTCAGTCATCTGATAGTGGCTGTGAGTGGCATGGCGAAGGGGTAGAACCGGCGTTTCGCGCATTTTTGCAACAGTCTCCTGCGGGGTTCGCAGAGCTCCGTCTCGCCTCGCAAAGCGAGGCGAGACCCGCCCTTCGGGCGGCCCTCCGCATCCCTCACGCCGGACACATCCAAATCCAAACCCGCCTGTATTGGCGACCAATGAACCCCATTTCAGTAATAATACGATGGGCCCCCTCACTCCACTACGCTGTGTTTTGGAACTACACAATAATCACTGCCATAGTACTCCTGGTACCCGGATAGGGATAATGTCAGCCCTGCTGAGCCAGACCGTCGGAGGATGTTTTCTACTTTTGGACCGTGCGGATTTCGTGGCAGTGGCTCAATGAGCTCATAGAAATCCGGGAAAGCCCCGAAGCTTTTGCCGAGCGCCTGACCCGAGCAGGCCTGGAAGTAGAAGCCATAGAGCCTTATCGGCGTCTCCCGACACACCTGCGCGCCGTGCGTATCGGTTATGTCTCCCACATTGAAAAGCACCCCAATGCCGATAAGCTCTGGATAGCCACGGTGCAGGTTGGAGACGACCGGAATTATACAATCGTAACGGGCGCCCCAAATGTCCGAGCCGGCGATAAGGTTCCCGTAGCCCTACCGGGGGCCGTTCTCTCCACCCCAAAAGGCCAGCTGGCGATCCAAGCGCGGCCTTTTCGAGGGGTTATGTCGGAGGGCATGCTTTGTTCACAGTGGGAGCTTGGGTTAGGGGACGATGCGGAAGGTATATGGATTTTGCCAGCTGAGGCGCCAGTGGGCCTACCCCTGAACGAGTATCTCGGCGATTACGAAGACCTCATCCTGGAGATTAGTGCGACACCCAACCGCGGGGATGCGCTTAGCCACTGGGGCATTGCACGAGAATATGCTGTCCTGACGGGTGCGCCGCTCCAGCGGCCCGCTTACGAGCGGGTATCCCCCATCCTGCCTTTCCCTTACATGCTTGAGGTGCCACATAGCGAAGCCGTACCCCGCTATGGCGGCATCTACGTGGAAAACATCACCGCCACAGAGACCCCCGCATGGATACGGTACCGCCTCGAAGCTGTAGGCCTGCGAAGTATTCACCCCATTGTGGACGTGACGAACTACATCCTCGTGGGCTTTGGGCAGCCGCTCCACGCCTTCGATGCAGATAAACTGGTCGGAAAAACCCTCCGGGTAGGGCCGCTTCAGGAAGAGCAGCCTTTTGAGACGCTGGGTGGAAAAGTGCTGACGCTTATGCCCGGAGATGTCGTGATCGCTGATGAAGTAGGCCCGGTGTGCCTGGGGGGATTAATTGGGGGGCTTCGCACCGCTGTCACCCAAAGTACCTCTCAGATTTTCCTGGAGTCGGCCTACTTTTCGCCAAAGTTTTTGCGGCGCACCAGCCGGCGGTTGCACCTAAGCACCGAAAGTGGGTATCGCTTCATTCGGGGTACGGACCCGATGGCTGTACCCTGGGCAGCTGACTATGCCGTAGCCCTCTTAGCCCAAATGGCCCCAGGCCTCGCCGTTTCACCCTTTACGGAGGTTCATGCTGAGGCGCATACAGCCCCATACCGCTTTGTTATCCACCTGCCCGCAATTTCTCGGATGATAGGTCTATCCCTTACGTCCGCCGATGTAGAAACCTACCTCCAACGGCTGGACATCCAGATAGAGGCCCGAGCGTCCGAAGAGCAGTGGCACATAGCGGTTCCGCGGTATCGGCTGGATGTGACGCGGCCTGTGGATGTGGCGGAGGAGATTCTCCGGATAGTGGGGTGGGAAAGGCTTCCGAAGCTTACCCATCCGCAGCCCTATCCGTATCAAGTACCAAATGCCGAGGCAAAGCGCTTTCTTCTCCGGGAGGCAATCAGTGAGTTTTTGACGGGGATGGGGCTGTGGGAGATTCGGACGAACTCCCTTACCCGGCAAAAGGCGCTGCGAACGGATTTCCCCGCTGCGCCTGTACGTCTCTATAATCCCCTTTACGAGGAGGTGGCTTACTTGCGCACCACTCTGGCCTCGGCGCTGGATGTGATTGCCTATAATCGGAATCATGGCGCGGTAGGCTATTGGGCCTATGAATGGGGACGTATCTATGCGGAAGGGATGGAGGCCTTGCGCCTGGCACTGTGGGGGTGGGGCCGCCCGCCTTTCCATGGGTTCCAGGCCTTGCCGCTCTGGGAAGCCTTCCTTGCAATCGTAGAAGGCCTTCTCAAGCGCCTGGGCATCTCCTACTCCCGGAAAGCCTTCTACCAAGCCGAAAATAGCCTCTGGCTGGAAGGCGTGCACCTCTACCAGAGCGAACGGCTCCTGGGCACAGCCGGACTTTTACATCCCCACTATAAAACCTGGGCTGAGATGGTGTCTGAGCCAGTGGCCTATGCGGAGTTTGATGCGGAGGCGCTTTTAGATATACCGCCTCGGCGTGCCCCGCACTATGAGCCGTTTTCGCTTTTCCCGGTAGTCATCAAGGACCTCAGCTTTTACAAGCCGCCGGAGCGGTCTTATGCGGAGCTGACTTCCGCTGTGGCGGAGGCACTCGCCCCGGAAAAGGTACTCCTCCGGATAGAGCCCTTTGACCGGTACGAAGACCCCGAGAAGGGGCTCAGCTACGGCATACGCCTGTACCTCCAGGCATCGGACCGCACCCTGGAAGAGACCGATATCCATCGCCTCCTTGCCAAGGCCATCCTGGCACTGGAAAGACTGGGTGCACAGGTTCGGAAAGCAGAGAAGTTTTAGTATACCCTCGCGATGCTTAGGGTACTTTACTGGATGCTTGGCATTTTAGCGGCGATTCTGGCGGCATCCCCGTCGCTTTTTGGCGTTTTTATTCCAGTCAAAGTGGCGCTGGTGCCGGTTTTATTTTATGCCTGGGGCCGACACCTGCCGAAAGTTTTCCAGCTGGGATTGTTTTTCGCCTGGGTGGGCGATATAGCCCTCCTCTGGCCGGAACGAGAAGAGTTGTTTATGGTCGGTATGGGCGGTTTTACGCTTATGTGGGTGAGTTATGGCGTGGGGTGGAGTCGGCTGCCCCGAACGGTGCGGGGCGTAGAATATGGCTTGGTGGCGGGAGCAGCCCTGCTTTTAGGGGCCAGCCTGATCGGCTATTTGTGGCCGGCGCTCGAAGGGCTTTTCCAGGGATTGGTGCCGGCGTACGCTATGGTCCTCATAGGGACAAGCTGGGCAGCCGTGCGGGTTCGAGATGTAACATTGTGGCTGGGACTTTTAAGCTTTTGGGTATCTGATGCGCTTATCGCTTATATGAAGTTTGTGGCGCCGGTGCCTTATGGGGATGGTTGGGTGATGGGATTATATAGTTTGGGGCATGGTCTCATGATAGCTCGTACGCAGGGGATCGTAGAGCGGGCGGGGGTTGGCGCCCGCTGAGCGCAGGAGGGCTGTATGTGCGAAAGATTCCCTATCTTTGCGGCCCATGCTGGCTGTTATAGAGTTAGGCGGGATGCAATGCAAAGTCTCGCCGGGGGATCGGATAGTTGTTAATCGCTTGCCGCACCCGGAAGGGAGTGAATTGACCCTTTCGGAGGTCTTGCTTGTAGAAAAGGATGGGCAGGTGCAAGTAGGCCGGCCGACGGTCTCCTATCCAATCAAAGTCAAAATCCTGCAGCATCTTCGAGGACCGAAGATCCGGGTTTTCAAGAAAAAGCGTCGGAAGGGCTACGAGAAGCGTATTGGCCATCGGCAGGCCTTATCTCTGGTAGAAATCCAATTTTCCTGAGCTATGGCGCACAAAAAAGGTCTGGGTAGCACACGCAATGGACGTGAATCAGAAAGCAAACGCCTGGGTGTAAAGCGGTTTGGGGGGCAGATAGTACGAGCGGGGAATATCTTAGTTCGGCAGCGGGGCACGCGCTTCTGGCCTGGACGCAATGTAGGCATAGGACGGGATCATACGCTTTTTGCCCTGATAGATGGGGTGGTTTCATTCCAGGAGCGGAAGGGGCGGCGGTATGTAGAAGTAATGCCCCTCGGAGCAAACTAAATGCACAGATAGGGACCGATGCTCGCTGCCCACCTATTGGGTGGCGAGCATTTGGGTTTATACCCATCTCAGTCCTATACGCTCTTTTCGGCTGGTCACCAGGCGGGCGGCGCGCCAAAAGCTTCTCCTTGTGACTTGAGAATACCTTCGTTTCATCCTGGTATCATACTCTCACACTTGCAGCTGATACCACAGGCGCGGGGGTTCCTTCTCCTCTACCGCATACCGGTAATGGCTCAAGTCGCACGGGAATAGGTATGCTGGGCCGCCCTGGATGGGCTCTATATTCATCCACCAGCGGCCGCTACCTGGATGCCGGTAAAAAAGAATCTCCGACACCTCGGGGGTATTGAGGGTGACAGGATAGACTTCCAGGTTGGAGCGATCAGGAAGTGGGAAGTCATCCTCGGGCGTAAGCAGCGCTTCCAAAAAGTACCATATAAGCAGGGCGAAGGCAGCAGCGGTGCGCTCAGCCCCCTCCCGCCGGGGGAGAAAGTTCGCTAAATGGAGCACGTCGGGGTAATACCCTTTTCCAGCAAAGCGCATAAGCTTGGCAGCGACTTCGATGGGGAGGCCTTCGGGATCAGGGTCTAACACGCTGGGGGCATCGGCGGCCCGGATTACACCCCCATCCATCGAGATAAGCCGCGCCGCACGCAACAGGGGCTCGGCTCGGTTTGGGTCCTCCAGAACCTCATGGAGGCGGAGATAGGGTACCTGGAGCCGGGTATGGAGGATATCTTCCTCGATCGGGCTCACCCAGTGCCAGGCCAGGCCAATTACATGCAAATAAGTAGGCCACACGATAGGCTGCGTGCGGAGGATGTTGAGGTTATAAGTGCGGGCGGGAACTTCCAGGGGGGCAAGCGGGTCTATGAGATCCAGCCGCTTATCTATGAGGGTGTAGGTAAAGGGCGTCTCCTGGGCTTCAACGGCTTTATAGAGGGCTTCGGCGGCCTCTTGCCCACCGCCAAAGAAAATCACCCGATGCCCCCGGTGAAGGAGTTCAGTCACCAGCTCTTCCACGGCCCGAAGCGGTGCGTCCTCCACGTCATTGAGGGCTACATCCCCTAAATCTACCAACCGAAGTGCCGATGAGATCAACGCCAAACTGTATAGCCGCTTCCGGATAAGCCGCGTAATCCCCGCTCGATAGTACAGCTGCTGGTTACGCCAGTAGTAGGGATACCCAATAAGCACTGCCTGTGGCCCCCTACTCAGCGCCTCCTCAATAGCTATATCTCCCTGCGGGAAAGAGACCGCCTGCGAAAGCCGCTGTGAATACCGTAGCGGTTCTTCCACCGGCCTCACATACTGGCTCCACTCCATCATCGGCTAAGATACCGCACCCGTTCGCTATAAAGCCGTTGGAAAAGCGGATCCGAAAGGTCCCGAATAAACCGGATCTCCTCGCCCGTAGAACGCATCTCCGGCCCCAGGGTCTTTTCCACTTCGGGAAAGCGGTCAAACGAAAACACCGGTATCTTTATCGCATATCCCTCCATGGTGGAGCCAAAATCAAAGTCTTGTACCTTCTTGCCGCCTAAAAGTATCTCCATGGCCCATTGGACGAAAGGTTTTTGCAGAGCCTTGGCAAGGAAAGGGATCGTCCGAGAAGCTCGCAGATTCGCCTCAATCACATAGACAACCCCCTCATGCACGACAAACTGAATATTCATAAAGCCCCTTGCCTTGAGACGACGAGCAATTAAGGCCGCATATATGCGCATTTTTTCTAGAACTTCCTCCGAAAGGGAGAAAGGCGGCAGCACCGCAGAGGAGTCGCCCGAATGCACCCCCGCTGGCTCAATATGCTCCATAATCCCCAAAATGCCTATGTTTTCGCCGTCACAGATGGCATCCAGCTCCGCCTCTACTGCCCCTGCTAAAAATCGGTCTATCAGGATGCGATGGCCCGGGAGCTCCTTCTGGATAGCAACGATCTGCTCCACGAGCTCTTCTTCATCCACAACAATGCGCATGCGCTGGCCACCCAGCACATAACTGGGACGCACCAGCACGGGATAGCCCATCTTCTCGGCCAGGGCAAGGGCTTCATCCGGGGTATAAGCCACGCCAAAAGGTGGATAGGGAATCCCCAGCTCCGCTAAAAGCTCCGAAAACCGTCCTCGATCCTCCGAAATATCTATCGCCTCATAATCTGTGCCTATGAGCGGCACCCCCCAGCGGTAAAGCTTTTCGGCCAGCTTAAGCGGGGTTTGGCCGCCCAGTTGCACCACTACCCCGATTGGCTTCTCCCGGTCAATCACTTCATACACATGCTCCCAGAAGACCGGCTCGAAATACAGTCGGTCCGAAATATCCGGGTCAGTGGAGACTGTTTCGGGATTGCAGTTGAATATAAGCGCTTCGTAGCCCAGCTTTTTGGCAGCCAGTACCCCATGCACACAGCAGTAGTCAAACTCCACTCCTTGCCCAATCCGATTCGGACCACTTCCTAAGATAAGAACCCGGGGCTTTGCCCCATCCTCCGCACTGACAAATCGCACACCCTCATCCTCTCCTCCCCTCTCAAAAGTAGAATAATAATACGGCGTCCCAGCCTCAAATTCCGCCGCGCAGGTATCTACACGCTTGTAGACTCTTTCAATCCCCAGGGCTTTACGGCGTTTATATACCTGGCTCTCCACCGTCCCAATCAGGTGCGCAATCTGCCTATCCCCCAGCCCCATCATCTTGGCTTTCCAGAGGATGTCTTCTGGAAGGTCTTCAATCGTATAACGCGATAAGGTTCGCTCCAAGTCCGTTAGCTTTTGAATTTCCTGCAAAAACCACTCGTCAATGGCAGTGAGTTTATGAATAGTGCGGATAGGGATGCCAGCAAGGAGCGCATCATGAATGTAGAAAATACGATTCCAGGAGGGGTTTTCCAGGCCCTGAAGGAGCTGAGACAGGTCCTGCATTTCCCGGCCGTCAGCACCCAGGCCATTACGCCTGAGCTCCAGAGACTGCACAGCCTTCTGGAGCGCCTCAATGAAGCTGCGACCAATGCCCATCGCCTCCCCGACGCTTTTCATCTGCATGCCCAGGCGACGATTGGCCCCCGCAAACTTGTCGAAATTCCACCGGGGCACCTTCACTACCACATAGTCTATGCTCGGCTCAAAAAAAGCCGAGGTCGTCCCCGTTACTGGATTGGGAATTTCATCCAGGCGCTTACCAACAGCGAGAAGGGCCGCTATCTTAGCAATCGGATAACCGGTCGCCTTAGAAGCTAAGGCCGATGAACGAGAAACACGGGGGTTGATCTCAATGATGTACATCTCATCCGAGTAAGGGCTGAGCGCAAACTGCACATTACACCCACCCGCAAACTGGGGAAAGGAAAGAAGCATTGTTTTGGCGTATTCCCGCATGGTCTGGTAAAGGTAATCCGGGAGGGTTTGCGCCGGCGCCACAGTAATAGAATCCCCCGTATGAATGCCCATGGGGTCTACATTTTCAATGGTGCACACGACAATGAAATGGCCAGCGTGGTCACGCATGACTTCCAGCTCAAACTCCTTCCAGCCCGCTACGCTTTTTTCAATAAGCACCTCATGCACCGGACTAATAGAAAGGGCGCGGCCCACGGCCTTCTCTAACTCTGCCTTATTAGCAACAAGCTGAGCCCCCGCCCCCCCCAGTGTAAAGGAAGGACGAATCACCACAGGATAGCCAATCTTTTGCGCTAAGTCCTTGGCTTCGAGGTAAGAACGAGCTATACCTGCCGGCAACATAGGCAGGCCTAAACTAAGCCCCCACTGGCGAAACTTCTCCCGGTCCTCCGCAATCTCAATCGCTTCCAGGTCAGCGCCAATTACTTTTACACCATAATGCTCCCAAATGCCTTTTTGGGCACAAACGACGGCAAGATTAAGAGCAGTTTGGCCGCCCATAGTAGGCAGAACAGCATCTATCCGATGCTGACGCAGGACCTCTTCTACACTTTCTTCCGTGAGGGGAAGGAGGTACACATAATCAGCCGTAGTAGGGTCCGTCATGATAGTGGCAGGATTGGAGTTGAGAAGGTGTACGGTGTAGCCAGCCTGGCGGAGGATACGTGCGGCCTGCGAGCCAGAGTAGTCAAATTCCGCCGCCTGACCAATTACGATGGGACCACTCCCAATAATCAGAATGTTTTGCACAGGACAAAGGTAGGGGTAGGAGCAAGTATAAACGGCCGGGCAGCGACCCGCCTCGCAGAGCGGTAATATTATCCCATCTCATAGGGAGCCCCCCATTCCCTGTACCCTCTTCCACTCCCTGAGAGGAAAAAGGAATGGGTTATACCCGGTCGTTCTCCCCAATTTGTTTTTTTTGAGCGTGCCCCTCCCAGGACGGCACGCCAAAAAAACGAATCTGGAAGAGCAGCCAGGTACAAATCGTCTCCTCTGTCCTCACAGAAATTTCTCCTCATACTTGTAAACAAGTGTGGCATCCATCCCGAGAAGCCCTCTTTGGATGAGGTAGGCATTGATAAGATAAGCGTTTCCGCCCAGGTCAATGGAGAAATTCTGTCGTATTTATGGCAGCCCCTATTAATGTTCGGCGAGTGGCTGTACCTGGCGCTGCATAGCCTCCACCTTGCGCCGCAGGAAAGCTTTCCAGAAGCGGATACCATTCTCGCTGCATATAGCAGCGGCGAGCTCTTCGGCGGAAAGGCCTGTGTCCCGATACAGGTCCCGCCGCCCCTGGAAGTAGCTCACCAACCCGGGATACAGCACCGAGGGGTATTCCAGCACCGTTGGCACCGCATCGATGGGATCAATAAAACCATCAAAGTCGCTACCTATACAAATGACACGAATAGCCGCCTGCGGCGAGAAGCCACTTCTCGTGAGAAGTGTGTAGATGTATTCTATATGCTGCGTCAGGGGCAAAAGAGGCGGATACGTCCCCCGACGAACCTCCTCTAAGAGCTTTTCGCCGGCAAGTACCCGCTCATCCATAATCAACCCGATAAGCCCCCCACTACGAGCAATGGATAGGATGTCTTCATCGTGGAGGTTGATGTCCCAGGGATTGAAGGTAGTGCTCTGGCGCCGCTCCCGAGCTGTATCGCGAAGAGAGGCGTAGGACCGACCCGAGACCCCCACGTGGGAAGCCACCACCGGCATCTTGTATTCATGGGCAATCTCATACACCTGCCGCCGAGACACATGATCACAATGTTTGACATCGATGAGAATATGCCGTTTATAGGCTTCCTCCACGAAGTTCACGCCATATGCGGTCAGCCCCCGATACCGCCCCAACCGCTCTACAGTGCGATAAGGATTCGGGAGAATATTTTGAAGGCCTTTGAACTCCACCGCACGAGCAGGGGTAGCTAAGTCATTATAGACCATATGCACGAGAGTAATCATATGCATATGCCGAGCCGCTGCCCAATCCAGCCGTGTCCGAATCAGCCCCCGACTCAGCTCCGCAAAACCATCATAGGTAAAGCCCCTTATCTTCGGAAAGGTGTAATGTCGGTACTCAAATCCTAAAGCATGAGCCCCTTCAATGGACAAAATGATAGCGATTTTTTTCGGGTTGGCCAGCGCCTGATCGATGTCTTCGGGGCGTTGTACGATAATTGCCTCGCCTTCAGCGCCGGGATTACGCAGGTAGGCTAAAAGAAGCTGGTACTCCTGCTGAAGTAGTAGAAAGGGACTGCGCTGGAGCACCTGGCGCATTCTTTCCAGCCGCATCCGAAAGATGAGCGCATACATGACAGGACGCGTAACCACCGATGTCAAAAGGTAGCGCTCGATAGGATGCAGGGCAAGGGTGATGACGCGCGTGCCAGAGCGTAAAAGCTTGGTAAAGTCGCTGGCGGTGAGGCGGGGAGTCCGTCGCACCCGCTCCTCCGGCGTAGCCACATCGTAGTCTTCCCAGGGCGAATCCACCGCACTGAGCAAAAAAGGCTTCAGCGTGGAATGGACATGAAAGTCGAAGAAAACCGACAGACTCATTTGTAGCGCTGGTAGAGGATTTGCTGGGGGTTAGCAGTAAGATCAACCGCCTTGCCTTCTATCCAGGCATGGCGGATGTGGGAGCTGGCGGGATCGAGAAGGTCGCCCTCGACCAGGACGAAAGAGGCCTTGTAGCCAGGAGCTATACGTCCTAAGCGAGAAAGGCCCAGCCACTGCGCAGGCGCTTCCGTGATAAGCTGCAAGGCCTCTTCCGAAGAAAGGCCATAAGCAGCCGCTGTGCCAGCCTGGTAGGCAAGGTTGCGCTGATTCCAGAAGCTCTCATGAGCCAAAATCACCGGAATGCCCTTCTCCAAGAGACGTCTGGGGAGCGTAAAAGACGCATCCCAGGGGCTGTCTTCAGTAAGGGGCAGTGTATGCGTACGCTGAATGATTACCACAGCGCCGGCAGCCGTGATTTGGGCGGCTACCTTATCAGCCTCCTTAGCGTCTAAAATGCCTATCCGAAATCCAAAACGCCTGGCCAGAGCCAGGGCTGCCTCTATGTCTTCAGCCCACGTGGCTTTTATCACAACCGGCCGCTGTCCTGCCAGGTACGAGCATAGAGATGCATATCGCAAGTCCTGTTCACCAGAATCACCCCGACACCAGCACTCCGCTTTTTCTAGGAATTTATACAACCTTGCCCAGGCTTCCAGTGCCTCTTTACGAGCTTTTTCTTGCTTTTCTGGAGATAAGGCCGCTGACGGACGTAAAGGGGGCGGATAAAGATACAGGGCACCCTGCGGAAGGACAGCGGCTTCTTCGCGGGTACGTCCCATCAGGCGA
>Ga0197142_1004802_pt1 | contig 10793 bp, 5 predicted proteins | sample GBS60_MetaG_FD_148614 | JGI IMG/M metagenome (GOLD analysis project Ga0197142, IMG submission 148614) | Sediment microbial communities from Great Boiling Springs, Gerlach, Nevada, United States - GBS 60_MetaG | ecosystem: Environmental > Aquatic > Thermal springs > Hot (42-90C) > Sediment...
CGAGTCGTGGTAGAGGCCGCCGAAATCGGGCACAAGCGGCGTGCCGCCGATGTCTTCAAAATGGCCGTCCAGGAAGTTGGGGCCGTTCGGCCTGAAAATGTACAGCCGACTGTGCGGGAACCCGCCCATGGCGTTGCCGATGTTGTCGCAGCCGATGGCGATGTCCAGCCAGCCGTCCTGGTTCACATCCCCGAACGAGGGCTGCCGATTGTAGGCCTTTTCGTTCTGGATGCCCGTCTTGGCCGACACATCCCGGAACCTGTCCCATGCCCCCTCGCTCAGGTAGAGGCCGTTGCCGAGCCTCTGGTCGTTAGGATTGGACCGACCGCCGGACATCTGTGCGTGCCGGGTTACGAAAAGGTCGAGGTAGCCGTCGCCGTTAAAGTCGGCCAGATTCGGCACCTGGCCCCGGCCAAATGCGTCCGGCGATACTTTGGAGTCCAGGATGGTGATTTTATGTTCTTTGAACCGGAAGTCGCCTTCGTTGATGAACACCCGCAGTTTCTCACCGGCGCCCCAGCGTCCGCCCGTGCCGCGCGGGGGAGAGTACGTCGCCACGATGTCCAACAGGCCGTCTTTGTTCAAGTCCACGATGGCCAGGCCATTCATGCCCTCTTGGATGCTAGTGAATCCTGGGACGACAATGCTTTCAAACATTTGTCCATGTCCTGCCGCATCCCGCGCCGGGTCGCCGTCGGGCATCTTTTTGAGCGGCGGCTGGCCGGGCCGCTGCTCGGCAATTTCCTCCTTGTGCGGCTGCGGCTTGAGGTCGCCGTATTGCGACCTGATCCGCTCCAGAAGCGATTGCGGCTGCTGCCCGGCGGTGGCATTTGGCTTGGACGAAGCTGTGTCTGCACCTTGGCGGCGTGACAAGATGGCCTGTGCCTCCTCCAGCGTGATAAAACCATCTTGATTGGCATCCAGTCGGTCGAACAAAGGCCTGGGGAACTCCTCCCGGCTGATCTTGCCGTCGCCGTTGCGGTCCAGTTGCTTGAACCGTTCGACGAGGCCGACGCCAGCCGGCCAGGGCGATTCCTGCGCCAAGAGATTCGACGAAATCAGTAAGATTGCCAGGCGGAGGACTCGGATGGGCATGAGCATTCCTTTCCCGGTGTGTCCCCAGGGACGGAGGAATCAACCCAGACTTTGCCTACTTTGACTGTATCGAGCGGGTCTAATGCCCACAATCTGTGGTGTTCGAATTGATTCGGAACCTCTGAAAAATCCTGAAAATATGGTGAACTATATGGACTTTTGTGTATGTGGTCGCTCTTGGAGGTTAGTCGGTCCAGCTACAACGTATGGGATGCTAGCATTGACAGCAGCGCAAGATATGGGGTTTCCGGAAAAATCTCCTGAAATACTTCTTTTTTGTCCACGTCGAATTATTCAGAGGTTCCATTCCTAAATAAGTCCACAAAAAACCGGAAGTGGTTGGACTACTGGCACCTCCGAAACCGAAGGTATTTCGCACCCTTGAACACTTTCGCAATTATGTGGACCTATTTAGCCCCTGCAACTGGTAGGGGCCGGTTCCAGGAGAGACAGTCAAACTAAAAACTTCTAACCTCTGATTGGGTAAAAAGTTTCGGTAACATTTTAGCCGAATGAACAGGGACGATGTGTCATTCCTGCGTAAGCAGGAATCCAGGCTTCTTGGGCCGCAGAAATCCTCCTCACCGGCCTGGCCTTCGGCTAGGCCGGGTGAGGAGGAGACAAGCAGGCGTCTATCCTTTTATTATTTTCCACCTCCCCTAACCCTCTCCCCACGGCCAAGGCAGAAACTACCGTGGGACCTGACAAGCATATCCTGTCAGGGGCATTTTCATTCGGCTAAAATGTTACGGGAGGGGTAGTAAAATTTCCCAGGATGGTACGTTTGGTTTGGCTTCCCGAAGGTACTGAACCAGATTAGGTTGACTGTATCCCCCGGGCCCCGTTACCACAATCTGGGGTGTTCGAGCCGATTTTTATCCCCTACACGTCGTAGGGGCCTGACCGGGTGGATACAGTCAACGTACTTTCCACTAGAAAGGACCCGATATGAAGTTTGCCATTTGCAATGAAACCTTTCAGGATTGGCCGTTGGAGCGGGGTTTTGAATTTGCTGCCGAATGTGGGTATGAAGGGGTAGAGATTGCGCCGTTTACCATAGCCCCTTATGTTACTCAGATTACCCAGGATATGAGAATTTCCATTCGCCGCCAGGCGGAACAGGCGGGGTTGGAAATTATCGGTCTGCATTGGCTGTTGGCCAAAACCGAAGGCTTCCACCTGACCAGCCCGGATCCGGAGGTGCGCCGCCGCACTGCAGATTATTTGGCAGAGCTTTGCCGATTCTGTGCCGACCTAGGGGGGCGGGTCATGGTCTTCGGCTCCCCCAAACAGCGAGACCTGCTGGAAGGAGTTTCCCTCTCCCAGGGGATGGATTATGCGGCGGAGGTGTTCCAGCGGCTCGTTCCGGTTTTGGAAGAAAATCAGGTGATTTTGGCGGTCGAACCCTTGGCCCCCTCGGAAACTAATTTCCTTTGTACGGCGGCGGAAGCCGTGTCGCTTATCCAGCGGATCGGATCGCCCCAGGTCCGGTTGCATCTGGACTGTAAGGCGATGAGTTCGGAAAAAGTGCCGATCCCGGAACTCATCCGTCAATATCATCAGGTCCTTGCTCACTTTCATGCCAACGATCCGAATCGGCAAGGACCGGGCTTCGGTCAGTTGGACTTTGTGCCCATTTTTGAAGCCCTGGGGCAGGTAGGCTACCAGGGTTGGGTGTCCGTGGAGGTGTTCGACTATAGCCCCGGGGTAGAACGGCTAGCCCGAGAGAGCCTTCAGTACATGCTGGAATGCTTGAAAAAGCTGACCGCCTAGGAATCCACTGCCCGACAGATGTCTAGGTAGATTCCCTATACCCTTTCCGCTCGATGGAGTACCCGTGATTTTACCTAAATAGATACACATAATCGGGAAAGTGGCCCAAGTGTGCGAAATACCCTCGTTTTCAGGGTTGCCAGTAGTCCAACCACTTCCGGCATTTTGTGGACTTATTTAGCCGTCTGCTCGGTTCCGGCGAGGTGATGCCTCGTCCAACAGGATGCGGACGGGACGGCCGTGCTTCCCAGAAGTTGCTTCCCCCGCTGGAAATGCTCCGGGAAATCCTTCGGGACTCTGGTTAGACCTCTACTTGCCACTCCATGTTGAGCGTCAGCCACCGAATCCAACCGGCAAATCCTTTGGGAAGTCTGAGTAGGTTGACTGTATCTACCGGAACCGGCTCCTACCAGTTGTAGGGGCTAAAATCGGCCCGAACACCACAGATTGGTGGAAACTCTGAAAAATCCTGAAAATATAGTGAACTAGGTGGTCTTTTGATTATGTTGTCGGCCTCTGAGGTTGCCCAAGCTACCCCCAGTGGATTGTATGCTAGCATTGACAGCAGCTCGATATGTGGGGTTTTCGGAAAATTCTCCTGAAATACTTCCCTTTTGTCCACGTTGAATTATTCAGAGGTTCCTGGTGTAATTGGGCCTGGGTAGATACAGTCAAAGTAGGCCTCGCCCTTCGAATGAGGCATCTGTTTTAACCCCCTTCGGAAGGGGGTTTTTCTAAAATTTCGGTAATACTTTAGCCGAATGGAGGAGCGATGTGTCATTCCTGCGTAAGCAGGAATCCAGGTTTATTCCCGCGGAAGCGGGAACCCAGCAATATGGAGCAATATGGAATTCTTTTATGTTCTGGATTCCCGCTTGCGCGGGAATGGCAGACAAGACCCCCTCACCCGGCCAACCTGTCGGTTGGCCGGCCTCTCCCTCTAGGGGAGAGGCGGGTTGTTTCATTCGGCTAAAATGTTACAAATTTCGAATAATTTCTGTTTCCTGGTATCTTGCTGAGCCGATTTGCCAGGTACTCTTGGCAGCATCGCAGAAAACTTGGAATTGCGCTCGAAGGGTCTATCTTGGCATCTTCCGAAAGGGTGCCCCCTCTTATCAATCGGATAAGCTGTTTAATTATCGCGGCACGCCCCCACTTATGGGGGGTTCATCCTTTTGGCCTGGACGGGTAAGCGATCTCAAGGCATCGAGCGAGGAAAATGAAGAAAATGATGTTGACCTCTGGGGGGCCGGATGGTAACAAAGAGGCTATGAAAAGCGAGGAAGGCGGAGTTTGTTTTAAGCCTACTTATTTTATGTATTTTATATATTTTTTCTATACTACTTATTTTGCGCAATTTCTTTTGAGTTGATCTTCCGTTTGCCATGGACGGCGGTCCCCCATCGCAACATGTTCCCAATTCTCCTCTGGAAAGAAGTGGCTGGGAAAGGCCTTCCAAGGAGGTTTGGCCAACCTTGCCCGAATCCCCCCCTGGTAATCCTCCGGCTTGGTCTGGCAGCCCACGTTGGTCCCGAGTCTTTCAGGACCTTATTTGGTTGACTTTGATGGCCCCGATTTTTGGGGGAATTTTTTATTTGGCCTATTGGTTGCGCTTTGACGGGGAGATTCCTGCGGCCAATTGGGCCAGTTTTCAACGGATGTGGCCGTGGGTGATCCTGATCAAGCTGGGGGTTTTCGGGGGGTTTCGGTTTCATCGGGCCTGGAGTCGATATGTAACATTTTATGATTTGATTTGGCTGGTCCAGGTTGCCTCGGTTAGCGTGATAGCCGTGGCTTTGGCCGATCGGTTTTGGGTAACAAAAAGTTTTATCCCTCGGAGTGTGTTGGTATTAGATTGGGGGATCACTGTGGTGGGCATTGGGGGCATCCGGGCGGCCTGGCGAATGCTCTACGAACACCGGTGGTTCCCCTTTTTTACTCGGGGCGCAGTGCCGATTTTTATCGTGGGGGCCAACGATGCCGGGGAGGCCCTTTTGCGCACCCTCAGCCGACGAAACGGGCACTGCAATTATGTGGTAGTCGGTTTTGTGGACGAAGACCCTCGGCGGGTGGGGAGCCACATCGGCGGCGTCCCGGTGGTGGGCACCCTAGAGCAGATCGCCTATTTGGCGGAAAAGTACGAGGTGGCTGAAATTTTGATCCTTGCCGATGCGTTGCCCGGTCGCCAGGTCCGCCGCTTGATAGCCCAGACTCAACAATTGGGGGTTCGGGTGCGGGTCCTGCCGAGCTATGAACAAATATTGAGCGGTCGGGTGTCGATTCGGCCACGTCCGGTGGCCATCGAAGACCTCCTGCGTCGGGAACCGGTCCGGTTGGATTTGGAAGAGATTCGGCATTGGATCGACGGTCGTCGGCTTTTGATCACCGGCAGCGCCGGTAGCATCGGCTCGGAGATATGCCGACAACTGATCCAATTTTCCCCTTCTCTTTTGGTTCTGATCGACCGATCCGAAACAGGTCAGTTTTTCCTGGAACGGGAACTGCAAACCCTAGGCAGCGAGGTGCCGTCGGAAGTGCTGCTGGCCGATGTACTGGATCGTTCCCGGATGGAATATATTTTTGATCATTATCGGCCGGAGATCGTATTTCATGCGGCAGCCTATAAACATGTTCCGCTTTTGGAGCGGCATCCGACCGAGGCGGTCAAGAATATTGTACGGGCCACCCGACAGTTGGCCGATCTGGCCGTGGAAAAAGGCCTCCGGAGCTTCGTGCTCATCTCCACGGACAAGGCGGTCAATCCCACCAGTGTGATGGGAGCTTGCAAACGAGCCGCCGAAATCTATGTCCAGTCCCTGCGGGAACTCTCGGCATGTCGATTTGTTACGGTGCGGTTTGGCAATGTATTGGACTCGTCCGGTAGCGTGGTGCCGGTCTTTCGCCAGCAGATTGCCGAGGGCGGCCCGGTGACGGTAACCGATCCCCGAATGTGCCGGTATTTTATGACCATTCCCGAAGCGGCCAAATTGGTCATCCAAGCCGGCGCCATCGGTCGAAGCGGTGAAATCCTCCTGCTGGATATGGGCGAACCGGTCCGGATTTTGGATCTGGCCGAGGATATGATTCGTCTGTCCGGCCTGCGACCGGGAGTGGATATTGAAATTATGTTTACCGGGATTCGGCCTGGGGAAAAGCTCTACGAAGAGTTGCATCTGCCCGGCGAAAGGCGGTTGCCCACCTCCCATCCGAAGATATTACTGGCCGATTGTACCCGACGCGACCCGCAATCGGTTCGGACCGCCATCCTTCGTTTGGAGCAATTGGCCGAGGAGCATCAAGAACAACCCATCCTTCAGGCATTGCAGGAGTTGATTCCGCAATTTCAGGCCCACCGGCCAGCCGAAGAACTGTTCCCGCCCCAACGACAAGATCATCGCCAAGCCGCTTAGAGGCTGTCCCGAAATGCCATTTTCCCTCATCCGGCGGCTTCTAGCCCGGCGGCAGAAGATATGGAAAAACCCCGTTTTTTAGGGTTTTAATAACTCGGGGGGTGCCCCGGCTTGTTGGTCAACACCCGGATTTGGCAATTTCGGGATAGCCTCTTAGAGGCTGTCCCGAAATTAGGATTCGGACGGCGGCCCCAAACCATTTCCAAATCCTTCCAGTTTACCAAAGTGCCTGTTTTATAAGGGGGTTGGGCCGTTTGGGAGCCGCCGGTAGGAGGGCCATCCGGCGAAAAAAAGGAATTTCGGGACAGCCGCTTAGGAGGGTTTCTGTTCTCCCGCCTGATGGCGTCCCATCTGTCCCAGATCGCCGCTAATATCTGATGTCTCCTGAATGGCGAACCCCTTCTGGCCGTCCCCCACCGCATCCAGTCCCTCCATTGATCTTCGCAAAACTAATAGACACTCAAGCTCCCTGAAAACAAGGGGTTTGGGCGTCACTACGATTTGTAAAACTCAATAGGCGGTTCGGAGCCGTCCGTTATTTCGCAGCGGCGTCCGTTCCCCCCCCGGGTCTGAGCGGCTCGGTGTCCGGGCCGGCGTGGCAATGATCGAAATACTCCTAGGACCGAGCAGTTTCTCCAGGTCCGCCTGCAATTGGCGGGTAAGCCGGATCTGCAACTGACTGCATCGACAACGCACCTTGACGCCGTCGGCCAAAAGCAGGACCAATTCCACCGGCGTGCTACCCCTGCAGCCCTGCAGAAGCTGATGAACCTGCTGGAGTCCTTCGACGCCTAGACGCCGTTCTTCCAGCCGGAGCGTAACTAACCGTGTATATCGAGCCGGTGCCTCCTCCAACGGGACCACCTCGCTGACAATGAAGGTTCCTTCTTCTTCGCCCGGACGGCGTTCGATATGTCCGGTAAGGACTACCACCGCTTCTGGTTGGACGAACTGGCCATACTGTAGGCAAGGTTCTGGCCAAAGGATGCATGGGATCATGCCGGCCATGTCTTCCAGATCAAACATGGCATATCGGGTGGGGGCACCGGGGCGGGCGGTTCTCGTATTTCGCCAGCTTATGCCGGAAATCATTCCGCACAGACGCACTTCGGTTCGATGGACCAATTTGGCAGCCTGCAACGTCGTATGAGTGCTATAGGTTTCCAGCAGTGTCTGGGATTCTTCCAAAGGATGACTGGACAAATAGAAACCGAGCACTTCTTTTTCTTTCGCCAGTCGCTCCCGCAGTGGCCATTCGGGCAATTCCGGCAGTTCCCAAAAGGCAGCGGGGGCGGAGGGCTGTCCGGTCGGTTCTCCGAAGAGGCTGCGCTGGCCGATTCGGCGATCGGCCGCCGCCGCCGCACCCGCCTGCAGCGCCTTGTCCAGCACCGCCATACACTGGGAGCGGCGAATCCCCAGACTATCAAAAGCGCCGGCTTTAATCAGGGATTCGATGGCGCCTCGGTGGACCAGGGCCGGGTCGATTCGCATACAGAAGTCCATGAGACTTCGGAATGGGCCGCCACGTTGCCGTTCCTGGACAATCGCTGCCGCCGCACTCGGACCACATCCTTTCACCGCCGCCAAACCAAAACTAATCTTCCCCCCAAAAACGGTAAACTCCGCCTCCGAGCGATTCACATCCGGCCCAAGCACCTCGAGCTGCATCCGCCGGCAATCTTCCAGATGGCGTACCACTGGATCCTTCCGCTTGAAGTTCCGCATGGGAATATCGCTGGAAAGCAGGGCAGCCATGAACTGCGTCGGCCAATGCGCCTTCAAATACGCCGTCATATAGGCAATCAGCGCATAGGCCGTCGAATGGGATTTGTTAAACCCGTAGCCGGCGAATTTCTCCACCAGGGCAAATTGCTCTTCCGCTTCCCGCCGGGAAAGCCCCTGCTGCTGCGATGCGTGAACAAATTGCTCCCGATACTTGGCAATGATCGGCAGTTTCTTTTTACTGATGGCTTTAATGCATTTATACGCATCGGCCAGGCCAATGCCGCCCAACCGGTTCAAAATCCGCATCACCTGCTCCTGATAGACCATCACCCCATGGGTTTCTTGCAGTATTTCTTTCATGATCGGATGGAGATATTGGGCTTCTTTTCGGCCATGTTTGACCTGGATGTACTCATCGACCATGCCGCCTTCCAACGGCCCCGGCCGATATAGCGCATTGACTGCGATAATATCCCGGAAATGATCCGGTTGCATCCGCTGCAATAGTTCCCGGATGCCATCGCTTTCCAATTGGAAAATGCCTTTGGTCTCGCCTCGGCAAAGCAGAGCGAAGGTGTCTCGATCGTCCAGAGGAAAACGATACGGGTCGATCTGAAGGCCGGTCGATTGCTGAATGGATTGGACGGCCTTAGAAAGGATGGTCAAATTGCGCAGGCCGAGGAAGTCCATTTTCAACAGCCCTGCCCGTTCGACATCGCCCATGGCCCACTGGGTAATCACTTCCGAATTTTTCTTCTCCTGGCCGAATTGCAACGGCACATACTCCGTCAGCGGGCGATCGGCGATCACCACCGCAGCGGCATGAGTCCCTACATTCCGCACCAGGCCCTCCACCCGCCGGGCTAGGTCCAATAGCTCCCGGACTTCAGGATTGGTGTCATATTCCCGGCGGAGTTCTTCGCTTTCCTGAAGGGCTTCGTCCAAGGTGATGTTCAGGCGTTCCGGCACCTTGGCCACCACGGCATCCACTTTCGGAATAGGCAGGCCCAGTGCTCGGCCGACATCCCGGATGGCCGCCCGAGCCGCCAGCCGACCAAAAGTGGCTATCTGCGCCACATTTTCCATGCCGTACTTCTCCCGGACATAGGCCAATACCTCCGCCCGCCGTTCTTTGTCAAAATCAATGTCGATGTCCGGCGCCTCCTGCCGATTCTCGTCCAAAAACCGCTCAAAAAGCAAATCGTATTCCAGCGGACAGACATGGCTCAGACCCAACGCATACGCCACCAGCGACCCAACGCCTGAACCTCGGGCCGATGCGGCGATCCCCCGCTCGTGGGCAAAACGGACAAAATCCCACACAATCAAAAAGTAATTGGCAAACCCTAGTTTGCCGATGACCCGCAGCTCCCGCTCCAAGCGGTCCATCACCTCGGGGGCAAGCTGACCGTTCTGCCATCGTTCCGGCCGGTCCGCATACCGGTGCTTCAGCCCTTCCAGACATAACTCCCGCAGGAACTGTTCGGAACTCTTGCCTTCCGGCGGCGTAAAGACCGGAAAATGCCGTCGGCCCAATTCCAACTCGATTTCGACCCGGTCGGCAATCTCTTGAGAGCGACGTACCGCCTCTTCCAGCCCAGAAAAAACTTGATACATCTCCTCGGGGCTGCGCAGATAAAACTCGTTGGTCTCCATCCGGAGCCGATTCGGATCGTTTCGCGTTTTCCCCGTACTAATGCATAAAAGAATATCCTGAGTCAGAGCATCCTCCGGACGGACATAGTGCACATCGCTGGTGGCCACCAGCGGAATCCCGGTACGTCGGCTCAGCGCCACCGCCCCCCGAAGAATCGCCTTTTGTAATTCCATGCCGTTATTTTGGATTTCGATGAAATATCGGTCGCCGAACACATCCCGAAACCAGCCGGCCACCTGGGTGGCCCGGTTCAGGTCCGCCTCGGCGCCGGTGGACAACAGTCGGCTTAGCTCGCTGGAAGCACAGCCACTTAAACAAATAATCCCCTCCTGATACTCAGCCAGCAGTTCCTTGTCGATGCGGGGCCGATAATAAAAACCCTCCAAAAACGCCGCCGAAGCCATCTTCACCAGGTTCCGAAACCCCGTGGCATTGGCCGCAAGAAGAGTCAGATGGAAACTACTTTCTTTCTGCCCGGCCCCATCCTTTTGGAATCGGCTGCCGGGGGCCACATACGCCTCATAGCCCAAAATCGGTTTTATTCCCACCGCCTTGGCCTTCTGATAAAACTCCAACGCCCCATAGAGATTCCCATGGTCGGTCAACGCCAGGGCGTTCATCCGAAAGGCCTTGGCCTGTTCGACCAATTCGTCAATCCGACCGGCCCCGTCCAATAAACTGTAATGACTATGACAATGCAGATGCACAAACGGTCGATATGTCATCGGAACACTCCTTCATTCCTGATCATTCCCGAGAGAGGCACCCAGTTTTCTCTCCCAACATTCCAGGGGCATGATTGCCAAACCACATCGGTCTGGCATGGCCCCAGTTTTGCCTCCCGATAGGGGGGCTGGAAATATTTTTTCTGTAACACCTTAGCCGAATAAAGCACCGCCTCTCCCCTAGCGGGAGAGGCCGGCTCAGGCGAAGCCGAGGCCGGCTGATGGGTGTCCTTCCCACGAAAGTGGGAATCCAGAAAAAAGTAGAATTCCACCTTGCCTGACTTCCGCTCGCAAGACACCACCACACTGACTTATCCCCAGTTTTTTCGTGGTAGGGAAAAGATAGGCGGTCCCTCCGAAGTGCTTTTGTGGTATAAAGTTAGGTATGTTTATCTCCAACTTAACCAC
>Ga0197142_1004803_pt1 | contig 10792 bp, 9 predicted proteins | sample GBS60_MetaG_FD_148614 | JGI IMG/M metagenome (GOLD analysis project Ga0197142, IMG submission 148614) | Sediment microbial communities from Great Boiling Springs, Gerlach, Nevada, United States - GBS 60_MetaG | ecosystem: Environmental > Aquatic > Thermal springs > Hot (42-90C) > Sediment...
GTCTGGCCCATTTCTGGGAGGCCTGGGGGGACCGCGCCGGGGCGCGGGCGGCGACGGCCCTGCTGGCCGCGTGGTCCTTCTTCGCGGTCTGGGCGGAGACCATTGGCGGGCAACACTTCCCCGATTGGACCCCCAATCCGCTTTTCAACTACTCCCTGCCTCGCCTGGCGGCGGGCGACATTGCCCGCAACGCGGGAATGGTCCTGGGGCTGCACGGATGGGCCAGTCTGGTCCCCCTGCTGATCGTGCTGGGGGCGGGGGTGGTGGGGCTGATCAGATTTTCTGAAACCAAATGACCGATGCAACCGAACCGTAAGACCGATGTTCTGATCGCCATTGGGCTTTTCCTGCCGGGCATCCTGACCCGTGTCCCGTTCCGCAGTCGCTTCCTGTACCACTGGGATTCGGTGAACTTCGCGCTGGGGCTGGAGCACTTTGACATCTACCAGCATCAGCCGCACCCGCCGGGCTATTTTCTGTATGTGATGACGGGGCGGCTGGTCCGCCTGCTGGTGGGCGACGCCAATGCCAGCCTGGTCTGGATGAGCGTCCTCGCGGCGGGGCTGACCGCTGCCGCGACCTTCTGGCTGGGACGGTCCCTCTGGAACCGGAGGGCCGGTATCGTGGCGTCCCTGCTGTTCCTGACCAGCCCGCTGTTCTGGTTCCACGGTGAGGTCGCCCTCTCGTACATGGTGGAGGCCCTGTTCGTCGTCCTGGTGGCCCTGCTCTGTTACGGTCACCTGAAGGGAACGGATGACCGGGTCTGGCTGTCGGCCCTGGTGCTGGGGGTGGCTGGGGGGTTCCGCCCGAACACGATGGTGTTCCTGCTCCCGCTGTGGGCCGTGGCGGTATGGCGCTACCGGTGGCGGAGAGCGCTGGTCGCGGCGGGTGTCCTGGCAGGGGTCTGTCTGGCCTGGCTGGCCCCGATGGTCGTCCTCACGGGCGGGATCGCGCGGTACAGAGAGGCGCTGCGCGCCGCCGGAGAGATTGTGGCGGCGGAGTCCTCGCTCTCTGGCGCTGCCCAGTTGGCCGTCAACGGATTCCGGTTGGGGATGTTCACGTTCTACGCGCTGGGCGCGGGCATCGTGCCCCTGGCAGTTGGCGGTCTCTACTGGGCCGTAACCCGCCGCTCGCAATGGCGTGCCTGGGCGAAAAGCGCGGAGTTCCGTCTCTTCTTCTGGTGGCTGACACCCAGCCTGCTCTTTTACGCGCTGATTCACATCCGTCAGCCCGGCCACACCTTTACGTTTATGCCGGCCCTCCTGCTCCTGCTGGGAGGCCTGCTGGGCAGCGGGGCCCTGCACGGCCGGGCGCGGGGATGGGCCTGGGCACTCACGGGCCTGGTGGTGCTGGTGAACGCCCTCTTCTTCCTGGCTGCCCCGCCGTCTCTTTTCGGGGGCCAGCACCTGACGCTCACCCCCCCCACCTGGCCCACGATTCAGGCGCGCGACGCGTCCCTGGAGAGCCGCATCGGATACATCCGTGCCCACCTGTCTCCTGAGGAGACCGTCATCCTGGCCAACGGCCTGGACTTCCGCCACCCCGACTTCTACCTGCGGGAGTACCCGGTCGTCCGGTTCGCCGAACTGCCGGTCACGATAACGCTCTCCCTTCCCGACCCGGTCGGGACGGTGGTCCTGTTCGGCGAGGACCTGTGGGGGGAAAATTGTCCGACGTCCAATCCGGGGGCACTGGTCTCTCCGGACCTGTGCCTGCTCCCCCGCCGTCCGGACCAGACGGTGGTAGTGGAGGGGAATATGGTGCGAGTGAGATGAGGAGGAAAGATGAACCCGATACCTTTTGTCAAACCGTCTATTGGTCCGGCCGAAAAAGAGGCCGTCCTGTGCGCGCTGGAAATGGGCGCCATTGGCGGCAACGGGCGTCTCACGCAGCAGGTGCGGGACCGGATGAAGAGCCTCTTTGGTGTCCGCCACGTTATCCTGACCACGTCCTGCTCCGACGCGCTGGAACTGGCGATGATGGTCCTGAACGTCGGCCCCGGCGACGAGGTCATCATGCCCAGTTTCACCTTCGTCTCCACTGCCAACGCCGTCGTCCGACAGGGTGGGGTGCCGGTCTTTGTGGACATAGAGCCCGACACCTGGAACATAGACCCGGCCCAGATTGAGCCCGCGATCACCGACCGGACGCGCGGCATCATCCCGGTCCACTACGCCGGGCAGGGATGCCGGATGGACGAGATCAACGAAATCGCCCGTCGGCATGGGCTGTGGGTGGTGGAGGATGCTGCTCAGGGAGTCGGCGCGTCCTACGGTGATAAGCCACTGGGCACCTGGGGGACTATCGGCTGCTACAGTTTCCACGTCACCAAGAACATCACCTGCGGGGAGGGCGGCGCGCTCCTGACGGATGACGACGACCTGGGGTACCGGGCCGAAATCATCGCCGAGAAGGGCACCAACCGCAGCGCCTTCCTGCGCGGCCAGGTGGACAAGTATACCTGGGTGGACATCGGCAGCAGTTTCATCCTCTCCGACCTGCTGGTGGCACTGTTGTCGGTACAGTTGGACCGGATGGAGGAAATCACCGCGCTGCGGGTCGCCATATGGGAACGGTTCCAGCGGGAACTGCAGGACCTGGAGGACGCCGAATTGATCGTGCGGATGCGGGTTCGCCCACCTGCCCGGATCAACGGCCACATCTTCGCCTTCCGGACGGTCAACCCTGAATGGCGCGACCCGATGCTGAGGGAGTTGCGCCGCCGGGGGATTGAGGCCACGTTTCACTACGTCCCGCTCCACTCCGCGCCCTACGCCCGCGGCCGTTTCCCCAACGGTCGGGAGTTGCCGGTCACCGACCTGATCAGCCGTTCCCTCATCCGTCTCCCGATCTTCCCCGACATGACGGAGGCGGAGCAGACATACATCGTGGAGAACGTGCATGACATTTTCAAAGGGCTTGCGTAAAACAGGAGGCAGGAATGCAGGAAGCAAGGAAGCAAGAAGCAGGAATGCAGGAAACAAGAAAGCATGAGAAGGTCCAGTTGAGCCTGGTGCTGGCCTGCTACAACGAAGAGCCGCACATAGAGGACAGCGTCGCCCAGATTGTAGAGGTGCTGGACGGTTCGCCCTGGACCTACGAGATCATCTTTGTGGACGACTGCAGCAAGGACCGGACGCGGGAACTGATAGACCAGATCATCGCCCGCTACCCCGACCACCGGATGCGGCGCATCTTCCACGAGAAGAACATCGGTCGGGGTGGAACCGTCACCGACGGGATGCGGGCCGGAGAGGGCGAAATCGTTGGCTTCATTGACATTGACCTGGAGGTCCATGCCCGCTACATCCCCTCGTGCGTTCGGGCCATAGAGAGGGGCGCGGACGTGGCGACCGGCCTGCGCACCTACCGGTTCTACTGGCACTCGGTGGACCGTTACCTGATGAGCCGGGGGTACATCTGGCTGGTCCAGCGGGTGCTGGGAGTCCCCCTGCACGACACGGAGACCGGTTTCAAGTTCTTCCGCAAGAGCCGGATTCTCCCGGTTTTTGACGAAGTGCAGGATACCCGCTGGTTCTGGGATACGGAGATCATGGTGCGCGCCCACCTGCGCGGCCTGAACATCCAGGAAATCCCCGTCCTTTTCGTCCGCCGTTTTGACAAGAAGTCCACCGTCCGTCCCATTCGGGACACGGTGGAGTACTTTGTCAAACTCTGGCGGTTCCGCCGGGTGGTCTGTCAACTGAAACAGGAGGCGGCTGTTGCAGGCATTGCGCGAGGTTGGCTTCGGGAAAGCCTTTAAGTTCGGACTGTACACGCTGGCACTGGTGCCGTATCGGTGGACGCTGTTCCCGCAGGTTCGGGCGCTCTACCTGCGTCTGCTGGGGGCCCGCATCGGCGCGGGCACCATCATCCACGACGTGCGCTTTTTCAACACGTACCGGACGGGCTTTCGTGGACTGGAAATCGGCCGCTACTGCTTTCTCGGCGAGGAGTGCCTGCTGGACCTGGCGGACCGCATCGTGATGTCCGACCACGTCACCCTGGCCGAGCGAGTGACGGTCCTCACCCATACCAACGTCGGCTACCGGGACCATCCGCTCCAGCCCTACCTGCCGTCCATCTCCGCGCCGGTCCGCCTGGAACGGGGCTGTTTCGTGGGCGTGAACGCGACCATCCTGCCGGGGGTCACTGTTGGGGAAGGGGGCGTCGTCGCGGCGGGCGCCGTCGTCACCGAGGACGTCCCGCCCTGGCACGTGGTGGGTGGCGTCCCCGCCCGCGTGCTGAAGGCGTTGCGGTAATTGGTCATTGGTCATTGGCTCATTGATTCTTTCTTCTTCGCCTGGGCCCAGCGGCTGGTATCGGCCAACTACCGGGCGGTCCGGCGGGCCATTCGGCGGGAGTTGGGTCCGCTGACGGGCCTGCGGGTGGTAGACCTGGGCTGCGGGACGGGAAACCTGTCGGACGAGTTCGGCCGCGCCATGTACGTCGGCGTGGACGTGAACCCCGCCTGCGTCCGCTTCGCCCGGCGGGCCACTGGATTGCCCTTCGTGGTGACGGACGTGACCGTTCCTGGCCTGCGGGATAGCGCCTTTGACGCCGCGATTGCCGTCGGCCTGATCCATCATCTGGATGACCGGTCGGCGGCAAAGTTTGTCCGCCAGGTCAGGCGGGTCTGCCGGGACGGCGCGCGGGTGCTGGTGGTGGACATTGTCCGGCCCCGCTGGTGGAACCTGCCGGAACGGGCGCGCCAGCGGTGGGCAGAGTGCGGGCGCTTTATCCGCACCCCGGATGCCTGCCGGGCCCTGTTCGTGCCGTATCTTGCCGTGGAGAGAACTTACCCCCTTCGCTCCGGGTTCCTGGAGTACCAGGTCCTGGTGCTGCGAGTGAAGAAATGAAAAGACGATATTTCTGGGAACCCCTTCTGATCGCCCTGCTGGGACTGGGCACGCTGGCGCTGGGGCTCTACCACCTGACCGCCTACCCTGCGCCCTGGTTTGATGAGGGCTGGTATCTGCACATCGCGCGGAATCTCGCCCGCTACGGCCAGTACGCCGTCCTGAGTTCCGAAGGCTTCCGCCATGACGACACCGCGCTGGCCGTTGCCCCGACCCTCTACCTGCCCATCGCGCTGGTCTTCCGGCTGGCCGGGGTGGGTTTGCTCCCGGCGCGGCTGGTCATGGTGCTGTACCTGCTGGCGACGGTGGCGGCCCTCTATCTGACCGCGCGACGCCTCTACGGTTATCCGGTGGCGGCCGCGGCGGCCTGCCTGTTCCTCCTCCAGGCCGAAGATGACCCCTTTACCGCCACCCTCTACCTGGGCCGACAGGCCATGGGGGAAATCCCCGCGCTCCTCTTCTTCCTGCTGGGCACCCTGGCCTTCCTGAGGGCTCTGGAACTGCCATCCTGGTCCCCCCAAACGTCCAGGGAGCGACCGTTGCCCCCCTCTGCGCTGGTCTCTGGTTTCCTCTTCGGCCTGGCTATGGTGACGAAACTCCAGTACGTCTTCTTCATCCCGCCCGCGCTCCTGCTGACGGCGCTGGCGGCCCACCTCTTCCTCCAGCGGCCCCTCTGGCGGCCGGCCCTCCTGGCGCTGACCGCAGGCCTGCTCACCCTGGCCGCATGGTACGGGTGCCTGGGAGTCCTGGTCGGGCGGGAGAACCTGGCGGCCATCCTCCGGGGGCTCTCGGCGGCCTCCTCCCCCCAGGTGCGCGTCTTCTCCCTGAACACCATCGCACAGGGAGGCAAGTTCCTCCTGCGGAGCAAATTTCTCGTCTTCGGGTTCCCTGCCCTCCTCTACGGGCTTGCCCAGGCCCTCCGCCGCGACCGCCGGGACACCCCCGCGCTCTTCCTGGGGGCGTTCATCCTGACCGGCCTGGGGTGGTACGTCGTCGCTTCCATCGGCTGGCCGCGGTACACCTACCCTTTCCTGGCGGTGGGCAATATCTTCATCGCCCGGTTCCTGTATGATTTAGGGGACGGTTTTCATCTGCATCCCCGTTCCCCGCACTTCCTGCGGGCGGTCGCCGTCCTGCTGCTCCTGCTTCTCCTGCCGCTGGCCTCCTTCCGCCTGGTGGCGCGGGACATCCTCTCCCCGCCCGACTCCGGCTACGAGGCCTTCACCCGCGCCATCCAGACGACCGTCCCACCCGGAAAGGTCATAGAGACGTGGGAATGGGAGTTGACGGTGGTGGACGACATCCATTCCTACCATCTCCCGCCCACGCCCCTGCTGAACGACCTGATCGCCCGCGTCTACTTCGGCGCGCCGGCCTCCCCCGGCGACTACCCGTTCCTGGCCTTTGACCCCGATTACATCGCCGTTGGCCGCTTCGCCCGCTGGACGGGGCTGTATCCGCCGTCCGTGCTGGAGATGTGCTGTCGGCCTGTGGTCGCCGTGGGGGAGTACGAACTGTTTGAGGTGACCCGCCCATAGCGCAGGGTTCATCCTGCACTCGTAACTCCTGCCCGGCCATGTCATTGCGAGCCGCCAGGGGCGGCGAAGCAATCTCAAACCCACTGGAATTCAGAAAATTCGTGAGGCCCGCGAGGGGATTGCTTCGGCGGCGATTGCCGCCTCGCAATGACAAGGGGTAGGTAATGATCCGCAATCAGCAAACAACTTGAGGTTGAATATGAAAAGACTCATTCCCCGCCCATCGGCACTGGTCTGTGTCCTGGTTTTTCTCCTGGCCATCGCTTTGGGTGCAGCCGGTCCCCTGCAGGCCCAGGATTCCCCCTGGAGTTCGCCGGTAGAACTGACTACCTCCCTCTCCCAGTGGGACTGGTTCCCCGACATCACGGCGGACGCCCGGGGAGACGTGCATCTGATCTGGCAGACTGCCCAGTGCTCTGCCACCTACAAGAAACCCTGCCTGATGTACTGGCGGCAGCGGGACGGCATCTGGCAGCCGCCGTACGATGTCTTTCTGGACCAGGGGGCCGGACAGTCGGCCATCCGGGCGGCCATCGCCACCGACCGGGTCGGGCGCCTTCACCTGGTCTACCTGAAGGACTTCCAGTACATCGTCTACCAGCAGGCCTGGATTTCGCACGCCAGTTCGGCCCGGACCTGGTCGGAGCCGCGGCGGCTGGGCGGGTTCGGCCACGCCTACTTCCCGGACATCGCCGTCGGCCCCGACGGGACACTGCACGCCGTCTGGACCGAGTCGGCGGGGAACAAAGCCAGCCCGGATTGCCCGTTGGGCGACTGCGCCGACATCTTCTACCGGCAGTCCACCGACGGGGGAGTCCGCTGGTCATCCCCGGTCAACCTCTCCCGCTCCGAAGTGGGGACGATGAAGGTCCACGTCCTGGCCGACGCGCAGGGGCGGGTGCACGTCTTCTGGGAAGAGGGTGGCGACCGCTGGGTCTCCGACCATCCTGTCGGCGTGGCCTATGCCCTCTCCGCTGACGGTGGGCAGACCTGGAGCGCGCCGCAGGTCTTCACCCACACCGGGGGTTTCCCCCGCCAGATGATGCTGGGCGTGGACGGGCAGGGGCAGATTGTCGCCATCTGGCGGCTCGTGCCGGGGGACGGCATCTACTACCAGGTCTCTTCGGACGGGCGGCAGTGGTCGGCGCCCCGGCGCATTCCGGGCATCTGGCCCGTGGAGAGCACCGCGGTGTTTGATGACTACGACGTCGCCGCCGACAGTCAGGGGCATCTGCACTTTGTCGTCTCCGGACGAAACTCGCCCACGGGGCAACAGGCCATCTTTCGCATAGAGTGGGACGGTTCCGGCTGGCTGACGCCCGAACAGGTCTCCCCCTACGAGGGGTACCCGGAGTTCCCCCGCATCGCGGTGGGATTGGGGAACACGCTCCATGTGGCCTGGTTCAGCAAACAGTGGCCCGGCTACGAAGAGGGGCAGGTGGTCCGGGCCTGGTACAGTGCCCGGGCTATCCCGGCGCCGGCCCGGACTCCGGCCCCCATGCCGACGCCGACGGAGACCCCACCACCCTCCACCCGGACTCCCTTCCCAACGCCCACTCCCTTCCCCACCGTCCCGCCGGACGCCGTCCGCCCCTTCAATCCGGCGACCCTCTATACCGAGGGAGACGAGGTGACCGGATTGCTGCTGGCGCTTCTGCCGGTCGCGGTGTTGATTGGACTTGTCGCGGTCATTTCCCGCGCCCGACGGCAATAAGCAGGACAACTGCTCGCAGTTATCCTGCAGGCTGAGGTTTTGTATGCGCATCCTGCTTCTGACCCAGGTTCTTCCCTACCCGCCCGACAGTGGGCCCAAAATCAAGACCTGCCACGTGCTCCACTACCTGGCCCAGCGCCATGCATTGTACCTGGTCTCCTTCATCCGCTCCGAGGCCGAACGGGAGCACATCCCGGTTCTCCGGAGATACTGCCAGGAGGTCCATACGGTCCCCATTCGCCGCTCCCGCCCGCGGGACGGACTGGCCTTCGCCCGGAGCCTGGCGGACGGTCGGCCCTTTCTGGTCGTCCGGGACGACGACCCCCGGATGCACCGGACCATCGCGGAGGTGATGGCCCGCGCGCCCATAGACGCCGTCCACGCCGATCAACTCACCATGGCCCAGTATGCCCTGCCGCTGGAAGGAGTGTACCGGGTCCTGGACGCCCACAACGCCGTCTGGACCATTTTCCACCAGATGGCCCGCCGCGCGCCCCCCGGACCCCGAAAGTGGGCCCTGGACCTGGAATGGCGGAAGTTGAAGCGGTACGAGGGGAAAATGGGCCGCCGGTTTGATGCCGTCACCGCGGTCAGCGAGGAGGACCGGGAGGCACTGGTGGAGGCAGGATGTCCGCCAGACCGGATCACTGTCATCCCCATCGCGGTGGATACGGAGGAGATTCGGCCCGTGGAGCGCGCCCCCGATGCCCGTGGGATTCTCCACATCGGGACGATGTACTGGCCCCCCAACATAGACGGCGTCTTGTGGTTCGCCCGGCGGGTCTATCCGCTGATCCGGGAGCGGATACCGGATGCCCTGTTCTTCGTGGTCGGCGCGCGGCCTCCGGAGGAGATTCGGGCGCTGGAGGAGGAAATCCCTGGTGTCCGCGTGACGGGCTACGTGGAGGACCCGACGCCCTACATCCAGCAAAGCGGCGTCTTCATCGTGCCGCTCCATGCCGGGAGCGGGATGCGGGTGAAGATTCTCACCGCATGGGCGTGGGGGATTCCCGTGGTCTCCACATCGGTGGGCTGCGCGGGCATCCCCGTCCATCCGGGGACAGACATCCTGATTGCCGACGGCGAGGTGGAGTTCGCTGCCGCCGTCCTGCGCGTGCTGGAGGACCGGGAGACGGCGGCGCGCCTGGCGGCGGCCGGCCGCCGGTACGTGCAGGAGCAATTTGACTGGCGCATCGTCTGCCGGAGACTGAACGAGGTGTACGCAGGAGTGGGAAGATGAGGATCAAGCGGTATCTCGCCTGGACGGGGCAACAGATAGACCGCCTGGCGCGGAACGTTCCTCTCAGCGTGACCGTCATCCTATCTCTGGCTCTGGCGGTGCGGCTGGTCTATCTGACGGTCATTGTCGGCCTGAACACTCCCCCTACCTACGATGGTATCGGCTACGATATGCTGGCGGTCCACCTGCTGAAGACGGGGACGTATGGAGTGGAACACCCTACTGCCTTTCGTCCCCCGGGGTATCCGATATTTCTGGCAGGCGTCTATCTGCTTTTCGGCCACTCCTATCCGGCCGTCCGGCTGGTCCAGGCCCTGCTGGATGCCGTCACCTGTCTGCTGGTCTACGCCATTGGGACGGAACTCTTCAGCCGTCGGGTGGGGCTTCTGGCGGCCATCGGGCTGAGTCTGTACCCGCTACAGGTCTACATGGTCGGCGAATTCTATTCGGAGACCGTTTCGTTCCTCTTCCAGGCGCTGGCGCTCTGGCTGGCGGCGCGCATGGTGCGGCGCCGGGAGTGGTTTTTCCCCCTGCTGGCCGGGGTCTTCCTGGCGGCCACTGCGCTGACCCGCCCCACGGCCACGCTGTGGCTGCCGCTGATGGTGGTGTGGATGCTGATCCGGCCGCTCCCCTGGAAAGCGCGCGGGCGGGACGTGGTGTTGATGATGGTGGGCCTGGCGCTGCTGTTCACGCCGTGGGTTGTCCGCAACTTCGTGGTGTTTGGGGAGTTCATTCCGGTCGCCTCGCTGGGGGGCGTGGGGGTTTGGGCGGGGAACAACCCGCTATCAGAGGGGGGCGGGATGCTCCCCGACGAGCGGACCTGGGGGGAGGGCGCGCCGGAATGGGGGTGGATGGGCTGGGAGGGTCTCAGTGAGACGGAGAGCAGCCGTCGGTTTATGGAACGGGGGCTGGCCTGGATTCGGGACCATCCGCTGGAATTCGCGGCCCTGGTGCCGCGCAAACTGCTGCGCCTGTGGTCGCCGACGTCCTTCGGCGTTCAGTTCTCCCGCCGGGCCAGTCCCTTACTGACCGCAGTGGTGCTCCCGCCCTATCTGGTGTTTCTGGCCCTGGCCTTCTGGGGGATGTGGCAGACCCGCTGGGGCTGGCGGGATCAGTTTCCCCTTTATGTCCTGGTTCTGGGCATCAACGGGCTGGTGGCTATCACCTACGGGGCCACCCGCTATGGGATTGCCATGGCTATGGCCCTGTGCCTGTATGCGGCAGCCGCGCTGGATGGTCTCATGAAGGAATTCGCCACGAATTTCACGAATTGACGTAACTACCTACGTGCCGACTAAAGTCGCCCGCCATAGGCCTTCGGCCTGCGGTCGGCCTGCGCCGACCGGGGGCGTCGGCGCAGGCCGACGCCCGGCACAGCGTGCCCAGGAAGGCTGATTTCCAATCAGCGCATAGCGGCAGGCCAATCGGGTAGGTAGTTACG
>Ga0197142_1004805_pt1 | contig 10786 bp, 10 predicted proteins | sample GBS60_MetaG_FD_148614 | JGI IMG/M metagenome (GOLD analysis project Ga0197142, IMG submission 148614) | Sediment microbial communities from Great Boiling Springs, Gerlach, Nevada, United States - GBS 60_MetaG | ecosystem: Environmental > Aquatic > Thermal springs > Hot (42-90C) > Sediment...
AAACTCTCTATGGTTAATTTTTTATGATCCTCTGCCAGGCGCTTAGGATGCTAGCAACTTTATGGAAACCCGATTAATTTCTTGAAATCTTCCAGCTTATCTGGCTGAAGTTAATTACCATATTTTTGATAGATGCTTAAAACCTTATCTGCATATGAGTAACCAACCTTCATGGGACCGTATGCTTTGAGGGCATCGCGATAGTTGCCGTACTTTTTCACCAATGAGGATAACATCCTACTGCCGTAATTGACATTGAATTGCGGGTCTTGTAGTTCTTCAATCGTTGGTCGGTTTGCAAAGCAGGGTCCATGGATGCATTGAAACTGGCTTGCTAACCCATCCCGCGGCATCACCTGCATTAATCCAACCGCTCCACTGTGCGAGTAGGCGAGAGGATCTCCGCCACTTTCGATCCAGATTACCGAGGCGATCAGATCTGGTGGGAGATCATGTTTCAAAGCTGCTGAGGTGATTAATGAGCACCATCGCCGTACTTTTTTAGGAAACAGGTTGCTCACCTGACACTCAACGGTTTCATCAGCCGTGACTGAGACAGGTAGAGCTTCGGGGATTTTAGTTGGCTGACTATCAGGAAGCACTTCCGGAGTTTGGGAAGAGTTCAAAATTTCTTCTGCCCGCGTTGGCATGACCATTTGACCGGTTAGATAATATCCAACCAGACAGACAAACAGACTTCCAATGAGGACTCCTTGGAAAACCAGTTTCGGGCCATTCCGATAGGAAATTTCAAACATGGATTCTTTTCCAAAGAAACTAACTCTTGACAAATCAGTACATTTGTTCTAGTATTATAAGCAAGAACAATTGTTCTGTCAATAGGATTACGTTTGATGGATTGGAGGTAAAAATGAACCAAACCTTGTTCAATCAATTTTCGTTTTCGGAGATGAATCATCATTTTCGCATCCGGCGTGGTCTTGCATTTGGGTTGATCCTCCTGGCAGCCTTGATTGCTTTCGAGGTTTTCAATTATTCAACAACCGAATTTGCCCTCTCCGATCTGTTGGGTGATTTGACCTTTGCCGGCGTTCGCTGGGCGACTATTCTGGCAATAGCCTTTTGTGGGATCGATTTTGCCGGTATTGCCCGCTTGTTCACCCCCAATGATACAGTTGAGTCCCCAAACGAGGTCTGGTATCTCTTTGGCGCCTGGTTGCTGGCAGCCACAATGAACGCCATGCTCACCTGGTGGGGTGTCTCGATTGCGATTCTAGAGCATCAGTCTCTGGGCAATGCAGTGGTTGATCGCCAGACCCTTTTACGGGTTGTACCGATTTTTGTTGCCGTTCTGGTCTGGTTGATTCGGGTGTTGATTATTGGCTCGTTCTCGGTGGCGGGGCAACGCTTGTTTAGCCAGGCTGAAATCCCATCACCTTCGCAACGCAAGCCGGCCATTTTACGCCCGATTAGCAATCCAAGCCGGGATTTAAATAACCGCCCAATTTCGGCTGCCACCCGCGGTTCTCGACCAATCAATGAAAATGAAGGCGAGTCAGTTCATACGCGCCCTGAGCCAACCTATCATCCGATTGCGATGAGCGGTCGAAGCAGCGCGACCCATCGCCCCCCCATTCCCCGTCAATAGGGATGAGTTTGTCATATCTGATTTTACAAGCAGGGCGTGTCTACATGCTTCCACACATTGGGCTTCTAAATAACAAAGACAATCCGTCCACGAATGCACCACGAATAGATAAACAACAATACCATTCGTCCATTCGTGAGAAGTTCGTGGACGGTCTCCGTGGACAGTCTACCTTGCCAAACCGACCCTATAGCAGATAATTACATTAAATCTTTATCGGGTAATGCCCGAATTCTTCGACCGCGTCTACCATTGCCAGGATATTCTCCGGTGGAACATCGTTCATAATCGTATGCACGGAAGCCACCATATAACCACCACCTGGAGCAAGGATTTCGATGACCCGTTTGACCTCCTGGCGCACCTCTTCCGGTGTACCATGGGGCAGGATGCGGTGGGTATCGATAGCCCCACAAAAGACGATATTCTTTCCATATCGTTTTTTCAATTCCGCCAGGTTTGCCATTTTCCCGGCTGAAGTTTGAATGGGGTTGAGGATATCGACCCCGATATCGATAAAATCATCCACCAGGTCAAAGACATCGCCATCGGTGTGGAAGAACACTTTGGCTTTGGTGCGACTTTTGATAAAAGAGATAAAGTCAGCATGGAATGGTTTTAGCATTTCCCGATACATTTTAGGGGAAATCATTAAACTTTGCTGGGTGCCGAGATCATCGCCGATTTTTATGATATCGAGGTTTTCGCCAGCTTCTTCAAGAAAATGCCCCATCAGTTGTTTACATAAGCTGGTGATCTTCGCCAGGAGAGCAATAGCGAAATCTTTATTTTTCACCATGTTATAGAGGAACTTATCCAAGCCCTGCATGGCATGAGCCCGCTCAAAGGGAAAGAGCAACCACGGTATGCCCATGATAGCGTAGCGATTTTCTTCCCTCAAGCGCTTTGCTTGTTCGCGAACATGAGCTACACGAGTTGGATCGTCCATATTCGGCCAGGGGTAGTTCTCAATTTCCTGGATGGTGGTTGCCTCCGCCAAAGGATGAACACCCGGAAACCACACCTCAGGCTCAATTTCGATCTGCCCGCTGCCCCAGTCATCGATAAAAGGACTGTGAGGTGGCCGATTTCGGTTGCGCTCATAGACAAAATCCGGAAAGCGATCGAGCACGCCGCGTACATCGGCGCCCAAACGCTCTAAAACCGGCTCATCAATTAGCGCTGTGCCGAGCTCAGGCCAATCGTAGATATACCGTTCTTCAGCTTCAAAATTCAGGAGTTTTTTCAGCCGTCGATAGGCAGGCATTTTGATCCCGGTGGCATTGCTGGCGCCAATCACAATAGGAACCCGGTCAGGTTCTTCGTGGTTGATCGCAGCGAGAACACGTTCGCGAGGAGTAAGAGCCATGCTAAATCACCTCTAATCGATAGAATTTGCTCTATTATAACGGGTATTGGTTTATTATGAAGTTCTAACGCCATGCTTCAGCGCATTTTTGGAGTGCTGAAGCCATGCTTCAGCAGTTTTGCTTGTGTAAAGATTATTGCGCAAGCGTGGCTTGCGCACTCCAATAGTGAGGCTTCCCTAATCTAAAAGCCAGAGCACAATAGAAGTGTTCCTAATCGAAGATTATGTTACAATCTCCGCGATGGTATTTGTTCAGGAGGTGTGCGATGAAAGCAAAACGCTCGATTGGACCTCATTCGATGAAGCTTCGTTTTTCTGGCTTAATGGTTTGCCTGATCTTGTCCGCTATGGCATGCAGCCTGTCCCTGAGCAGTGATCAGAGCGCCCAACATACTATGGTTGCCGCAAACCTGCAGGGGACGATTCAAGCTCAAGCTGCCACCCAAGCTGCTCTTGAGCAACTAAACGCCCAAATTGCCATCGAAGCCACTCAGGCTGCTCTGGACCGCTTGAAAGCCGAAATCGCTGCTCAAAGCACCCTTTCCGCTACCCAAATCGAACAACCATCACCCACCGGTGGAGAGCCTCCTACCCCAACCATTGAAGTTACCCCAACTGCGGAAAAACCAGAGGCCATTCTGCTAACCCAATTTTCTGGCAGTGGCTGGTCGTTCATCCAATCCTCCCAATGTAACGATCGACAAAAGGGATGCTGGTTGGGAACCGTAAAAACCAACCAATTCATCACGCTTGATGGAAAAGATCAGGTGTTTCTCGATCCGTCCTGGCCCTTCCCTCACCTCGTCTTTTGGACGCGGTATAAGTCTTTCTATGGTTTTACTTTCGGTTATGTAGAGCTAGATATCCAGGGAAGGGTCGGCTATACCCGCGTCCAATCCTTTGGTGGTACGAAAGACTACTGGGAGCGGGTCTATGTCCCCCTGATCGATTATGTCGGCAATACCGTTGTGGTGCGTTTTTACTTCCAGGGCCCTGACGGGACTTCACCGGACCAACCCGGATCGTTTACCTGGCTTTTGGAGGAAATTCAGATCACCCCCAATTTTCCAGAGTAGTTTGAAGGGTTCTGCTTTTGGCGTTCTGAGTGAGTGGTTGAGGGTTTTAGAAGGGTAAAACCTCTCGCAATCGTTCGGCGGCCTGTTCCGGGGTGATATCACGTTGCGCTTCGGCGAGCATCTCAAAACCAACCATGAACTTCTTGACCGTTGCCGAGCGCAAGAGGGGTGGGTAAAAATGGGCGTGCAATTGCCAGCCCAAAACACTTTCTTCGATGAACGGCGCGCCATGCCAGCCCATCGAGTAAGGAAACGAGATGCTAAAGAGCCGATCATAAGCGGTCAGTAAACGCTTCAGTATCTCTGCTAAGGTCCAGCGATGTGGTTTTTTGAGGTCGGTCAGGCGCAGGAAGGGAATTTTGGGTAAGAGCAGCGTCTCAAAGGGCCAGATTGCCCAGAAAGGGGTGATCGCCAGCCAGTATTCGTTTTCAACCACGATGCGCTCAGCAAGCTGCTGCTCGGCGGAAAGAACGTCCAACAAAAGTGGCCGCTGATGTTCTTGATAATATTGCGTTTGCTGCCGATGTTCCTTCATCACCTCGTTGGGGATAGCGTCTAATGCCCACACCTGTCCGTGCGGATGCGGATTGGAACAGCCCATGATCTCCCCTTTGTTTTCAAAGATCTGTACCCAGCGAAAGCGTTTGCCTAACTCGTTGGTTTGTTCAATCCAGACGTCCACCACACGGCGGATGTCTTCGACTTCCATTTCGGCCAGGCTCAAATCGTGGCGGGGTGAGAAGCAAATGACGCGACATTCGCCAGGTATGGTCACGGCGCGCAGCAAGGGGTGCACTGCGATCTCTACTCGCGGCGTGGCGGGCAACAGGGCACTGAAATCGTTGACGAACACAAAAGTATGGCGATAGTTGGGATTGCGCTCTCCATTGGCGCGCAGGTTGCGCGGGCAGAGGTAACATTGCGGATCATAGGTGGGCCGTCTGGCTTCCGTCACCCGTTCAACCTGACCCTGCCAGGGGCGTAAGGCGCGCTGCGGGGATACCAGTACCCATTCGCCGCTCAACGGGTTATAGCGGCGATGGGGGAGTTGACGGAAATCAATTTCCATGCTCAGGGAGCAGCACCTTCTCCAGGTCTAACAGGATCACCAGCCGTTCATCGACCTTTGCGATGCCAGTAACAAATGCCGAATGGACAAAAGCGGTCACAATCGGCGGGGGCGGTTCGATAGCCGCCTGGGGCAGGCGCAAAACCTGGGTCACCGAATCGACCATTAGCCCTATTTTCTCATCGTTGAACAGCACCACCACAATGCGCTGATCTTCGGTTTGTTCCGCAGCGGTTATCCGAAAGCGGCGTCGCAAGTCGATCACCGGCAAGACCGTGCCGCGCAGGTTGGTCACTCCAACCACATAGGGACGGGCATGGGGAACAACGGTAATCGCTTGTGGTTTGATGATGCTCTCCACCCGATCGATGGGTAAGCCAAAGGATTCACCTGCCAGGGTAAAGATTACCAGTTGGCAGATCTCTTCGGAAGCGGCTTCCCGGGTAACGAAGAAGTCACCCTCCTCCCCCTTTGAGCGGCCGTCACCCGCCGTTTTCTTTGTAGCTGATTCAGCCGGCATAGAAGGAGCGGATGGCTGAAGGCGGGTTTCTGAGGCGCTTTGAGAAGTCGCAAGATGGTGATCTGCCGCAGCGATGGGAGACATCCCAGAAAGTGGCTGAGCAGGCTTTGCTTCAATCCTTGCCGCAGCGGTCTCTTGAGCCTGGATTTCTCCTTCTCCAACCGTTGGGAGATCGCTTACCGGGCTTTGTGAGGAAACGGGTTCTGGCGTGGAGGCTAACGGGGTTTTTGGGGTGGCAGGTTTTGCCCTCCGAACGGGGCGAACGATCTCCCCTTCCGTCTGAGGCAACAGGGCTTCGCCAGCCGCTTCGTTCAAGGAACCTGGTGGAGCACTGACTTTCGATTTTGAGGTGGAAAATAACTTGTTGAGGGCCGATTCGATTTTTTTCTTTCGTTCGCTCATTGGATGTATTCCTTCTCTTGGAGGCGTTCAACAAGCTCCTGGGCAAGGGCGCGATACTCCTGACTGGCGCGAGTGCGGGGAGCGTAGAGAATCACCGGCTCACCGGTCATTGGGCTTTCGCGCAAGCGCGTGTCCAGACGAATGACTGTTTGAAGGAGATGCCCGGCGAAGTGCGCCTGTAATTCCTCGTAAACCCGGCGTGAGATGGCATTGCGGACATCGAACAAGGTGGCAAAGATGAAATAATCGAGGGATGGATTGGTGTGTTGGCGCACGGCATCGATGACATCTAACAAGCGCAACAAGCCCCGCAAGGCGAAATATTCACATTGAACCGGGATCAACGCCCATTGGGCGGCGGTCAGGGCAAGGATGGTCAGCATCCCCAGCGAGGGAGGGCAATCGATCAGGATGGCATCATAGCTTTCTTTTGCAAGGCTTTCATCGTCCCGTTGCAGCGGCAAGAGCCTTTGCAATCCGTGTAAAAGGGTCACTTCATACCCCTCTCTTTCGGTCAGGCTCTGCTCAACCGTTGCCAGACGCAGGTCGGCGGGCAGCAAGTCCAGGTTGGTCATAACGGTGGGAAGGAGCAGAGACTGAGGGTCGGTCGGCGGATCGGAGAGCAAGAGGTCGACGACGCTGACCTCCAGTTCATCCGGGTCAGTTCCTGCGGCAAGGCTCAGGTGACCTTGCGGGTCAAAATCAACCACCAATGTGCGCCAACCGAGCTCGGCAAGACAGGCGCCAAGCGAAAGACAAGAGGTCGTCTTGGCGACGCCTCCTTTTTGATTGCTGACGGCCAGGATCACGGTCATCGGACAACATCCTTGGACAGGTTCGGCACGCAGGGTGCTGCGATGGAGCAGGAAAATCAGGTTTATTTTATGCTAAAACCGGGTGATTCGGGAATAAAATCGGTGTAAATTTTTTCAGGGCTGAGTCACCTGGCCAATAAACAGCACGCTCCCGCTTTGCACTTCCCGGATCAGAAACAGGAACGGACGATTGACGGTCATGATGACCGGTTGCTCAGGCAGAGCAGCGGTTAACTCCATGATTACCGCCGTAGCCGCGGCGGCTTCGGTGCCGGCTTCATCCACGTTGACATAGGCTTTGTGCAACACTTCACCGATGTACAGATCTTTACGCCCATCCATACCTGAAAAATCTGCCTGATCTGGTTGGAATGCCGCCGGCATGCCTAAGGTAGATAGCGCATCGACCAGGCTGAAATCGGATTCCACCTTGAATTTGGGCAGGCTCAAGTTGACCATCTGGAACTGGCGTTGCGCCAACGCCTCGGTAAGCCAAGCGGGGTTGATCTTTGCCTGCAAGGCTTCGAACTGCCCGTCCGCCGGCAAGATCACCACCATTTCGATGCTCCCTCCCTCATAGGGCAAGGACACCAACTGACAATCCGTTCCCTCAGCGTAGAGAAGGGATTTATTTAACTTCATCATCGGAACAGTGATCTGCTCACCGTTCAGCAAGAAGAAAGGCTCTTCGCTCGTTGCCTCTTTCTGGAAAGGATATTGCCAGGCAGCGTTGAAATAGATGGCATTGGTCAGCACCAGGCGAGTTAACGGGTCGAGAGCGCCTTGAGGAATCAAATCCTGGATCTTCTGTTCTGTCTGGTCGCTGACCCATTGATTGATAACCTGACGAGCTGCTTCAGGGTTGGTGCTAAAATCTACCAACCGCAGGCCGGCGCCATAGTTTTGCGCCAGGGTATCCAGAAATTCGCTCAGAAATTCAAAGCCTTGTTGTCCCCACAGGGCGTTCGCAATATGCAAGCGAAAGCCCTGTCCTGCTTCACTTCCCTGCCCGCCTTGCGCCAGGGTATTAAGCTGTTGATCCAAAGCATTGAAGGCGGCGTGCAGGCGCTCCTGCGGCAGGCTGAAGTGCAGGGCGTTTGCCATCTCCTGCTCGGTCTCGCCGCGTGCGCCGGCATAGGTCATCGCCAAAGCAACTGAGATGCTATAGGGAGAATAAAAGAGGTTAGCGGTGTTTTCTGCGCTCAGCAAGCGATAAAGATTCAGCGCAAAAGCCGTGTTACCGGAAACAAGTTCGGCGAGGTCGGCGGAGGGGACGTTCGGCGAGAGATTGCGCGGTTTATCGGATTGGATAACTTCCGCCCGCACTACCTGAGGCGTTTTCAGCGGTGGAGCAGCGCAGGCAAAAAGACTGCCAAGCAGGATGCCAATGATCAGAAGGGAAAAAACACTTTTCATCGAGCGACTCCTTTTGATACGATTTGAGGTGAAGACGTCTTTCCGTTTTTGTTTGTTCCCTCTGGCTAGATTCCTACGCTTTGATATCAGATTCTTGGCATCGTGAAAAGTCAGTTCAGATAGGGATTCAACCGTTATAATAGAGGGGAATCCAAAAAGTGTCAAATGAACACAATCTGTCAGCTTCTCATTGGTGATTGTACAGAAACTTTAGACCGCTTGACCCAGACGGTTGATTTGACCTTTCTTGACCCCCCATTTAATCAGGGAAAGGAGTACCCCAACCATAATGACCATTTACCCGATGCAATTTATTGGGAATGGATGGAGAAAATTTGCCAAAAGGTTTTCCAGATCACTTCCAAACGGGGAGCAATCTATTTTATGCAACGGGAAAAAAACACTGAATTTGTCTTGAGGTGTCTGCGCAATGCGGGTTGGAACCTGCAAAACTTGATTATCTGGAAAAAACTAGCTTCTGCGGTGCCCAACACGAACAAGTTTGGGAAACACTACCAGATCATTGCCTTTGCCACGAAAGGAAAGCAGCCCCGTCTCTTTAACCGATTGCGGATTGATCCCCCCTTCCCCCCAATTATAAGCATGAGCGTGCCGAGGGAATGTATGTAACCGATGTATGGGATGATATTCGGGAGTTAACGTCCGGCTATTATGCGGGTGAGGAACCGTTACGGAATCCTGACGGCAGCCGCTTCCATAAACAGCAATCCCCAATTCAACTGCTCCTCCGCATCCTCTTATCGTCCTCGATGCCCGGCGATTGGATTTTAGACCCTTTTGCCGGCACAGGAACGACTCTAGTGGTAGCCAGACAATTAGGACGGAATGCGATTGGAATTGAAAAAAGCGAAGAGAATGCCCGCTGCATTCAAAAAAGGCTGGACTTTCCTCGCAAAGCTGACGACATTGAGCCATATTACAAAGATTATCGTTATACAGCCAATTTAGAACAGATTTGGGGAAAAGCACTGCATCCGCTTCCTACCTCAGCACAAGCACTGCAACTTTCTTTACTTTCTTCGGACCATCCGTGAGTTCGATTTATTCCTTTTTTGTATCAACCTACCATTACAAGTAGTATTGATGATTCGCTGAGAAAACCGTCCACGAATGGATCACGAATAAACGAATGATAGCACTATTCGTGTATTCGTGAAAACTTCGGGGACGGTCTGCCCGGCCAGGTAGAACCTATGGTAGGTAATTCCGATAATTCGCTCAAAAAACCGTCCCCGAATGCACGAATGGCAGCGCTATTCGTGCATTGGGGCAATATTCGGGGTCGTTTTCCCATCCCGTACAAAGGTTATGGTAGGAATTACCATTTGATGACATTTATCACATTCAAATTATCGAATATTTTGATTATAATCTACCCGGAAAGATCAAATTTGCGGAGGCATCTATGATTACGATTAAGGTGTTAGGGTCAGGTTGTGCAAATTGCAAGAAAGTTGAAGGGATTGTGCGGAAAGTGATCAGTGAGATGGGGCTTGAGGCCGACGTTATCAAAGTGACCGACTACAACGAAATTATGCAGTATCCCATTCTTTCCACCCCTGGCTTGGTGATTAATGAAAAGCTGGTCTGCTCTGGTCGCATTCCAAACCAGGCGGAAGTCACCACCTGGCTCGCCGATGCCGTTATAGAGCAGGAAAAAGCCGCTTAGCTGAGGTTTTGCAACGCCTCATACAGCGGGCGCAGTCGGTGATAAATTTGCAAATAGACGCGGCGGTAAATCTCGTCGTATTGTTCATGGCGTTTGGGATCGGGGTCAAAGGTATCGCCCAAGTGGGTCATCTCCCGAATGGCTGTGTCAAAATCGGGATGAAGGCCGATCCCGACGGCTGCATCAATGGCCGCCCCAAGTCCAGACGCTTCATAAACATGCGGGCGGGCGGTGGTTAAGCCAAAAATATCGGCTGTAATCTGCATGGCAGCCTGGCTCTGACTGCCGCCGCCAGCGATGCGCAGTTCCCGAATGGGGACACCGCTGCGTTTTCCAATTCTTTCGCTTCCCTCGCGCAGAGCGTACGCCAGACCTTCCAGAATAGCGCGGTAAAGATGGGCGCGCGTATGCGCGTCGCGAAAGCCGATCACTGCGCCGCGTGCTTCCGGGCCGGGAAAGCGCAAGCCCGGCGACCAGTACGGTTGCAGCACCAACCCCTCACAGCCCGGCGGAACAGACTGCACCAGGGCGTCGAAGAGTTGCTCGGCTTGCTTGCCTTGTTGCTCTGCCAGACGCTGTTCAAATTGTCCAAATTCCTGTTTGAACCAACTGACCATCCAAAAGCCGCGGTAGATCTGGATTTCGAGATTGTAAGCGCCGGGGATCGCCGATGGATAAGGGGGAATCAGCGGTATGGCTTCAATATATTTCCGATGGGTGGTGTTGATGGTCGCGGTCGTGCCGTAACTCAAGCAGGCAAGGTGAGGTTGCAGGCAACCCGCGCCAATGACTTCGCACGCTTTATCTGCCCCGGCCGCAA
>Ga0197142_1004807_pt1 | contig 10783 bp, 6 predicted proteins | sample GBS60_MetaG_FD_148614 | JGI IMG/M metagenome (GOLD analysis project Ga0197142, IMG submission 148614) | Sediment microbial communities from Great Boiling Springs, Gerlach, Nevada, United States - GBS 60_MetaG | ecosystem: Environmental > Aquatic > Thermal springs > Hot (42-90C) > Sediment...
GGCGCCGATGCCTTTGGGACCATACATCTTGTGAGCGCTGAGCGAAAGGAAATCCACCGGCCACGTTTCATCTGCCAAGTTCACGGGCAATTTGCCCACGGCCTGAGCCGCATCGCAATGGACGATGGCGCCATGTCGGTGAGCGATCTCGGCAATTTGGGCGACAGGCTGGAGGGTGCCTACCTCATTATTCGCCGCCTGCACCGAGACTAGCAGCGTCCGGTCATTGATGGCGGCCTCAGCCGCCTCGATGGAGACCCGACCTTGCTGATCCACCGGCAGTATGCTCAGCTCGTATCCTTCTTCCTGCAATCGCCGGCAAGGAAGCAGGACCGCTTTATGCTCGACGGCAGAGGTGACGATGCGCATACGACCTTTGTGGCGATGAGCGCGGCCCAGGCCCAGGATGGCGAGGTTATTACTCTCCGTAGCCCCGCTGGTGAAGATGATTTCACCTGGCTGGCAACCGATCAAGGTCGCCACCTGCTCGCGCGCCTCGTCAACAGCCCGCGCAGCTTTTCGCCCTTGGATATGCAGGCCGGTCGCCGGGTTGCCGTAAATCTCGCTGAAGTACGGCAACATGGCTTGCACGACGCGCGGGTCGCAAGGAGTGGTGGCGTTGTAGTCGAGGTAGATGGGGGACATGCTCGCATGTTCTGACTGTGCAGCGGGCGGGCAAGCGGGAAATTTCAGCCCATGCTCAATTTTGCACCACGCGGATTTCTTCGTCATACTGCCGATATTCGGCATCGAGCTGGTATAACTGCTCCCATACTAGCTGGCGAAGTTCAATCGCAGGTCGCAAGCAGTAGGTTTCAAATTCTTCTGGAGAGACTTGCCCATGCGGAAACTGCAGCTTCATCAGGCCGCTGGCGATCAGGCGCACCGCATCTTCGTTTCGTTTGTAACGCCTTTCGCCTACCAGAGTGATGGCGTTCTGAGCGTATTGATTGGCAGTCATGTCCTCGCGCAAGGCAATCAGAGCATCGCCAAAAAAGTCTGTCTTCAGTCCCATCCCCTGAGCGAATGAGTCGCCGCTCAGTTTACGCACCTTCCAACCGGGAATGATGCCACGCAGACGGTCAAGGAAGGCGGTTTCACGCAAGAATTCGGGCAGCTCTTTAACCAGAGGGGTGTTGATAGGACGCTGTTCATTATCGAGGAGGATGTTTGCCAGCATCACTAAACTGGCCGGGCTAGAGGTCTCGTACAGGCCACCCCGCGTCAACCTACCGTTGGCGAGAAAGCCCTTCAACCCGCCGACGATTTCTTCTGGTTTCTCGAACTTCAGAGTCTGGACCTCGTCCAGAACGACGACAGCAAAACGCGCCAGCAAGCCCCACTGTCCGCTGGCATTGTTGACGAACAGCACAGCGGGCGAGACGTTGCCACCGCTAACCAACCGTACGCGTGGGTTGATGTTTTCATAAAGGTAACTCTTGCCTGTGCCTTTAGGAGCAAGCTCCAAGAGGTGCAGGTTTTTCTCAACCAACGGGAGCAGGCGACAGAGCAGGTAGGTCTTTTCGCGCTCGTTAAATTTCCAAGGGTTGTAGCCCATCGAGTTCAAGAGTAAAGCGCGCCATTCTTCCACCGTAAAGGCAGCCCGCTTTTCTTTGTAGATTTGCAAGTTGACCGAAGCCTGCATCGGTTTGAAGGATGTCAGCGCAATTCCTTCCTGCGTATCGGTCAACTCCACCACCCCCCACATGCCATGTCTGAGCAAGTCGGGATATTGCTCCACAATCCCATCGGCGATTTGGACTTCGGGCAGCCCCAGCAATCTGAGCTGCGCCACACGCTCACGCTTGCGCTTAGTCAGAACCACCTCCACCTCAACCGGGGTCAGAACTCTGACGATCTCCCCATTAAGCAAGCGGTTGCGGATGATTTTTGAGTCCTCGGGCAAAGGGAGAAAGCGATTTGCCCAGACTTGGAGTTTCTCCAATTCAGCCGGTGTAACCGCTCCATCGCCTGGGATGACGCTCTCCAAAATCCACTCTGCTACATAAGCCGGCACACTGCGCCGATTCAGTTGACTGCTTGGCAGGCGGCGCTTGTCTATGGCGAGGCGGCCAAAGATAGTTTTAATCTTTTCATTGAGGGCTTCGGGCGTGAGGGAATCGCTCATAGATTCAAGTCTTTGAGCAGATCGTCAGGGCGGTCATACAGAACCTTGATTTCCAGATAGGCGCTTGTTTCTTTGGTAAAGGTTCTACCATTGGGCTGAACAAACAACAAGGAAGCCGTGACTTTGCCTTCCGCCGATTTCGGCGGCCAGGGCGTAAGCGACTGCTTGAATTCACATGGACTGAGAGGTGAAATGTGCCGGTTGACGTTTACCGTAACGCCGTGGGAGAAGCGAATTTGGCAGCATTCCAGCGTCAGCGGGCTTGGGTTGATAATAGAAACGGACACTTCGCCGCTCATCTCGGCTTCGCCTGCGCCGCTGAGGGTAATTTGAGGTTCGACGGGCTGCACATCGCGCTGAAAGACAAACCACGGAACGATGACTTCTTCTGGGAACAAGCCGCCGTGCGGATAAGCGTCCGGCCCATTTGCGGTCGCAAAGCTGGCTTCGCCCCAGGCCAGACGCAGGTTGTATGCCACACCGAAGCGCTCGCCGTACAACTCCACCCAGCCATTCTCTTCGTTGATGTCAAAGCCGGTTTCAGGGAAGGAACGCTGGAGATTACCCCATGCCGCGCGCCCATGCGCCTGAAATCCTGGTTCGACGACGAGTTGACGCGGAGCGCGCGGATTCAGCAGCCGCCCGTGATCGCTGGTGACGAGGACGTTCAAGGGAATGTTCGCAGGGATCGTTTGGACGAGTTCTTCGATTTCACACAGGATGGACTGAAGTTCTGCCCGAACTTGCCGCTCACGCTTCTCTTCTTTCTCGAAGTGATAGGCTTTATCGGGCTGCTCCACGCGCCAGAACCAGACCTGCCCGGCGGCAGCTTGCTGGAGATGATTCTTCGGGGAGGAGTGATCGGGAAGAATTTCCCCCACGGCAGCCGTCTGCGGAGCATGAATTGGCGGAACGCCTTTCAGCAGGGCTTCTTTGGCAAATTCGGTGACGGTAGGCAAGGCGGCGAAGCAATATGTTTTCTGCAGCAGACTCAGGCGCGGAGCGCGGACAGAAAGTTCCTGCACCAGCCACTCGGCATCCCAGGCGGGCAAGCCGTCCAGGATGATGCACAGGGTCAGGGCGTTGGAATCGCTCAGACGGGCAGATTTTTGGAAGGCCAGATGTTCACCCCCGATCAGCCAGCGCGGGTAGCGTTTGAGCAGCCAGCGGGCAAAGGTTCGGGCGTGTTCAATTGCAGTCCGGCTGGCATTTTCATCCCCAAATTTCGCCTGCCAGCGGCGGTAGGGCAGGTATTCCTTCTCGAACCATGCCAAGACAGCAGTTTCGTCTTCCGGCAGGGGAGCAGGGACGGGGGACGGCAGATGTTCTTCGAGCGCAACCAAATCGGACGGATCAATGTAAGGCTGAAGTTGTTGAAGCGCGGCGCGGGTGAGTTGGTGTGAATGCTGGCGATAATACTCTCTCGTTTGGCGTGCTAATTCCTGACGCAGAGCCAATGAAAGCGGGAAAGACAGCATCTCGGCAAAGAATGCGCCGTTCGTGGCAATGATGCGCTCCATCCAGGCTTTCGTGATTGTGCTCCGCCAGCGAGCGGGCAGTTCAAGCGGAAACTCGCCCCAGGCATGAGCAGCACCTTTCTGCGCGCCCAACCAGCGCAGGAGCAATTCTTCTGCCTGTGCAGCGTCCGTAGCGTAATAGAGTTCTTTGATCGGTGATTCGCCTGCCTGCGCCCTCATTTCGGATGCAAATTTTTTCAGAATAACGGCTTCGGCTTCGCTGGGGGGATGTTCTAGCAGCCAGAGCAGCCACCGGGCGGCGTGTTGAGGAGAAGGATTGGCCTGCCACAGTGCATAATCGGCGGGAAAGCAGGCTTTCAGGACGGAGACCACAGAGAGTTCCCCGCTGGCGAGATATGCATGCCCGATTTTTTCAGCCAGCTCTCTGGCCTGTTCAGCAGAAAGAGAGAAGGCGCGCCGCAGGACGGCGCGTGGCGATTCGATGACTTTGGTTGGCACGTTGCGCAGCGCGTAGAAATCCTGCGCCCACTGACATAGCCGCGCCCCGCGAATCAAGAGCGATTGACCGGAGACAGCGTGGCGCAGAAAATCCACTTCGCTTTCGACGATCTGAACGCCGTGCGGAGCGGGCAGGTCGCCTTCGGGGTCAAGCAGGACAGCAGCGGTCATGGTTCCTCCACCATTGCCTGCAAGCGTCGCAGGCACTCGCGGCGGGCTGGCGGGTCGAGTTCGACAAAGAGCAACTCAATTTTGCGTATGCGGTCTTTGTCGAGCGCCTCGTGGATGTTCTTCTTGACCTGTTCCAGTTTCGCCGCATCACCAGCGGAGAGAAAAGCAGGTGGATTTTGTGCCGTGTGCAAGAGTGTATGGAGTTCTGAACCCGCTTCGTAGCGGTTAACTAAATCTATCAGCCACTGTTGAGCTTCCTGTTCTTTCTGCCGCCGCATTTCAGCCAAACGTTGCTTCTTGCTTTTCAACAGATCTACCTGACCTGACCCAAGCCAGGAGGAGAATTCAACTTCTAGGTTCTTGATCTGCATATCTTGAGCTTTCAAATCTTCTGGCGAGCGAGCAGGCATTCTCTCTAGCTCTCCAAGCTGCTCGAAAAATCTTTCTAACCACTCAAGTCTTTCTTTAATGGCGGTTAAGGACTCATAAAGCGGTGTTCCCTGAACTTGGTCAAGGTTGCGAAGTAGACGCTCTCTTTGTTGACGCACCACATCTAACGTCCTTGCGCTTTCAAGAATCTGAGATAGCATTTGCGGCAGTTGCTCGAATTCTTGAATGCGGCTTTCTATTTTATCTCGCTTTTGCTGGCGAGATTTCTCGGTCTGAGGTGACAGACTCTTGAACTCCGCCAGCCTATCTCGATAGCGATACAAATCTGCCAGCCCGGCGGATTCCGCCATGCTCTCGATTTCCGCAATGGTGCTCTTTTCGCTCTCAAGTTGCTTAAGCTCATCATAGCGCCGGCGAAGCGCATCCAGAGCAGTTTGCACGCGCGCACGGAGCTCCGGGTACTTTTTTAACGAGCCCTGCGCCTTTTCCAGTTGGGCTCGATGGGATTTGTAATCGCTCAGGTCGCTTAACTGGGAACATCGCTCGCATAAAATCTGCACTTTGTGCTCCAGGCGGTCTTCCCACTGTTTTTGCAGTTGCTCGGGCGCGGCCTGGGAGGGAACGACCAGAGTAGGCGGGATCAGTTTATCCAGGTCCAGTCGCAGGGAGATCAGACCTTCAACATCCGCTTTGGCGAACTCGCTCAGCCATTTAGTGACTTGGGAATCATATTCCTGCACGGCCGCAATAGCTTCTTTCAGCCGGGGAGCGCAAGCTTCTATAGCCTCATGGCGTTCAGAAGACAGGCGGGGGTTTTCCTGCGCTTGCTCTAGCTTGGCAAGGGCTTGTCGCGCCTCTGTCAGGCTGAAGGGCTGGCTTTGGCGAATTTGCTCTAGGATGGAATCCACCTCGGCGAACATCTCGTCAACATTGATGCGGCTGATTGCCAGCGGATTGGTGACGATCAACCGGTCGAGGAAGTCCTTTGGGCTCCTGGTCCCGTCGAAATAATTCTTAAAGTCCTCTGGCGAGACAAGTTGCCCACCCAGTGAGATGCGGATTTCGCGGCGGCGGTAGCCGATCCAAGCGGCCAGCAGCAGCGTCAGGGTGTTGTAATCGTGACCATAAGGCGGGTTGAGCAGTTCCAGCAAGACATCACGGGCGCGGGTTTCTTTACAGCCGGGTGGGAACGCGGCCTCTAGCCGGTTCCAGGCTTCGCGCAGGGCAGGCGAGGTTGGCGGCTCGATAGCAAAAGTTTGAGCTGATAGCAAACCCCATCGCTTATCCAGATAATCTTTTATGATTTTGAATTGAATATCTTGTTTCCCCAAACCGGCCAAGGTTCCAGCGATTGCATCACTTAACAACCCAAGAGCTACTTTATGAACGGCTTCACGCAGTTTATTAGGGCCTTTTCCACTGATAGTGTATTGAGTATAAAAATCCACCCTATGCGCATAAGCACTACTATAAATTTTCTGCAGAACATACTTAAGGGGCAAGTTCTTTTGAATTTCAACAGGTGTCCGATAGACCTGGGGAAGCGCAAACTCATAAGCTTGTCGAGGCAAGTCTGCATAGTGTTTTGGGTCAACAAATATGTTGAAATTCCGTTCAAAGTCACTTTGAGCGCGCCTGCTTTCGTTCTCGTAGCCGATGGTGCCGATTTTTTCGCGCTCAGCGCCCCCCAAATTCTCCACAGCTTTCTTGCGCTGGGCAGCCTGAAGCAAACCGGGAGCGGGTTGTTTGGGCAGTAGGATGACCACTGGTAGAGGATGGCGGGCTTCGCCAATCGCCTCGTCCAAGACCCGTTGAGCGTTCTGGCGCAGGTGCCTTTTCTCTTCTTCGGTCTGCGCCAACAACCAGATGACCAGACCGCGCGCGCCCTCTTCGATGCCGCTCAGCCCAGCGCGATAGGGGGACAACAGGCTTTTGAGCGTTTCCGCGGTAAAGAATTTTTCGGTCAGGACGACCTGACGCGGTGCCCAGTCGTCAGCGTGTCCAAATTGCTGCGGCACTTCCAGCTGCGGAATCTCTTTAGCAATTTCATCCAGCAAGGCGCGGTCGTCTATCGGTGTTTTCTGAACCGCCTCCTCGATGATTTTATCGGTTTCCAACGAACGCACCCCGGCGGGCAGCAGGAAGAAGACGTTGTGGTGTGGGTCGAACTCGATGACGCGACCCTTCTTGTTCATTTCGTCCAAAAGATCGTTCAGCCGCTCCTCGGTCAATCCGGAGAGCGCGCTCAGCAATTCCAACTGACTAGAACCGCTGGCTTTCTTCCTATCCAGGGCGCTGACGGCTTGTTGAAGCAGCAGGGCTTTGAGCGCGGCGCGGTGTTCCTCATTGAGTGGCATGCGAGCGTTTTGCAAGGCAGCCTGATAGGCTTCATACCACTTTTCGGAAATCTGCTTGCCGAAGAAATCCACCAGTTCGATGGCGAACACGAAGTTGGGTTTGTTGTGTTCCCGTTCGGCAGGTTGTTGGGGCAGCCCCTTCTCCCAAAGGTCGCGCACGAAGTGCAGAGCAGTGCGCGGGTTTTCGCCCGCCCCGGCCTCGAAGGTGTGGTTCGAGAGGATAGCCGTCGTCAGTGGATGCAGCGGGAAGCACCCCTTGACGACAGTTTCCATCTTTTTGTCCTCGCTCCAGCGCAGCGTTTCATCATACCGCTGAAAGAAGTAGTCGGTAAGCATTTCGCGGTTGCGGGACATGGCGGCGCGGATGGGCTGATTCCGCAGCCAAATCTGCCAGGCGTTTTCGTCTTGTTTCAGGTAGGAATCCAGCACGCCCTCCATCAGCGAGAACAGGCGCATGCGTTTGTCTCGAGGCAGGCGGTCGAGCTCCTTCCTGACGTCATCCCGCCGCGCGCCCTGCGCATACGTCTCCAAGACGCTATCAGGGTCAATCTGGGTGAATCCCAGGAAAACGCTCTTTCCCTGCCGGTCGCTGATCCCGTTGAGCAACTCTTGCAGTTTCCCCGCTGTGCGTGAGGCAGCGTATTTTTGCAGGAACAGGCTGAATTCATCAAACAAGACCAGCAAGCCGCCCATTCCCTTCGGCACACAGACTTCGTCCACTGCCCACAACACCAGGTCTTTCAGGCTGACTTCGCGCCCGAAGTCGGGATAGGCGCCGGTCAGATGCTTGAAGGTCTCGCGGATGAGTTCGTACGCGCCATTTTTGCGCACGTCCTGCTGCAACGAAACAAGGTCAGTGTTGTGAGCGGCAAGAAACGCTTCGGCTTTCTGGCGCGCATCTCCACTCAGTCCACCCAGCCAGGCTTCGGCGCGGGAGTGCCAGAAAGGCAGTTCTACGCCGCGCGTGCAGTCATGTTCGCTCAGCGCCTGTTCCATCGCTCGCAGGAATCCCTCCTGCAGGTCGTCGAAGCCATCGCCGCGCAGACGGACGACGAGAAACTCGCCCTTGCTCTGTTTGAACTCGCGATAGCCGCTGAGCGCCGCCGGGTTGTTGAGCGCCAAGCCCAAACGCTCGAAAATGATGCGAACTTCTTCAGACTCTGCCGGGCGGGAGAAGAAATTCGCCAGCGTCAGCGCCAGGTGGCTTTTGCCGTGCCCGAAGTTGGCGGTCAGCACGAGGCGATTTTCGACGCGCTCCAGCATAAAAGCGTCTTTCAACATCCTCAACACCTCTCCGGCAGATACATCGCGCCCGGCAAGGCTTGTGGATGGTGCGCTGACCGTGAAAATATAGTTGCGCAACAGCTCGCGGTTGAGTGTGGGATTGTCGTAATCGCTCAATTGAACATCGGAACGGAACGCGCCATGTTCGTCAATGTGCACCAGATCTTTGATGAGCATGAGTCCCTCCTATGAAGTGAAATTCTACAGGCTGCCCTGCGCAATGAGGGCAGCATAACGTTGCATAAGTTGAGGCGGAAAGAGCGCGTGGGCGTCTTTCGGCAAGGTCAAGACCAGTTTCGAGCGCGGATAGGGCAAGCCTTCCAGGGCGGCTTGCCAGAAGCGTTCGCGCTCATCCACTTCCAGCCCTAGCAAGAGCAAATCAACGGTATGGACGAGCAGGCAGTCGCGGGCGTATGTGCCAGCCGTCAGGACGCGCAACAGGTCGAGCAGTTTTTGATGCCCGCTCGGCCGGGTGAGGCCGGAGAAACGCGCCCCGGCGGGCAGCCGCGCCAAGTACATTTCACGCGCGTCCAGCGGATGCAGATCGAGCCGCGTTGCCAGCTTTATTTCGTGCCCCAGATGGTCGTGCGGCAGCAGCCAGACGCCCACCCCAGCGCGGGCACCGGGTTGACGGAGTTGTTGAACAAGGCTGCGGATGTCCATCTTCGTCTCCGGGCGGCAGGGTTGGCTCAGGCGTACAGCCTTTCGAGGGCGAATTCGAGGCTGGGTTGAAGCAGGACGACCTGATAGGGGTGTGCAGTGCGATACAGGTCGATCATGCCTTCCTGCTTGAGTTGAACCAGCAGTTCGGTGAAGCCCCTTTCGCCCAGCAGGAACACCCCGGCGAAGTTTTCACCACTCAGGTTATCGAGATTGACCGTCAGTCGTTCGCCGTAGTGCGCCTGCCAGTATTCGGCCAAGGCATAACCCAGCGCCCAAAGCGGAGGGGGCGGCGGAGCAGGGACGCGATAGGTTCCCTGTTGTGTCTCTTCTAACAGCCCTAGCCGCTTGAGCCCATCGCTCTTAAGATAAGTGCCGATGAAGACAGTGACGGTGCTGCGCACGGAACGCGGTGCCGGCTCTTTGCCTGCTTCGCGGTGCAGGAACTCGCTGAGGTCGTTGATCAAGTCGGAAGAGGTAAAAGTATTTCCCATTAAAAAGCGTCGCACGACCAGGTGATGCCAGAAGGCAGTCGGGCCGTGGGATGCAGCCAGGTGATAGTGCAGCAGCCACTGGGTGCCGAGTCTTTCTAGGGCAGGGTCATGCCCAGCGGCGAAACGCCCAAAGGGGGTAAGTCGGCTTTTCTCGTCCAATAGGCCGGCTCGATAGGCGTAACGCGGCATCGCTTCTTGATAGATTGTGCCCAAGTCAGTATGCATTGCCAAATCTTCTTTGTTGAATCCTGGTTTTTCTTGAGCAAGTTGTAATACTTTGGCTATGGATGGGCGCGACAGTGAAAATGTTCGATGAAATGTCAGGCCGACGCTTGCTGTCATTTTACAAATGGCATATCAAGCAACTTTCGGTTTCTAGTTCTTCAGAGGCAAAAACATTTAACAGAGTCATGTTGTCTTTCGATTTAAGTTGACGTTCTTTACGCCGCTCATGCTCTTCTAAGATGGCTTGTTGGCGTTCTGGAGAGCGCAGCTCTTTGAGGCTCTCTGTAGGATTCCAAGTGAATCGTTCGCCCGTTTCTGGATTTTCCTTTTCATAGCTTTCGGCCTTTTCATATAGATCGGGATGGTTTCGCAAGAGACCAAGCCACTCATTCTTCTGCTGAAAAAAGCAAAAATAGCAGCCAGAACGAGAGCGCCATTGATAATATGCAGGCAAACCCAGGCCGCTTTCATTTAAAATTCTCAAAACATCATCTTTTTTAATTCCATCCTCTATAAAGGGATAATGCGCAATGATATTAGGTTTCGTCGAGATATAACCTTTACGATACGATTCATCAGCGCGAATTCCGATATAGTTATGACAAATGCTGTCTCCAATATATTCTTCAAAAGGTTTTATTTTGAGATATTCTGTGCACCAGCGTACTTGGCTGGACGGTAAAAAGCCTCCACGCGCTTTTAACATACTGTCAAAAGATTGGCGCGCTTTTAGCCTTTTGATTTCTTTCCCTAAAAAAATCTCCAACTTATCCAGATACTCATAAGTTTCGGGAAGCTCCTCACCGGTATCGCAGAAGACGTATTCCAGTTCAGGGATGCGGTCGCGCAGATAGATTGCCAAGGCAGTGCTGTCTTTACCACCGGAGAGCGAAACAATGTGACGCGCAGACGGTCGTGATGACATCAGAACCTCCCTTATTCACAAACAGCCACATACGGCTTATTTTAACTCTCTGAGCAATTCGCGCAAGGCGGATCGCAGGACTTGTGGGTCCTCGTTCAACCCCGAAAGGTAAGCGTTGATCTGTTTGGCGACCTGCCGACTTCGAGTTTGCAATTCGGCTGGAAGGCCGTCAG
>Ga0197142_1004808_pt1 | contig 10777 bp, 5 predicted proteins | sample GBS60_MetaG_FD_148614 | JGI IMG/M metagenome (GOLD analysis project Ga0197142, IMG submission 148614) | Sediment microbial communities from Great Boiling Springs, Gerlach, Nevada, United States - GBS 60_MetaG | ecosystem: Environmental > Aquatic > Thermal springs > Hot (42-90C) > Sediment...
AAGCACTGATAAATTCTTTAATTCACAGAGATTATTTTAAGTTTAATGTTCAGACTCAAATAAAGATTTTTGATGATTACATCTGGTTTTATAACATTGGTGGTCTTCCAGAAGGTATAACCCTTGAAGACCTTAAAAAGCCACATTCATCGGTCCCGAGAAATCCTCTGATAGTTCATATCTTTTATCTTGCAGGACTCATTGAAGAAGTTGGTTCAGGAATTGGAAGGATAATGGATAGTTTAAAAATACAAGGCTTACCAGAGCCAGAATTTAAAGAAGAAATGGGCGGATTTTCTGTAAAATTTTACAAAGATATTTACACAGAAGAAAATTTAAGAAAAATGGGGCTGAACGAAAGGCAGATTAAGGCGGTTAAGTACATTAAAGAAAACGGAAAAATTACAAATAGAGAGTATCAGGAAATAAATGCGGTCTCTAATAAAACGGCTTTTTTAGAGTTATCTGACCTTGTAAAAAGAGAAATTCTGTTAAATATAGGGAGCGGTCGGAATTTAGCATACACTTTGAAGGTAATGAAAAAGTAATGCCAGAGTAATGAATGTAACGATAAGGAAATGAAAAAAGGATAATAGGTATGAGTTGGCAAAATATAGATGTAATGGTGATTCCTGTCATTAAAAAGGCATTTAACGAGCATTTGCTTAGCGAATTTGGTGATTATTGGAGATTTTTGTGAAAGAGACACAAAGGAGACATAATAGCGATAAATGAACAATAAAAGAGCATCAAAGAGACAAACGGCTATGCTGAAATTACGCTGGGAAACTGTTTTTAAGGAAACGGAGATTGGCGAAATACCGAGGGATTGGGAGGTAAAAGAATTAACTAATATTTTATTTGAAATTACAAAAACAATAACACTAAAAATAATAGTAACCTTTAACTTATCTATCAGCCAATTTTTTTATGAAATGATGAAGATTCATATATGTTTTATAAAAAACAAGCTGGTGTATCCATTAATACAAAATATAATTTTATATAAAGGTGCAAAAAATTAAAACTTTTATATTGATAAATTTATAAAAACAATCACAACTTGTAATCTTATGGTATTAAATATAAACTTGCTAAAAAGATAGTTTAATAAAAATAATTATTTAAATGGAACTCAAGGAACTATTAAATAAAAAAGCAAAAATACCATCTCAATTTTCTGAACCCGTAAGAGTAGAGGATATAGTAAATCTTGGTAATCGCTACAAATTAAGAGTAAGGAAACTAGATGGACACCTTGAAGAGATAGTTATTACGGATGAAGAGATACAAGAAATCCAAGTGATTTCTCAAGAAAAAAATACCTTCGTAGATGCAAACAAACTCATGCTTTTAGTTGAGTCCTACCGAATTAAATATGCTTATTCTTACGACCCTTATTTTGCAGTTAGCTTATCTGGTATCCAAACATTACCTCATCAAATAGAAGCAGTTTATGGAAAGATGCTTCTTCAGCCAAGGCTTCGTTTCCTTCTAGCTGATGACCCCGGTGCAGGTAAAACAATAATGGCTGGTCTTTATGTAAAAGAGATGAAATTGAGATATGCAATAGAGAAAATTTTGATCATAGTACCAGCTAATTTGAAAATACAATGGCAGGACGAACTTCTAAGATATTTCAACGAACACTTCATTATAGTTGATGCTGAACTTGACAAACAGCAGGCTGTGAATATCTGGCAAAAAGAAAACCAGATAATCACTTCTATCGACTATGCAAAGCAGGAAGAGGTGAGAGCAAGAATATGGCAACAAAACTGGGATATTGTGATAGTTGATGAAGCACATAAATGCTCAGCTCATACCAAAAGGAGAAGCGATCGCTCACCAGAACGTGAAGTAACAAAGCGTTATCAACTAATAGAAAAATTAGCTAGTAGACCAAGCCATCTATTGCTTCTGACTGCTACGCCTCATTATGGTGATGATGATAGATTCGCACATTTTTTGAGATTAATTGACCCAGATGTCTTTCCAGAACCGCATAAGTTCCCAAATGAAATAAATAAAATAAAAGATTTGATTTTCCCCGATAAAAACAATCCCTGGATTTTAAGACGACTAAAAGAAGATTTATGCGATTTAAATGGTAGACCACTATTTACAAGGAGACACACTACAACCATTTCATTTAAATTGGGCATTGAAGAGTATGACCTTTATGAATCTGTAACAAATTATCTTAATAGATTTTTAGCAATTCAGGGCTCTGGCCGTGTCAGACAGAGTATCACATTGACGAGAACTGTTTTTCAACGAAGGCTTGCAAGTTCAACCTTCGCCATTTATGAAAGTCTTAAAAGAAGACTCCAAAAACAAAAAGATTTCTTAGATGAACTGAAGAGTTTGACACCACGGGAAAGATATAAATTATTAGAAAAGCGTAGAGGGATTAAAATAGATGAAGAAATGGACGAAGGGGATATTGACGAGCAAGAAAAAGATAGACTTATAACTGAATTTTCGTGTGCCTGGGAGATTAATGAACTAGAAGAAGAGATTACATACTTAAGGGAACTTGTAGAAAAAGCAAAGAATGTTTATGAGAGAGCACCAGATACCAAATTGAAAGCATTAAAAGACTGTCTTGAAAGGGCTGAATTTAATGAACTTAAAGATGGAAGGGGGAAACTTCTAATTTTTACAGAACATAAAGATACCCTGTCATACATAAAGGGAAATATTGAAAGTTGGGGATTTTCTACCTGTGAGATCCATGGTGGAATGGATGTTTATCAACGAAAAAGAGCTCAAGAAGAGTTCAGAACATCAGCACAAATTTGTGTTGCAACAGAGGCAGCAGGGGAAGGAATAAATCTCCAGTTTTGCCATCTTGTAATAAACTATGATATCCCCTGGAATCCAGCTCGTCTTGAGCAAAGAATGGGAAGAGTTCATCGCATAGGGCAGAAAAGGGATGTTTATATATTTAATTTTGTGGCTGATGAATCTGTTGACGGGAAACCAATTATTGAAGGAAAGGTCTTAAAAAGATTACTGGAAAAGCTCGATAGAATGAGGGCTGTCTTGGGTCAAGAAAGGGTTTTCGATGTAATTGGGGAAATTCTTTCTCTTAATAATGTAGATATCGCTGAAATTTTGAGGGAGGCAGCATATAATCCATCTCGACTTGAAGAATATCTTGAAATCATTGAAAATATCAATCCTGAAAAATTAAGGGAATACGAGAAAATGACAGGTATTGCTTTAGCCCGTGCATATGTGGATTTTCCTTCTATCCAGAAGAAAAACTTTATTGTGGAAGAAAGAAGACTTATGCCCGAGTATGTAGAAAGATTCTTTAAAAGCGCAGCAGAAGAAGTAGGATTGAAAGTTGAAAAAAGAGCAGATGGATTATTAAAAATTCCAAATGTCCCAGCCCCTTTTCGCTCAGATGAACTTGAATCTGTAAGAAGATTTGGAAAACCTGAAACCGAATATAAAAAAGTTACATTCCACAAAGAAGATTTAGAAAAAGACCAGCATATAGACGCCATCCTCTTAAGTCCAGGACATCCCCTTTATGCTGTTGTAGATGAAAAGTTGCTTGAAAAATTAGAAGAATTTAAAGGAAGAAGCTCCATTCTTTTAGACTTAAGCGCATCTAATACCTACTGGCTTCATTTTTTAGAATTTAGCATTGTCGATGAAAAAGGAAAAACAGTTTATAAAGAATTATCAGCAGTAAAAGAAATTGCTGATGGAAAATATGAAATGCTTCAACCAGATATTATCCATGATTTAAGTCCTTTTCCAGAAAAGATTGAAAATCTTGCTGAACTTAATATAGAGAAAGTTGAAGATTATCTCAGGGGAAATTATCAGATTGAAAAAAGAAAAGAAATACAAAAAGAAAGGCAGGAAAGAGCAAAAATTATAAAAGATTATCTTCAAAAATCTTATGATGAGAGGATATTTGCAACACAGAAAAAAATCATGGAAGCAAAGGCTGAAAATGATGAAACAAATGCACAAAGATTGGAAAGGGAACTTGATGAATTGGAGAAATCAAAAAAAGAAAAGATTGAAAATGCCAAAAGTATAGAAATAGTTCGCACAGGACCAATTAGCCACATTGCCTCTTTCTATGTTTTACCACCAAGTGAAACTTCAGAACTTTCAAGATTTTTAGAATCAGAAGAGGAAAAAGAAAAAAGCGAAAAAAGAGCAATGGAGATTGTTCTTGAATACGAGAGGAAAAGAGGTTGGGAGCCAGAAGATGTATCTAACTATAAAATTGGTTTTGATATTAGAAGTCTGAGCCCACCAGAATCAAAAACTGGATATAGAGAAGTGAGAAGGATTGAAGTGAAGGGAAGAAGGAAAGGGGAAAATATCCGTTTAACGGTTAATGAATGGCTCAAAGCAAAGCAACTAAAAGATACCTATTGGCTTTATGTCGTATGGAATCCAACAGAACCAGATTATGAAATCGTTACCATCCAGAATCCAGCGAGCAAATTAGAATATGCAGCAAAAGAAATAAGATCAATTAGCCATTATGAAATTGATGGAAAAGAAATTGAAAAATTTAATAGAAGTTAAATATGGCAAATATAAATGATAAAAGATTAACCGAGGATTTTTTACCAATAAAAGAGATAAGCCAAGAATCAGCAAGGGAGAAATCAATAAGACAGGGTCATATATCAACTTTGCATCTATGGTGGGCAAGAAGGCCAACCGTTGCCTCGAGAGCTGCAGTATATGCCTCATTAGTCCCTGCTCCAAGGGAAACAAATGGAAGAGGTCCAAAATCGGCATTTATTCAGAGGTTATGCAAATATCCAGCGAATCTTTATGCTGTCAAAGAAGCAATAAAACACATCTACGAAGCTCACGCAGAAAGATTATCAAAAGAACTTGGAAAAGAAATAACGGCAAAGGATATAGAGGAAGGAAGGGTACCAAAACCGAAAGTTCTTGATATGTTTGCTGGAGGTGGCTCAATCCCTCTTGAAGCACTAAGGCTTGGATGTGATGCCTATGCGGTTGAACTAAACCCAGTAGCATACACTATTCTTCTTGCTACACTCGTCTATCCTCAAAAGTATGGGAAAAAACTTGTAGATGAAGTAGAAAAGTGGGGCAAATGGGTTATTGAGAATGCAAAAGCAGAAATTGGTGATTTGTATAAACCAATTTACACAAAAGAATATGGGGGACTAACACCCGTTGCTTATCTATGGACAAGAACTGTTAAATGCAAAAATCCATCCTGCGGAGCAATTGTTCCATTGGTTAGACAAACTTGGCTTTGCAAAAAGCAAGGAAAATACATTGCCCTGAAGATTACGCCAGACAATAAAACAAAAAGACCAAAATTTACTGTTGTTTCAAGTTATGCAAGGACAGAAAAAGAAGCAATAGAACAGTTCGGATTTGACCCTGGAAAATTTTCAAGGGGAGGCAATGCAAGTTGTATTTTCTGTGGAACAGTAGCCACCTCTGATTATGTAAAACAAGAGGGACAGGCAAAAAGAATGGATAAACAACTTATGGCAGTTGTCTGTACAAAAGAGGGAAAGACGGGAAAAATTTATCTTTCTGCTGATGAGGTACCAGAGGATTTGATACCAGATGAAAAAGAAATCTGGAAAAGAATTGAAAAGCTTTGTGAGGAGACAGGGTTGACAATTCCTGAGGAGGATATGGATACAAATGATCCAACAACAGTAGCAGGTAGGGGGTTTGGAATAACGAAATGGTATGAACTTTTCACTCCTCGTCAGCTTCTTGCCCTTTTGACTTTTACAAAGTGGGTGAGGAAGGCAGAAGAGGAGATGAGAAAAGAAAACTATGATGCGATGTTTACAAAGGGAATATTGGTGTATTTAGCCAGTACTATAAGTAAAAGCGTTGATTTCAACTCAGCATTTTCTCGATGGGCAAATCATCTTGAAAAAAGTGCAGCTACGTTTAGTAGACAGGCTATTCCTATGGTATGGGACTTTTGTGAAATAAATACTTTTAGTAAATCCACTGGAAATTGGCTAACAGCCTTAAATTATGTTAAGACTTCCATTCCTGATAAGTTATTTACCGCAGGATCATCTAATGTCCTTCGCACTTCTGCAACAGAACTTCCCTTCCCTGACAACTTCTTTGACGCTATAATCACAGACCCACCTTATTATGATAATATTTCTTATGCGACATTATCTGATTTCTTCTATGTTTGGCTAAAACGATCAATTGGGCATCTTTATCCAGAGCACTTTTCAGGGGAGCTAACTCCAAAGAAAAAAGAAATTGTTGCTGATGCTAAAAGGCATGGAGGAAAGGAAAAAGCTAAAAAGTTCTATGAAGAGATGATGGAAAAATCATTGCAGGAGGCATGGAGGGTATTAAAGCCCAATTCTCCACTTGTCATGGTTTATGCCCATAAAACAACTGCTGGTTGGTCAACTCTTGTTGAAGCATTGAGAAAATCAGGATTTATAATCCAGGAAGCTTGGCCAATAGATACAGAGATGTCTGTTAGACTAATAGCAAAAGAAACTTCTGCCCTTGCTTCAAGTATCTTTTTATGTGCTCGTAAAAGAGAGAAAGGAAAAGTCGGTTCTTACGAAAATGAAGTTTATCCACAACTTGAAGAAATCGTAAAAGAAAGAGTAAACACTTTGTTTTCCGAAGGTATAACTGGTGCTGATTTAGTCATTGCCTGTGTTGGTGCTGGACTAAAGGCTTTTACTCAATTTGAAAGGGTAGAATACGCCAATGGTGAAGAAGTCACGTCAGAAAAGTTCTTGCATACTGTAGAAGGTCTCGTTCTTGAAACCATCCTTGAAAAACTCTTTGGTATATCAAGAAAAGGTGTTTCTCAGGTTGACCCAGCGACAAGATTTTATGTATTGTGGAGATATACTTATGGAAGAATGGAAGTTGATTCCGGTGAGGCAATTGTCTTTGCCTATCCTCAAGGTATTGAACTTGACGGACCTATGGGTTTGTCATCCGGAAGAAACCCCTTGCTTGAGAAAATGAAAGATAAATACAGATTGAGGGATTACTCAGAGCGTGGAGACGATGAAAAACTTGGACTTGACGGAAATTCAACAATTGATGTCATTCACAGATTAATTTGGCTTTTAGAAAATCAGGCATATAAGATACCGGATTATCTTACTAATACAATGCCAAATTATGATTTGCTCAAATTAACAGCTCAAGCCCTTTCAGGAACAACTCTTGCTGGAAGCAGAGAACTTATCTCGACCACATCCGATGAAAAGTCTTTATGTGAACGGTTGCTTGCAAACTGGAAGAATTTAATAGAAGATGATACATTATTTAAAAAGTAAAAAGGAGGAAAGTAAAAATGAAAGAAATTAAACCATGGGTAGATGTAATTAAGTTGCATCCAGATGTAGAATCCGCATCTACAGCTCTATCAACTTATGCCTTGGATTTAGGGGCGTTGGTAGAAAAAGACCCTCATATTCCTCCTACCTATAAAGACCCATACTCTTTCTTCAAAGCAACATACCTGACCTCTGATATAAAAAGTCTAATTGAAGAAGTTTACGATAGACTATCAGGAAAAGAAGGTAATAGAGTTCTTCAGCTACGTTCACCATTTGGTGGTGGTAAATCCCATACTCTTGCTACATTATATTATGCAGTTAGAAAAAGAGAAGAAATGGAAAAAGCAATTCCAGAGACGAAGGATTTACCACTAATTAAAGATATGAGAATAGCAGTATTTGATGGTGAAAAATTTGATGCAGTTTCAGGGACCGAATTAAATGGACAAAACATAAAAACACTTTGGGGTTTTCTTGCCTATCAATTAGGAAGTTACAATTTGATAAAAGAGCAAGATCAGAAGAGAGTGGCACCCGGGGGAGAACTGATTAAAAAAATTCTTTCAGATAAACCAACCCTGATTATTCTTGATGAAGTTTCAAGATACTTAGAAAGAACAATGGCTGAAAAGGTTGGAGAATCTACACTTTATAGGCAGGCAATGGAATTTCTCCAGACACTTACAACCGAGGTCGCTGGTTCAAAATATTCCTGCATGGTTTATTCTTTACAAGCAAGTGCAAGAGAATTTTATGGGAATGTTGAAATCCTTGCAACCTTAGATCATCTCGCATCAAGAGTGGATGCAAAGAGAGAGCCAATAAGAGGTGATGAGATATTTTTTGTTTTAAGAAAACGACTTCTGGCAGAACCACCAGATGAAGAAATTGCAAATAGAGTTGCGGATGTGTATATAAATGAATTAAGGAAAAATGTCTTTACATATACATCCTCTGATGAAGAAAGACGGGAAATTGAAGAACGACTTATAAAATATCGTGAAAGATTTGTCATTTCATATCCATTCCATCCTGCACTAATAGATTTGATGCGAGAAAGATGGGCATCAATCCCAGATTTTCAGCGAACAAGGGGTGTATTAAGGTTTCTCGCAGTAGTCTTAAGAGCATTAAAAAAACGAAACGTTGGGGATTATTTAATATCAGCAACTGATATTCCAATCGATGATCCTGAGGTTAAAAATGCTTTCTTCACAGAAGTGGGTCAAAGAGAACCTTTCCAAGCTGTTTTAGAAGCAGATTTTACAGGTCCTAATGCAACAGTAACGCGGATTGATAAAACTATATTTAAGGATATGAAAGAACCTGCCAAAAAGATTTCAACCGCAATTCTAATGTGTTCATTTGGAGGTATACCAAAAATTGAAAGTGAAGAAACATTACCAGGAATCACTGAAAGTGACTTATTATTTTTTGTTATTTCACCTTATCTGGATTCAACTACAGCAAAAGCTGTCTTAAAGGAACTCGTGGCAAAGTGCCTTTATATTCATTACGATGGTGCACGATATGCTTTTAAAACAACTCCAAATGTAAATAAACTTTTAGAAGATGAAGTAGAAGCAATAAGGGATGATGAAATAAATAGCACTATTAAAAATATGTTTGAAAAAGAACTTAGCGGAAAACCAGCGGTTATCTGGCCCACTCATAGTAAAAATATTCCCGATAAGGAGACTAAATTTCAAATAGCCTATCTATCTTTTGATTTTGTTTATAAATCTGAAAAAGAAAAAGAGAGTACAGGGCTCGAATTCTTAAAACAGTATGGCGATAAGCCCAGGGTTTACAAAAATGCTCTTGCACTTGCAATTCCTGACAGAACCCAGATTGAACCCTTGCGGCGGGCAGTTAAATACTTAATTGCTACTGAGCGTGTCAAAGGAAAGAAGAAGTCATTAAATCTTACTGAAGAACAGTTAGAACAATTAAAAGAGAGAGAAAAAACAGAACAAGCAGGTAGAGATTCATCTTTTAGAAATCTTTATAATACTCTGTGGCTTCTAAAATTAGAAGATGGAAAGTTTGCTTTTGAATCAATTGAAATTGGAGGAAGGGCACTTAAAGAAACAAACATCCACGAAAGACTAATGGAGCTACTCATGAAGACCTCACCACCAAAGGTTTTCGATTCGCTGACACCAATGAAGTTTTTGGAATTGATTAAAGTTGAGGAAGGAATTGATACACAATCTATCGTTGATACCTTTTTTTCTTCGCTTGATTTTCCAAGAATTGTTGATGAAAATGTAATAAAGAAAGTGATTTCAAAATGTGTTAAAGAAGGTCGTTTGGGGCTAACAACAAAGGATAAAATTCAAATAAAAGAAGATATTCCTATAGTTCCGAAAGAACATATGATTATTGAGAAAGATACACCGATAGAAGAAATTGACCTACCATCAGGATACATCGTGAATTCTAAAATTATCCAACAGGTAGAAGAGTATAAAGTTATTCCGGAAAAAGAAGAAGAAAAAGAAGATGAATTTAAAGAGGCTAAAGGTGTCGAAGTAGAATATAAAATAAAGTATATCAAATATAATTTCAAGAAAGTTAATCGTCAGCAAATTTTTAAGTGTTTCAATGCTCTTGCAAATCTTGCAGAAAAATGTGGTTCAATTTTGATTCAAATTGAAGCACAATCAGAAGAAGGAATAGATAAAAACTGGTTAAAAAATGCTGTGGAAGAGCCGATAGAAGAGGCTGGGATAGAAATAGAAAAAGAATAAGAATGAAAAAAGATTGACTGTATATAGACGACCTATTTAATGACTTAAACTCAAGAACAATGTTTGCTATCATAAAAATTAAAATCAATGAAAGCAAACAAATTTGTAAATAATTTTTACTAAAATAGAAAACGAATTTTACTTAGTATTAGCATCTCCTATATCATATTAAAAATATTGTAAAGAAATAAAACATAAATATGAAAAAATATTGCTAAGCATATGGAAATTTTTTTGATGAGAATAATAATATGTATTAATTCTTTATTAAAGCTAGAGGTATCAGTTGATTCTAAATAAATTACACATGATATAAGAGTTGAAAATGATTTGAAAGGATAAGCAAAAAAATTTGAGACTTTTAATATTATAAAAATATCTACAAGTGCAATCAAAAAAATAACTTAGTTATAAGTTTAATTTAAAATTTAAAATCATTAAAAAGGATTTAACTGAAGAAGAACTTATATTTTGTGACAAGCTTTTAGAAGAAGACATATTTAAAAATGAATAACAGATAAAGCATGTTGCCAGAGAAGTCATAAAACATATTGGAAATTTTGTAAAAGTTGTTGACTGGAACAAAAAGGAAACTTTAAGAGCTAAGATTAAAATGTCCATCAAAAAAATTCTTCTAAATGCTGTTAATGAGAATGTCGAATACCAGATTATTGATAATATTGCTTCACAAATTTA
>Ga0197142_1004809_pt1 | contig 10776 bp, 9 predicted proteins | sample GBS60_MetaG_FD_148614 | JGI IMG/M metagenome (GOLD analysis project Ga0197142, IMG submission 148614) | Sediment microbial communities from Great Boiling Springs, Gerlach, Nevada, United States - GBS 60_MetaG | ecosystem: Environmental > Aquatic > Thermal springs > Hot (42-90C) > Sediment...
ACTTTACAAACAGTTTATCTGCCTAGCCCTAATTTAATTGGAGAAAAAATTATTAGTGGTGGAACCGAAATCTATGATCGTACAGGCAAAATTTTACTTTACAAAATAGGTTTTCGTCGCTCTTGGGTTAATTTTGAAGATATCCCTGAAAATGTTATTAAAGCAACTTTAATTGCCGAAGATCAATATTTTTTTTCCCATTATGGTGTAAGTTTTAAAGGAATTTTAAGATCAATTTATTTAAATTTAAAAACAAAAAGTCTTGAATATGGTGGTTCAACAATTACCCAACAATTAGTACGAAATTTATTTTTAACTAAAGAAAAAACTTTATTAAGGAAAATTAATGAAATAATTTTGGCCTTAAGGATTGAACGTCTTTATTCAAAAAAAGAAATTTTAACTTATTATTTAAATTCAATTTATTATGGTGAAGGCAATATTGGTATTCGTTCAGCAGCTGATTATTATTTTGATAAAAAATTAAAAGACCTAAGTTTATCTGAAGCAGTTATTTTAGCTTCTATTCCTAAAGCACCTGCTTTATATGCGCCCACAAACAAAGAAAATATTAAAAGATTAAAAATAAGGCGAGATTATATTCTCCAAAGACTCAAAGAAGAAAATTGGATTACCGAAAAAGAATATTATTTAGCTTTAAACGAAGAAATAAAAATAGTAAAGACAAAATATGCTGGCATGATTGCTCCTCATTTTGTTATCGAGGTCATTAATAATCTTAAAAATAACTTTCCTAAACTAAATTTAGAAGAGGCTAATTTAAAAATCATTACTACTTTAGATATTGATTTACAAAAAATTGCCGAAAAAGCTGTTTTCGAAGGGGCTGAAAGAAATAAACAAAAATATGGAGGAAATAATGCTGCCTTAATGGCAATAAATCCTAAAACAGGAGAGGTTTTAGCTTTAGTAGGTTCAAAAGATTTTTTTGACGAATCAATTGATGGTCAAGTTAATGTTCCTTTTAGACCTCGTCAACCAGGTTCAGCTTTTAAGCCTATTTCTTATGCTGCTTTATTTGAACTGGGCTATCCTCCAGAAACAATTGTTTTTGATGTACCTACTAATTTTGGCAATTATCAACCAAAAAATTTTGACAAAATTTTTAAAGGACCGGTTACTTTAAGACAGGCTTTAGCTGAATCAAGAAATGTACCCTCGATTAAAGTTTTTTACTTAGCTGAACCACAAAGAGTTGTTGATTTAGCAAAAAACACAGGTATTCATTATTTAAAAGATTGGCAAAATTATGGACTTTCTTTAGGTTTAGGAACGGCAGAAATAAAAATGAATGATCTTTTAAGATTCTATGGTGCTTTAGCTAATGACGGTAAATTAGTTTCTCAAACTTTAATTTTAAAAATTATTCAAGATAAAAAATTAATTTACGAATATAAACCAGAAGAAAGAGAAATTATTTCTCCCCAAACAGCAAGAATTTTAAATGATATTTTAAAAGATATTAATGCTCGTCGGGGACTTTTACAAGCAAGTTTACCTTTAACTATTTTTCCTGGTTATGAAGTAGCTCTTAAAACAGGAACAACACAATTTTATCAAGATGCTTGGACTTTTGGTTATACTCCAAATATTGTTATTGGCGTTTGGGCAGGAAATACAGATGGAAGAAGAATGAATTCTTTAGGAGCAAGTTTAGTCGCTGCACTTCCAATCTTTCATCAATTTTTATCTTCGGCTATTAATTTAGGGAAAATTCAACCAGAAAAATTTATACCTCCGGAAGAAAGAAAAGTTGAAAAACCAATGCTTAACTCTTCTTGGCTTAGTCCTTATGGTATTCATAGTATTTTATTTTATGTTGATAGAAAAAATCCTTTAGGAGAAATTCCAGAAGATCCTTTTAAAGATCCACAATATATTTTATGGGAAGAAGGCGTAAGAAAATGGTTTAGTTACCCAGAATAAAAAATAATTTGATAATTAGGATATTTAATCTTGAGTAAAGTTTTTAATTCTTCAATTTTTAATCTTTCTACATTTTGGGGCAAAGTAAGAACAATTTTATTTTTATAAAAATGAATAAATGTTTTAACTCCAGGAAGATGATCTTTAATAATTTTAGCTATTTTTAATAATTCACTTTGGTAAACATAAATTTTTTTCATCGATGAACTAAAATATAAACAAAATCATCATCTAAGGGTGATTTAAGATAAATAGGTGTATTTTCTCCTCCAAGACCAGAAAAAAAACCAGCAAAAATCTTATCTGTTTCAAAAACAAAAAAACCATCATAAAGAAAATCAAGATGAAATTTTATTTTAAATTCTCTTTCGGTTAAATTATTTTCTTTAATTTCAATTGATAAGCTATTTTTATTTTCACCTAAAAGTTCATTTTTTGTATAAATTTCAAGACTATTATTTTCTAAATCGAAATTAAGCTCTGTTTCTTTAAATTGATCAAGAAAAACTTTAGCTAATTTTAAAGCTTTTAAAATTTCATCTCTTTCAATTAAAAAATTAAAAAGAAAATTATTAGGCGAAACAAAAGAAGAATAGTTAGGATATTCAATGGCTAAAAGTTTAGCAGTTAAAAAATGATTTAAAACTTCAAAAGTAACCTGATTTTCTTCAAAATAAATTTTTAATTTTCCTGTTTTTCTTTTTAAAGCTTTATATTCTTGTAGTATTCTTTTAGGAATCAAAACAGAAATTCTTTCTATATTAGTTTCAAAAAATTGTGGTTTAACTCTTTGTACACCTAAACGAATTGTATCAGTTGCTACTAAGTTTAATTTTTCATTATCTAAATCAAAATAAATTCCTGAGTATTCAGGTCTTATATCTGAAGTAACTAAAATAGAAAAAAGTTTATTTAAATAATCTTCAAAATTTTCATTATCAATTTCAAAATATTTATCAAAATTTATTTCTGGAAATGTTGGAAATTCTTCATAACTTAATCCTGGTAAAGTAGAAAAAGATTTTTCACCTCTAATTTCTAAAAAACTTTCTTTAACTTCTAAAATTACTTCATCTTCATAAAAATTATCAATTATTTTCTCAAATTGCCTAGCAGGAATTAAAACTTCTCCTTCTTTTAAAATTCTTGCAGGAAACTTTGTTTGATAATTAAGTTCCAAATCGGTAGCGGAAACATAAATTTCATCATTTTTTGCTGAAAGATAAAAATAATTCAGAATACTTAAGTCTGTTTTTTGTGGACAAATATTTGTAACTATTTGTAGAATTTCTTTTAGTTTATCTTTAGGTAATTGTATTTTCATTATTAGTAATAGTAGTAATAGTGGAAAATGTTAATAAGTTATAAATTTTAAATTTTATCGACCTTTTTAAATAAAAATAATGTTAATAATTTGTTTAACTTTCCATAATTTTTGATTTTAAAATTTCTATTTCTTGATTTAATAAAGGATTTTTCTTCATTTCTTTAACAATTTTTTCATAAGAATAAATAATAGTGGTATGATCTTTCTTTAAAAATTCGCCAATTGAAGTATAAGAAAGTTGTGTAATTTCTCTTAAAAAATAAATTAAAAATTGTCTTGCTTTAACTAAATGTTTTGTTCTTGTTTTTTTAAATATATCTTCGTCTTTTAATTCATAGTGTTCACTAATTATTTTAACAATTTTTCTTGGACTGACTCGTTGGTAAGAATTTTTTAAGAACTTTTTTAATAATTCTTCAGCTCTATCAAGTGTTATTTTTTCTCCTTGTTGATAATAAAAAATAAACATACTTAATACGCCTTCTAACTCTCTTATATTTTTTGTTATTTTTTTAGCGATAAAATCATAAATATTGTTATCAAAAACAACACCTTTTTCTTGTGATTTAAGTTTTAAAATAGCCATTCTTGTTTCATAATCAGGTGGATTAATATCAACAACTAATCCTCCTTCAAACCTTGATCTTAGTCTTTCTTCAATATCAGGGATTAACTTTGGTGGTCTGTCTGATGAAAAAATTATTTGTTTAGAAAAATTATAAAGATAGTTAAAAGTGTGAAAAAGCTCTTCTTGAGAAGTATTTTTACCCGAAAGAAAATGAACATCGTCTAGAATTAAAATATCAACATCACGAAAACTTAATCTAAATTCTTCGGTTGTGTGATTTTTTAAGCTTTGAATAAATTTATTAGTAAATTCTTCAGTAGTAGAATATTTAATTTTTAAGTTTTTGTTAAGCCTTAAAGCTTCATTACCCGTTGCTTGTAGAAGATGTGTTTTGCCAACACCAACAGGACCATAAACAAATAAAGGATTATGAAGTTTGCCTAACGATCGAATTATACCTTGACAAGCAGCAAAAGCCAATTCATTGCTTTGACCAACAACGAAATTATCAAAACGATAACGAGGATTGAGATTTGTTTGGGGGTTAATTTCAAAAATACTTAACTTTTGTTGAGAAGAGTTTGTTATTTTTTTAATTGAAGAACGGTGATAATTTACTTCCAAACTTGGTTTAACACAGACAACAAATTCAATGTTTTTAATTTCTGGAATAAATTCTTTAATTATTTTTAAAATCGTTTGTTCAAATTTTTTTTCCAGCCAATCTTTGACAAATTTACTAGGAACTTCAATTTTTAAAATTCCTTGTGAATAACTTTTTGGTTGAAGATGAGAAAACCAGACTTTAAAAACAGCCTCCCCAACATTATTTTTTATGTTATTTAAAATTTTATCCCAGGTTGTTTGAAATGTTTCTAGGGTCATTTTTCACAATTATATTAAAAAGAATTAAAAAAGCGAAAAGTTAAAATCTTAAATAAGTGTGGAAAATTTGTTAAATAAAATTTTTTTTACCAAGCGATCAGCTAGATTTTCTTCTCTAGGAATAAGATTTATTTTAATTTCTCCAAAATCGAGTTTAAGATTATGAAATTTAATAAAGTAAGGGAAAAGCTTTTCTTCTTTAATTTTATATTGATAACTGATTTGCTTAGCTATAATTTCGCTATCTAAATTTAAAACGATTTTAAGTTGAGAAATTTTGTCTTTACCAAAAATTTGTTTTATTTTCTCCAAAGCAAAAATAATCGCTAAATACTCAGCTTGATTATTTGTTTTAATACCAATTTCTTTAGCATATTCTTTCACTTTATTATTAAATTTAATAATAACTCCTATAGCTGCTTTACCAGGATTATTTATGGCACCACCGTCTGTGTAAATTGTTATTTCTCTTCTGTCCATATTTTTTCTTCGGCCAAGTAATAAAGCATAGCACCACCACCAGTTGAGACTTTAAATTTTTTTAATAATTTTTTCTTTTCTAAAAAAGCCAAAGTATCACCGCCTCCAATTAAAATAAACTTATTTTTTAATTGAATTAAAAATTTTAACAATTTAAGTGTTCCTTTTTCAAATTTTTTATTTTCGACAAGACCTACCGGGCCATTAAAAACAATATTTTTAGTTTTTTTTAATTCTTCAAAAAATATTTTCAAACTTTCCTCCCCAACATCGTAAATTTTGTCTTCTTTTTTAATTTCTCCTAAAAAACGATGGAAAATTTTGTTTTTATTTAAAACATAGAAATCAAAAGGAGTTAAAATTTTAGGAGAATGAATTTTTTCAATTTCTTTTAAACTATTTTCTTCAACCAAAGAACTTCCTATCTCGAAGCCCTTGGTTTTTAAAAAAGTATTAGCTAAACCACCGCCTAGAATAATTAATTTTGATTTTTTTAAAAATTTTTTAATAAGAGGAAGTTTTGTTGATATTTTCGCCCCTCCCAAGATTAAAGCACAATTTTTTAAATCTTTTAAAATTTTATTTAAAAGATTTATTTCTTTTTCAAAATGAAAACCATAATAAGTAGGTAAAATTTTTGGTAAAATATACACTGAGGCATGTTTTCTATGAGAAACAGAAAAAGCTTCGTAAACAAAAACTTCTCCTAGGCTAGCTAATTTTTTAGCAAAATTTAAATCACAATTTTTTTCTCCCTTAAAAAATCTTATATTTTCAAAAAGATTAAATTTTTCTTTTGGTTCAGAGTTAAAATCTTTTAGAAAACCTATTTTTACTTTTAACAGTTTTTCAATGAGAGGCAAAATTTTTTTAAAAGAATATTTGCTTTCTTGACCAGGTTCTGGATCACCAAAATGACTTATCAAAACTACTCTTTTTGCTGGTTTTAAAAAATTTAATGTTTCTTTAATGGCTAAAATTCTATAGCTATTTAAAATTTTTCCTTTTATTAAGTCAATATTAAAATCAACTCTTATTAAGACATTTTTATTTCTAATTTTATCTTTATTAAATTTTAAAAGCTTAGATTTTTTTAATTCAATCATTTTCTCTGGATCTATACTGGAGAGCTTCGCTTAAAGATTCAATGTCAATTTTTTCTTTTTCTTTATAATCGGCAATTGTTCTGGCTAATTTCAAAACCTTGTGAATACCTCTTAAAGAAAGCCTATATTTATCAATAGCATTTTTGAAAAATCTTTCAGTTTCATTGGTTAATTTACAATATTCTTTTATTTTTTTGGCCGGAATTTCGCTATTATTTTTAAAATTTTCATTTTTATATCTTTGGTTAATTTTTTCACGAATCTCAATAATTTTTTCTTTTATTTCTTTAAAGTTTCTTTGTGGTAAATTAAAAATTTTTTCACTATCAATTCGCGGAACGTTTAAGTGAATGTCAATTCTATCTAAAAGTGGTCCAGAAATTTTCTTTTGATATTTATTAATTTCTGATATTGAACACTTGCATTCTATCTCGGGATCGCCATAAAAACCACAAGGACAAGGATTATAAGCACCAACAAACAAAAATCTTGCTGGATATTTAACGATTTTTTTAGCTCTGGCAACAGTAATTTCTCCAGTCTCCAGCGGTTCTCTTATTCCTTCTAAAACATCTCTTCTAAATTCAGGAAGTTCATCAAAAAATAAAACACCTCTATGGGCTAAAGTAACTTCACCAGGACGAGCATCTTTGCCGCCTCCTAAAATAGCAATAGCCGAGGCTGAATGATGGGGAGCTCTTAGTTGTGGTCTAAAAATTAACCCTCCTTCTAAAAGTCCTAAAGCACTATAAATAGCAGAAATTTCTAAGGCTGAATGATGATCTAAATTTGGCAAAAGATGAACAATATTTTGGGCCATGAGTGTTTTACCTGTTCCTGGAGGGCCATAAAATAAAAAATTATGATAACCAATTGCTCCTATTATTAATCCTCTTAAAAGATAATCATCCATAACAATGAAATTAAGATCCAAATTTTCGTCTTCAAAATTAAAATCTCGAACTTCCAAAGGAATTTTTAAAATTTTTCCTTCAAGAAAATCAATGACTTCTTGAAGATGACTAAAGCCATAAATTTTTATTTCTTTTAAAAAACTAACTTCAGGTAAGTTTTCTTCTGGTAAAACTATAGCTGAAAAATATTTACTTGCTTTTAAGGCAATAGGTAAGGCACCTCTTATTTTTTTTAATTTACCATCTAAGCCAAGTTCGCCTAAAAATAAATAATCTTTAGGTAAAGGTTTAATTTGTTTTGAAGCCGAAAGATAAGCTAAAGCAATGGGTAAATCTAAAAAAGAGCCCTCTTTTTTTAAATCAGCTGGAGCTAAATTAACAACGATACGAGAATTTATTTTATTTGGCGGTTTAGCAGAAATATTTTTAATAGCTAAGTTTATTCTTTCCTTAGCTTCACTGATAATTTCATCAGGTAGGCCAACAATTTGAAAATTAGGAAAGCCTCCAATTAAGCCAACTTCAATTTCAATTATTTCTGGAAAAATACCAGATAAAGTTGCTGACTTAATTTTTGTAAACATTTATAAAGATTTTATTTTTTCAAGAATTTTTTTAGAAATTGCCGGATTTTGTTTAAGAAATTCTCTTGCTGACTGGAAACTACTTCCTAATTTTTTTTCTTCAAAAAAATAACTGTTACCAGATTTTTTAATTACTTTAAGTTTTTCTCCTAAATTAATTAAATCAGCTTCATAAGAAATTCCTTCGTCGTAATAAATGTCAAATTCAGTTGTTTTAAAAGGTGGTGCCACTTTATTCTTGACAATTTTGGCCTTAATTTTGCTGCCAATAATTTCCTCTCCTTTTTTAAGTTGAGAAATTCTTTTTAGTTCAATTCTGACTGAAGCATAAAATTTTAAAGCTTTGCCTCCTGGTGTTGTTTCTTGTCCTGGAATCATTCCTCCAATCATGGCCCTTGTTTGATTAATAAAAATTAAAACTGTTCTTGTTTTAGAAATGATGCCCGTTAGTTTTCTTAAGGCTTGGGACATCATTCTTGCCTGAAGACCAATAAATTGATCACCAACCTCGCCTTCAAGTTCTGCTTTTGGAACCAAAGCAGCTACTGAATCAACAATAATTAAATCAAAAAGACCAGAACGAATTAATTTTTCTACAATATTAAGAGCGTCTTCACCGCTATCAGGCTGGGAAATGACTAATTTTTCAATATCAACACCAATTCTTTTAGCATAATCAGGATCTAAGGCATGTTCTGTGTCAACGAAAGCAACCTGGCCACCAGTTTTTTGAACTTGACTTGCTACCGAAAGGGCTAAAGTTGTTTTTCCTGAAGATTCAGGACCATAAATTTCAATAATTCTTCCTCTGGGAAGCCCACCAATGCCTAAGGCTAAATCTAACGAAGGCGAACCAGTTGAAATTGATTCAACATCAACTTTAGGAATTGTCTCTAAGGTCATTATTGAACCCTCGCCAAATTCTTTTTTAAGTTCCTCTAAAAGATTTTTAATTTCTTTGTCTTGTTTTTGATTTTTTGTCATCTAGGTAAAAAAAATATTTCCCTTTCAATTTTTGTTTCTTGCCCCCAAAATTTTCTTTCTTTTATTATAAACTTATTTAATCCTTCTTTTAAATAAAAAGTTTTTTCAAAATAGCCATGTTCGTCAAAATAAACTGGAAGTTCATTAATAAAAAGTTCACCTCTTTTATCAGCATAACCTTTAAAAGTAACACTATCATTATAAACTCTTTCTTTATTTTGAGGAGAAATAATTTTTATTTTTGGCGGCAAGATTAAGTCAAGAAAAAAATAAAGATTAAAAATTAAAAGAAAGATTAAAAAGAGATTTACCATTTTGAGCGGCGGACGGGATTTGAACCCGCGACCTTCTCCATGGCAAGGAGACGTTCTGCCACTGAACTACCGCCGCCTATTATATTTAATTATTATAATATTATAAAATAAATTTTATATATTTTGGCTAAAACCATATACGAGACATACAAGGATCAACAAAAATTGCCGATATCTTACGTCTGTAAATTTAAAAAATTAGCTTGGTATCTTTGTTAATTAATTTTTTAAATTTTTAAAGTTATAGTTAAAGAATATGGTGTAATAATTTTTATAGTATAATAAAAATATATAAAATATAGGGGGGCGAGAAGGAGGTTGAAGAAGAAAAAAGGAAAGAGGAGCTGGCAGGTTGGCAACCTATAGCCAAAAAGTGCCAACAGAGTTCCAGCCTTTGCTCTTTCGTAAAGGCAGTTCCTAAAAACTTTTCGAGGGAGTTTTTAGGGGCTTAAGAGCGCCTCGATAGCTTTTAGCTTTTGGCTCAGAAGCTAAAAGCGAATTATTTGAGCCTACTTACTAGGAAGTTTGTCAGTTTATCTTTCTGGTAAGGAATTAAAAAACTGACTGCGCCAGGAGAGCCTCTTTTGACTTTTTTCTTCTGATGGCGGTTCGATTCCGCCCGCCTCCACTTTGATGGACGAAGAAATAAGAAATCTTTTAAAAGAAAATTTAGAAGTTTCCAAAGAATCTTTAAAGATTTTAAAGAAAATAAATAGAGCTAGAAAAATATCTTTCTTTTTTAAAATTCTTTATTGGTTGGTTATAATTTTAGTTATTTATTATGGTTATCAATTTTTCCAGTCTTATTTCAGCTCTCTAAAACAGTCTCTTGAGCTTTTAAAAAATTTACCTCAAATTAAATTTTAGTCGGGATGTAGCGCAATTGGTTAGCGCACCAGCATGGGGTGCTGGAGGTTGTGGGTTCGAGTCCCACCATCCCGACATGATGGTGGGCGAGAACACATGGCAAACTAACAGTCGGATAAATACAAAATTTGACCGAAAGTGTAAAAACATTCGATTGGCTAAAAAGTGGAGAGTTTGTCATTTTTGAGTTCTATCATCCCGATATGAAAATCACAGCTGATTTACATTTACATTCAAAATATTCTCGAGGTTGCTCTAAAAATCTTGATTTAGAAAATTTAAGTTATTACGCCAAGCTTAAAGGCTTAAAACTTTTAATTACAGGAGATTTTACTCACCCGGCTTGGTTTAAAGAAATTTCCCAAAAACTTGAACCTGCAGGAGATGGAATTTATAAATTAAAAAATGACGCTGACATTTATTTTCTTTTAGGAGGAGAAATAAGTTCAATTTTTTCTCGAAAAGGAGTTGTAAAGAAAATTCATTACCTTGTTATCCTGCCTCGATTTGATTTAGTTGAGAAATTAAATAAAAAGCTTTCTATTTATGCTAATTTGGCCAGCGATGGTAGGCCGATTTTAGGACTTGATATTCTTGATTTTATGAAGATTCTCTTTGATCTTTATGAAGAAGCAATTTTTATTCCTGCCCATATTTGGACTCCCTGGTTTTCTTTGTATGGTTCGATGTCAGGTTTTGATTCAATTTATGATGCTTTTAATGATTATGTGAAATATTTGACAGCAATAGAAACCGGTTTAAGTAGTTCTCCGCAAATGAACTGGAGAATTCCTGAATTA
>Ga0197142_1004810_pt1 | contig 10775 bp, 5 predicted proteins | sample GBS60_MetaG_FD_148614 | JGI IMG/M metagenome (GOLD analysis project Ga0197142, IMG submission 148614) | Sediment microbial communities from Great Boiling Springs, Gerlach, Nevada, United States - GBS 60_MetaG | ecosystem: Environmental > Aquatic > Thermal springs > Hot (42-90C) > Sediment...
GCACGCGCTGCATGTTGGGTTCCACCGCGCCGTCGCTGGGGTCTAACTGCTTGGCTTTCTCCCACGCCTGCAGCGACTGCTGGTAGCGTTCGAGTCGCTCGTAGCAGTGCGCCAGCGTCTTCCACACAAACGCGGGCGCGTTGGCGAACTGCACGGCTTTCTCCAAGTAGGGCAGCGCCTGCTCATACTGCCGCTTGTTGAAGTAGGCGAAGCCCAGATCGTAATACAGGTCGTAGCGGTCGGGGTTCAGGCGGATGCCGCGCTGGTAGACTTGAATCGCGCGCGCGGTCTCGCCGTAGCCGTCCAGCAACCACGCCAAACCGCTGATGTTTTCCACATCGCGCGGGTCGTATTCGATTAGCACGAACATCAGCGCCATCGTTTTGTAGTGGTGTCCCGCATGCCAGTATTCGTCAGCGAGTTGCACCAGTCGGTATTCGGTCAGTTGGCGCAGAGCAGTTAGTTTGCGCTGCACCGCTTCGGGCGGTTTTGCCTGCGTCCACCCCACGCCCAGCGTAATCGCACAGCCCACAATCGGTAGTAGGTTCCGCATGGTTCTCCCCTAAGTATACCCGCTTTGCGCGGCGGACAATATGCGCGAGCTATCGGCGTCTTTTCGCTGAACCAGAGTGCGTTCCTGTAGAGCGAGCCGAGTCAGAAGAACCCGTTCACACGCACGTTGACCTTCAGTCCATACCCAGCAGGTATACTATCCTCCGCTAGATCGAAACCGAAGCGGAGGAAGCGATGCACTGGAACGCAAGCGTGTTGCGACAGGCGTTTTTGGACTACTTTCAGGAGAAGGGGCACCTGCTGCTGCCTTCGGACAGCCTCGTGCCCAAAGACCCGTCGCTGCTGTTTACCAGCGCGGGCATGGTGCAGTTCAAGCCCTACTTTTTGGGCGTCGCGCAGCCTCCCGCCCCGCGCATAACCACCGTCCAGAAATGCCTGCGCACAACCGACATTGAGTCGGTTGGGGACCTATCGCACCTAACCTTTTTCGAAATGCTGGGCAACTTCAGCTTCGGCGACTACTTCAAGCGCGAGGCAATCCTATTCGCGTGGGAGTTCCTGACCGAACGGCTGAGAGTCGACCCTGACCGCTTGCAGTTCACCGTGTTCCAAGATGACGATGAGGCGTTCGCGCTCTGGCATTGCGAGGTGGGTATTCCTGAAAACCGCATCTGGCGACTGGGCGAGAAGACCAACTTCTGGCCTGCGAACGCCATCACTGAGGGACCCAACGGACCCTGCGGTCCCTGCTCCGAGATTTTTTACGACACGCGCCTCGACACGGGCTGTACCAATCCCGAATGCGGTCCCGCGTGCGACTGCGGACGCTGGCTGGAGATTTGGAACCTTGTGTTTATGCAGTATGAGCGCAGCGAGGAGAACGGCAAGCCGAGACTGACCCCACTGCCGAAGCAGAACATCGACACGGGCATGGGGCTGGAGCGCACCGCCGCCGTGCTGATGGGGCTGGAAAGCCCGTTCGAGACCGATGTGTTCGAGCCGATAGTGCAGCGCATTGAGCAGATTGCGGGCGTGCGCTACAAACAGGGCGAGCCGACCGACACCGCCATCCGCCTGATCGCCGACCATATCCGCGCAGCGACCTTCACTATCGCCGACGGCGTTATCCCCCAGAATGAAGGGCGCGGCTATGTGCTACGACGCATCATCCGTCGCGCCGTACTGCGTGGGCAGCGCGTATTGCGCGTTGAGCAGCCGTTTTTCGCCGACCTTGTGCCTGCCGTCGTGAAAGCACTTGGCAACCAGTATCCCGAACTGGTGCAACGCCAAGACTATATCGCGACCACCCTGCGCTACGAGGAGGAACGCTTCCGCCACACGGTGCAGGCAGGTCTGGCACGGCTAGAAGAGATGCTTGCCGACGCCGAAACCCAACAGACGCGCACGCTGGCGGGTGAGCGCGTATTCACCCTGTACGACACCTATGGCTTCCCTGTGGAGCTGACGCGCGAAATCGCCGCCGAGCGCGGCATCGCCGTCGACATGCAAGGCTTCGAGCAGGCGATGGCAGCACAACGCCAACGCGCCCGCGAAGCAAGCGGCATCTCCGAGAAACTGTTCGTGCAAACAGGCGCAGCACTGGCGGAACTGGTACAGCAGACCCCCCCCACCGAGTTTGTCGGCTACGAGACGCTTGCCTGCGACGCACAGGTGGTCGGACTGGTGCGCAACGGCGACCTCGTCCCCGAAGCGCCGCTGGGCGAAACCGTCGAGATTGTGCTGAACCGCACGCCGTTCTACGCTGAAGCGGGTGGGCAGGTCGGCGATACGGGCGTTATCGAATGGCACGGTGGGCGCGCCGAAGTGCTGGACACCCAAAAGGTGAACGACTACTACTTCCATCGCGCGCGGATTACGGAGGGCACCCTGCGCCTTAGCGAGACCGTACAGGCGCAAGTAGACGCTGAACGCCGACTGGACATCCAGCGCAACCACACCGCCACGCACCTGCTGCACGCCGCGCTGCGCCAAGTGCTGGGCACGCATGTCGTGCAGGCAGGTTCGCTGGTCGCCCCAGACCGATTGCGCTTCGACTTCACGCACCCACGCGCCGTAACCCCTGACGAACTGGAGCGCATCGAATCGCTGGTGAACGAGAAACTGTTGCAGGAGTTAGAAGTGCGCGTCTACACTGATGTGCCGATAGACGAGGCGCGTCGGCGCGGGGCGATGATGCTGTTTGGCGAAAAGTACGGCGAGCGGGTGCGCATGGTAGAGATTCCAGGCTTCTCGTTGGAGCTGTGCGGTGGCACGCACCTGCGCAACACGGTGGAAGCAGGACTGTTCAAGATTGTGCATGAAGGCAGCGTGGCGGCAGGCGTGCGCCGCATCGAGGCGCTGACAGGACGCGCATTGTACCAGTGGCTGCGCGAGCGCGAGCATGCAATCCGCGCCGCCGCCGAACGGCTACAAGCCCCCGTGCCCGAACTGCCCACCGCCATCGAACGGTTGCAACGCCAAATAGATACACTGCAATCTGAACTGGAGCAACTCAGGCGGAACGCGGCAAGTCAAGCGGTCGAGAGCCTCACACCTGTAGAGGTCGACGGCGTGCCTGTCGTGGCGCAAGCAGTCCATGGCGTGGACGCGAAGTCGCTGGGCGCGGTCGCCGATAGGCTGATTCAGCGTGGGGTCGGTGTCGCCGCGTTGGGCACAACATACGACGGTAAGGTCGTGCTGGTGGTCAAGGTCGCCCCGCAGTGGGTGGAGCGTGGCATCCATGCAGGTAATCTGATACGCCAGATTGCGCAGGCGGTGGGCGGCTCTGGTGGCGGACGACCCGACTTTGCCCAAGCAGGCGGCAAGCACCCCGAACAACTCGCCGATGCACTGGCGCAAACCCCTCGCCTCGTGGCGGAACAGATTCGTAAGTAATAAGTGCCTGTGTGTAGAGATTTAAACATCGCCCCCGCCCATGGTCGCATGGTGAAAATCTACTGCACAGGCACTTATACCAGTCGCCGAGCCAAAGTTCACAAAAAACAGCAGTGGATGACCCCCTCCTTGAGGTTCCCCCTGCGAGCAGGGGGAACCGAGTGGGCGTGCGGCGCGGTTCCCCTCGCGAAGCGGGGGGAACCCTAAGGAGGGGGGGGCAACTCATGAACTCTGACCGCGCAGTTGGTATTATTTCCTGTAGAGGGTCGGGGGCAGATGCTCTGGCAGCAGCGTTTCGGCGTCAGGCGGGGCTAACACCACCGCCGACTCGATGACATTTTCTAGTTCGCGCACATTGCCCTTCCAACAGGCGTGTTGCAATATGCGCATCGCTTCAGCGCTAATCGTGCGCAGGGCGCGTCCGTTCTCTTCGGCGAACTTTTTGAGGAAGTAGTCTGCTAGGAGTGGGATGTCCTCGCGCCGCTCGCGCAACGGTGGCAGGTGGATATGCACCACCTGCAGGCGATAATACAGGTCGCTGCGGAACGCGCCCGACTCGACCGCCGCTTCTAAGTCGCGATTGGTCGCCGTCACTAACCGCACATCGATGGGGATAGGCGTGTTGCTGCCGAGTCGCTCGATTTCGCGCTCCTGCAGCACGCGCAGCAGTTTCACCTGAATCAGGGGCGGGATGTCGCCGATTTCGTCCAGAAACAGCGTGCCGCCGTTTGCTGCCTCGAACTTACCGATGCGGTCGGCGTCCGCGCCCGTGTACGCGCCCTTGACCGCGCCGAAGAGTTCGACCTCCAGTAGCGTTTCAGGGATTGCCGCGCAGGAGAGCGCGACGAACGGCTTGTCGGCGCGACTGCTGCGCTCGTGCAGCAGGCGGGCGATGAGTTCCTTGCCCGTGCCGCTTTCGCCTGTAATCAGCACGGTCGTGCGCGTGTCGGCGACACGCTCGACAGTCTGTAGCACCGCGCGGATGGCGGGGCTTTCGCCGATAAAGACCGTCTGCTTGCGTTGGGCGGCTTTGCGCGGAGCAGGTTTCGATGCGCTGGCAGCCTCGCGCAGCGCACTGCGCACCACCTTGCGCAACACCTGTATATCAAGTGGCTTGGTCAGGAAGTCGTACGCCCCTGCACGCATCGCTTCCACAGCGGTTTGGATAGTGCCGTAGGCGGTCATCAGGACCACCTGCAGGTTCGGGTGCTGCTGGCGGGCGCGTTTGAGCAGTTCCAGCCCTGTCATGTCGGGCATCACCACATCGGTCAGCATCAAGTCGCAGTGGATCTCCGCCAGAAGGCGCAGCGCTTGGTGCCCGCCTTCCGCCGTATACACCTGATAGCCCTCCTTGGCGAAGGCACGCTCCAGCACGCGGCGAATGTTCAACTCGTCGTCCACAATCAGAATCGTTGCCGCCATAGTCAATATCCTCTACCAGACGCACTGGGCACCTGTTAGCAACTTTGATGGGTGCTAAGAGCCGTTTGCGTGTATTTTCGGAAGCCACAGCGTGAAGATAGAGCCTCCTTCTGGGGGGCACTCAAGGGTCACCCTGCCGTTGTGTCCCTCAACAATCTTTTTGACGATACTCAGCCCCAGCCCGGTTCCCCGCGTGCGCGTAGTGAAGAAGGGAGTGAAGATGCGCTCGCGCAACTCTTCAGGAACGCCAGGTCCAGTGTCTTGCACGGCAAGAGCAACCCATTCGCCCCTATCCTCTACGCGGATGAAGAGCGTGCCGCCTTCAGGCATCGCCTGCACAGCGTTTAGAATCAAGTTGCGCAACGCCTGTTCGAGACGCGACACATCCACAGGCACCACCTGATCCTCTGAACACTCCAGGACGACTTGCACGGCTGCCGACTTCAGGTACGGTTCCTGCACGGCAAGCACGCGCTGCAGGAGCGGCTTAAGTCGGGTCGGCTGAATAGTGAGCTGGAACGGCTTGGCAAACTCCAAAAACTCGTCCGCCAACTCAGCCAGCCGTTTCGACTCGACATAGATCGCTTCCAGATAGAGTCGGTGCGAGTCGGGGAACCCTTCTTCGTGGATGAGCAGGTCAGCAGCGGCGCACAGAGCGGTCAGCGGGTTGCGCAGCTCGTGGGCAATCGTGGCGGTCATCTGCCCAATGGTCGCCAGTCGCTCCATCTCGTTCAGGCGCGCCTCCAAGCGCAAGTACTCGGTGATGTCCTCGAACAGCACCACGGCGCCCTGTGCCTGCTTGCCGCGCGTAATCAGAGGCGAGACGGTGAAGTTTAGGATGCGCATTTCGTTGCTCCTGCGCACAGGCGTTTTATACAGCGTACGCCCGCTCGCGCCGTGCAGCACCTCGTGAATGGCTTGGCACAGCTGCTGGCAGTGTTCGGGGTCAATCGGGCTCGGGGACGCATTCAGCACCTCGGTATAGTGGCGTCCGACGCTCTCGCGCGCCGAGAAGCCCAGATGCCGCTGCGCCACGCGGTTCCAAGTGGTGATATAGCCTTGCTCATCCACTGTGAACATGCCCGAGCTGAGGCTGCGCAAAATGTTGTTGCGAAATGCCGCCAGTTCCTGAACCTCTTGATAGCGTCGCTCCTTCTCCCGATAGAGGCGTGCGTTCTCCAGCGCGATGCCTGCCTGATTCACAAATGCGCTGAGCAGATCGACCTGCTCGGCGGTGAATGGCTCGTTCTGATTGTCTGCCAGCACGACGCCGATGCAACTGCCATGCACCACGATTGGCAGGGCGCAGTAGTAGTTTGTGCCCAGCGTGCGTCCAAAGCCGCGCATCGGCTGCACGGCGTGCTGTGCATCCGTTACCACCAGCGGCAAGCGCTTCTTGGCGACCATGCCGATAACGCCTTGCCCCTTGCGGAATCCACGCGGGGGGAACATCTCAGCGCGATAGCCCTGAATTAGGCGCGGATGGTAAATCCGCGCCGATTCACCCGAGAGGAACACGGCGCAGCGGGCGAAGCCGACCTTTTCGCAGATCTGCCGCGCGACGGTCTGCAACAGCGCGTCCACATCCAGCACCGCCGTCACCAGCTGGGTCAACTCCACCAGTGTTGTGAGTTGTCCAATATTCTGTTTGAGCCGCTGGTAGAGGCGGGCATTTTCGAGCGCGGTAGCGACTTGGTTTGCGAAAATCACGAAGAGGCGCAGGTCTTCTTGGGTGAAGGGTGGGCTGGGCTTGAGCCGTCGGATGGCAAGCACGCCAATCACGGCGTTCTCTTGGTTGCGGAGCGGCACGCAAATAGAGCTGCTGATGTCAGCGCGTCGGGGCAAATGGCGCAGGCGCGGCTCGGCGTCCAACTCGTTGATGAGCATCGGCTCGCCTGTAAGCGCGACCTTCCCCGCAACGCCTTCACCCAGCGGCACGCGCACCTCTGCAATCAGCTTATCGGGCAGTCCGTAGCTGGCGGCAATTGAGAGCGTCTGGGTCGCCTCGTCCAGCAGCATCAGCGTGCAGGCTTGTGCCTCCATCGCTTGCGCCGCGCGGCGCGTGGCTAACCGCAGGAAATGCTCCAGCCCGCCTCGCTCGCTGGCAATCGCGGTTTCGTACAGCGTGCCTAACGCGGTTAGCCGCTGCTCCGAGAGCCGCTTAAGCGCGTTAATCTCGCGGTGGAACCGCTCGTGCTGTCCCAGCAGAACCGCCAGTTGCGCCGCGATACGCCATTCGGCACGCGATTGCTGGTCGGGTGTCGTGCGCAACACATAGAATAGCTCTGGCACAGGGAGCGGCACGACCAACCATGCGTAGCCGTCTGCGTGGCGCCAGCCGCTTGATTCGTCTGGCTGCAGGACGCCTTCAGGAAGACCCGTATGCAGCTCGTGGGGCGCGTGTGCAATCACATACAGCGCACCACGCTCCGTTTTTAAGACCAGTCCATTCCAGACGCCGCTCAGCTCCGCTACCTTGCGAATTAGGTTCGTTAGGGCTTCCGTGCCCACCCCCGTCGCGACGCCTTCCAGCGCCGACACAACCCAATCCATGCTAATACCGTTATTCCACACACGCGCAGGGATTCCTGCCAAGTGATTTTCGCTTTGCGGGAATTTCGGAAACACTGTCCAGCTTCGGGAGTGGGTGTTAAGCCCCACGATTGACACGAAAAAGCGGAACGGCTGCAAGTGCGACCCCGCCACAGCATCATAAGTGTCTTTGCGTTGGTTTTCAACATGTCCCCCCTCCTAACCTCCTGGTAAGGGTACAGCGATTAGGTACAAGAATGCGGGTTCGCGGGGGAACTTTTTCCCGACATGCGATATGGAATCCCCCCTCGCCCTTACCCTCTCCCCCCTTATCAAGGGGGGAGAGGGCAGGGAGTAGGGGGACCCAGCCTGAAAAACCCCACCCCCTTGCGTGCCAAATAAGTGTGGCTGGTGTACCCTTACCAGCCCTCCTAATACCAATCGCGCGTCCAAAGTTCACTATTTGCCCCCCTCCTTTAGGTTCCCCTCGCGAAGCGGGGGGAACCGCGAGAGGCGCGCCTACCCGGTTCCCCCTGCTCGCAGGGGAACCTTAAGGAGAGGGTCATCAACTGCTGTTTTTTGTGAACTTTGGCTTAGCGATTGGTATAACCTCCCCGTGGACGGGGGAGGAAAGGCGACTCCTCACCGCCCGCGGGGAGGGTTGGGGTGGGAGCGCGATGTTTAAATCTCTACGCATAGGCACTTACCAATCGCCGAAGCGTACCCCACAAAAGACAACCGCAAGAGTTCCGTGCACCTTGCAAAAAATGGGTTATAATTGCAAAGGCAAGGAGGTACTGATGCGTGCACGAGCGTTCACACTGATCGAACTGCTGGTCGTGATTGCGATTATCGCGATTTTAGCGGCGATTCTGTTTCCGGTGCTTGCGCAGGCGCGCGAAAAGGCGCGCCAGACGACCTGTTTGTCGAACCTGCGCCAGCTGGGAACGGCGTTTGTGATGTATCGCGCCGACTGGGATGGCGTAAACCCTGGCCCAGCCGATGGCGCTCGCTGCCCTGGACAGTGGCGACGACCCGAATGGCCCCCATGGATGACAGGATTCATCTCGCGCTTAGACGCTCAGTGGGTACCCTGCTATTCTGTACTGATTCGGATAGACGATCCTGACTCCCCCGTAAGCGGTATCTGGCTCTTGTATGGGCATGTAACGAAGGGGGTCATCTACCCGTATGTAAAAAATCCCGACATCTACATTTGCCCCTCCGATCGGCGCGGTCAGGAGAAAAAGCTCAGCTACTCGATGAACGCGGTGGCTGGGTACATCCCCGAGCCTGTGGTGGAGCGTCCTGCCGAGTTCGTACACTTGGTCGACGAGGGCGAGACGCTTAACGACGGCTACTTCTTCGCGCTGGCAGGCACTCGATTCGTGGACTGTCCCTCTATCAAGCACAACGGCGGCGCGAACTTCCAATTCTACGACGGGCACGCTAAATGGATTCGCGCACGCCATAGCCCCGAAGAGGCGCGCATCGACCGATGCCGTGACACCGTGCCTAAACACTACTTCTGTCCGAAGATTCCGTTCCCAGAGTCGACGATGTACGGACCTTCCTGTCAACAAGCGCCATAGGCAGGGTATACTCGCCCCGATGTTTCGCAAGGTGCTGGTGGCGAATCGAGGCGAGATTGCGCGGCGCATAATTCAGGCGTGTCGCGAGCTGGGCATTCGGAGCGTCGCGGTCTATTCGGAGGCGGATGCGAACGCGCCGTTCGTGCGCGAGGCGGACGAGGCGTACCTGCTGGGTGGCGCGCCCGCTGCTGAGAGCTATCTCAATATCCCCCGCATTCTGCAAATCGCCCAGCGCGCGGGCGCGGAGGCGATCCATCCTGGCTACGGCTTTCTCTCCGAGAACCCCGACTTTGCGCAGGCGTGTGCACAGGCGGGCATAGTCTTTATCGGTCCGCGCCCAGAGGTGATTCGGCTGCTTGGTGACAAGGGCGAAGCAAAGCGTACTGCCGAACGCGCGGGTGTGCCCACCGTGCCTGGCTACAACCCTGCGCATGCGGCGACGCCTGACGAACTGCTCCGCGCGGCGCAGGCGTTAGGCTTCCCCGTGCTGCTCAAGGCGGTGGCAGGCGGCGGAGGCAAGGGTATGCGCGTCGTTGAATCGCCCGACGCCTTTCTGGAGGCTGCCGAGAGCGCGGCGCGCGAGGCACAGAACGCCTTCGGCGACCCGCGCCTGATGCTGGAGCGCTACCTCCCGCGCCCGCGCCACATCGAGGTACAGATCCTTGCTGACCAACACGGGCGCGTGATACACCTCCACGAACGCGAATGCTCCATCCAGCGACGCCACCAGAAGATTATCGAAGAAAGCCCCTCGCCTGCGCTCAGCCCCGAAACACGCGCGGCGATTTGCGACGCTGCCGTGCGCCTCGCCGAGGTCGTCGGCTACACCAACGCGGGCACGGTGGAGTTCCTCTACGAAGCGCCCCCCGACGGCGAACGGTTCTACTTTCTGGAGGTGAACACCCGCCTGCAGGTGGAACACCCCGTCACGGAGATGGTCACGGGCGTGGACTTGGTGCAGTGGCAGATACGCATCGCGGCAGGTGAGCCGCTGACGCTGGAGACGCCCCCCCAGCGCGGGCACGCGATAGAGGCGCGCCTGTACGCCGAAGACCCCGACAACGACTTCGCGCCTGCGCTGGGCACACTGCTCGCCTACACGCAACCGCATTTGCCTGGCGTGCGCTTCGACTCAGGCGTGGAGGCAGGCTCGGTCATCACGCCTCACTACGACCCGATGATTGCGAAGGTGATTGCCCACGCGCCTGACCGACCGAGCGCGATCCGCCGCCTTGTGAGCGCGCTGGAGCAGACCGTCGCGCTGGGCGTGCGCACCAACCAAGCGTTCCTGATAGACTTGCTACAGCATCCCGTATTCCAAGCAGGCGACCTGCATACGGGGTTCCTTGCGGAGCATGTCGTCTCGCGCCCCGACAGCACGCCGCCTGAGCCTGTGCTGGCGGCGCTTGCGCTACTGGAGCCGCTCACGCGCACGCCTGCGCGCCCAACCGCAGCGTCCGTCAGCGACTCGCGCTTTCTGTCCCCGTGGGAACGGCTGGGCAAGTGGCGGATCGGCTAATTGAGAAACAGGTACAATCTACAGCGAAGGAGCATGCCAGCGGGCGCTACAGAAGCGCAAGTCTACATCGCAGATAGCCGCACTATGGCGGAGACGCCCAGCGAAAGCATCGCGCTGGTCGTCACCTCGCCTCCGTATTGGCATATCAAGGACTACGGCGTTGCGAATCAAATCGGCTACGGGCAGTCGCTGCACGAGTACCTGTACGACCTTAGCCGCGTCTGGAAAGAGTGTTGGCGTGTGCTGAAACCTGGTCGCAGGCTATGCATCAATGTCGGCGACCAGTTCGCCCGCGCAACGGT
>Ga0197142_1004811_pt1 | contig 10774 bp, 11 predicted proteins | sample GBS60_MetaG_FD_148614 | JGI IMG/M metagenome (GOLD analysis project Ga0197142, IMG submission 148614) | Sediment microbial communities from Great Boiling Springs, Gerlach, Nevada, United States - GBS 60_MetaG | ecosystem: Environmental > Aquatic > Thermal springs > Hot (42-90C) > Sediment...
CTGTTTATTTACCAACAGGTTCATGGTACGAATTCGAAACAAGTAAACTTTACAATGGGAATCGGTGGGTAGAATTTTCAATAACAAGAGGTTATTATCCCTTATTTGTTCGAGGTGGTACAATACTACCCATAGTTTATCCAGGAATCAACGCGGAACAAACGTTAAAAAACGAAATCTTTTTAGAAATCTACCCAGAAAATCAAATGCAAGGTTATTTATATTTAGACGACGGTTTAACGATGAATTACCAACATTCAAGCTTTTTTGCTGTTATAACAGGAGAAAGAGAAAACAATGGAGATATTCACATAACATACGAAATCATCAATAAAACCTTTACCCCAGAACAGAACACTGTAAAATTACGCTTGCCAATCGCCTATAAATATATCTATTTTAAGAAAAAGAAAAAAAATGCAATTCAAAGAGATTTGTTTGCAGAAGATAGAAAATTTAGTATATCGGAGTTTAGTTTGCCATTATTAGAAGATTGGGAAGTTAGTATAACAATGGATAGATAAAATATGAGCATTCAAAACGAACAAATATCAGAAAAATTACTTAAGCAAAGGTTTTATATTCGAGGCAATTATCAAGAATTGTTAAATTATACATACGACGGAGCGAAAATCCATCTCGAAGAAGAGGAATGGAAACAACTTTTAAATGATTGGCAGTATTATATTTTAAGAAACAAAGGTACAGAAAGAGCATTTACGGGAAGTTATTATAAAAATCATCAACAAGGGATTTATACTTGTTTAGCATGTGGTTTACCATTATTCGAGTCTAACGCAAAATATGATTCTGGCAGTGGGTGGCCTTCTTTTTATCAACCTATCAAAAAAGAAAATGAGCCATTAAGAATTCGAGAGGAAATCGATTTATCTTATGGAATGATTCGAACCGAGATCATGTGTGATCGTTGTGGTGGACATTTGGGGCATGTATTTCCCGACGGTCCACGTCCTACTGGCCTTCGTTATTGTGTTAACTCTGCTTCTATTCACTTTGTTGCTAAAAAGAATTAATTATTTCTTCGATAGGTAAAGGTTTAGATAACAAAAAACCTTGACAATAATCTATGCGAATCTTTCTTAAAAATTCTAATTGTTCTTGGGTTTCGATTCCTTCTGCAATGATTTTTAAACCTAATTGTTTAGATAAATTACAAATTGTTTCTATAATTGTAATTGATTTTTTTTCTTGATAATTCTGTATAAAAATTTTATCGATTTTAATGTAATCAACATCTAAGTCCATAATATATCTTAAAGAAGAATAACCTGTTCCAAAATCATCAATAGAGATTTTTAGTCCAATTTCTTTTATTTTTTTTATTGCATTTTTTGCATATTCAAAAGATTCTATGTAGGAACTTTCTGTTAATTCAATTGTAAAACGACTTAAATCAAGTTGCGAATCCAAAAATATTTTTAGGATTTGATCTACTAAATAAGTATCGTTAAAACTAATGGTCGACAAATTAATAGAGAATGTTCTATCTTTCTCGATAAACAATTTTTCTTTGTAATTTTTTATAAAATGTTTGATTAAAGAAATTTCGAAACTTTTAATTAAACCCGATTTTTCTAATAAAGGAATAAATTGAGTTGGAGAAATATTGCCATATTCTTTATCGTTCCATCGCGATAAAACCTCATATCCAGAAATTTTTAAATCTTGAACGTTATAATAAGGTTGAAATACCAGATAAAATTCCTTCTCGAAATTAAAGTAATTATGTTTTTGTTGAATTAATAAGCTAAACTTCGATTTTTCTTCTAACGATTTTTGATAAAATTCTATGTTCTTTATATTTTCTATTTTACATTTTTTTAAAGATAGCTGAGCTAACTGATAAAGAGATTTTGCATTTTTTGCATCTTTTGGATATATAGAAACACCACAATGAAAGTTTAGATAGAATTCGAAATGTTGAATCTTGGCTTTCTTGTTCAGATGATGGAATACTTCTTGTAACCAATGTTGTGGATTTTCTTGATGTTCATCGGGGATTTGTATAAAGATTCCAAACTCATCTGATCGAATTCGCGAAATTATAGAATTTTGTTTTTTGTTAAAATGATTCATTAGGTTTTTACTAAATTCCTTTAAGATTAAATTAGCAAAATCTTTGTCAAAAAAAACATTTAAATCTGTAAAATTCTGAATATCTAATAATATGCAGGCAAATGCTTTATCTCTATTATTATTTATAAAATTAGTTAAATAATTCAAAAAGATGGATTCGTTTGGTAAATTTGTTAAAGGATCAAAAAATTCTATTTGTAAAGTTTCTAATGTTTTATCTTGATCTGTTTCAAAACCAATAGAAATAAATTTTGTTTTATTATCGTAGGTTTCTATGGGAATAATGAATTGTTTTATAAAAAATAATTCTCCTTGTTTATTCTTGTTCACAAAAACAGAAGTAAATGGTTGATGTTCTTTTATTTTATCCCAGAGTGTTTTATACAATATATGTGGTTGAACATCCGATTTGAATATATTCGGTTTTTTTCCAATTAGTTCTATGCTATTATAACCAGAGATTTTACAAACATAGGGACTAACATATTCAATTGTTCCATTTTCGTCTGTAATCATCAACCAGATTTTTCCTAATTCAATTGCAGAAAAGAGGTTGAATGAATGCTTATAATTTTCGAAGAATTTCATTAAAATCGAAAGATTTCTTTGGAAAGAATAAAACCTATCATAAAAAGCGTTAATAAAATAATCAGGTTTTTGTGTACAAAGACCAATTAGAATACTTTCTTGATTATTGATAGGGGTTCTTAATATTAAATAAGATTCGATTTGGTTTTGTTTTAGAATTTTTTTAAAATTTGACGAAAAGTAATTGTTTGTTTCTTCTAAGTTATTATTAACATAAATAAAAGTTTGTTTTAGTTTTTCAATGTCTATATGATGGTTTAAGTAGTATTCTATCTGATTAAAATGAAAATCAAAATTATCCGAAAAAGAGATGAGCTTAATAAAGCTTAAATTCTTGTTAAAAATTGCCGTCCAAATAAAGACAAAATCATTGTAAGTGTTTAAATGCATATGGATATCTTTTAGAATTTCTTCGATAGATTTAAACTGAAAGATACATTCGTAAATTTTATCTAGTATAGTTTCTATTTCTTTAAGAGAATAGGGTTTTGGGAAAGTTTCGTTATGCATTCAATGTCCTTTTTGTTAAATAAAGCTTATTGAGTGATTAAATCAAGATATTTTTTTTGAATTTTATGATTTTTTTTCTATTGTTTGGGATGCTAATCTATCGGCAACTTTGTTTTGTTCTCTGGGTATATGAACAATTCTATGTTTAGGAAAAAGAGAAAGTAAAGATTTAACCTTCTCGTGTATTTCTTTTAAATTGGAGCTTTTTATTTTGTATTCCCCTAATAGTTGTTTTACTACTAGTTCTGAATCTAAAAAGATTTCTAAGAGATAGAATTCGGGGTTGGTAATATGTTTTAATACTTCTTCTAAACCATATAGTAATGCACTATATTCTGCAAAATTATTGGTGTTTATTCCTAAGTCTTTACTGATTTCGAATAGCGTTTGATTCTCTAGATAAGCAACAGCACCCGCACCAGCAGGACCTGGATTTCCTTTCGAAGCACCATCACAGAATAGTTGTATTTTTTTTAAAAAAAGATCGTTTTCTGGTAAATTCATTTTACTTTATCCCAATATTCTTTTTTTGCTTTTATATGTTCGGAATAGTTTTTAGAAAAGTAATGTTTTCCATCTTCTATGCGTACAAAAAAAAGATAATCTGTATCCGCTGGATAGAAGGCTGCATATAAAGCTTGGTATCCTGGGTTAGAAATAGGAGTTGGTGGAAGGCCTTTATATCTATAAGTATTATAAGGAGAATCGATCTCTAAATCTTTTAACGTTAATTTTTTCTTGGGATCTTTTAGAATATATTGGATAGTTGGGTCTGCTTGTAGCTTCATTTTTTTCTTTAAACGATTGTAGTAAACACTTGCCATTAAAGGTAATTCATCCCTATGGACAGCTTCGCGTTCAATAATAGATGCAATAATGACCTTTTCGTAAATTTCTTTTGGACTGATGCTCTGATAGTTAGGATAAATTTTTGCTAATTTTTCGTAGAACATTTTTATCATGGTTTCGTGGATTTGTTGAATTTTTAGTTGTGGGTCGATTGTATATGTTTCGGGAAATAAAAATCCTTCAGTAGTTGGACCATCAATTCGATATTTATTTAAAATTTTTCTGTCGCTTGTTAAATCCAAAAATTCTTTTTTGTCTGAGATAAACTGTTGTTCTTTAAAATAATTGGCAATTTGATCGTTAGTCCAACCTTCTATAATTGTAAACTGAATCATTTTTACTTTGCCTGAGTGTAAGAGGTCTAATATTTCCCAAGACGTCATTTGTGTATCGATTTCGTAAACCCCTGCTTTGATGTTCTTTGCTTTACCAGTAATTGTGGCTAAAATTTTAAAATAAAGCTCGCTTTTTATTAAGTTTTTTTCTTTTAGTTTTTCTGCAACATAGCTTAATGATTTTCCTTTGGGAACGGTAAAAAGAACTTTTTGAGTTGCCTCATTAGGAGACAAATTACCGTAAAGAATGATTGTAATTCCCAAAACGATCAAAAGTATGCTGATGTAGAGATGCTTTTTCATAGGTTACCTTTTTTGAATTATGGATTGAACTTTATAATCTGGTCTTAAATTGGATGGTCTTTCGATGAGTTTTTTTTGCAATTCGTACATTTTTGCATTTTTTAAAAAAGTAGAAAAAGAGGAAGCCACAGCAATCGTAAAACCAGCAAATCCATCGAGAAATCCTAGTTTAAACACATAAATTTCTAGAAATTTTACAATAGGTTTATAAAGACATTTTAAAATACTAAATCTTTTGTTGCGATTGTAGCGATTAAACGCTACAATAGAAGAAAATTTATTGATTGTGTCTATTTGATGAGATAAATCTTTAAAACTGTAATGAATAATATCTCCTTTAAGTGTTCCACCTTTACCTTTGATTTTTATATAATCGTGGGGGTTTTCTCCTTCCCAAAAAGCGAAATCTTTTTTAAAAAGTCTATATCGCCTTTGTGGATACCATCCACTATGATAGATAAACCTTCCTAGATGATAAGTTAAACGAGAAATTTTAAAGCCATTATATTGATTCATTTTTTCGGGATGTTTTTTTAATTCTAAGATTTCGTTTTTTAGTTTTGGCGAGATGCGTTCGTCTGCATCCAAAGAAATTACCCACTCATATTTACATAAAGTTAAGGCACGATTTTTTTGTTCTACGTGTCCATCAAACTCGTGTTGATAAAATTTTACCTTAGAGAAAGATGTTGCAATTTCTTTTGTTTTATCTGTGCTAAAAGAATCCAGGACGATGATTTCTTCGCAAATTTCATAGAGCGATTCGATACAATCCTTGATGTTTTTTTCTTCGTTGTAAGTAATGATAGCTCCACTAATTGGTACCATAACTATTCTTCTTTATAAATGGGTTTTCGTTTTTCTTCGATGGATTGGATTGCTTCGAGAAAATCTTTTGTTGTATAGTTTAAAGATTGACTTAAAGATTCTAATTCCAACGCTTCTTCTAATGATTGCACTTTATAAAGATTTTTCTTTAACATTCGTAATGGTTGAGGTGCATTCATAGAGATTTCTTTGGCAATTTCTATTGTTTTTTCTAAGATCTCTTCCCGAGAAAAAAGTCCATGACACAATCCCATTTTGTATGCTTCTTCTCCTGTAATAGCTTTTCCTGTAAACAATAATTCTTGAGCAATATGTAGACCTGCTATTTCTTTTACTAAAAAGCTTGACCCCATACCTGGATGTATTCCAATCTTAACAAAATTAAAAGCATATTTACCATCTGGGACAAAATATCTTAAATCGCATGCTAATGCTAACGATAAAGAAGCACCAATTGCATGACCATTTACAGCTGCGATAACAATAAAAGGGCATCTCCGTACTTCTAAAAAAAGATTATAAAAATATTTCATAAATTTTTGATTTTCTTCTTGGGGTTTAGTTGCAAAACTTTTTAACAATTCTAAATCACCTCCACTAGAAAACACATCATTTTTGCCCGAAAGAATTAATACACGAATTAGGTTTTTTTCCGAACTAATTTCTTTGAGCGTTTTGTTAAATTCTTTTCCCATTTCCAATGTCATAGAGTTTCGTGTAATTGGATTGTTAAAATAAAGTATTGATATATAAGGATCTATTTTTTCTAATTCGATTAAAGACATCGTTTACTCCTCTATGTCTGGGGGTTCGTCTAAGGTAGAATGCAAATGTTCAATACTCTTTTTATGGGTTAAAACAAGATACAATGTCAAACCAAAAAATATCGATACTAACGATATAGAACTAAACATAATAATCCAGCCACCTAAAGTCATTTTTAAACTCCTTGATTCTCTTTTTTCCAGTTTCTATTGGCTTGTGCAATTAGTAAAATAAAAAATACACTCAAAAGTACAACAAAAAAGAAGGTAAATCTTGCAGTTGTGTTTGTTTGTAAAGTTTGTATGTAGGAAGGAAGTTTTTGGTATAACCAAGAAATAAATACAATCAACAAATAAGCGGGAGAGATATATTTAATCACAAATTTAAAAATTTTAGGTATTTTGATTAATGAACCTTTGTGTGCTTCTTCGAATACCTGGTCTACTCCAAAAATCCATCCACCAATGATAATTTGAGTTGTAGCTAATACATAAATACCAAATGTTCCAATCCAAAAATCCATGTTATCTAATGCAACTAAATCCTTCGAAAAATAAACTACAAACAAAGAACCAATAAGAGTAATAAAAGATAACAAAGAAATACTTGTTTTTCTATTGGTTTTTAATCCTTCTTCAAAAAAAGCAATGGCAGGTTGTAACATAGAAATCGAACTAGTAACTGCTGCAATAAATAACAACACAAACCATAAAAAACCAAATAATCGTCCTATGGGCATTTTTTCGAATACATGGGGTAGTGTAATAAAACCTAATTGGAAAACACTATCACTTATACCTTCTTTTCCTAAAAATACAAAAGCTGCAGGAATTGTTATTAAACCACCTAATGCGACTTCTGCAAAAGTATTGCCAGCAGCAGAGGTAGTTGCAGATAAAATCACATCATCGTTCTTTTTTAAGTAACTAGCATAAGTAATAATGACCCCAAACCCAACAGAGAGAGAAAAAAAGATTTGTCCAGCAGCTGCTAACCACATTTCTGCATTCATTAAAGATTCTATAAAATTTTTTTCTGATGTTGCTGGATTCCACATAAATCCTAAACCATTTAGAAGATTTCTTTCTGGATAATTGGGATCTGGTGTACCTAAGGTTAAAACGCGTCCTAAGATGATGAATGCAATTAGAAATAACAAAGGAATGCCCATTTTACTAATCATTTCTATTCCTTTTACTAATCCTCTATAAATAATCCACATATTCAAAAGATAGCATAGTAATATAAAAAACAAAATAGGAGTATGATTTGAGTCAAAAACAATACCATCTTGATTCATTCCTGTAAAGTTTCTAAAAAATTCTATATAAGCATTCCCTTCCTGAAGCAATGGAAATGTTCCAATTAAATATAAATAAGCATAGTACAAACACCATGCTTCTATTAAAATGTAATACATAAATATTCCAACGGGAACAAGTAATCCAAAAAACCCAAAATAAGGTGATATACGATTATTCCATAAAATTCGAAATATACCAGGTGTTGAATGAAATCCTTTTTGCCCACCATATCTTCCAATTGTCCATTCCAACCAAGCTATAGGGATTCCAAGAAAGATTAATGCAAAAAAATAAGGAATCATAAAACTTCCCCCTTCGTATTTTGCTGCAAGTCCGGGAAAACGAATAAAATTACCTAATCCAATAGCGCTTCCCATTACTGCGAGCACAACGCCAATCAAGGAACCCCAGTTTTCTTTTTTCGATGATTGCATAGTTAATCCTCCAATTAAAATTATTTTTGAATTTTAATTTTTATTATTTCGTCAAGATTTTTATATGTACGATATGCGATTCTAATTATAATTAAACATTTTCGTATTAAAGTCTAACTTCTAAATCATAAATTTATAAAAATTGATAAAATTATTGATAAAAAGTTAAAAAAAATTGACATAAAAAAAAGAAAAAATTAAAATATAAATTATTAAAATTAAATTTTAATATGTTTTATGACGAAAATAAAAAAAGCATGAGGAGAAAATATGCGAAAATGGAGCGAGCTAAGCGAAAAGGAGCAAAGCGAAATAGAAAAGCGATATAAAGCAGGGGAAAGCCCAACAGATATCGCAAAAGATTATAATTTAAAGCCAAAGCAAATATCCGATCAAGCATATAGAAAAAAATGGAACGCAAATATGAAAGAGCAAAAAAATACCAAAAAAACAGCAGCAAAGAAAACTGCAAAGAAAACAGCTAAGAAAACAGCTAAAAAAGCAGCGAAAAAAACAAAAAAATAAAAAAATAAGGAGAAAGATCGGAGTTTTTTTTAGTTTTTCCGATTTCGATGGGTTCTATTTCTTACTTGCTTTTTTAGTGATGTGTTAGATTTTAGTTTTGATGAAGCGCATTATACTTTATTTATTCGTTTTCTTTGTTCTTTTTGCATGCAAAAGTTCGCAAAATCAAGTTGTTGATGAAAATCTCAAAAAAGAAAATCAAACTAAAGAAGAGCAAGCTTATTTAGGAATTATTTATGTAGAAACGATTTCGGGTGTTCAAATTGCAGATGTATTTCCTGATAGCCCAGCACAAAAATCTGGCTTAGAACCAGGCGATATTATTATATCTGCGAATGGATATCCTATAGTTGGTCGTTATACACTTAAAGAAAATATATTCTCTTTAAAACCAGGTACAGAAGTCGTATTAGAAGTAGAAAAGATTAATGGAAAAAGGGTCCTACTTAAAGCAGTGTTAGAACCAATGCCAGAAAAATACAAGAAATATTATCAAGAGGCAAATTAACAATGCATTATACCAATCCCGTAAAGGATTTAGAAAAAAGGGATGTAGAGACATTGATTTTGTTGGCAATTCAGGAAGATGCACCGAATGGAGATGTAACATCCGAATCTATTTTTAGTAAAGAGGAATCTTCTCGTGCCCAGTTAATAGCAAAAACCAATGGAATCTTTTGTGGAAAAAGAATTACAGAAATTTTATTAGAAGTTTTTAATGATTTTGCAAACTATAATATAAATATTCTTAACTCTTACGATGATGGCAAATCTTTCCACGAAAAAGAAATTTTGATGGAATTAAAAGGAGAATTACCAGGCCTTTTAAGAATAGAACGAATCTTGTTAAATTTTGTTCAATATTTGAGTGGAATAAGTACTCTAACTTATCAAACTGTAAAGAAAGCAAAAGAAATTGGTGCAGAAATATATATCCTTGATACACGAAAAACACTTCCGGGATACAGAAAATTAGCGAAATACGCAGTATATTGTGGTGGTGGGTTTAATCATAGAATCAATTTATCCGAAATGGCTATGATTAAAGATAACCATATAGCAGCAGCTAAGAGCATAAAAAATGCTGTGGAAAAGATCCGCACTCAACATCCAGAAATTCCAATCGAGATAGAAGTAGATGCGTTTGAACAATTAGAAGAAGCATTATTGACAAAACCAACAGTGATTCTTTTAGATAACATGAATATTGAACAAATCAAGGATGCAATGGATAAAATTCATCAAATATGTTTAGAAAAAAAACTGCCTATTCCATTTATAGAAATATCTGGTGGTTGGAAGCCCGATGATTTGCATCTACTTAAAGACATAAAAAATGTTGGAGTAAGTATGGGCTTTTTAACCCATAGTGCAAAGTTTTTAGATATCAGCATGGAAATCGTTTGAATGAATCAACAAAATATTCAACAACTTTATCAATTAGCAAAGGTATCCGAACAAAATCGCGATTGGCTTTCTGCATTAGATTATTATCAAAAGCTATATCGATTAACAAATCAATCTTCTCTTCTTAGTAAAATTGGTTTTATTTATTCTCAGTTAGGAAATCATGACCAATCTTTTTTGTCCTATCAAAAATATTTAAATTTCGAAAAAAGCGACTGGGCAGCATACTATAATATTGCTGTGGAATCCGTCCATCTAAAAAAATTCGAAGAAGCAATATACTACCTAAAAAAAGCTATTGTACTACAACCACAAAATCTAAAAAGCTATTTACTTATAGGTTATATTTATGAATTGTTAAGTCAATACGAAGATGCAATAAAATATTTTAATCATGTTTTAAAACTCGATCCCCATAATAAGGTTTCTATAAAAGGAATTTTATTTTCTTTGATTCAGTTAAAAAAATACGAAATTGCTCTAAAATTATGCGAAAAATACTTAAAAATTTATCCAGAAGACTTGATGTTAAAAAACTTTTATGCGGGAATACTTTTCGAATTGGGAAAAACTGATGCCTTCTACGAAGAAATCAAAGAAATTTCAGAAAAAGACAAGCGTTATAAATCTTTCGAAGAATATGTGCAAAAAATTCAACAAGAACGAAAAGACGAATACAAAGAGTTTTTAAACGAAATACAAGAAAAGATCCTTCAAAAACAGCAGGAATTAAAACAAAAAGAAGATACAAAAACCTATTTGGATTTAAGCTTACTTTCTCTATTTTCTGGTAAAAAAGACGAAGCTTTTAACTATTTAAAAAAAGCGT
>Ga0197142_1004812_pt1 | contig 10774 bp, 8 predicted proteins | sample GBS60_MetaG_FD_148614 | JGI IMG/M metagenome (GOLD analysis project Ga0197142, IMG submission 148614) | Sediment microbial communities from Great Boiling Springs, Gerlach, Nevada, United States - GBS 60_MetaG | ecosystem: Environmental > Aquatic > Thermal springs > Hot (42-90C) > Sediment...
CCACTAACGCCCCAGTGATTTCTTGCCAAATGTAAATGCAAAACCCTGTATTGCGCCTGAAATTTGAGCAAAACGTTTCAAACCGAGCCTATGAGACACCTTTGCCTGCTCTTGCCGCTTCTGTTCAGCATATACGCTTGCGAGAGCCTTGATACCATTGGCGCGCTTGTGCCACCCACAGTCGACCAAGACCGTAGCCTGCCAAGTGTTGCGGTTAATGTGGCTGGGCGCCAACGCCTCATCCACGTTCGAACGTTTGGCAATCCGTCTAACCCGCCGCTGTTTATCCTGCATGGCAGCTTTACGGATACTCGCCCTTACCGAAACATCTGCGAAAGTCTTGCAGACAAATACCACGTGGTTATTTGGGACCAGCGCGGGTGCGGACTCTCGGAGCGCATTACCGAAGAGGAATTCACCTTGGAGACGGCGGTCGAGGAAATCAACGCCATGAAAAACATCTACGCCCCGAACCAAAAAGTGACGCTCATCGGTCAATCGTGGGGCGGTGGGCTTGCCACGCTCTACACTTCCAAACATCCAGAAAAAGTGGCACAGCTCCTGCTCATAGAACCCATGCCCTTGACCGCCCAAGATATGCAGCAGCTCTTTAGCACCATTGTGCAATTTGGCTATGACAATGGCAGTTGGAACAACTTTGCTCGGCACGGGCAGGCGCTAAGCCCACGCGACCATGAACAACTCGATTACAGAGCCATGATGATTTTGCGCAGCACCATGACCGCCAGCTACCACTGCGACGGCAATAACCCACCTGAATGGCCGATTCACCGTGTGGGCGGCTTTTTGGAATATGTCAGAAATCAACGCTTAGGAAATCCGCTGTCAGGATTTACCTACAATTTTACAGATGGCATTCAAAACTATCGGGATACGGTCAGGATTTTAGGCGGCGCTTGCAGTTCCTTAGGCTATAAAATGCAACTGCAATACTCAAAGTCCCATTTTCCTAATGCAGAAGTCATAGAAATCCAAAATGCTGGTCATCGCATGAATATGGAAAAATTCGATGATGTGATGCGCGCAATTAAGTCATTTCTAAAAGCATATTAAGCATGAAAAAACATTTATGGATTCAATTTTTTCTTATCTCTTGGCTTATTTCACATCACGGCGTCGCTCAGGTAGATAGCTTGTCATCACAGCATCAATTAAATAACATACTGGCTTATACAGCTACAGTAAATGCCCTTACCTTAGGACAGACATTATTTTACAATGAACAAGATTTTTCATCTCGCCACTTTAGCGCGCTATTTTTTGCCACCAATGCCCTACAACATCTGCCGAATCTGTTACAAGGCAAAGGCTTCGTGCTGTTAGGGCTACAAACGGCAACTACGGTCGGTTTTTACCTAACAAAAGCGCGTTCAGAGGATTTACCGTTGATTAACCGTGCGTTATTTGTGCCAGCCTACAACATTTCGCTATTTGCTTCTTATACAGCCTATCGTGATATGCGGCAAATGCATGAATATGAACCAAATGATTGGAAGCCTTTCGGAGTAGGGGAGTTGCTCTTAGCGCCATATCATGCAGAGTCTATCACCAATGCTTTTGTATGGGGAGCGGCTCTCGGCGCTATTGCCCTGAACTTGATATTACATGGCAACAAAAATAGTATTTTTACAACTGGCAAAACGTATTTAGGCAATGAGGAATATCATCCTTGGGTTGCCCTTCCTCTGATGATTGGTGTAAACTTAGTGGTGCACAGCCTTGTGGGCGCAAGCGAAGAAGCACATTATCGGGGCGTATTTTTTGAGCAAATGCAAAGAAATACTAACACTTTTTTGGCTACTGCTTCTGATATTGTGTATTTTACGGTATCTCATCTCCCGCAGTATTACATCACTGATAGAGAAAATCTTCTTATTCGGACGATAAGCACCGCCGCATTTAGCTTTCTAATGAATTCTGCATACCGGCAAAGCGGACTTAGAACTTCCAGCGCAGCACATATTGTGTTCAATTTCTTTTCATCAGTTTCTTACTATCTCTTGAATGGTGGCGTTGCCAATCAAGACAATTATTTAACCTTTTCATTTATCCATAATTTTTAAGCATGAACAGTCGCTTCCTCATTTTGATTGCACTTTTAGGGCTTCCCAGTCTTGGTTATGGTCAGAATCCCTTTGGCTTACTCCATGACGGTCATCATATTGTTTCAGTTGGTATTCATGCCAACCCCAGCTTGAATGCCAATGCCGATTATCTTTTCGCTTTTGAACAGAAGGACGGCACGTTTCAACGCTTTGGGCTGATGACACAAGCCAATTTTCCGCTGTTCTCCCAACAAGGTATTGATTTTGATTTTCGTATTGGAGCAGGCGCCTTGGTAGGCATTGCAAGCAATTTCAAAGCACTGATGCTGCTGACGTGGAACTTTTCAAGAACGGCTGATGTCAATGGTCAGTATTTTCATACAGGTCTTAAAATTGATGTGCTGCCCGGTTATTATGGCACGAATTGGGCGTTTGCCCCTCATTTATCCTTGAGCTATCAACCCTTTATCCACATAGAACATAGTGAGTATGCCAAACAAGCGTTTCAAAATCTTTACCCCAGTGGCAGCGGTTCATTTACCGCACCGAAAAATGGTTGGTTCTACCAAACTCATCTGATGATTCAAACAGGAGTAAGTGTGGCATATTTTCAATCCACGTGGTCTCTGAACTTAACAGCTGGGTTTCAGCATCAACCGAACCGCTTTGGACTGCTTCTTTTTCCAGACCTTGGCATTTTGCCGTTTTATGGCGGACTGAATTTTGGATACTCTATGGTTGCGCCCTGAGCTGCGCTGCAAATAAAAAAGCCCTGTGTTACAGGGCTTTTGGGCAAGCATAGCGCAAGTGGGCATCTGCTTGCTCGAGGTGCCAGCTCACGCATGGAGCCGGGCATTATTTTGATTTCACAGCGTCTGAAGCACTGCTTAGGCTCTTAGCAATCCAGCCCGCCAAGCCAGACTTATCGACGATGGTTCTGGCAACATCCCCAGATTGCACAATAGCAAAGTATGGCAATGTGATGGTTGCCAAAATGGGCGCCCCAATCAACATGGCAATAAATTGCGTTAGGCGGTCCTTATGCGTTAGGTCGCTGATAAGCGCCGTAACACGATAGGTGCCCATCAACGGCAAGAAGGGCGTCATCATCACATTGGTAACGGCTTTGGTTGCCCCATCAACAAAGGCATCGGGCTTAAATTCTTTTTCAGATTTATCGAAGCCTGCACCGAGCACTTCAGGGACTTGGTCGGCCATTGCCAAGAAAGCTTTGTCGATGCCTTTTTCGCGAATGCGGGCGGAAGTAAAATTCGCCGCTTCATACATACCCATCAACACGTTCAAAGGCGCGGTCAAAATCAGGGATAGCACGCCTGCAACCCACCGCTGCGATTCATCGCCGCTCTTGACCAAATCTGCCCCAATCTTGAAGCCTCTGTAAATGCCTAAAATTGGGATGTAGGGCCAGCTGGTGCTCAGCACAATCCATGCGGTGAGCCAGTCGTTCATGCGACGCTGGGCAGGGTCGTCAATATGTTCATATTTTAATTTTCCACTGATGTAGTCGCCAAACATCTCAAAGGCGTTTCTGCCAGTGTCTTTAATCTCGACCTTCATGCCAAGAGATTCGCTGACCTCGGGCAGGAACTCAATGGTGTGTGGCAAGGTGAAGTGGTAAGCAAGCGCCGTCGGCAATACGCGGATAGCGTCTGCTCCTGTTGCATTTACAGCCATAGTTTTTCTCCTTTGTGCGATTTAAGGTTAGTGAAAAAACACTTACTTCAAAATTTTGCAGCGTTGAGACTGCTGACCAAGACACTGACAAGACAACAGTTTGAAAGAAGTTTTTCCGAGCGTTTTCTCTCTTACTGTCGCTTTAAATTTAGCATATCTGATTTTGGTTTTAAAGAAAAAATCACCGTCCAAATCGACTTTATCAGAGCTTGTTAAACGTGCATTTTGGTCTATCTTTGTAAATTTGTCTCTCTACCTTTGAAATTTTCAAATGTTGGAGCATTGAATCCACGAGAAATTTTCCAATCCGCCCTCAACGAAAGCGAAGGGGTCATCAATGTTCGCAAGTATAAGCCTGAGGCGGCGAAGACGGTCAAGGTCGAGCTTGAGAGTTTTCCTGACCCCTTGCCTGTCAGCGTTGCCGAGAGCACAGGCTCGCTCAATGAAGAGATTGGGGCGGCGCTCAGTGAGATTTTGGCGATTATCAAAGAAACCATTCAGGCGCGCACCGTTGCCTTCTGCTGGGTCAATCGTGCCAAGAAAAGGTTGATTGTCTCGGCTGTGCAGACCGATGCGCCAGATTTCACCACAGAAAAGTCACTACCGTTCCAAAGCGATGCCGTTACGCAGATTGTCATCGCCCGAAAGGCGCAACTTTACACCGAAATCAGTGCCAGCGATGAACCCACACTCATCACTTACTACAGTGCGCCCAACGGCATCAAAGCCTTTATGGGCGTGCCTGTGTTTTATCATGACGACATCTTAGCCGTTCTGTTTGCAGATAGCTTAGCCAAAGGCGCTTTTGGGCACGACGATGTGCATTTGCTTAGCCGCTTTGGCAAACTTTGCTCTGCCTTTGTTGAAAAGTATGACCTCAAATCCAGCTACATCGAAACCCTGCGCTTTGCAGAGTCTGCTCAGCAACTCACGCGCCATTTGTATCGGACGCTTGACCTCAATAGCATTTTGAATCACTTCTGTGAGAGCATTACGCAAGCGATAGAATTCGACCACTTGGTGCTGGCTTTGCTCAATCGCAAAGCGGAACTGGTGGTAAAAAAGTCCATTAGCAAAAGCCAGTATATTGCCGAAGGCAGCATCATTGACTTAGAGCGCTCAGCGGTCGGACATGCCGTAACCAACGGTAACTACGGCGCGATTGATGACCTGTCGCAGCTTGGAGGAGTGCCACGCTTTTATGTTGGCGAAACCTTGCAGCCGAACGCCAACGCATCGGCAGAAGGCACACCGCATGCCTTGCCTAAACAAGGCTCTATGTTGATTCTACCGATTCGCTTGGGCGAGCTGACAGCGGGCGTCTTGACGTTGGAGCATGAACAGCCACGCTACTTCAATACGGAGATTTTCAAGAAGGCACGCTTTTTTGTCGAGACGCTTGCGCTGGCATTGCATCGACTGCTGCTCGATGACCAGCGCCGCACCATGACCCCAATCGATGAAGAGACCGGCACACTGTCGCTGCGCACCTTCTATGCTCGACTTAGTGCCGACATCAACCGCTGCTTGCGCCATCAGCAAGATTTGGCGCTGATTCTCGTTGAGTTCGATGCGCAAGAGGCGCTCAAAAATCGATACAGCGCCACAGCACTGACCATGATGATGCGCCAAGCCGCTGGTCTCATTATGGCCAACACCCGCAGTTATGACCTGGTGGCGCGCTTCGGCGACTTCAGCTATGCCATTTGCCTGACGGGCATTAGCGAAACCCACGTCCGATTTTGGGCTGAAAAAATTCGTGAACAAATCTTAAATTTCGCATTCGAAACAGAAGACAAGTATAAGAGCATTATTGCAACCGTGAGTATTGGGATTGCCCGCCTTCGTGAGTCTCAACCTGATATTGAAACTTTGGTCAGCGGTGCCCAGAAAGCTTTGGAACATGCCAAGCTCTCTGGTGGCAATGTGGTAAAAATTTTCTAAGGCGATGGAATTAAAGAGCCAGCTATAAATGTTTGCTCATATTGCCCTGACAGGTGTGGCAAAGCAACATCAGCTTACACATTTGCGTTGAAGTCAGTTTTGACATGAACTCTGCTTTGCCGCACACGAGTCTCTTGCTTCGTGCATCAATGCAAGGCATAGTAACCAAGCACAAACAAGCACAAATTTTAGGCAGTAACCAAACCATTGTATGAACAATGCGACAACTCAAAATTAGCCGACAAATCACCAATCGTGAGAGCGCTTCGCTCGACCGATACTTACAAGAAATCGGAAAGTTCGAGCTCTTGACTGCCCAAGATGAAATTGAGCTGACGCGCAAAATCAAGCGTGGCGAGGGCAAGCCCGTAGATTCTAAGGAATACAAGGAAGCGCGGCGAGCCTTAGAAAAACTCATCAAAGCGAACTTGCGCTTTGTGGTCTCGGTTGCAAAGCAGTATCAGAATCAAGGTCTATCGCTTGGCGACCTTATCAATGAAGGCAACTTGGGCTTAATCAAAGCGGCAAAGCGTTTTGATGAAACGCGCGGCTTCAAGTTCATCTCATATGCGGTGTGGTGGATTCGTCAGTCTATTCTGCAAGCCTTAGCTGAACAGTCGCGCATTGTGCGCTTGCCGCTCAACCGTGTGGGCACGCTTAACAAAATCGGTAAGGCGTTCAGCCAGTTGGAGCAAGAATACGAACGCGACCCCAGCACCGAAGAACTGGCGCAAATCTTGGATATGAACGCGGGCGAAATTACCGACACGCTCAAAATTGCAGGGCGACACATTTCGGTCGATGCCCCCTTCGCACAGGGCGATGACAACCGACTGTTAGACGTTTTGCAGAACGACTCGCACCGTCCCGACCATGGTCTGATGCGTGAATCGCTCTGCATTGAAGTCGAGCGCTCACTTTCAGCGCTGACCCCACGCGAGGCTGATGTGATTCGCTCTTACTTCGGTATCGGCATGGAAAATCCACTCACGCTCGAAGAAATCGGTGAAAAGTTCAAACTCACACGCGAGCGTGTCCGACAAATCAAAGAAAAAGCTATTCGTCGCCTGCGCCATTCCCCATATAGCAACGTGCTCAAAGAATACATCGGTGGCTAAATGCGGCTCTGCCCCCACACTCGCCCGATTTTTATGCCGCATGCTTTTGCCTCATGAACGGCGAAGCGGCGCTCTACGATGACCCAGTTCCCAACCTACGGCAAAAATTAACCGAACAACTTTGTTCATCTTCTCCAAATGGATTTTCTCAAAATCGTCAGTCGGCTCATGATAGTCGGCATGCGTGCCGTTGAAGAAAAAAATCACGGGAATGCCGTTCTTGGCAAAGTTGTAGTGGTCGCTGCGGTAGTAGAAGCGGTTGGGGTCGTTGTCGTCATTGTAGCGATAGTCTAATGTGAGATTGACTGTGGCGCGGTTCTGCTCTTGCAACACGGTATCGAGGTCTTTTGAAATTTTATCCGAGCCAATGACATAGATGTAGTGAGGGTTGCCGAGCTTTTCATACTTTTCATCGACACGACCAATCATATCGATGTTGAGATTGGCTATCGTTTGTTTCAGTGGAAACTTTGGGAAATCGGTGTAGAACTTTGAGCCCAGCAATCCTTTTTCCTCCCCGGCAACGGTCAAAAAAATCATGGAGCGCGCTGGACGCATGCCGTTTTTAGCAAAGGCTTCCGCCAAAGCCAGCACCGCCGCTGTGCCCGAGCCATCATCATCGGCGCCATTGAACACTCTGCCGCTGATACCCACGCCAACATGGTCGTAATGTGCCGAATACACCACGGCTTCATGCTTGAGCGTAGAATCGCTGCCTTCAAGCATGGCACAGACATTTTCAGTGGGCAGGATTTCCTCGACGATGTCAATCGTCAGACTGGCGGTAACTTGTTTGAGCTCAAAAGACTTTGGTTTTCGGTCTTCCAATGCAGTAACAAGCTCATCGAGCGTTTTTTGATATGGCGCGAGCATCGCATGAGCCACATCGGTTGAAATGAGCACCAGCGGTGGATTGGCAGGGCGCGGTTCGGACGGCGCCGTTTGAGCGGGTGAAGCCAGCGACATGGTGCTCATGGCCAGCTGGTCTTTGCGCAATTCAAATTGCTCTTTCAAGCTCGGCATGGCGCTATGTCCGACCACCATGAACACGGCTAACGGTTTGGCTTCAAGGGCGGCAAGGTATTTGGTGTAGGTATCGTTCCAGCGCTCGAGAGACTCGTTTTGGCGTGCACTGTTAGGTATCCCAGACAGCAAAAGCACAATTTTGCCTTGTGCGGCGATGCCGTCGTAATCCGAGTATGAAAGGGTTTTGTCGCGAATGCCATAGCCGCAAAAGACCACACTGCCACTAAGTTTGACCGATTGAGCGCCGCGCACTGCAAATACAAAGTCTTCAAACAAGCGGTCGAACCGTGTGGTGCGGTTGCCAACTTTGACCACCAGTTCGTTATTGGGACCGAGTCGGCGTTCTTTGACGAAAAACTTTTGGAAATAGGTGCCGCTATCGCCGAGAGGTTTCAAGCCCAGTCGCTCAAATTGTGCGGCAATGTAGCGTGCGGCAATTTTTTGTCCGCGTTTGGCGGTCTCGCGTCCCTCGAGTTCATCGCAGGAAAGAAAGCGCAAGTGTGCGCTCAGCAAAGCCGGCTGAATAAGTTGATAGCCGGGCTGTTCGGTAGCAGGTGGCGTGGTCGGCGTGTGTGGTGCCAGCAACAGGAAAGGCAAGAGCAAGATAAAAGTCGCACGCAAACGCATAGCAGAAACACAGGAAGGTTTAGGAAGAAATCGTTACAAAATTGTTGAACTTATTCCACAAAAATACGTTGCACACGCGGTGAGACCGCACACAGCAGTTCATATCCAATTGTGCCAATGCTTTCTGCCAGCTCATTGACTGAAAAGTCAGTCTCCCAGCCAAAGAGCGTTGCACTGTCGCCAACCTGAACCGATGTGTCCTCGCCTAAATCCACCATCAGAGCATCCATGGTAACCGCGCCGACCTGTGGGAAGCACTTGCCACCGATAAGCACTTGAGCTTTGTTAGACAGCAAGCGTGGATAGCCATCGGCATACCCAATTGCAACAGTGGCAATGCGCGTGCGGCGCGGCGCTCGCCACTGACGACCGTAGCTAATGCTGGTGCCAGCCTCGACCCATTTGGTCAATACAACATGCGATTGCAACTGCATCACAGGCTCGAGCGGTAAGCGGTGGTCAAACGCGGTGCTGGGCGCGTAGCCGTAGAGCAAAATGCCCGGTCGCACCATATCCAAGTAAGTGGCGGCATCGGTCAAAATGGCACCGCTATTGGCAACATGACGAATGACTTTGGCACCCGTTCGATGCTCGAACTCTTGCACAAGGTTCAAATACAGCGCCAATTGCGCCTGCGTAAAGGCACGGTCTGTGCCACTGCAAGCAAAGTGAGTGTAGATGGCTTTGAGCAAAAGATGCGGTGAGCGATAAATGGCTTCGGCAAGTTCGAGGGCTTGGGCAGGCTGAACGCCTAAGCGTCCCATGCCTGTGTCAATTTTCAGATGCACGGTGAGCGCTTTGCCGAAGTTTGCCGCCAGTTGTTCAGCCCGACGAAATATCTCAAAATCGCTGATGGATAGCTCAATATCATGTTGCAAGTAAAAGTGCAAGTGTTCAGGCAAAGCCGATGCAAAAGCAAGGATGCTCACGGGCGGCTGAACGCCACACTCATGCAGCACTTTGCGCAAATGCATGGCTTCATGGATATTGGCGACGCCAAAGTCACGCACGCCCTCTTCTACCAGCGGCTTGGCAATGCCATTGATGCCATGCCCATAGCCATTTGCCTTGACGACGGCCATGATGCGCGAAGTGCCCACCAATCGCTGAACAGCGCGCACATTGCGCCGCAAGCGCCCAATCGAAATCAGCGCCTTCGAAAGCGGCATCGGTGAAGATTCAGACGAAGAACCGTTTGAGGTCTTGGAGGCTAAACTGTCGTCATGCAAATCTATGCGTGTCTGCTGAAGCAACGTGCAAGTAATTTTTTCGCAAAGATACAGATTTGACACATTCTGCAAAGCAGAGATATGCAAAAAACGCTATCTTGCGCTATCTTATGCACCAACACCAAAGCGGTGTTCAACACACGACAATGAGACAACAAAACACTTTTGCAGTATGGAATTTGCCGTCATTTTTGCAATAAGCGCGATTGGCATTCTGTTTGCCGTGTTTCTCACGCGCCAAGTCCTCTCCAAATCCAACGGCACCAGCGAAATGCAGCGCGTCTCGGACGCCATCCGAGAAGGGGCAGAAGCCTTTTTAAGTCGCCAGAATCGCACGATTTTTTATTTAGCCATTCTGACCGCCACGCTGATTTTCATCCTGTATGGCTTTGCACGCGCCACAAATGAACATGACCCAGTAACGAACCCGATTCAATTAGGGCTATGGATTATGCTGTCGTTTCTGTTGGGCGCGACGTGTTCAGTGGTTTCAGGCTACATCGGCATGTGGATTGCGATTCGCACGAACATTCGCACAGCGGCAGGCGCGCTCACCTCGCTCAACGAAGCGTTGGTGATTGCCTTGCGTGGCGGCGCGGCGACAGGATTTCTTGTGGTTACGCTTTCCATTTTGGGCATCGCCGGACTTTTCACAGTCATCAATGCGGTTGGTGCAACGAGTGTTGAGAAAATTCCGCTCTTGATTGCAGGGTTTGGATTCGGCGCGTCGTTTGTCGCACTGTTTGCGCAACTGGGCGGCGGCATTTACACGAAAGCCGCTGATGTGGGCGCAGACCTTGTCGGCAAAGTCGAAGCCGGCATTCCCGAAGATGACCCACGAAACCCTGCGGTAATTGCTGACCTCGTGGGCGATAATGTGGGCGACTGCGCCGGTCGCGGTGCCGATATTTTTGAATCAATGGCGGCGGAAAACATCGGCGCAATGATTATCGCCTCTGCGCTTTATGTAACGAATCAAGCAACATTTGAAAGTGCTGGCGTGGGCGTTCTCGGCGTGCTTCTTTTTCCGCTTATCGTCAATGCGTTTGGCATGATAGCCTCGCTTGTC
>Ga0197142_1004813_pt1 | contig 10771 bp, 5 predicted proteins | sample GBS60_MetaG_FD_148614 | JGI IMG/M metagenome (GOLD analysis project Ga0197142, IMG submission 148614) | Sediment microbial communities from Great Boiling Springs, Gerlach, Nevada, United States - GBS 60_MetaG | ecosystem: Environmental > Aquatic > Thermal springs > Hot (42-90C) > Sediment...
TCACCGACCTGCACCGCGCCATCACCCAGCTCATCCTCACCATCGGGAAAGAGCGCCTCTTTGACACATACCTGCCTCCGCTCTACCTCGGCGCCTTTGATGCCCAAAAAATCGCCTTCATCCCCTACGCCGATATCCAGGCGTTCTTTTACCGAAACGACTTCAACTGGAAAGTAACGCCATCCGACCACCGCAGCCCAGAGTTCCAGCACGTCCTGAGTAAAGTGCAAGAAACTATAGACAATCGCGCCCTAATATTTAACTTTGATAAAGATGAGGCGGCGCTACGCGCTTTTATTCAGGAAGCTTTTCAGCATGGACGGGAAGAAAGCATCCAGATCAAGATTGACCGGAACAACTTCATCCTTATTTACCATCGCTGGCTGGAAGAGGTCAAGCCCACGATCGCCATCGACTGGGAGGCCGCTAAAAAGAACGGCATCATAGATGGCGATTTTTATCTGGCGGATCTCATTTCCCGGGACGACGAGACGCTGCTGGAAAATCTGTCGGTAGTCTTGCGCAAAAATCATTATGAGCTGGATCGGCGGCTGGATAGTCTGGGACTTATTACAAGTAAACAGGCACTCTTCAAGGATGGACAAGAGAAATATCGAACTTTCTGGCGCCGGTATGAGCGCCCTCCCAAGGAAGAGTACTGGGATTACATCATTCAGCGGCGGGACCTGCTGGTGCCGCAGGACGTCCGGGAACGAAAAGGGAGCTTCTTCACGCCGAAAATCTGGGTAGAACTTTCGCAGGCTTACTTAGCCAGCGTACTGGGCGAAAACTGGCAGGATGAGTATTATATCTGGGATTGTGCTGCAGGAACAGGCAATCTCTTACATGGCCTGACGGATAAATACCGCATCTGGGCTTCCACCCTGGACCAGCAGGATGTGGATACCATGCACGAACGCATCCGCAATGGCGCCAACCTCCTGAAAGACCATGTATTTCAGTTTGACTTTCTCAATGACGAGTGGCTACCTCGATCAAAAGGTGGAAAAATCCCGGATAACCTGTACGAGATTCTTACAGACCCCAAAAAGCAGGCTCACCTGCTCATATACATCAATCCGCCCTATGCGGAGGCCACCACGGCTCGCACTGTGAGCGGCACCGGCCGCAATAAGCCCGGCGTCGCCACCCACCACAAAGCCCACAAATACCTCCAGCCCAGAATCGGTAACGCTGCCAACGAACTCTTCGCCCTCTTTATGGGCCAGATCTACGAAAATCTCCCCCAATGCACCCTGGCCCTCTTCTCCAAGCTCAAGTTCGTCCAGGGATCCAACTTCCGGCAGTTTCGGGATTTCTTTCGGGCTAAATATCTGGGAGGATTCGTGGTCCCTGCCTATACCTTTGACAATGTGAGGGGGAAGTTTCCTATAGGCTTTACCATCTGGGATCTCAAACAAAAAGAAACAATCCAGCAGATAGCCTGTGATGTCTACGACGAAACAGGGCGTTTTCAGGGAAGAAAGGTATTTTACGGCGACCTTCCAGAGAGCATAAATAAGTGGATAGTTCGCTATCGGCCGCCGGACAAAGCTCCGAATCCTGAACTGGTGATAGGATTTTTATCCAACTATCCACCCGACTTTCAAAACCAGAATAAGGTTTTCATCCAGACTCATCCGACGGTGCGTAGTGGGGCCATCCCGATTACGGCGGATAATCTGATACCGGTTTGTGTGTACTTTGCGGTTCGGCATTGTATCCGGGCCACCTGGCTCAATGATCGGGATCAGTTTTTGTACCCGCAGGTTGGGTGGGAAAAAGATCGGGAGTTTCAGGCGGATTGTGTGATATTTACGCTTTTTCATGGGCAGAATAAGATTTCTGCTAAGGATGGAAAGAATCACTGGATACCTTTCAGGGAGGCGGAGGTGGGAGCGAAGGCCGGGTACAAGAGTGATTTTATGGTGCGATTTTTAGAGGGGGAGTGGGAAGATAACCCGTCAGGGGAGCTCTGGGCAGGGGAGTGTAAGGCTTTTCGGGTGCTGGATCATCGCTCGTCTGCGGCGGAGGCCGTATATGAAGCAGGCAAAGCTCTGTGGCGCCACTACCATGCGCAGCCCGATGCCAAGCCCGATGCGTCGCTGTACGATATTCGGGCGTGCTTTCAGGGCCGGGATGAGCAGGGGAAGGTCAAAACCACCAGTGCAGATAGTACCTACCGCCACCTCAATCAACTTCTCAAGAAAGCTCTGGCAACCCTCGCCGAAAAAATAGCAGATAAAGCCTATGAGTATGCCTTTCTGAGGCGCTAAATAGTACTGATGGGCTTGCGCATACCTATACCAAACTGAGTTATAAACCATCTTAACCCCCAGTCCTTCCCCCTCACGAGGCTGATATTACCCCATGTATATCGAAACTCTTTGAGCAGCAGAATATTATAGCAAAGAGCCCTGCCTACTCACAAAACACAGAATAACTCTATCAGAAACCTTATCTTACCCATCTCTTTTCCCTCCTTAGTAAGGGGGAAAATGGCGTAGGGGATGGAGAGATTGCCTGGGGATGTGGTAAGATCAGCCCCCATTCTTCTCTCCTTAAACATGAAATAGGCCGGTGATTCGTGCCCTTTCCCCGCGGGCGGGGAAGGGTTTAGGGGATGGGGTAATACCAACCTGGGTCAAAAACTCTCTGAATGGCGACTTATTAGTTAGCTTAATCAAGGTGGAGGTCGCCCCCTCTTACCCTCCCTGTCTATGAACGGAGGACGCGCCGGATGGGATTCATGGGTTACTCTCCTGCGCGCAGGAGCGTCTCTACCCACCGCACCATGTCGTAGGCCCTGTACCAGGAGAGGGTTTCCGGTCGGTCCAGAGGGTCATGATAGTACCCCGGCCCGCCCTGTAGATAAAAGAAGAGGGCTGGATATCCCTTTTCCCGAAAGGGATAGTGATCGCTATTGGGAGCATTTGGCCGTAGCAGGTGAGGCACTTCAGCAAGGCTTGGAGGTCGATGGCGCACCACCTGCTTCCAGAAGTCCTCCTGATCCTTAGCCCCTACCACGGCAATGCCCTTCTCTCCGTAGCCCATGAGGTCAAAGTTGAGCATGCCCTTAAGCCGTTCGAGATGCCGGGCATGCCGTCCCACGAAGTAATAGGCACCCAGTAGTCCGGCCTCTTCCCCCCCAAAAGCCACCCACATCACTCCATAAGGCAGGGTATCTCTGCTCAGGCGCCGGGCCAGAAGCGATAGAAACGCTACACCCGAAGCATTGTCGTTTGCCCCCCAGAATACAGTGCGTCCCACCCGCCCCAGATGATCATAGTGCGCCCCTAAAATCCAGAAACTATCCTGTATGCCCGGCTTTTCAGCGATGATATTATAGTTTTGTACCTCTTCCTGCTGGATCTGTATGGAAATCTCCATTTGCGTGCCGGCGGCCGGTCGATAGGTCGTCTCAATAAGGAGAAGCGGGAGGGGGTCGTCGGCATAAGAGGCATTCACCTTCCTGACAGGCCTTAGAATCCCCTGGACTCGATTGGAGAGGGCCTGGCGGAGGGCCTCTTGTAAGGACATGGTATCAGGAATCATCCAGAGCTTTCCGGGTAAAGGCACCGTATCCACTATAAAATGCCCCTTTACCGAGGGACTCATAGGACTCGGCCAGAAATCGATACCTACCCTCCATGGTCGGCTACCGTGAGGCCGTACATAAGCTTTTTTTACATACCGAATCGCATGCTGAAAGGTGTCTATTCTGGTTTTATACCCCATCTTCTGGAAGCGCCTGTACAGATAGCGGGCAGCTTTTTGATATCCTCGGCCCGCATATCCTCGCCCCTCAAACCGACACAGCTGTCGAACCTCCCGCTTCAGAAACCGCACACACGCAAGCGAATCTAAAGGCGGATTAGCTTGGGCCCACCCCGGTGCACTTGGCAGCAATGCCAGACCGGAGCTCCTGAGCAGCAAGGTAACAAGCCAGGCGATTCTGGCGTGAGGGATGCAGAGGGCCGCCCCGAAGGGGCGGGTCTCGCCGCCGGCGAGACGGAGCGCCAGCGAACCCCGAAGGAGACTGTTGCAAAACACCCTCCACAGCCATCCGAGACTGCCTGTGAGTGGCATGGCAAAGGGGTATGGTTGTGTTTTCGCGCATTTTTGCAACAGTCTCCGAAGGAGACTGTTGCAAAAGTCCCTCGCCAGACATCTGAGAGGGGCTGTGAGTGCCATGGCGAAGGGGTTGATTTGGGGTTTCGCGCATTTTTGCAATGGTCTCCGAAGCAGCCCGACCCCGAGCGCAGCGAGGGAGCACGCCCAAAAACCTAAGTTCCCCACTCGTAAATGCGCCGAATGCGATGCGAAAGCCGCACCAGCACCTCGTACGGAATCGTTTGACATGCCTGTGCAAAGATGCGCAGGGGCTGCATGGGCCCCCAGATCTCCACCAGATCTCCTTCAGCAGCCGATAGGTCCGAAGGCAAAGCCACCAGCATCAGATCCATATTGAGCGGACGAAGCACCCGAAGCGGCTGGCCCCTCAAATAAACCCGGGCATCCCCTCCTTCCGCCCAGGAGCGCAGAATCCCATCTCCATATCCGATCGCCACCGTAGCTGCCCGCATCCCTTTCTCCAACCTGGCCAAAAAGCCGTAGTTAAGCGCCTGCCCCTCCGGCACCTCCTGAATGCGAAGAATAGGCGCATACAGCGCCGTCGCTTCGGTAAGGCCCTCCACGGCGCCATACAGCCCTATCCCTACCCGAACCGCATCGTAGGCCGCCTTTTGCCCGAGGTGGATTATTCCCCCGGTGCTTAGCAGGCTCGCTACCGCTTCGGGATATTCCGCCTTTATGGCCCGCACCACCTCGTCAAAAAGCCTCAGCTGCCGCTGCGTGAGCGGGTCATCCGGCCGCTCCGGACACGCCAGATGACTGAAGACCCCCCCTACATTCACCTCCGGATGTGCCTTCAGGTACTCTAACAAACGCCCTACCTCTTCCGGCAGGAAGCCCATTCGCCCCATACCGGTATCTATCTCTATGTGGATAGGCGTGCGCCCCCCCCAGGTATGAAGCGTCTGCCAGGTGCCCACCGCCATTTCCAGGCCAGCTTCCACCGCCTCCCGGCTCACATACGCATCGGGATAAAAGACCCACACCGGTAAGGTGAAACCGGCTTTTCGCAGGGCCAGGCCTTCCGGTATGAAAGCCACGGCCGCCCCCGCCACGCCCTGCCGGGCCAGAAAAGCACTAATGACCGAACCGCCCTGACCATACGCCTCCGCTTTCAGCACAGCTATCACCCGGGTGTGAGCAGGTAAATGGGTCCGCAGCTGCCGGAGATTCGCCTGAACCGCCGCTAAGTCCACCCGCAAAATGGGCCCCACCGTCCGCCCCAGCAGAACCGGCAAAACCTTCTCAAATAAACGATACCGATACCCGCCCTTCAAAAGAATCGCTTCTCCATCTAATAGCCCCTCCCGCAAAAAATCCTCCACATTCGCATAGCGATTTCCCCACTCGTAGGGCTCCCATTCCTTTCCAATCAGGTGAACCGCCTCCGACGGAAAATACGCTTTCAAACGAGTAACCACCCTCTCGTGCAACTCTGGCGTATAAGGCGAAAGCCCCCCGAGAATAATCGTCTTTTTCTCAAAAGGCATCTGGGCAAACTCTTCTATCAGGCTTTCCGCCGAAGCCACATCCCCCTGATAGCTGTCATTGAGCAGATACCGCCTGCTATCAAGCTGAAGCCACTCTCGCCGATGCGGCAAAGGAGATAAGTAAGATACCTTTTGCTCTACTTCTGAGGGGGAGAGGGAAAGCAAGAGGGCGGCCGCCGCAGCTATCAGAGCATTTTGATGGGCTATGGGGCTTTCATCCGGAAGCTCAAGCGTCTGCTTCTCCCCGCCCGGAAGCCGCCACCACACCCATCTACCCCGGCGCTTTTCTACCCGAAAATGTGCCTTCTCACTCGTGCCTATCCAGTACCACTGCCCGGGCAAAGTACCTTCTCTATCAAGCAACCTATCATCTTCCCAGGCTAAAATCCATGAACAGCCCCTCAAAATCGCTTCGTAAGCCAGCAAGAGCTCATCTATAGAGCCAAAAGTCTGAATATTTCTTTCTGTAACGGGTGCCCAGATGGCATACTGAGGCCTCACCAGAGCGGCCCGTGGAGGCATTTCATTGGGATGGGTAACCGCCACTTCGACCAGTCCCAGGCGGGCTCTGGCTGAAAAGCTCAGAAGGCTCAGGGGGATTCCCAGACGGCTATTGAAGCTCAGGGGGCTACGCACCGCACCCCCCAGGTCTAAGAGCTGGTAAAGCCACTCTTTGATCCAGGTTTTTCCCGTGCCGCCAGTAATAGCCACCAGAGGATAGGAAAGGGCGTTTCGCCAGGCAGTGGCCCAGGCATAGAGGGCCTGCCAGGTGTCTTTTACTACCCAGCCGGGATAGGGCTGGCGCTGCTCTACAAGGGCGGCTGAAGCGCCTCGAACCAGGGCTTCCTCTACGAAGTCATGCCCATCACGCAGGCTGCGCAGCGCTAAGAAGAGATTCCCCCCCTCCCCTGCTCGAATAAGCCGGCTATCCCAGCTTACATGGGTTATAGTCTCAGGGGGCTTCTCAGCTCGCACCAGCAGGCCTGCTTCCGCCCAGATGCCCTCCAAGAAACGGCCTTCCCAGGGACGTGCCAGCCTCAGCATATCACAACCATAGCACGGCTACATCATAAAGGGCATGGGCCCACGCCGCTATCCCAAACCCCCTCAGCAAATACACTCCACTCATCACCAGCCCAAAAACGCCCCGATACCCAAAAGCATACCAGCTGAAAGGCTCATTCAGAAAGTGCAGCGCAGAAAAAATGACCGCCGACACAAGCCAGCTGCCTATAATGTGTATAAAACCTGCTTCCCGATACCTCAGCCCCGTAAAAATCCATATCAGGCTCTCTACTAAAAGTACCCGAAAAAATAGCTCTTCGTAGAAACCGGCTCCCAGACAGAGGGCCAGCGCATGTAACGATTCCGAGGGTAAGCTCAGCTGGGCCTGTGGAGCCGCCACAGCCTGCATCAGCATCGGTAAAAAACGCCATATCCCATAAGCCCACACAACGCTCTCTACAAGCATAAGCCCAAATACCCATAAGTAGAGCGTCTCTCGATTCTGCCGGATGAGATAAACATAAGCTAAGCCCATGAGTGCGACTACTACTGAGATAATCCAGTGATATGGTGCAATTGCTGAAAAAATCCACTGCAGCCACAAATCTATGAGGTTTCGCCCTGATGGGCTTCCCTCGGGGGCTATGCGAAGAAGACCCTCATAACCGATGAGAAGAACGAGGCTCAAAAAGAAGTTGTAGGCGGGGCTATGCGAGGCTTTCCAGTATCCCAGCATGATTCAGTGGCCCGCTTCCGCCGCAGTAACTTCTGACTCTATGCGGGCGGTTCCGCCCACCAGGTAATCCAGTTTCTTTTCCCAGGTTCCATAAGGGGCAATCTCCGCTACCTGAATCACGTCCGTCTTTTTGACTTTACCCTCTTTATTTAGCAGGCGCAGGGTGATCTGGATGTTTTTCCAGGTGTAGGGTGAGTTATTGGTGAGGATAAGGTCGGCTTTGACCTGTAGAATACCGTACTTCTTGAAGTTTCTTACCTCGGTTCCTAATGCTTTCTGAAAGGGTACGGAGGAAGTGGGACTTTGAGGGCCGGGAGGGGGTTCAGACGCTGAAGAACCTGAAGGCGAAGGGCTCTCTTTTTTCTGAGTGGAAGGCTTTTTAACAGACGAAGGTTGGGAGGTAGTTTTTGATTCCCTCGGGAAACCGGAGGAAGGCTTCTCTGTAGAGATTTCCCGCTCGAAACCTTTATCGGCTCTTTGCGAGAGATCCAGAGACTCTGACCGGGTAGATTCCTGCAAGGCTATTCGTCCACTTGTGTCTGGAGAGGTGGACGCCGTATCGGCTTTTGCGGTATCGGTAACAAACAAATCCCTTCCCGAGAGCAGCCCATTTCGCCAGAGTACAAACAAGACGAGTCCTGTAGTAATAATGACAAGTATTACGACGCCACCCACACCATACCAGAGTTTTAGTTTATTCTGGCTCGCTATGGGAGAGACTTTGGCTACTTCAGTGGGAGGAGCGAGAGAGGGTAAATGATCATCAAACACTTTTTCCAGGGATTCCTTGAATTCTTTACACGATGAGAAGCGATAGTCTGGACTTTTTTCTGTAGCTTGAAGGATTATTTCTAATATCTTTTGTGGTATTTCGGCTGGCGGATGACTCAGGTCAAAAAGGGGTTCTCGCACGATGCGCAGACTCATTTCAAACTCTCCTAAGTCCGGGTCATAGGGCGGTCTGCCAGTGAGCATTTCAAAGAGCACGACCCCCAGCGAATAAATATCCGAACGGGCGTCAATATTTTTTTCGCCCTTGACCTGCTCGGGGCTCATGTACATGAGGGTGCCCAGACGCATCCCCGTGCGAGTCTGGCTGTGGTCGGCTGACAGGATTTTCGCTACTCCAAAGTCCAGAATCTTGACCTGCCCCTCGGGAGTAATGATAATATTAGAGGGTTTGATGTCCCGGTGAATGACCCCCCTACCGTGGGCATAGGTGAAAGCATCCAGAATTTGGTAAAAGTACTTTCGGATGCTTTCGAGGGGAAGGGGGCCGGCTTTGAGGATTTCGGAAAGGGGCTTTCCCTCCACATATTCCATGACCAGATAGAGGGCATCGGGCTCTTCGATGTAATCATAGAGGGTTACGATATTGGGGTGAGAAAGCCGGGCTAATACGCTGGCTTCTGCTGCGAAGCGTTCCCGGATCTCCGGTTCCTGAGCGAGGTAAGGGCTAATGGCTTTTATGGCGACCAGGCGGTCCAGCTTTTTCTGGCGGGCCAGGTATACGACGCCCATCCCCCCCTGCCCGAGCGTCTGGAGGATTTCGTACCTTTCGATGTAGGGGATCTGCATACTCTAAGTGATCGGTGCCGCAAGGTTTTGTTGCAGGGTTTGAATCGCCCTATCCAGGTGGTTTTTTTCTGTACCCCATCCCCATGACAGGCGAATTGCCCGGAGCGCCGCCTCCGCAGGCAGCCCGATAGCCTGCAGCACATGAGAGGGGTGCCCACTGCCCGAGCTGCAGGCCGAGGTGCCCGAAGCACATATCCCCGCAATATCCAGGTGAATCAAAAGAAGGTCGTCAGCTTTTTCCGGAGGCAGGTAAAAGTTGAGAATGCCCGGATGACTGCCTTCCAGGGAGGGGTCTCCATTGATGTGGGCCTCGGGAAGCTGCATGCGCAAAAGTTCAAGCGCGTGGCGCTTGAGCATGGAGAGGTGCTGATAGTAGGTGTCTTTTTTCTCGTAAGCTTTTCGCAGGGCAAAGGCCATTCCCACAATACCCGCCACATTTTCGGTGCCGGCCCGCTGCCCCCGTTCCTGCCCACCCCCGGTGATAAAACTCCTGATAGGCCGCCGCCGGTACAGGAATCCTACACCTTTAGGCCCGTAAAACTTATGAGCCGACGCCGCTAGAAAATCTACCGGCCACTCATCCACTCGTACCCAGCCCAGCCCCATCACCTGTACCGTATCACAATGATACAATGCCCCATACTGCTGGCAGAGCGCCGCTATCTCGCTCACCGGCTGCAGGGTCCCAATCTCATTATTGGCATACATGATGCTCACAAGGGACTTGGGATGCTCCTTGAGAAGGGCTTCCAGATGATTGAGGTCTATGTGCCCCTGAGAGTCAATAGCAATGGGAATAGCTCTGACTTTGCCCTGCCGGGCCAGATCTTCTATGGTATGGAGGACGGCATGGTGTTCGGTGGGGTTGAAGAGAATGGTAGAGAGGGAGAAGGTTTCCACGGCGCTGCGGAGGGTGTGGTTATCGGCTTCGGTACCGCCACTGGTGAAGATAATTTCTCCGGGGGCGGCGCCGATGAGGTCGGCGATGGTCTGGCGAGCCTCTTCCACTGCACTACGCAAAAACCGCCCGGCCGCATGCGTGGAAGAAGGATTCCCCGCCGCTTCTAAGTAGGGGCGCATCACTTCCAATACTTCTGGATCCAGCGGCGCCGACGCCGCATAATCTAAGTACACGAGTTGAGGGGGCATCTCTACAAAGTTACGACAGGAGGCTTTTCCTCTGAGGGTAGAAACTTGTATTACACCCCCATGTTTTCAAAAGCAGTGAAAAGCTTAGCCTAAAACAAATCATTATCTCGATACTCGAATTCTCGTTTCTCCAAACGGGCTAACTTTGCTTCCCTCATGAAGCAGAGTATTTCCATAATCACCCTTATCAGAAAGCTTTTCACGCCATCCCTGAGGACGCTCCAGAAATGGTACCATCACCCCTATGCACACACCATCTGGATCTGGCTCATCTGGATAGCAGGCATGGTCATAACCGGTCTGGTCACCTTTCCGAACCATTACAACTTCCGAACCTACGGTCATGATTTCGGATATGTGCTTGGCATGTTTGAAAATATATCCAGAGGTAATCCTCTGGGAACTGTATATTATCCCGGAGAAGTTCCTCATATCTTTTATACAGTTTATATTCTAGGCCTTCCCTTTTACTGGATAGGAGGCGCTTGGGGCGTTTTGGTTTACCAATGGATAGCTATCGGGGTAGGGGCATGGGGCATTTACCAGTATGCTCGACGGAAGGTAGGTTCGCTCGCATGGCTTTCTATGCTCCATTACTGGGGCATGTGGGGCATTTATGGAGCCCTTGCCTATGAAGCTCATCCAGAAATCGTAGGCCCTTGCTTGGTCCCCTGGATAT
>Ga0197142_1004814_pt1 | contig 10771 bp, 11 predicted proteins | sample GBS60_MetaG_FD_148614 | JGI IMG/M metagenome (GOLD analysis project Ga0197142, IMG submission 148614) | Sediment microbial communities from Great Boiling Springs, Gerlach, Nevada, United States - GBS 60_MetaG | ecosystem: Environmental > Aquatic > Thermal springs > Hot (42-90C) > Sediment...
CGCTCAATCACTTGCGCTTGCTTCACTTGCTTCGTTGCCTTCGTTCTTGCCATCTTCAATCACCTCCAAATTTGTTCAAGCAATAGCGTTAGGGCGCGAGCCCGTTTTGAGCCCGCGCCCTTTGTTCGCTCAATCAGGCACGACAGTTGCCTTGACAGGAAAGACGCCACACTTGCACCTTAAACAAGTCACGACCACAATTTCGCCAAAGCCAATGCGCTCTGCTTCAATTTCACGATAGCGTTGACCGCAGAATGGACACACAGGTTGGTCGCCACGATAGTAAGCCACTAACGCTGCTTCGTAAGCAGCGGGAACGCCATCAATGGCTCTGTCGCTTTCACGCTTGACTGGCTCGCTTTCGCGTTGACCGTTGCCACCATTGTCGGCATAAATGTTCGCGCTCAACAAAATGCCGACCACTTGCATGTAACTTTCCGAAGCAACCCAACCGCAATTGTCGCAACTTAGCGCCACGAAAGGTTGCTTGCCCGAACGCCAGCCCAAAGCAGGAAACGCGAACGAACCGCAACAAGGACACTTGCCGACAATGCCATCGGTGAACTTGCCGACGCGAACAGCCCAACCGCAACTGTGACACTTTGCCGAACCCGCAACGATTGAGCCGCGAACGAGTTTGACCTTGACAGATTTTTCGCGACAGTCAGGACACTTGAGACCCGAAACGACCTTCGTTTGCACTTGACTTCGTTGCGCCGTTGCGCTAATCTGTCTTTGGGTTTGCATTTTACTCACCTCTCTGCCTTGAACTTTTGCCCCGCGGGAGTGCCCCCAGCGCTCCCGCGCTGCCACTACCTATTATGGCATAATACAATAGCGCTGTAAAGACCTTGAACCCCACCAGTTTGATACCTTTTTGCCGCTAAAATTCACGATTTTGAAAATTCGTGCTCTGTCAAGCCTTGCGTTTTGTATTGTGTCATGCTATATTCATTAGCGGTGACGCAAGATGGCGATAATCATTGATGGCAAGCCTTACGAGTTGATAAGCAAGGTCGCACAACAATTAGGCACAACTACCGAGGCACTTCGCCGTGCAAGCGATAGAGGTCTAATCCCGTTCGTTCGCATTGGCAGGCACAGGCTCATAGACCTTGAAGCAGCACAAAAGTTCATTCGCGAACACTACCGCCGCGACCTTGCCGAAGCAATGAAGCGAACTTGGCGCAAGCGAAAGCGTAAGGCGGTGAAGGAAAAATGAGGTGGCTCTTTTCAATTCTGTTTGGCTGGCTTTTCGGTCACGCTTTGTTGCGACTTAGAAAGCCTGAACGGACAGTCGTTCGCAAAGTCTATCACGCTGTCAAGGCGTTGACTGTCAAGCGTCGTTCATCAAAGGCTTACCACTTGTTTCGGCTGTTTGATTGAAGACTTGACAAATCAAAAGCCCATGCTAAACTTTTAGTGGGAGGTGAACCCAATGGCGAAAGCGAGACAACAACAAATCAAGCAAACAAGCGAAAGTCGCGTCGCCGACGCGGCGCTTTCGCCAAGGTTCGCCTCCCACACCGCGCCCGCCCAGCCCCGCCCCGAGGCGGGCGTTGCCTTTATAGGCAGGGTTTACATTGACGCAAAGCACCACTCCAGCGTCGTTGTAACCCAACACACCCCAACGACCTTCCAAGTCCGCCGTTCCCCTTACGGCACTTCAATGCGCCTACACCAAAGGTTTGTCAGGTTAGTTTCCACTTTCAGATTACCAAAGCGCTTCAAGCGTATTTTCAACTTACTTGTAAAGCCAATCAAGCCTTCGCGCTTCAAACTCGTCAAGCCCAAACTTTTACCCAAAGTTGCTACCACGCTGCAAAAACGGGTTCGCGCCCCAACTAAACGCAAACGGAAAGCAAATGACGAAGACGCCGAAGGCGACGCTGACAGTCATGGTGATTTTTGGTTCGCCACGGTAAAGCCCCGCGCACAAAGAGCCCCCACTTCCGCGCTGCCCGCAGGCGTGGCGACGAGTGGGTAGCCGTTGAAAACTTCGTCGCCCGCAAAGGGGAGATAACTCCCCCGCTTGCGCCCCACTCGTCCGCCGCGCTTTGGTGAAAGTCGCTTGAGAGTTGCGCAAGCGGCTTTCTATCCCACAAAGCGGGCGGCGGATAACAAATGCAACTTCATGAGTTCGTTAGCCTGCTTGAAGCGAAAGGTTTGAAGCCTCGCCAACTTCCAAATGGGCAATGGCTTGCGCACTGCCCCGCTCACGATGACAAAGAGCCTTCGTTGTCATTCACCGAAAGCGAAGGACGCATTTTGCTTCACTGTTTCGCAGAGTGCACGATTGACGCTATTTGCACAGCGCTCGGCATTTCCACCAAAGACTTACGAACCGACCATAGTTTTGAGCGCCGCGTCGTTTACGAAGTCTGCGACCCCAACGGAACTTTGGTCGCCCTTCACGAACGGATTGAGCGCGAAGGTCGCAAAACTTTTGTCTGGCGACACCCCGATGGACGCAAGGCTCAAGGTGACCTGAAAGTTGCTGACCTGCCGCTTTACGGCGTCCATCGGCTCAAAGAGAGCGCTGAGTTCGTTGTGGTCGTTGAAGGCGAAAAATGCGCCGAGGCTCTTTGGAGCGTTGGAATTCCCGCTGTCGCAACCTATGGTGCAACCTGTAATCCAGCGGATGAGCCACTGAAACAAGTCATAGACCGCGCCCAAACGATTTTCCTGTGGTCGGACAACGACGAAGCAGGTCGCCGACACATGGAGAGGCTCGGAAAGCGTTTGCTGGAGTTGGGCGCGACCGATGTCCGTTGGATTGACTGGCAAGACGCACCAGCAAAAGGTGATGCGGCTGACGCCGTTGAGTTGGGCGTTGACATTCAGGCGCTTTTGGACAACGCCAAACCCTTTGAAGTTTCGCCCGATGAAGCCCCGCAGGATGGCGCAACGCCACCAACCCAAAACCCGCAAACTCAATGCCCCTTCTGCCAGTTGAGCGACACTGACCTGTTAACCCTTGCTCAACCTGTGCTAAGTGCCACTAACCCTGTTGTTGAAGCAGCAAAGCGACTTTGTGATGCTGCCAACCTTGTCGCCGAAGATGAAAATGCACAACTGCTTTTGCTCATCATCACAACCCGCGTTCTGCCCAACCCTGTTCATGCCCTCGTTGTCGGCACAACAGGCTCAGGAAAATCAGCGCTGGTCAACGCTGTTAGTGCTGCCGTGCCACCTTGTCATCGCCGAACTCTCATTGGCACTTCCGCCCGTGCCTTACTCGTTCATCCGTTAAAGCCATCAACTTTGCTTAATTGGCTTGAATTGCCAAACTTAGACAGCGAGAGCATTGCCAGCACCATTTTGCGCGCCCTGCTTTGGCAAGATGGCAGCGACAGCGCCGATTACTTGTTGACCGAGTGGGTGAGCGGACGCGCAAAAGCCCGAACCTTAAAGTTGCCCCGCCAAATCGCCTTACTGTCCACTCGGATTGACTTACCCAAAGATGACCAATTGGTCACCCGCCTTTTTGTTGTGGAAGTCAAAGAGACCCCCGAAAAGCGCCAAAGCGTCCTGTCCGCCATCGCCCGCCAATGGCAGGACAGCGAACGCCCTGACCCTGACGCCTTGCGCCAGCCCGTTGTCGCCTTTATGGAGTGGGCGCAACGGCGACAATGGCATGTCTTTATCCCGTTTGCCGACGCTTTGATGGCGCTAATGGGTGAACTGCCACCTGCCGAACGGGACTATCGTGATGCCGCGAACCTGCTTCGCCTTGTGGCTGCATCTGCCATTTGGCACTTCCAGCAACGCCAGCACGCCGTTACGGACGAAAGTGTCACAGTTGTCGCAGACCTCGCCGATTACGCCCTCGTTCGCCAACTCGTTGCACCTACCTTCGCCAAGACCCGTTCGTTTGCTTTGAGTGAAGGCGAACGGCAAATCGTGGACGCCTTGCAGGCGAATGGCAACCCGATGACTGTGAAAGAGATTGCTCAAGCGACAAACTTGTCGCCGACCGCTGTCCGTTGTCGCCTCAACCGCCTGAAAGCCAAAGAGATTGTCGCTGATGAACACTCCACAGAGCGCCGCGAAAAGGTCTGGCGGTTAGTGGCGTCTACAACTCTGATGACCGACCTTCTGCCGACGCCCGAACAAGTGCTTGCCCACTGGCGTCCAAACCCTGACCAACCGCCATCAAATTCTCCAAACAACTTGCCACAAAGCGATGAAAGTTCAAGCGTTCATGCGTTCATGAGCGTTCATGACCCGCGAACGCTTGAAAACGCTAAGCAGGATTGGGATTTTTGCGAAAGCGTTCATGCGTTCGCCGATTTAAGTGTTCAAGCGTTCGCGGAACATTATCACGGCGAATTTTCTATCCGAAATTCTCTTGAAACTCCAAAAGAGAATGTGCATAAAACAGGCGAACGCACGAACGCATCGCAGAAAACGCTAAGCAGTATTAGCGAAAATGAGCGTTCGCGCCTTTTGAACGCTTGCGAACGCACGAACGCATCCGACACCCCGACCGAGCCACCAAAATCCGAAACAAACCTGCCAATAGACCTTGATAGTGGCTTAGAGGTCAAGGTTGTCTGCAAAAACTGTGGCTCATGGCGTCGCGTTCAACCTGACACTCTCATGCTGACCGAACCCCGTTGCTCAATCTGTGGCTCGGTCATGGCGCCAGAGCCCGAAGGCGAGGCTTTCCTTTAGGAGGTGAAAGGCAATGCGTAAAGTCGCTTACAAAGCCAACGGCGTTCCGTTCAAGATTTTGAGCCGCATTCTTTGGCATCCCGCCTTTCAAGCAGGCTACCCCGTTCGTTTTCGGACTGCAACGAATGTCACGAAGCCGACCGTGCGCTTCAATTGGCACTGGCTTGACATTCGCTTACCACCTGAGTATGGTCGCCACATTCGCCTGCTTTCGCGATTGGCAAAGCAATTGCGCAACGGACGCAACGGCAAGCGCAAACTCAATCGCAAAAGCGTCAAGGAGAGTGGTCAAGTTGGTCGTTGTTGAACGACCTTTGCTGCGCTTGAAGTTCGCGAAAGTCAGCAAGCCATATGTGATCATTTGGCGTGGTGAGTTGGTGGCGATTTACCCACTTAGCGAACGCGAAAACCGTTGGCGCATTTTGCAGTGGTTGGTCAATTTGCGCGACCTTTTGTGGTTGCAAGACCCTACAAAAAACTAAAGGAGGTGCAAAGAATGGAGTTGGTCATCTTGCCTGAAATTCAGAAGCGTTTGCTACCGCTGCGACCTGAGGAACTTGCAGAACTTGAGCGTTCAGTCTTAGAGGAAGGCATTCGTGACCCGTTAGTGGTTTGGCGTCGCAATGGGCAGTTGATTTTGGTTGATGGACATCACCGCTATGAGTTGGCGAAGAAGCATGGTTTGTCGTTTCAGGTTGTTGAGCGTGAATTTCGTGACCTTGACGAAGTGTTGATTTGGATTGACAGAAACCAGTTGGCAAGGCGCAATTTGACTGACCATCAACGCTCAATTATTGTTGGTCGGCTCTATAAGACAACGAAGCAAAACCAAATTCTGAATTTGAAGCAGTTCCAAAAAGACCGAGTGTACAAATTGTACACTCGGAGAGGTTCGGCAGCGACAGCGAGAGCAATTGCCGAACAAATTGGAGTCAATGAGTTAACAGTTCGTCGCTCGGCGCAATTCTATGAAGCATATGAAGCGCTTCAACGAGTATCACCTAAGGCAGCGGAAGCAGTATTGCGCGGTGAAGTTAAGGATGCGCTGACAATGTTGCCGAAAGTTCCAGAGGAAGCGCTTGAGTTTGTAGCGAAGCGGATTGAGGAAGGCGAACGGTCAATCAAGCGAGCGAAAATTGAATGGTATCAGCAACAACGAGAGCAACGCTTGAAGGAACATGCTGAAGCGTCAACGAAACTTGAAAGTCCGTTTGTGCTTCATTGTTGCGACATTCGTGACGCTCACAAGTTTGTTCCCGCTGAAAGCGTTGACTTGATAGTCACCGACCCACCCTACGGTCGTGAATATCTCCCACTCTATGAGGAACTTTCAAAGTTTGCTGCTTATGCTCTCAAAGAAGGTGGCGTTTGCTTGGTGATGACTGGTCAGTCATGGTTGCTTGATGTTTTGTCACTTCTGTCCAAGCATCTTGACTATGTTTGGGTGTTGGCTTACATCATGCAACCGCCAGCACCATTCATTGCCTCTCGCAATATTGCCAACAACTGGAAGCCAATTCTTTACTTTGCGAAAGGTAAACCGTTTATCGGTCAAATCAACGATGTCATTGTCAGCAAAGAGCCAGAAAAGCGCGACCACGAATGGCAGCAAAACTTAGAAGCCTTCACCGAGTTGGTCAAGCGGTTTGCGCGACCGAACATGGTCGTATGTGACCCCTTCTGCGGAACTGGAACGACAGGCATGGCAGCGCTTGCTAATGGCTGTCGGTTCATTGGGATTGACATTGACGCGAAGGTGCTTGAAGTTGCGCAGGAAAGGCTAAAAGCGCTGTGTGCTACAAAGCCAGAGCGAAATTAGTGAAAACCCCGCTGCGGGCGGTCAGCGGGGCTGGAGGTTCGGGAGGTAGACTTACAGGTATGTCATAGGTGCTTCGCTTGCAAATAAGCCGACCACAAAGCGAACCTAATCGCTTTCGCTAAATAGCGCTTTCCTTCCTTGCGTTCGCGTCGCTCAAAGCAGCGAATTGCTCTCTCCAAACAGGTCTGACTTGCCAAAGTCAAAATCAGTGCGTAAAAACCTTTTTCACTTTTCTCAAATTGTGTCAACTTCTGTATTTTCACCAACTTCATCAAGTTCACCACTAAGTTGTGCTTGAATGAAAGCGTCAACGAATTGTTTCATTGGGTCGGTCGCTTCGGGCAAACCTTTCGCGAACCGACGCAAGTAAGCGCTGATGATAGCGCTGTCGCAACGAACGGCAACCGCCAGCCACTTTACAGCGTTGTCAACTTCGCCAGCACTTTCGGCTTCCTTTGCTTTCTCTCTAGCGTGGCAAGCAGTTTCGCGAAGCCTACCGAGCGCTTCAAGTGCGCTTGTTTGCAGTTCGTTGTCAAAAGCAAAGAAGTTTTCGCGGAGTTGGTCGGTCATGGTATTCATCGCTCCTTCAAGTTCGCGTTGGACTTCGCTTTGCTTCCACCAACGCCTCAAAGTTGATGTAGCGACGCCAATGCGCCGTGAAATTTCGGCATCGGTCAACCCCTGCGCTTTCAGTTGGACAGCAAGTCGCTGTTTCGTTGACAGCATGGTCACACTCCCGAATGAGCGCTTTTGAGCGCTTTTGAGCGGTTTTGAGCGCATTCGCAACAGAAACGGATTTTGTCTGCTTTCAGTGAACTCTATGTTATTTTACCGCACAACTTGACAGTTTTCACTAAGTTTCACCTAACTCGGCAGCGGCTTTGCGCAACTTCGCAACTGCGCAATGAAACACATTCCAAAAAGTATGTCTATGAAACCCGTTTTTGCAGGCTAAAATTGTAAGCGCTTCACCTCGCAAGTAAAGTTCAATGACCTCTCTTTCGCGGCGCGAAAGTTTTGCGTGCTCTAAAAGTTTCCGCAACAAGTCCCGCTGATAGATCTGCTCGAAATCGTCATCTACTCGCGGGTCTGCGATAAGTTCGTGCCATTCAACGGGTTCATTGGGGTCAGCGCCCAGAAACTCAGCGACATCGGCATCGGTGAAGTGTTGGTCAATTTCTCCAACGCGAACGAGTATCATTGCCGACCCTCCGACCACAATATCTTGTGGTTAAGCAGGCATAAATCGCCACATAGACCACAATATATTGTGTTGGCTTAAGTCAAAAAACGCTCCCGTTAAAACACTTCTCGGAGTTTCAAGATGAAGTCTTTCAACGCTTCGTCAATGAGACCTTTGACCTGCTTTTCGGTCGTAATGTGTATCGTGTAAGCGTAAGCCCCGACAGGTCGCACAGTAACGCCGCGAGCCATCATTGGAGCGCCGACAATTTGAGGCATCGCCACTTTGATGTTCAACGAAGCAGCAACCGCTTCGCCAATCTTGCGGGTTGCACGGGTTAGGTCGCGAAGCGGTCCCACTTTCGGGTCGCTAAAGGGCAACATTTCGCGAAGCCGTTTCAGCAAATCCATAAATGCCCGAACGGGATAAGTTATGTAGTCCCAAATGCCTTTCGCCAGAGCCACCACAATGTTTTTGCCCCACTCATAGGCAGCCCGAACGGCGTTTTTGATGCTCTCCCACAACCGACTTGGCAGTTCTTTGATGCGCTCCCAAAGTTTTTGGGCGAACTCCCAAACTGCTGCAACTGCTTGCGAGACCATTTCCCAAATGACCGAAGAGATTTCTTTCACTGTCGCCCATAAGTCTTTAAGGAAGTTCCAGATAGCCACTCCCGCACTTTTAATGAACGCCCAAATCTTGTCGCGGAAGACAATCAGTGCTGCGACCACTGCCGCGATAGCGGCGACAAGCAGCCACGCGAGCCACACAGGTATGCCTAACGCTGCCGCAAGTGCTGCGACCGCTCCCGTGACCCACTTGGCTACAGTTCCAAGTGCTGTCAGGATAGAGCCAAGACGCAGAAAGCCACCAATGCGACTAAGCGCACCTGTCAACGCGCCCCAATGGGCAGCAATAATCGCCACTTGCGAAAGGAAAGCAATTGCGCTTCCAGTTGCGGTTGCGAGGTAAGTGCCAAACAATGCGATAGTGCCCAATGCGTCACGAAGTTTCGGATAGCGGTCAAGGAACTCGTTGACCTTCCCGACCAACTCGGTCATCTTGTCGGCTGCATCTTTCACCGCTGGCGCGAAACCTGCGGTAATTCGCGCTGCAAGGGCTTGAAGGGCTGTTTGTAGTGTGCCGATGCTATCTCGCATGTCATCAATTGCCTTGACAACATCTGCCTTCAACGCGACGCCTGCCGCTTTATGAGCCTGTAAGGTCTCCAAAATGGCTTGCTTGCCTGCGTTGAGAGCGGGGACTAAGTTGATAGCGCTCCGACCAAAGAGTTGCATTGCGATGGCAGCCCTTTCGCTTTCGTTGGGCATTTCAGCGAGTTTCAAAAGCACTTCGGTGAAGATTTGCCCGACATTTTTGAGTTGACCGCTTGTGTCAGTAACGACAACACCAAGCCGTTGAAAAGCAGCGGCGTAATCGTTGACCTTGCCAGCCTGCATTGCTTCACGGGCTTCCCGCATTGCTAAAACAAGGCGCATCATCAATTCGTCAAGTGCTTCGGCGTTGACTTCCAAATCGGAAAGCGCTGAACGCAGCAAAGCCATTTGGTCAACCGCCATGCCTGTGCGCTTTGCTGCTTCGTTTACCTTTTCAGCATAATCGCCACCTGCTTTCGCGACAACCGCGAAGGAAGCGCTTAAAGCAGCGCCGATGCCTGCGAGAGCCAAGCCGAAGTTGCGAAGGCGCTCAAATTGCTGCGTCAGTTGGTTGACATTGTTCTGAATGTTTTCGGTCGCAACGCGAAAGTTGTCGGATATGTTTGCGACAACATCGCTTAACTTGTCAACCGCTTCAATGATTACTGTTACTTGCTCTGCCATTGCCAAACCTCCCGAAGCGGAAGTTTTGTCGGTTAAAGTTTGTCAATGCTGTTAAAGTTTGTCAAGTGTTGGGTCAAATGACCTATCGCAACCTTTGTCGCGGTAACTTCAAAGTCGGCGCAAGAGCGTCAATCGGTGAATGGCGCTTATGGGCGTCTTTCAGGTCGGTAGCGAACAAGCGAGCGTAGTATGCGGTCATTTGCGTTGTTTGGTGACCGAGAATGCGTTGAAGCACGATACTGTCGCCACCTGATTGAAGCCACTTGCGGACAAAAGTGAAGCGAAGCGAATGCGGACTAACGCGGACGCCTTCAATGCCTGCCTTTTTCGCCCAACGAGAGAGCCGAATTTGCGTTTGTCGGTTACTCCATTTGGTTGCAAGCGTTGTGATAAAGAGCCAATCGCCAGCGTTTGTCACCTGCAAGCGACGCAGCAGATATCGATGAAGCACGACCTTGACGCTTTCGCCAATAGGAACGAACCGCTCGCGGTTGCCTTTGCCTACAACGCGAACGAAGCCTTGAGCCAAGTCAATGTCAGAAAGTTTGAGATTGAGCGCTTCCGATAGGCGCAAGCCAGTGTCAAGCAGCAAACAAACGAAAGTCAAGTCCCGCAACCCGCTGAAAGTGTCGGCGTGCTGTGCGATTGTGTTGACCAACTTGACCACTTGTTCATCAGACAGTGTTCGCGGATAATGGAGTGGCTCTTTCAAGCGCTCAATGCCTTTCGTTGGGTCATCTTCGCGGAAGCCTTCACGAACGAGCCAACGGGCGAAGGCTTTGATGGCGCGAAGGTCACCGTTAGCGGTTTGAGGCGTCCATTGTTGCGTTCGTAGGTTCAAGTAAGCCAAGACAGTTTCGCGTTTGAAGGTTGAAGGCGTTTCGCTGCGTTGTTGGCAGAATTTAGCGAACTGTTTCAAGCGACGCCGATACCAATCAAGTGTTTGGGGCGCTAAGTTTTTGAAGTGGCGCGAGAGAATGAAGGCGTCAATAGCTGCGTCAAAGTCGGAAGCGACAGAGAGCGCCTTAAGTTCCAACCGCACTGCCAGCGCCATAGCCAGACACCTCCGCTTTTGCACGCGCGTAGGATTTTGGAAGGTGGCGATTTCAGAGGTCATAGGTTTTACTGGGGCGTGGCGCAGTTGGTAGCGCGCGGGACTTTGGATCCCGAGGTCCCTGGTTCGATGCCAGGCGCCCCAGCCATTTCTCTTTTTAGCAAATCTTTGCCATCTCACCGCCTCACCCAGAAACA